>Ga0182012_10000793_pt1 | contig 34512 bp, 37 predicted proteins | sample 612S2SmetaG_FD_120486 | JGI IMG/M metagenome (GOLD analysis project Ga0182012, IMG submission 120486) | Permafrost microbial communities from Stordalen Mire, Sweden - 612S2S metaG | ecosystem: Environmental > Terrestrial > Soil > Wetlands > Permafrost | place: Sweden: Stordalen | collected...
TATGTACAGAAGCGATTCATGATGTACGCTATGTACATGAGTTCCAATGAATCGCATAACATTACAAACGCAAGAAAGCAACTGGCAGCGATTATCGATCAGGCGCGCGCCGATCATGAACCGGTGTACCTCACTAGGCGAGGCCACCGAGTAGCTGCAGTCATCGATGCTGATGATCTCGACGGGATTTTGGCTCTGGCCGAAGACATGGCTGATATCCGTGCCGCTGAGGAGGCCCGCGCCGAAATGCGGGCGACTGGACAATCGCCAATCCCCTGGGAGCAGGTCAAGGTCGATCTCGGTCTGGCGTGACTTACAAGGTTGTACTCTCGCCGTCGGCGATCCGCCAGCTTCGCAAATTTGATCCGAAGGTTCGTCGACGAATACAAGCCGTCCTCGAGTTACTTTCCGAGAATCCCCGGCCCCCAGCTGCAACGCGCCTCGTTGGTGGTGCGGGCGAGTGGAGGGTTCGGACGGGCGACTACCGAGTCATCTACGAAATTCATGAAGAGCAGCTTCTTGTTCTTGTCCTTCGCACGGGCCACCGTCGAGAGGTCTACGAGCGCTGAGTTTGTTCTCGGATGTTGTTGCTTGTGTCGGGTGATTTTGGAACGTGACTCGGTGCCGCAAAGATGGAAGTCTCGAGGCCGATTTCTGAGCCAAGATACCTGCATTCGGTCCATTTTATTTATCGTGAATTGATCGAGGCAGTCCAAAAAGTTTGAAAGAGGTCCCCAAGGTCCACTCATCGCTGTCAAGTCGTGTCGTCTGGTGAAACGGATACAAACACTTTCACACGGCTGAGGTCGCAGTTTCGAGTTCTGCAGCGCCCACCGAGACTCTGAACGCTCACGCTCGCGGATTCCAACGGTCGCAAAATTGACGACCATTAGAGAAAAGTGAACTCGATGGAATGATTCTCCCCGGGTCTTATAGAGAGTACTCTCCAATTTTCCCGCGCAGAGTCAGCGAATGGTGACTGGGAGTCCTGTCAACTGACCACCTTTGAGTAGGGGATGATCTGCGAAGTTGGCGGCTTCGTAATGTTGATGCGCTCACCCCACTTGGAGAAGGTGGTCGTGCTATTGCCGCTTGAGGAGGTGCTGACCTCGCGGGAAGGCAGGACTGGCGTTCCCTCGGGGAGGGTCAGCACAGACTCTGACTTGGACGTCGAACTAGTGGCCTTTGTCGTCCAGCTCAACTCGTAATACGGTTGACCATCGATGACCCTCGTAGAGTACATGGTTCCCTTTACGGCGGGCAGCAACGTTGCCAGCACAGGAATCGTGATGCTCGACTTGAGATCCTTATAGGGGGTTGTTCCATTCTTCATAGAGATTGTGTCAGTGCCGACCTTCTTCTGTTGTTTGGCGCTCAGCCCCATGAGCGTGGTAAGTCCTGCGGCGTTCCCACTCAGGTAGGCATACGTCGGTGTCACCTTGATCGTCGCTACGTCAGATCCTCTCGTAATGGTCTCTATGCCACTCGTCGCACCGATATCGGCGACTACCTTGGTCGACGACGAAGAAATCTTGGAAGTGACGAGTACGTGAACTCCCGACTCGCTGGCGATCGCCGCCTTCGTGCTGCTGATAACGGTACTCGCGGATGTGTCTTTCCCAGATGCCTGGGCGGCGACGGGCGCAGCGACCACCAATGCCGAGGCTACGAGGACGAGGCAAGTTAGGTGAGGCCGGTGACGCTTTAAAAAGTCCATTGATTGAAAGCCTTTCAGGAATTGTGGAGGTGTACATCTGGAGTCATAAAGCGTCGGAGGAAATGGCTGAAGCGCTCGTGAGACCCAGAAGATGTTTCGGTGCAGTCAGTTTTCTTGCTGGTATATCGCGGACTCTTTCATTGAGTTTGACATCCTTGTCAAACCGACAGTATCGGGAGCGAATCTGGAGGATTGGTGAAGACGGAGTAATTCTTTCATGGACGCTGGTCGACGCGCCAGACAGGGTCAAATTCTGCGTCGGATTGCGAACTTCGAAGGACTGACGCCGCTGGCGTGATCTTGTTCCGTGTCCTCTTCGTTGGTTGATCAGAGCGATTTCAAATGTTGATTACGGTCGATGAACGTGATTACGCATATTCAACCAATTAGTTACAAACCTTGACCAGATCAGGTTTTATTCAACCAGATGGTTGAGAAACGATATTCCAAAGTTAGGGAACAGCAGTTGGACGCAGTATTTCGGGCACTTGCTGATCCAACGCGGCGAGCGATCGTGCACAGGCTGGTATCGGGTGACGCAACTGTTGGTGAACTCGCGGAGCCATTTGCCATGAGTTTTCAAGCTGTTTCAAAGCATTTGCGTGTTCTTGAAATCGCCGGACTCATCGAGAGAAGTCGCAGAGCTCAGCAACGCCCTTGCAAACTGCGAATTGAACCGCTCGTTGCGGTCAGTAGCTGGCTCGGTGACTATCACGAACTTTGGGAAAGTTCTTTTGATCGTCTCGATGGACATCTCACAAGAAATAAAGGCTCAGCGCATGCCTGACGTAACACCCAATATTTCTATAACTCGCACATTCGTTGCATCCCAGAAGAAGTGTTCGCTGCGTGGACCGACCCTGACGAGTTCGGTCGATGGTTTGGTACAGAGACTGCGAGTGTGGAAGACGTCACTACGGATCTAAGGGTTGGAGGTGAGTGGAGCGCCCGCATGGTTCTAGAAGATGGCAATGAGATCAGTTGGCACGGTTCCTATCTCGAACTGGTGCCAGCGCATCGCCTTGTGCTGACCCTGAGTGATCGACCGGGCGACCTGGTTGAACGAGTGACTGTCGATCTCAAAGCAATCGCTGAAGGAACGGAGATGTTATTCACGCAGTCCGGCGAAAACATGCCGACAGAGAACTATGCCCAGGCTGAAATGGGTTGGCGAGCGTTCTTTGACGACCTTCAAAAATTGCTAGCTCGATAGTTGCTCAGCGGTCAAAGAAATTCTCTGGTCCCACTGCTTTCTTTCAAGTGGCGGGGCTGGAGTTGGTACCGCTCGGTCGAGACTTTGACTTGCCTAGGTGGATGGCTGGCCTGGCGAGGACGAAGGTAACTCGCCTCGGTTTTCTACAAGGTCGGACAATCGCGCGATCGAGGCGGCGAGGCGGTCTGAATTGGTGGCCCGCGCGCGCTCGAAGCGAGATGAGTCATCGAGTTTGGTCCAGTCGTAGGTGTGCACAACTAAGGTTCGCTCTTCGTTCATCGGCTCTAGTTCCCAGCGCCATAAATGCCCAACCGGTGCCTTTCCGGGTTCGGCGGGCATCCACGCGATACGGCGCCCTTCGACGAACTCGACCACGTGATTCTCGCGGACTGATCCCTGCGTAAGGGTCACGACGAATACGTCGCCGACTGAGCGGACTCTTTGGCCGAGACCAGCGTACGAAAGATTGTTGTTGCCGTCCCACTCCGGTTGACGCGTGGGATCTGCGATCAATTCGAAGATTTCATCAGGCGTGGCGCGCAGTTCTCGCCAAGCGGACACGATTCTTGGTTCAGCGGAAGGCATTGGTCAAGCATCTCACCTTACGAGCGAAACACTCCTGGGTTAGGTGAGATCCTTGTTGTCGCGATTCTTCTCCACCGCAAAGCGAACTCGGCGAGGATGCGATTTGCTACACCCACGAACTCGCCGATCCGAAGTACTGCGCCACCGGGCCTTGGAGCATCAACGAGGATCGCGAATCTTCATCTCTTCCATGGGCTTAGGCGTGCGCTATTCCGTGCTGTTCGAAGAGCATGGCGCGCTGGAGAGCTGCCTCACGTAATTCCTTTGGGATCTCGACGGGTCCGCCGAGGACATCGGAGTTGAGTCCCGCCTGGGCGGCCTCTTCGACGATTCCGCCGATCTGAATGGCCAACTCGGGCGTTCGGTGAAAGACGAGTACGCCGTGGTTCGCGAGCAGCACCGCGCGAACTCCCGGGGTAATAGCAGCGCGGATGTTCGCCACTGCTTGGTCGGATCCGCGCGGACCGTAACTGGCGACTGGGACGCCGCTCGACAGGCCGAACATGGCCAATGCCTCGAGCCAACATCCGATTGGACGATGCGCGACGGCAAAGGCCGTGGCGTAGGGCGAGTGCGTGTGCAAGACACAACCAACGTCGTCGTGGTCCGCGTACATTGCGGTATGCATGGCGACGACCGCGCCCTGAATTGGTGGCAACTCACCCTCTAGAAGCACGCCGTCGAGCCCCACGCGTACGACGGCCGAGGCTGCGTGGTTTCGTAGCGACGGGCCCGCCGTGAAGTACATCTCCTGTGCTCCGGGAACCCTCAGACTCACGTTGCCGTGTCCGTTGGCAGAAATCGCCCCGCTCGCTATCACCCGCTGTGCGACGTCGACCACTTGATCGACCAAGTCCTTGTCCACGCCACCCCCATGTCGTTATCTTGGTCAGGATATCCAAGCAGTGTTCGCTCCGCTCGGACCTCGAAGAATCCATTGGCTCGCGAGCACCGCGGCGTATTGCTCAGCCCTCAAATGAAGTCTTGCTTTCCCTAGCACTCGAGTCCCGGGTGAAGAACCTGATCAGGACCGTTGGGCGAGGATCGAAAGACCCTCGCCTGAGAGATCCTGGTGCGAACCCTTGCGTCCGGTCATGGCGAGGATGAGTGACTGTAGGGGACCCGATACCACAGGACCAGCGCCGTGGGACCAGTCGACGTCGGTAGCGCGAAGTTGCAGACCAGCGATCCGGGTCTTTGATCCGATGAGCAGATTTGAATTCTTCCAACTGTTCGCCAGCGCCACGAGGGCGGGCTCGGGCGATTGATGGACGAGTCCGAGCGGGCGTCGCACGTCGTCGCCGTGCACGACGATCTCGCCAAGCATCGCCATGACGGGCGCGGGTGGGTGGTTGGTCGTTGATGTTCGGGCCCGAAGACGGCGGATCAATTCGGCGGGTTCAATTCGTGCCAAGCGCGCGGCGCCGCGTTGGGCGAAGACATCAAACTTCAACCCGGCCGCGAAGAACTCCTTGTAGAAATTGAGCGGCGTCTGTTCCGCGGCCGCCACGACATGTCCGACGGTCTCGTGTACCGACCATCCTTCACACCAGGACGGGGTACTCCACTGTTGGGAAGAGAGCGATTCCAAAGTATCGGCGAACTGATCTCGCTCTGAATGGATGTACTTCCAAGTTTCTTGTGGCTTCACGTAGAACTCCTTTTCTCAGTCGGTCCATTAGTGCTCGAGGTTCGGGCTGTCCGGTCCGGGGTCGATGCCGTCGACAACTTTTTGAAGTCGATCGAGGTAGTAGCTCCATCCGCGAACGTGGTCGCTGATGGCGTCGTCGGGCAGTCCTCGATGAGTGAGGCGTACCAGTGTGCTCTTGCCCTGGGGCGTGAGCGTGATTTCAACTTCCGTCGAGCCCGCGGGGATCGGATGCCCCGGCACGTCCCAGCCGAACGTGAAGATGACCTTCTCATTGGGCTTCACTTCGACGAATTCTCCGGCGCCTGGATTGACTCCCCCACAGAGGACTCGAAACTCGCCGTGGGGGACGGGATCTGAGAGGACCTCGGTCCCCATCCATTGAACGAGTTTCTCGGGATCCACGAGGTACGGGAAAATCGTGGCGGGTGACGCGTTGATTGACATCTCCTTGGTGGCTTCCATCGTTATTCGTGCCCTTTCATTTGTTCACTTGACTCTGCGAGATCGCGAAGTTTCTCGAGACTGGTCGTCCAGAACGAATCGATGAACGCCTTCAGCTTTGCGAGCTCTCCCTGGTTCACCGTGTACAGACGGCGCGTCCCGTCGCGGCGCTCGTTGAGTAGCCCGCTGCGACGAAGGACGCCAAGGTGCTGGGAGATCGCTGAACGCGTGACGTCGGGGAAGTGGCTCGCAATTTCGGCCGCGGCAAGTTCGTCGGACCAGACGAGGCGGATGATTTCGCATCGCCTCGGCTCACCAACGGTCCTTAGCAACGTGTCCACGCCTACTATGTTAGTGGATACTTGCGTAAGTAGCAACTAACGTAATCAGAGTTGACGCTAGTAAGATTTCGCTTCGACGCCAGGCAGCACCTTGAAAGAGAGAGATGAGATGACCTATGACTTCGAAGTTTCGTCAATTGTTCTTGCGTCGAGCGACGAGATCTTTCGGGCGTGGATGTCAAGTGAAGGCCATTCTGCGATGACCGGAGGCGAGGCGGTAATCGATCCGAAGATCGGCGGCGAGTTCAGCGCGTGGGACGGCTACATCTCGGGTAGGACCATCGAACTCGAACCATCGCAGCGAATCGTCCAGTCGTGGCGCACGACTCAATTTGGAGACGGTGACGAGGACTCTCAAATAGAAGTGCTGTTGAACCCGGTGGACGAGGGAACGCTGGTGACGATTCGCCACACGAAGGTTCCCGCTGGACATCGCGGCTACGAAGATGGTGGATGGCAAAAAAGCTACTTCGATCCAATGTGCGACTACTTCGCTTCCAGGTAGTTCGCGAGCGCGGGCCGCTGGTTTCTAAGCCGGTAGTTCTCGGCGAACGCACAACCTCGATTCAGGTGGACTGGGTGCTCAACTTGGATCGAATCACGTCGTGGTGCATTGCCCACGAGTCCCAGGTCGTTCGCGCCATCTCTTGGACGATGCTGCGTCGTTCTGGCACCGCATCGGCAACGTCGCGCACGCTGAGTGCGTAGTGGTCGGGAGCGGGTTGGAGGATCGGGTAATCGCGGTGAGTCCAGGTCCCGATCATTGTCCGCAACTGCCGACCCGAGATTACAAACTCGAGGGATTCGCACAGACTCATCAGATGTACCGCCGCTGATTGCTGATTTCGACGATCGAGGTTTGTGGCGTGCTGAGCGCCGTTGGTGTCAACCAGGTGCTGAGCCTTTGTCACGCCGTCGTCGCGAAGTGAGTTCCTCCAGTCCTGCAGTTCGCCGTACGGTAGCCAGCAGCGGGGGTCGGCCCCGAGGTGGGCGTGAACGGGCCGGCTGCGTCTGGTACGCACGTGCCGCAACCTCGACAGAGGATTTAGATCACGTGCTCATACTGTCAGGACGGTCGTGTGGTGGGGTATCGCTGGTTGGCTCCGAAAAGGCGGAACTCGCCCCTTGAAGACCGTTCGACCCAACGCCGCTTGCTAAGCATTGACTGAGTTCTCGGGCCACTGGACTCGCCTTTTCGTCGGCCCCTGAGAGTTCCGGTTCGGTCAATCGAGGCATCTTTTAGGGCAGATATCGCCAGATACGGCGCTAGGTGCCCACTAAGGTCGAGACCCGATCTGGACCGTTCCAGGAGACCGGGCCCCAAAGGACGAACCGGGGTTTTCTTTGACTTCGGCGAGTACGCTATGTGTTGGCGAGTAAACCGAATTGGTCGGTTTGTCGTCCTAAGAATTGAGTTTTCGTGGCACAAGGGACAGTGAAGTTTTTCAACGCAGAAAAGGGATTCGGATTCATCTCGCGCGAGCAGGGTGATGACGTTTTCGTCCATTTCTCGAACATCCAAGGCGACGGCTACAAGAGCCTCGAAGAAGGCCAGCGGGTCGAGTTCGACGCGGTGCCCGGCAAGAAGGGTGAGGAAGCTCAGAACGTTCGCGCGATCTGAGTTTTACTAGCTCATTCGTGAGCATCCTCTAACGATTTCGAATTCATAAAAGATCGTTGGATTGGACACATCAAAATGATTGGTCGACCCTCTGGACGTTGCACGTGCCGAGTGGCGTCGATTCGGCGCCACTCGGCACGTAGCCAACGAACTGGTCAAGTCTGGCGAGTCCCTCGCCGGATCAATGCCGAAGTCTCTTCGTATCTCTAACGCCGCTCGGGTAGCGTCATCGGCGTGACGAATCAGGAGATCGCCGACCTCGCTCATCTGCGTCGGGCACGTGACCTCATGGACCGCTGCTACGCCGAGCCGCTCGACATTTCAGTGGTCGCGCGTACCGCGCTCATGTCGCGCGCTCATTTCTCTCGAAAGTTTCGTGCGGCTTATGGAGAGACCCCTTACTCGTATCTCATGACGAGACGACTCGAACGCGCCATGGCTATGCTTCGCGAGGGCAGATCCGTAACCGACTCGTGTGTCGCGGTGGGCTTCAGTTCACTGGGTTCGTTCAGTTCGCGTTTCACTGAGGTCGTGGGCGTGACCCCCTCGCAGTACGGCGAGCGAGATCACCGTGACCTTGAAGTCGTTCCGACTTGCGTGAGCAGACTTATTACGCGACCTCGTCGCACCACCGTCCCGGCTTGAACTCTGAATGGGGCTTGCCGGGCGTGCGCTCGAGGTTGGTGACGCTGCCTGTTCCACGAAAAGCAGGATCGAAGAAGCGTGTGGCGGAGCCACGCCTCTAGGATTTTCCCATGTCACTCACTGTTGCTGCCATGTTCATAACCGTCCACGACCCCGAGGTTGCGCTGGTTTTCTACCGTGATGCCCTCGGATTCGAAGTGCGCGCTGACGTCGCCTCCCAGGGTTTTCGCTGGGTCACCGTTGGTGCTCCGGGCCAGGACCTGGACGTCGTGCTCTCCCAGCCGCACGGTGGCCGCTCCCAGACCGAGGGTGACGCTCTGCTCGCGCTCGTGACCCAGGGGTCGCTCCAGGCGGCGATCTTTCGCAGTGACGACCTCGACGCCACTTTCGAGAAGGTGCGCGCGTCGGGTGCCGAGGTGGTCCAAGAGCCGGCGTCCCAGCCGTGGGGAGTTCGCGACTGTGCTTTTCGCGACCCTTCAGGCAACCTCGTGCGAATCCAACAGTCGCGTTGAGTCACGCGAATCTGTGCGTCTGAAGGTCGGTCACCGGTCCGTCTCAACAATGAAGAAGAGGCTTCTTTAGACAATCAGTTGACGGGTGTTTAAATCCAAGATGAAGGGTGAGAAGTATGAAGACAATGACGTGTAGGCAACTCGGTGGACCTTGCGACTTCGCCCACCGCGGTAGTACCGCTGACGAGGTGATCAAGGCTCAAGACGGCCACTTGAAGGAAATGGTCGCGAGTGGTGATGAGTCACACCAAAGCGCGCTCAAAGATATGAAGGGCCGATGGAAGAATCCCATTGCGGGAATGGGATGGTACAAGAAGACCAAGCGGGAGTTCGCTGAACTACGAGAGGATTGAGTTCCACCTCGCACTACGAGTCGATGCCAGGTCACTGGCGTTTGAGCGAAGCGTTCTCTTAGGTTCGAGAAACTGGTTGAAGAAACTTGATCACGTCACTTGCGCTGAAACTCTCGCCAGTGGCGAGCAGGTTTCGTATGTCGTTGATGTGATCACCGCTCGTGACGATGGGCGGTTCTTGGTGGCCCGAGCGGATCTGACCGAGTCCGCACGTCGCCATCAGCCCGTTACAAAGACAAGTGACGCCCTGGGTGTCTTCGAGGGAGCCACCCTTTCGCACGAATGCGGTTTCTGGTTCACCGGTGCACCGGTATCCGAGGGAACCGCTCGGCGTGACGTAGGCGTCGCGCAGGTAACCCAGGTCGCACTTTCTCTCGCGCCCCTCGTAAACGCTTTCCTGGGAGATCGTACCTTCGACCGAGGTGACCTTGAAGGGGTAACCGGTGGATGAGGCTTGCATCGAGGTCTTCACTTCTATCGGACCGCGACGCACCGCGGCGATGACTCGTTCTCGTAAGAGGGGATCCATCCCCGATTCGTTGCAGTACGCGAAGAGAGTCCCCACCTGCACGCCGGTGGCGCCAAGATCAAGGGCCTCTTCGACGTCCTTCGCGCACGTGACGCCACCGCCGATCCAAAAGGGAAGGTCGAGCTTGGCGATGCTCTCGAAGTCGACGCGGTCGCGTTCGCCGTACTCGGGGCTGCCGTCAGAGGCGAGCACCAATTGACCGCGAGGTGGCGCGTTATGACCACCCGCGGAGGGACGCTCTACCACGAAGCCGTCGACCTTACCGTTGCTACGTTTGGCGAGTGCCGTGGCGAGGACGTGTGAGGACACGATGCCAATGAACCGTGGTCGTCGCAACGTGGCGCTCGCGAGATAGCGCGACGGATCGAAGTGCAGGATCGGCGCGGGACCATCGTTGGGTCCCACCAGGCCGAACGGAACCTCGACGGCGTTGCCGAGTGCGAGCTCGTCGAGCATGCCCGGGATGTGCGTCGGCATGCCAGCGCCCATCATCACGTAGTCGACCCCGGCGAGCATGGCGCCAAGGAGAGTCGGCGCCGTCGGGACTTGAATCTTCGTGAGCAGGTTGATGCCCACCGGCCCTTCGTGACCTTCTTTGGCGAGTGCCACCTCGACGAAGGCGGCGAGGACGAGTAGGTCAATCGACTTCTGTGGGCTGCGATGGGTGAGCATGGGGGTGACGAGGTAGGGCTCGTTCGTTGGTCGCAGCGACTTGGCAAAACGTTGCTCGACCTCCTGGACGACGTCTCCCAAAGGGAAACGGTCGAGTACGGCCCGCAGTGACGAATCGATGCCGTTGTCTTGAAGGCGACGAATGAAGACGGTGTCGATGGCCGTGCCCGAAACCACGCCGAGTTGGCCCGTGCTCGCGACCGCGCGCGCGAGTGGCCAGCCCGAGATGGCGACACCCATACCGCCTTGGATGAGCCAGGGAAGTGGTGCTCGGCTGGGGGGCGTCAATGCGCTCACGTTGCTCACCGGTCTCTCGTCGCGTCAGCGCAGGGAGCAGGCCGCCGACAATCAAATCTACCGTGCCCTTTTCCAGTGAACGATGGGACTTTGTACCCAAACACGAGGGTGAGTACGTGAACATGTGAGCGAACGAACACACCGAGTACGCGACCCAAAGCGATTGCCTTGGTGGTTCGCGCGTTACGCACGGCACCTGGTCGTAGCGAGGTCTCACGATGGATTCGGGTTGTCAGTCAACGTCGCCAATGAACCATCGTGTCCACGACGCCGGGCCCGTTGCCACGCCGCTGAGGTAGTCCCAATCGAAACTAACCGGGGTATTAGCGTTGCTCGAATGGAATTGCTCAAACACAAGATTCCTGTGACGCCGTGGCGCGCGAGCAGCACGTGGGGCATTCGACCGAGGATGGTGCTCCCTTTGGTCGTGGGGCTCACTCTCTTTGGCGTCGGCGAGGGTCTCTTAGTGGTGTCCCAGTGGGGTGCGACACCGTGGACTGTTTTTGCCCAGGGCATCGCGCGTCACGCACACATCTCACTTGGTTGGAGCACCGCGGCGATCAGTTGTGGCGTGCTTCTTTTGTGGCTTCCACTTAGAGAACGTCCGGGAATTGGCACCCTCGCGAACCTGGTGATCATTGCCTACGTTCTCGACATCACTTCATCGAACGTTCCAGTACCTCACCGCGATTGGCTGAAGGTGGTCTTCATGGTGGGTGCCGTCGTGCTCATTGGCTTGGGCAGTGCGCTCTATCTGACGTGCGGGCTCGGGCCCGGGCCACGCGATGGACTCATGACGAGCCTGCACCGCCATCTCGGCGTGAGCGTGGTCTACGTGCGGCTCACCCTCGAAATCATCGTGCTGATCATCGGATGGATACTCGGTGGCACGGTGGGTGTGGGCACCGCGTTCTTCGCCGCCACGATTGGCTTCAGCATCGGCGCGAGCCTCAACGTCGTGGACTGGGCCGTGCGAAAGTTGTCGACGTGATCAGCGCCAGCCATCTCGCACAGTTCTTCGTCGCCTCGATCATCATCATCATGGTGCCCGGTCCGAGTGTGTTGTTCACCCTCGCGCGAGGCGTCGCGTGGGGAAGAGCGGTGGCGGTGCTCACGGTACTCGGCAACAGCATGGGCACCTTGTTGCTGTCACTCGTGGTGGCGCTGGGGCTCGGACCGCTGCTGTCACGTTCTCGAGCGTTCGCGATCGTGCTGCAGATCGCGGGTGGCTGCTATCTCCTCTGGTTGGGTTTTGACGCCTTGCGTCACCGTCACGCCCACGCCCAAGCAATGACCCAGCGCGAGGAGCATCGCCCTTCGAATGCAACCATCGTGCGCCAGGGCTTTACGGTGGGCGTGCTCAATCCCAAGTCGCTCGTCTTTTTCGCCGCCGTGTTCCCCCAATTCGTGAATCGTTCGAGTGGTGACGTGACGCTGCAATTGGTGGTCTTGGGTTGCATCTTCAGCGTGATGGCGTTCTGCAGCGACGGTACGTGGGGGATGATCGCCGGCACCGCGAGAGAGTGGCTCTCGAGCTCGACGTCGCGACTCGTGGTGCTGCGCACGATCGGAGGGTGCGTCATGTGCACGCTCGGGATTCTCATCTTCGCGAGCGCCGTCACTTCTTGAGCTTCTTGCATCAAGGAGTCGCTTCGCTTCCTACACTGCAGATGACGAGGGAGTTTCAATGAGCATGCACGGAGGAGGCGGCGGAGTCGCGCGCATGGGCATGCGCGGCATGACCCGCAATCGCGACCTTCTCGAGCACCGAATCAAGAAGGGCACGCTTCCTCGGATCTTGAAGTTCGCCAGGGTCTACAAGGCAGCTCTCGTGGTCTTCATCACGGCGGTGATCCTCGACGCCATCGTGAGTTCGGTGTCGCCTCTACTACTTCGCCAGATCATTGACATCATCATTAACAAAAAGACCGGCGTTCACCACGAAGGTCTGGTTATCGGGCTCGCCCTCATCACCGCCGGACTGGCCATCTTTGACGCCATCCTCGCTCTTTTCGAACGTCGGATATCGGCGGTCATTGGCGAGAGCCTTATCTACGACCTTCGCGCCCGTGTTTTCCAGCACATCCAAGAGATGCCCATTGCGTTCTTTTCCCGTACCCAGACCGGTGCGTTGATCAGCCGGCTCAACAACGACGTCATTGGCGCGCAACAGGCCTTCACCGACCTCTTCTCCAACGTCGTGGGCAACGTGGTACTGGTCACGATCATCCTGGGAACGATGTTCGTGCTGAGTTGGCAGATCACCCTCGTGGCGCTGTGCCTGCTGCCAGTGTTCCTCGTGCCAGCGCGACGCGTGGGGCGCAAGCTCGGCACGCTCTTCCAGCGAGGCATGGAACTCAACGCCGAGATGAACATGGTGATGAGCGAGCGTTTCAACGTCGCTGGTGCGATGGTGGTCAAACTGTTCGGTCGCCCCCAGGACGAGATCGAGCACTTCGATGACCGCGCGGGACAAGTCCGTGATATCGGGATCCGCCAGGCGACGTACCAGCGTTTCTTCTTCATCTCACTCACGCTCACCGCGTCGCTCGCCACGGCCTTCGCCTACGGCTTCGGTGGCGTCGAAGTGCTGCACGGTGCGTTGGCGGCGGGCACGGTGGTCGCCTTGACGCTGTACCTGACCCGACTGTACGGTCCGCTTACGCAACTTTCGAATCTCAATATCGACTACATGTCCGCCATGGTGAGCTTCGAGCGGCTCTTCGAGATCCTCGATCTCGAGCCGATGATCAAGGAGAGCCCCGACGCGGTGCCCATCCCCGAAGGGCCAACTCGTTTGGACTTCGAGCACGTGGAATTCTCCTATCCGGGCGCGGACGAGGTCTCGCTCGCCTCGCTCGAAGCGGTGGCGCGTCTGGACGAAACGCCGCGCAGTCAGGTCATCTTTGACGTGAGTTTCAGCGTCGAACCCGGCACGATGACCGCGCTCGTGGGACCGAGCGGCGCGGGCAAGACGACGCTTTCGATGCTGGTCTCGCGTCTTTATGACATCGACCGCGGGGCGGTACTGATCAACGGCGTCGACGTTCGAAAGGCGACCACCAAGTCGCTCAACGCCACCGTCGGCGTGGTGACCCAGGACCCGCATCTCTTTCACGACACGTTGCGGGTCAATCTGCTCTTCGCCAAACCCGACGCCACGGAGTCCGAACTCGAAGAGGCCCTTCGCGCGGCTCAGATATGGCACCTGGTCGAGACGATGCCCCTGGGGCTCGAGACCGTCGTGGGCGAGCGGGGCTACCGGTTATCCGGCGGCGAGAAGCAGCGCGTGGCTCTGGCGCGACTCCTGCTCAAGTCACCACGACTGGTTGTGCTCGACGAGGCGACCGCCCACCTCGACGCCGAGAGCGAAGCGGCGGTTCAGCACGCGCTCGACGAGACCATGTCTTCGCGCACCTCGCTGGTGATCGCGCACCGACTTTCAACGATTCGAAACGCTGATCAGATCCTGGTGCTTGAGGAAGGTCGGATCGTCCAGCGTGGCACGCACCACGAACTGCTCGCGTCGGGTGGCCTCTATCACGACCTGTACCAAACGCAGTTCGCCCAACAAGAGCGCTAGCCCATGGCGTGGGCGCCGCCGTCGACGTGGATGACCGACGCGGTCGTTCCTCGCAACAACGGCGACAACAGCGCGATCGCGGTGTCGGCGACCGCGCTCGAGTCGTACACGTCCCATCCGAGTGGTGCGCGTTCGGCCCACGTGTCCTCGAACAAGGCGAACCCGGGGATCGACTTGGCGGCCATCGTGCGCAGGGGACCGGCGGCGAGCATGTTGACGCGGATCTTGTCCGGACCGACTTCGCGCGAGAGGTAGCGCCCGAGCGATTCGAGTCCGGCCTTCATGACTCCCATCCAGTCGTACGCCGGATAGGCGCGTGAACCGTCGAAGTCGAGCGCGATCACCGACGCGCCACCAGTCGCTTCGCTCTTTTGCAGGAGCGGACGAAACGCGCCGACGAGCGCCGCCAACGAATACGTCGAGATCTGCATCGCCAGTGCGACGTCCTCGAAAGGAGAGGCGAACATGCCGTTACCCAGGCACGACGCGGGAGCGAAGCCAATGGCGTGCACCAGACCGTCGAGGCGACCGAAGCGCTCGCGCACTTCGATCACGGCGGCTTCGATCTGACCAAGGTCGGTGACGTCGAGTTCGATGATCTCGCCCACGTCGCCGAGCTTTCGCGCGGTTCGTCGGGTGAGCGACGTACCTCGACCCGCGCCCGAGAGCGCGATGCTCGCCCCTTCTTCGAGGGCCCGACGAGCGATGCCGAAGGCCAGCGAATCCTCAGTGAGAACGCCGGTAATAAGAAGTCGATGATCGTCGAGTAGTCCCATAGTGTTAAGCGTACTTCCAGGCACCAAAAACCCTAAGGACGACGATGGAAACAGTTGGCATTCTCGGCGGTACCGGACCCGCGGGTAAGGGTGTCGCGTTACGTATGGCGAGCGCGGGTTATGACGTCGTGCTCGGTTCGCGCGATTCGAATCGCGCGCTCGAGGCCGCCGCTTCATTCAATGTTCCACTGAAGGGTGCGATCACTGGTGCTTCCAACGAGATCGCCTCAGCGTGCGACCTCGTCGTCGTGGCGACGCCCTGGGACTCGGCGGTGGCGACGGTCACGGCCCTCGGTGACCAGCTCGCCGGCAAGATCGTCATCTCGATGGTGAACGCCCTCACGCGCGAAGGTCGCGAGGTGTTGCCGGTGTACCCGCCGCGCGGATCAATGGCCGCCCAACTCGCCTTTGCCCTGCCGCGCAGTGAAATCGTCGGAGCGTTCCATCACCTGCCCGCCGCGCAGATGCAGGACCTCGACAGTGGGCTCGACGCGGACGTGCTGGTGTTCTCAGACCACCCCGACGCGATTGTGCGGGTGGTGGGGATCGTGGACGCCATGCCCGGGTTGCGCGCCGTAGCGGCGGGCTCGATGTCCCTCGCGAGTGCGATCGAGGCCTTCACCGCCGTGTGCGTCACGGTCAATATTCGCCATAAGGCACATAGCTACGTGAAATTGGCGGGACTGGATAAGTAGTGCGGCTCTACGACAGCGCCCGTCGTGGCGTCTTCACCCTCGAGGCCGGTCCGGTCGTGACGATGTACAGCTGTGGGATCACGCCCTACGACTCGGCGCACCTGGGCCACGCCTTCGTCTATCTGTCCTTTGACGTCCTGCAACGTCGACTGCGCGACGCGGGTCACGAGACGCGTTGCGTGCGAAACGTGACCGACGTCGACGACGACATCTTGCGCAAGGCCCGCGAATTGGGCGTGAACTACCTCGACCTCGCCGCTCAGGAGATGGTGCGCTTTGACCGCGACATGCAATTGATCAATTTGTTGCCCGTGTATTCCGAGCCGCGCGCGACCGGTGCGATACCAGAGATCCTCACGCTGATCGGAGCGACCTTCGACCAGGGACTCGCCTACGAGGTCGACGGGCGCGTGTATTTTGAGGTCTCGAAGTTTCCTAGGTTCGGTCAGGTCTCTCACGAGAGCCGCGATGGGATGCTCGAACTCGCCGCCCAGCACGGTGGCAATCCTGATGACCCGCGCAAGCGCGATCCGCTCGACTTCGTGCTGTGGCAACCGTCCTTAGAGGACGAGCCCGCCTGGGAGTCACGCTGGGGTGCGGGTCGACCGGGCTGGCACATTGAATGCTCGGCCCTGGCGCTACGTGATCTCGGCGAAACGCTCGACGTGCACGGGGGAGGGCGCGACCTCGCCTTTCCTCACCACGAGTGCGAGGCCGCTCAGAGCGAGTCGGTGACCGGTGTGCCTTTCGTCAAGCACTGGATGCACGTGGGCCTCGTGGGTCTGGACGGCACCAAGATGTCCAAGTCCCTGGGCAACCTGGTCTTCGTCGAGGACCTCGTCGCGCGTGCGGAACCCGCGGCGGTTCGCCTCTCGCTGCTCGACCAGCAATACCGCACCGACTGGGAGTGGCGCGAAGAGCTCTTGTCGCGCGCGCAGTCGCGACTCGCGACCTGGCGTTCGACCCTCACGACGGGTCGCGCGAGCACGGTGCTCGAGGACGTGCGCGCCGCGCTCGACGACGACCTCGATACGCCCTCCGCGCTGCTCGCCATTGACGACGCCGCGCACGCGGGCGTGAACGTCGCTCCCGCCGCCGCGCTACTCGGCATTACGCTGTAGGCAACGAAAGGCGACGATGTCGGAAATTAACGTACTGCTTCCTGACGGCAGCGCGCGGACCCTGCCCGCGGGCTCGACCGGCAAGGACCTCGCGGCGTCGATCGGTGCTCGTCTCGCCAAGGACGCCCTCGCGATCCAAGTCAATGGTGCACTGACCGACCTCTCGTCACCACTGGAGGACGGCGTGAAGGTCGCCGTGGTCACGCCAGCTTCACCTTACGGTCGTGAGGTGTTGCGCCATTCGACTGCGCACGTGCTCGCCCAGGCGGTGACGCGTCTGTGGCCCGGGGCGCACTACGCGATCGGGCCCGCGATCGAGAACGGCTTCTACTACGACTTCTCCTTGCCCGGTGGCGCGCACTTCAGCGACGACGACCTCGCGCTCATCGAGGACGAGATGCGCGCCATCGTAAAAGAGGACCAACCTTTCACCCGCCACGAGTACTCCTACGACGAGGGCCTGGCCCTGTTCGAGGACCAGCCCTTCAAAGTGGAGATCATCAACGCCGTAAAGGCGGGCGCGAATGACGAGGACCTCGCAGAGGTCGAGAGCGCCTCGGTGATCTCGACGTACTCGAACTCACCCGCCTTCACCGACCTGTGCCGTGGTCCCCACGTCCCTTCGACCTCGCGCCTCGGACACTTCAAGTTGACTCGCGTCGCGGGGGCGTACTGGCGCGGCGACGAGAAGCGCCCGCAACTCCAGCGCATCTACGGCACCGCCTGGGAGACTAACGAGGCTCTCCAAGCCCACCTCACCCAATTAGAAGAGGCCGAGAAGCGTGATCACCGTCGCCTGGGTCAGGAACTGGACCTGTTCTCCTTTCCCAGTGAACTCGGTCCTGGTCTGGCGGTCTTTCATCCCAAGGGTGGCACCATGCGTCGGGTGATGGAGGACTACTCGAGGCAGCGTCACGTCGAGGGCAACTACGAGTTCGTGAACTCGCCCCATATCACCAAGTCCGAACTGTTCGAGACGTCGGGGCACCTCGAGTGGTTCGCCGAATCGATGTATCCACCCATGGAACTCGACGACGGCCAGAACTACTACCTAAAGCCCATGAACTGTCCGTTCCACGTGCTCATCTTCAAGTCGCGCCAGCGTAGCTACCGCGAGTTGCCCCTTCGCATGTTCGAGTTCGGCACCGTCTATCGCTACGAAAAGTCCGGTGCGGTGCACGGACTGACGCGTGTGCGCGGCATGACCCAGGACGACGCGCACATCTTTTGTACCCGTGAACAGATGAGCGACGAACTGACGAGCCTGTTGAACTTCGTTTTGAACCTGCTGCGCGACTTCGGGCTCAACGACTTCTACCTCGAACTCTCGACGCGTCCCGAGGGCAAGGCCGTGGGCAGCGATGAGGAATGGGCCGAGGCCGAGGCGACCCTCGAACGGGTGGCCAACAGCGTGGGTCTCGAACTCGTGCTCGACGAGGGCGGCGGAGCGTTCTACGGTCCGAAGATCTCGGTCCAGGCCCGTGACGCCATTGGCCGCACCCACCAGCTGTCGACGATTCAACTCGACTTCCAGACGCCCCAGCGCTTCGAGGCGAGTTACGTCGGCGCGGACAACGCGCGCACGCGCCCGATTATGATCCACCGCGCGCTCTTCGGTTCCGTCGAGCGCTTCATGGCCATACTCATCGAGCACTACGCGGGCAACATGCCCACGTGGCTCAGTCCCGAACAAGTGCGCGTGCTCGGCGTGCGCGACGATCACGATACCTACGCCACCGAGGTCGCCCAAGAGCTTCGCGCCGACGGGGTGCGCGTGGGGACCGAAGAAGCCAACGAACCACTGGGTGCGCGCATCCGACGCGCGAAGCTCGAGAAGATCCCCTACATCTTGGTCGTCGGCGACGACGACGTGAAGGAGCGAACCCTCGGAGTGAACAAACGAGGTTCTAACGACCCCGAACGCGGCGTCGACCTCGGCGCCTTTCGCACGCGACTCGCTGACGAAATCGCGAGCCACGGTTCGCCCGAAGGTTCTTGATGCCCCTCGAGCGCTTCTCGGCGGCGTGGCGCGAGGAGTACGTCACCAGCGTCAGTGCCAGTGAGCACGCCAAGGACGAGGGGGAGTGTGTTTTTTGTACCTTCGCGAACGAGGAAGTGGGCGAGTCCTCGGGTGTGCTGCTTCGTAACGACACCAGCTTCGTGATCCTGAACGCCTTCCCCTACGGCTCGGGTCACTTGCTGGTGCTTCCTCGTCGTCACGTCGCCACGCTTCAGGAATTGAGCGACGAGGAGTTCGCCGAGTTCTTCTGGACCTTGCGAAAGACCGTGGTCGCGATCGAAGAGACCTACGGCCCCGACGGGATGAACGTCGGTTTCAATATCGGCCACGCGGCCGGCGCGGGCATCCCCAAGCACCTGCACGCGCACGTGTTGCCGCGCTGGAGTGGCGACACGAACTTCATGACGTCGATTGGTGAGACGCGAGTGCTGCCCGAATCACTGGCCTCGACCTGGCAAAAGGTCCATGGTCACCTTTAGCCCCCCCTACGGGGTGGCGCCGGTAGACTTTGGCGCAAGGGTCCGGAGGATCAATGCTTGACGGAAATTTTCGCAAGTCCGTAGATACGGTCACCGCACCCATTGGTCGCTGGCTTGTGCGGATTGGCTTTTCAGCGGACGTACTGACCGGATCGGGCCTCGTCTTCGCGTGCGCGACCGCTTGGGCGATAGGCGCGGGTTACCTCTACCTCGCGATCGTGCTGCTCACCCTCACCGGTTTTCACGACCTCTTTGACGGTCCCGTCGCCAAAGCCTCGCACCGCGCGAGCCAGCGCGGCAGTTTCTTCGACTCGGTAGTGGACCGAGTTTCTGACGGGGTCTTGATGGGCGGGGTCGCGTTCTACCTCGTCGCGCGCCACCACGGACAACTCGTCTTGTTGCCCTTCGCCATTCTCACCATGAGCTTCATGATCTCCTACCAGCGTTCCAAGGCCGAGAGTCTGGGTCTAAAGGCCAAGGGTGGTCTGATGGAACGCGCCGAGCGCATGGTGCTGCTCGGCGCCGCCATGCTCTGGGCGCCGATGTTCATCCCGGGACTTTGGCTTATCCTCGCGCTCACGACGATGACCGCCGCCGGGCGGTTCTGGCGCGTCTGGCAAATCGCCGCGGCACCCGAGCCCGCGCCAACCTCGTCGATGCGCCACTTGCAGGCCAATCGACTCCGCCGGGGGCTCAGCCGTACTTCTCGCCACTAGGACCAGCCCGTGAACGCGCGCGTCTCGCTGTTTAAGTCCGTGGGCACGCTGCTCGAGCGACTACCCGAGCGCGTGGACGTCGCACTCGCGAGGACTGTCGCGGTGACCCTCGGGCGACGAAAGGGTCCCGCGAGGTCGAACCTGTGCGTCAACGTCGCCCACGCGCTCGGGGGTGAAGGCATTGACGTGGCGCCAGCGCTGCTCGAGCGTTTCGTCTCGCGCGGGTTTGCGAGCTACGGACAGTACTGGGCCGAAGGGGCCAAGCTCTCGGGCCTTCGTCCCTCGACGATCACCGAGCGCTTCAAGATCGGTGAGGGTTTGGAGTACTTGCTCGAAGCGAAGTCGCTCGGCAAGGGGATCGTCATCGCGCTGCCCCATATCGGTAGTTGGGACTGGGGTGGCTCGTTTCTCGCGAGCATTGATCTCGGTATGACCGCCGTCGCCGAAGAACTCGAACCGGCCGAGCTCTTTGAATGGTTCAAGAAGAAGCGCGAGTCCATTGGCATAAAGATCGAGCCGCTCGACGCCCACGCGGGCACGGTGCTGCTCCAGACGTTGCGCGACGGGGGCGTAGTGGGTCTGCTCTGTGACCGAGACCTCCAGGACAACGGCGTCGAAGTCGACTTCTTCGGCGAACGCGTCACCATCCCCGCCGGTCCGGCCACCTTGGCGCTGCGTACCGGGGCCACTCTCGTGTGCGCCGCCTGCTACTCGGGTCCGGGTCGAGACCACTTCGCGGTCATTACCGCACCAATCGCCGCTCAACGAACGGGTCGACTCCGCGATGACGTCACCCGGGTCACCCAGTTGATCGCGAACGATCTCGAGGGACTGATCCGGCGCGCGCCCGAGCAGTGGCACGTCCTGCAACCGAGGTTCGCCGAGTGATTCGCCGCGTCGCGCTGGTCTCGCCCTACGCGCTGAGCGTCTTTGGGGGAGTCCAGGAACAAGTGCTCGCCATGAGCCGCGAACTCTCCTCGCGAGAACTCGACGTGCTCGTCGTGGCGCCTGATGACATCGACCACAGCGTCTATGACACCAGCGCCAGCGTGGTGCGCTTCGGGTCTCGACTCTCGCTGCCCGCCAATGGCTCACGTGCGCCCTTGACCCTGTCACTGCGGGCCTCACGTGGGGCGGCGAGGGCGATCGCCGGGTTCGCACCCGACGTCGTGCACTTTCACGAACCTTTCGCGCCGTTGGTGGGATGGTCGACGCTTCGTGCGCATAGAAGCGCGAGCGTGGCGACCTTTCACCGCAACGGCGCCGGCCCGGCCCTCACGCTCACCAAACCGTTGCTGCGCCTGCTCGCGCGTGGTCTCGACGTTTCAAGTGCGGTGAGTGAGCCCGCCGCCAAGACCATTCACCGCGCCTGTCGGATCGAAGCAACGGTGCTCTTTAACGGCTTCGAAATCGAGCGTTTCGTCGCCACGCCGCGACTACGCGAGGACGGGATCGTGCTCGTCTGCGTGGGCCGTCTCGAAGAGCGTAAGGGCGTGAGCGTCGCGATTGACGCGGTACGTGCGCACAACGCGCGCGGGCTCGACCAGTGGAGACTCCTGGTGATAGGTGAGGGACCTGAACGCGCTCGTCTCGAAGCTCGCGCGGGCGGGGACGAGATGGTGGTCTTTGAGGGCGCGCTCTCAGACGGCGCCAAGCGGGCGTGGTTGCGTCGGGCCAATGCGCTGCTCGCCCCGGCGTTGCGTGGCGAGAGTTTCGGACTGCCGTTGCTTGAGGGCATGGCCAGTGAGACCTTGGTCGTGGCGAGTGACATCTCGGGTTACCGCGAGGCGGCGGGTGAGCACGCGACGCTCTTCGTGGCGGGCGACGCCTCGGACCTCGAACGAGCCGTCATCCAAGCGATCAGCTCTGAGAGCAAGCAGCGCATTAGAAGTGCGCGCGAGTACGCCGAGCACTGGTCGATGAAGCGACTCGTGGACGCCTATCTCGCGCTCTACGCCGAGGCGATCGAACGTTTCAATCACGCGAGGTAACCTGAAGTGTGGCAACCAAACAACGTTCGCGTTCGCGCCGGTCGAATTCTCGCGACCGCGAGCCACGCTACGTAGCCCCGGTCCTGGACCCGGGCTGGCAGAGCCCCTACGCGCCCTCGGCGACCGAGCGTCACGCCAACCAGCACGCCGTGCGCAAATTCGCACTACGCCGAAAGCTGCCCCAGACAATTCTTATAAGCGTGGTGTCGCTCGCCTTGGTGGCGGGCGTGGTGGTGATGCCCTGGCTCCCGGCGCTGGGCGTCGTGATCGCGGGACTGTACTTCTGGGACCTGCGCCGCTCGCTCGGGCGTTACGAGCGGCGCGGGGATGCACTCGCCACGGCGATGCTCGCCGTCTTTCAACCCGGTGGCACCTCGGTCGATCGCCAGAGGCTCGTGACGGTGCTCGACCGGCTCACGGCGACCTTCGGCGTGGATGGGGTCTCGGCGTTCATCGTCGAAGAGTCCGGTTACAACGCGGCCCTCGTGCCTAATGGAGCGGCCCTGTCGATGTTCGTCACGAGCGCCATGATGCGTGACTTCGAACTCATCGAGATCGAGGGCGTCGTGGCGCACTGCCTCGCTCGTCACCGCCTCGGACTGCTGAGTCGCGAGGCCGCGGCGTCGGTGGTGGCACTGAGCGAGGACTCGCGCCGCGCCCTCGCCGGGGTGGGCAGCGCCTACCGGGCCGACGAGGTCGCCGCCGCGGCGATCCGCTATCCACAGGGGCTCGCCAACGCCCTACGCAAGTGCTCGCGTCACGCCAACGGCCCCGGTTCCTTCTTCGCCACGCCCGACTACGCCACCTGGCGCTGGATCTGGTTCGACATCTGGGGTGACCGCGTCACGCCGGACTTGAGTGACCTGGACGACGTGGAGTTGCGCGCCCTCGCCTTGGACGAATGGTAAGACACCATTAGGCTGAAGTTATGAGTTCAACGACCAACCCTTCGATTGTCGGTTCGGCCCTCGTCAAACGGGGACTCGCTGACATGTTGCGCGGCGGCGTCATCATGGACGTCGTCAACCCCGATCAGGCCAAGATCGCCGAAGACGCCGGCGCCGTGGCGGTCATGGCGCTCGAGCGCGTGCCCTCGGACATCCGTCGAGACGGCGGCGTGGCGCGCATGAGCGACCCCGAGATGATCCAGGAGATCCAAAAGAGCGTTACCATCCCGGTCATGGCCAAGGCCCGGATTGGTCACTTCGCCGAGGCCCAGATACTCCAGGCCCTCGACGTTGACTACATCGACGAGTCCGAAGTCCTGACCCCGGCCGACGAGGAGCACCACATCGACAAGTGGGCCTTCACGGTCCCCTTCGTCTGCGGCGCGACGAACCTCGGCGAGGCGCTTCGGCGCATTGGCGAGGGAGCGTGTCTCATCCGTTCCAAGGGCGAGGCGGGCACGGGAAACGTCGTCGAAGCGGTGCGCCATCTGCGCACGATCAACGCCCAGATGCGACGTCTCGCCAGTGCCGACGAGGCGGAACTGTTCGCTCTGGCGAAGGACCTCCAGTCACCACTCGCGCTTGTCCAAGAGGTCGCCGCCACCGGAAAGCTACCCGTGCCGTTGTTCTGCGCGGGGGGCATTTCCACTCCGGCGGACGCGTCACTCGTGATGCAACTCGGTGCCGAAGCGGTTTTCGTTGGTTCGGGCATCTTTAAGAGCGAGGACCCGGTGCGCATGGCGCGCGCGATCGCCGAAGCGACCACGCACTACGAGGACCCGGGCGTCGTCGCCAAGGTCTCGACCGGACTCGGTAAGGCCATGGTGGGCGCTGAGACTTCCACGCTCGAGGTACGTCTCGCCGAGCGCGGCTGGTAGTGCCGCGCGTTGGCGTACTCGCCCTCCAGGGCGACGTACGCGAGCACGTCGCCACCTTGGAGAAATTAGGCGTCACCGTCGTGACGGTGCGCACGCCGAGCGACCTCGAAGGACTCGACGGTCTCGTCATGCCCGGGGGGGAGTCGACGACCATCGCGCACCTGCTCGTGACCTCGGGGCTGCGGGCCGTTCTCCAGACGAAACTGGACGAGGGTTTCAAAGTCTTTGGCACCTGCGCGGGTCTGATCATGCTGAGCCGAGACATCCTGGACGGTCGAAGGGACCAGTGGAGCTTTAACAAGCTGGACGTCGCGGTACGGCGCAACGGTTACGGACGCCAGATCGCCAGTTTCGAGAGTTCGGTCGAGGTAAGAGACGTGGGTGTCGTGCCCGGGGTCTTCATCCGCGCACCCAAGATCGAGTCTTACGAGAAGAATGTCGAGGTCCTCGCCACCTTCGACCACGGTGACGGCGAACACGCGGTGCTCGTACGTCAGGGCAACGTCTGGGGCTGCTCGTTTCACCCTGAACTCACGAGTGATCTGCGCGTTCACCAGCTCTTCACCGACTCGCTCTGAGTTCGGTACCATACAGAGGCCCCGAGGGGCGGGAGGAACCATGTCCGGCCATTCAAAATGGGCAACGACTAAGCACCGCAAGGGTGCGAAGGACAGTGCTCGCGCGAAGGTATTCGCCAAGTTGATCCGTCAGGTGGAAGTCGCGGCGCGCGAGGGCGGAGGAGACCAGGCGACCAACGCCAGCCTGCGCACCATGTTCCAAAAGGCCCGTGAGTCGTCGGTGCCCATCGACACCATCGAGCGCGCAATCAAACGCGGCACCGGTGAACTCGAGGGCGTGCGCTACGAGTCGATCTCCTACGAGGGCTACGCCCCCGGGGGTGTCGCGGTGATCGTCGAGACCTTGTCCGACAACCGCAATCGCACCAGCGCCGAGATCAAGCACGTCTTTTCCCGTAACGGGGGGTCCATCGCCGAACCCGGGGCAGTCGCCTGGCAGTTCGATCGCAAGGGCATCATCGAGGTGAAGGGACCCGTCGACGAGGACCAGCTCCTCGAGTGGGTCATGGAAGCGGGCGGGGAGAACTTCACCCAACAGGGCGACAACTACGTGGTCACGACCGAACCCCACGACCTCGCCGCGGTGCGCGAGGCCTTAGAGAAGTTCGGCGCCAAGGTACTGAGCGCGGAGTTGACCCTCGTGCCCCAGAACGTCATCGAGGTCGACGACGAGTCCGAGGCGAAGAAGATTCTGCGTCTGATGGACGCCATTGACGACCACGACGACGTCCAGAACGTCTACGCCAACTTCGACATCCCCGACGAGATACTGTCCGCTTTCGAGGGTTAGAGCCGGTAAAGCACCCGCGCCACGGGTTAGTATCGAACATATGTTCGTACTCGGAATCGACCCCGGACTCACCCGTTGCGGCTTTGGGCTGGTAGAGGGTTCCTTCGAGGGCCTCGAGTCGTTCCGTGCGGTGCGCGCGGGCGTCGTCGAGACCGACCCTAAGGAGGACGTGGAGCGTCGCCTCAGCCAGCTCTTCGTCGAACTGCGCACGCTCATCACTGACACGACCCCAGACGCCGTCGTGGTGGAGCGGATCTTCTATCAACGAAACGCGAAGACTGCCATACCCGTCGCCCAGGCGAGCGGGGTCGCAATAGCGCTCGCGGGATCGCTCGAGCTGCCGGTACGCCAGTTCACCGCTCAACAGGTGAAGCTCGCGGTCACCGGTTACGGCGCGGCGAGCAAGTCCCAGGTCCAGGGCATGGTCACGCGCCTGTGTTTGTTGAGCGAGGTACCCGAACCCGCCGACGTCGCCGACGCACTGGGGCTCGCGATTACCTACTTCATGATCGTGCGCAGCGAGCAGCGTTACTCGAAGTTGAGTCCGACGTGATTGGCTGGTTGAGCGGACGCGTGGTGCACCAGCACCTGACCGGCGCCATTGTCCTTGACGTCAATGGTGTTGGTTACGAGCTCAGCGTCAGTTCTTCGACGAGTTACCGCGTTGGCGAGGAGGTGTCGCTCTTTGTCTACACCGTGGTGCGCGCCGACGCGATCCAGCTCTACGGATTTAGCTCGTACGCGGATCGCGAGTTCTTCGAACTGCTGCTCATCACGCCCGGGGTCGGACCCTCGACGGCGCTCGCGGCGCTGCGCACCATGAGCATCGCCGAACTGGCCGGGGCGATCGAGAGTGGTGACGTGAAACGGGTGGCGACGATTCCGGGCATCGGAGCCAAGACCGCGAGCCGCATCGTGCTCGAGCTCAAGGGAAAGCTCGTCGTCAGCGACGCCGGTGTCGAGGCGAATCAAGTCTCGGTCTCGGGCGAGATCGATGAGGCCTTGCGTGGTCTGGGCTATTCCAGCCAGGAGATCCGCCAGGCCCTGGACGGTGTTAGCTTGCCCGACGACGAGGCCGAGGCACTGCGGGCGGCCCTTTCGCGACTGCGACGCTCGTGAGCCACCGCGACATCGACCTAGAGCAGCTGAGTGCGGGGGTCGTGACCCCGGTCGCGGACGAGCAGGAGCGGCGCGCGGAGGTCTCGCTGCGACCAGGAACCCTCGACGCCTTCGTGGGCCAGCGTGAACTCGTTCGCCACCTGGAGATCGTGCTGGGATCGGCTCGAGCCCGCCGCCAGAGTGCCGATCACCTGTTGTTCGCCGGACCCCCCGGGCTCGGCAAGACCTCGCTCGCGAGCATCGTCGCGGTCGAGATGGGTTCGGGTCTTCGCATCACCTCGGGCCCGGTGCTCTCGAGGCCCGGGGACTTGGCGGCCCTGCTCACCGACCTCCAGGACGGCGACGTCTTGTTCATCGACGAGATCCACCGACTCTCGCGCGCGGTCGAAGAGGTGCTCTATCCCGCAATGGAAGACCGGCGCCTCGACGTCATGATCGGACGCGGACCCTCGGCGCGCTCGATCCGACTGGACCTGCCTAACTTCACCCTCGTGGGCGCCACCACGCGCACGGGCCTCGTCGCGGCGCCGTTGCGTGACCGCTTCGGTTTCATAGGTCAACTCGACCTCTATGACGTGGACGAGTTGGCGGTCATCGCCGAGCGTTCGGCGACGCTGCTCGAGGTGGCGCTCGAGGGAGACGCGGCGACGATCATCGCCTCGCGCAGCCGGGGTACGCCGCGTATCGCCAATCGCCTGCTGCGACGAGTGCGCGACTTCGCCGCCGTCCAGGGTCACCCGGTCGTCAACGACGCGGTCGCGGTTGAGGCGCTCGAGCTCTTCGGGGTCGACGAGTACGGCCTGGACAAGATTGACCGACGGATCCTCGGTTTGCTGTGTGGTCAGTTCGCCAACCAGCCCGTGGGTCTGACGACCTTGGCGCACGCGTGCGGTGAAGAACCCGCCACGATCGAGGACGCCTACGAGCCGTACCTGTTGCGCGAGGGTTTCTTGATGCGCACCCCGCGCGGGCGCGTCGGCACGGAAAAGGCGTATCGCCACTTGGGCGTAACCCCTCGCTCCGGGGGACTTTTCTAAGTCATAGCCCGCCAGCGACTAGGGTTTCTTTGTCTATTGACGGAGGAAAGACACATGCTCGCTGCTGCAAAAGGTGGTTCGTCCTACATCTTGATTATCTACGCTTTGGTTTTTGGAGCGTTGTACTTCTTCTACCTCCGTCCTCGCTCCAAGCGTCAAAAGGCCGCGCGCACGACCCAGAAGAAGGTCGACGTGGGCGAGCGGGCCCAGACGATCGGCGGTTTCGTGGGCACCGTGACCAAGATGACCGACGAGTTCATCACCCTAAGGACACCCAACGGTGTCGAACTGGACTTCATTCCCACCGCGATTGCGCGTCGCTTCGACCCGAAGCCCGTTGACGAGCCCCACGACGATACGGCCCAAGAAGGCGATCAGAAGTAATGGCTCAGCAAGTTGGATCGCGGCGATCGCTGGTCGTCAGCCTCTTTCTCACCATCGTCATCGCCTTCGGATCCCTCGGGGTGACCCTCGCGCTCGGCTGGGGTCCCAAGCTCGGCCTGGACCTCGCGGGCGGACTGTCGGTGGTGTACAAGCCCGCGACCCACGCCACCAAGGCCGACATGCAAGAGGTCGTCACCATCCTCACCAACCGGGTGAACGGCCTGGGCGTTTCGGGTGCCGAAGTGAACCTCCAGGGCAAAGACGTGGTCGTCTCGGTGCCCGGCGTGACCGACGCGCGCGCCGTGCTCGCCGCGGTGGGCCAGACCGCGCAGTTGCTCTTTCGACCGGTGCTCTGTGAGGCACCTCCCGCCTCGGCGAAGGCGAAGCCCAGCACGTCGATTCCCGCGTGCGCGAGCAGTTACGCCATGACCGCCGCCAATCTCGCGGTGAACACCTCGACGGGTAACGCGACGAACAACATCGCCGCCGACCCCGCCTACGACAACATCAAGACCACTCTGCCCAAGAACGACATCGCCAAGCACAGCGTGATCCTGCCCGGGCTTGGCGCGACGAAGAACGCGGTGCGCTATGTGCTGGGGCCCGCGCAGCTGACCGGTAAGTCAGTCAAGTCCGCCATTGCCCAGCAGAACCAGATCGGCCAGTGGGTCGTGAACTACACGCTCACCTCGACGGGCAGTCCCCTGTGGGACAAGGTCGCCCAGGAGAACTTCCACGCGCTGCTCGCCATCGAACTCGACGGCGTGGTCCAGTCCGCGCCCCTCATCCAGCCCTCTCAGGCGAGCTTCACGTCCTTCGCCGGTCAGGGCGAGATCTCGGGGAGTTTCACCGAAGCCTCGGCGAAGAACCTCGCACTCGCCATGGAGTTCGGTTCGCTTCCCGTGCGCCTCGAACCACTCACGACCCAGACCGTCTCGCCGACGCTGGGTCACAGCGCACTGGTCGCTGGTCTCGGCGCTGGTCTCGTGGGTCTCGCGCTCGTGTTGCTCTACACGATCCTCTATTACCGCGCGTTGGGTCTGGTGATCGTGCTCGGGCTCAGTGTCACCGCCGCCCTGCTCTGGGCGATCATCTCGGCGCTCGGCCATACCGCCTTCGCCCCGAGTTTCGACTTGGCTGGTGTCACCGGATTGATTGTGTCAATTGGTATCACTGTCGACAGTTACATCGTGTACTTCGAGCGATTAAAGGACGAGGCCCGCGCGGGTCGATCGGTGCGTTCGTCGGTTGACCGGGGCTTTAAGTCCGCCTGGCGCACCGTGTTAGCGGCCGACACCGTCAGCCTCTTGGCGGCGGTGTTGCTCTATATCATCGCCGTGGGTGACGTGCGCGGCTTTGCCTTCTTCCTCGGGCTCTCAACCCTGATGGACGTGTTCATCACGTGGTATTTCACTCGCCCGATGGTCGTGTTGCTGGGTCGACGCGGTTCAGACAGCACGTCGTTGCTCTCGCTGGCGGCTGGACTCAACGCGGGAGTCGAGCATGAGTAGCGAAGTGAAGACCCCCAACCCCTTCCAGCGTCTCTACCGGGGCCTCACGACGATCGACTTCGTGGGAAGGCGCCGGACCTGGTTCACGATGTCCCTCGTGGTGATCCTGCTCGGGCTCGGCTCGCTCGGCATCCGTGGCTTTAACTTCGGCATCGACTTCAAGGGTGGTGACTCGTGGGAGGTCCTCGCTCCCCACACTTCGATCGCGACCATGACCCACGCCGTCGAGGGCGCCGGGTTGACGTTGCCCACCGTCGAAGAACTCGGCGGTACGACCTACGAGGTCACCGCGGACCTCAACAGTCTCTCGGCCGCCAAGCAACTGAGCGTCACCAACGCCGTCGTAGACGCCATGGCGAAGGTCGCCCACGTGAACCCCGATCAGGTGTCCACGAGCAGTGTCGGACCGACGTGGGGCTCGCAGATCACCGACCGGGCCTTAGAGGCGCTGATCATCTTCTTCATCGCGGTGGTCGCCTACATCAGCATCCGCTTCGAGCCCAAGATGGCCGTTGCGGCCTTCGTCGCCATGGTCCACGACCTGCTCGTCACGGTGGGCGTGTACTCGCTCTTCGGTTTGCAGATAAGCCCGGACACGGTGATCGCCATCTTGACGATCCTCGGTTACTCGCTCTATGACACGGTGGTGGTCTTTGACCGCGTGCGAGACAACACCGGCGGGGTCTTGAAGTCCGGCGACCTCACGTACGGCGAGATGGTCAACCTCTCGATGAACCAGACCCTCGCGCGTTCGATCAACACTTCGCTCGTCGCGATCCTGCCGGTCTTTTCAGTCTTGATCGTCGGCGCGTACATCCTGGGCGCGACCACGTTGCAGAGCTACGGTCTGGCGCTGTTCGTCGGACTCATGAGTGGGGCTTACTCGTCGATCTTCATCGCGAGCCCGTTGCTCGCGTGGATGAAAGAGCGCGAGCCGCGTTTCCGCGATCTCGCGATTCGCGTCGCGGCGCGCAGCGACCACCGCATTTACAGTCCCGCGAGTGCCGCGCTGCTCTCGGGTGAGAGCGTCCAGCGCGCGTCGGGCGTGGCGCGTACGCAGCGAAGCTCCTCGTCGATCCTCGCGCCTCGCGCGCGAAAGCGTAAAAGGCGATAGGGCGCCGGTAGGCTGACCCTATGGTCAGTCTCACGAACCGCTCGAGCGCCGACCCCGCGCTGACCAGTTCGATCGAGCGGCTCATCGCGCGTTTCCTCGAGCACCACGAGTCCGGGGACGTCGACCTGATCCGTCGCGCGGGCCTAGTGGCGATCAACGCCCACGAGGGTCAGTTGCGGCGCACCGGCGAGCCCTACGTGACCCACCCGATCGCGGTCGCGGACATCACGGCCGACCTGGGGCTCGACGAGCCCACGATCGCGGCCGCCCTGCTGCACGACGCCGTCGAGGACACCGGGGTCACCACCGAGTGGCTCGCCAATGAGTTCGGCCCGCAGGTCGCCGCCGTCGTTGACGGGGTGACCAAGCTCGACCGACTGGAATTCGACTCCAAAGAGGCCCAGCAGGCGGCGACGATCCGCAAGATGTTCATCGCCATGGCCCAGGACTGGCGGGTGTTGTTGATCAAACTCGCCGACCGCCTGCACAACATGCGCACTATCTCGGTGATGCCCATGAACCGCCAGCGCGCCATCGCCCAGGAGACCCTGGACGTCTACGCCCCGCTCGCGCACCGTCTCGGGGTCCAGCAGGTCAAGTGGCAGCTCGAGGACCTCAGTTTCGCGACTTTGCACCCCAAGCGCTACGCCGAGATCGAGCAGATGGTCGCCGCGCGCCAGCCCGAGCGCGAGGCTTACCTCAAAGAGGTCATGGAGACGCTGGGCGAAAAACTCGAGTCCTTTTCGATCAAGGCCGAGGTGAAGGGACGACCGAAGCACTTCTGGAGCATCTACGAGAAGATGGTCGTAGGCGGCAAAGAGTTCGACGAGATCTTCGACCTCGTGGGCATCCGGGTGATCGTCGAGGAGGATCGCGACTGTTGGGCCGTGCTCGGCGCGATTCACGCGCTGTGGTCGCCGGTCCAGGGTCGCTTCAAGGACTACATCAACTCGCCCAAGTTCAACCTCTACCAGTCCCTGCACACGACGGTGATTGGTCCGCGCGGTAAGTCCGTCGAGGTGCAGGTGCGCACCCAGGAGATGCACCGACGCGCCGAGTTCGGCGTCGCCGCGCACTGGAGCTACAAGGAAGGCGCCTCGGGACGCGAGATCGCATGGATGCAGCGTCTCGCCGACGTCGAAGAAGAAGAGGCCGATCCGATCGCGTTCCTCGAGGCGCTCAAGCTCGACCTCGGCGGGGACGAGGTCTACGTCTTTACGCCCAAGGGTCGCGTCATCGCCCTGGTCGAGGGCGCGACGACTATCGACTTCGCCTACGCGGTGCACACCGAGGTGGGACACCACTGCGTGGGCGCCAAGGTGAACGGACGTCTCGTGCCCTTAGAAACGGTCCTGCATTCGGCGGACGTCGTCGAGATCGTCACGTCCAAGAACGATTCGTCGGGACCTTCGAGGGACTGGCTCAACATGGTCGCCTCTTCTCGGGCCAAGTCCAAGATCCGCCAGTGGTTCCAGCGCGAACGACGCGAGGACGCCATCGAGGGCGGCCGCGAAGAGCTCACCAAGGCGTTGCGCCGAGAGGGGCTGCCGATCGCGACCTCGCTCTCTTCGAGCGCGTTGGACGCGGTGATCAGCTCGATGAACCTCGAGGACCTCGACGCGTTGTTCATGGCGATCGACTCGAACCAGATCTCCGCGCTCGCGGTCGTCCAGCGACTCAGTCGCGAACTGCACGGCGGCGACGCCGAACAGTTGCCCACGACCGTGACGCGCGCGCCGCGCGCGAATCGCACGGCCCGTCGTTCGGCGGGGGTCTACGTCGAGGGCCTCGACGACGTGATGATCCACCTCGCGCGGTGCTGCTCGCCGGTGCCCGGGGACCCGATCATGGGCTTCATCACCCAGGGACGGGGTGTCTCGATCCACCGCGACGACTGCTCGAACGCGGTCGCGCTCGCGCATCGGTTGGGCGAGCGCATCATCGACGTCGAGTGGGACGGTTCGACCGGTGGCCAGTACCGCGCCGTGCTCGAGGTCATGGCCTTTGACCGGTCACGGTTGCTACTGGACGTCTCCAAGATCGTCGCCGAGTACCACCTCAACATCATCTCGAGTTCCACGACGACCTCGGGCTCGCGCATTGTTCGCATGGTCTTTGACGTCGAACTCGCGGACCCCGCGCACCTCAGTAGTCTCTTGGCGGCACTCAAGGGCGTGGACGGGGTCTTTGACGCCTTTCGCCAACTACCGGGACAGAACAAGACTTCATGAGCGAACCATCGCAGTTCCAAGCGCCCGTGGGCACCCACGACGTCCTCGCTCCCGAGTCGGCGCAGTGGGAGGGCCTCGTAGCGACCTTCGCGCACTACGCGCACCTCTACGGCTTCTCGCTCGTGATCACGCCCGTCTTTGAGGACGTGGGCGTCTTTCACCGGGGCATTGGTGAGCAGAGCGACGTCGCTCGCAAGGAGATGTACGTCTTTAAAGACCGCGGGGAGCGTCTCTACGCGCTGCGCCCCGAGGGCACGGCACCGGTCGTGCGGGCCTTCGTCCAGCACCAACCAACCACACCCTTTAAGGCGTGGTACTTCACGCCGGCCTTTCGCTACGAACGTCCCCAGGCGGGCCGTTATCGTCAGCACCACCAGTTGGGCGTCGAGGTGCTCGGCACCGGGGACCCGGCGGTGGACGTCGAGGTGATCACCTTGGCCCAGCGCTTCTACGAGGCCCTCGGACTCACCAGGTTCCGCCTGCTCATCAACTCCATGGGTCACCTCGAGTGTCGCGGGGCCTACGTCGAGCTTCTTCGCTCCCACCTCGAGGCGCACGCCGAGGAACTCTGTGACGAGCACCAAAAGACCTGGCGGACCAATCCGTTGCGCGTGCTCGACTGCAAGAACGCGGCCTGCGTCGCCGTGACCGCGAAGGGCCCGATGCTGATCGACCACCTGTGCGAGGACTGTCGCACGCATTTCTCTGCGGTGCGCGAGGGACTCTCGCGCCTGGGAGTCGCCAACGAACTGAACCCGCGCCTGGTGCGCGGATTCGACTACTACACCCGCACGACCTTCGAATTCGTCTCGGACGCCCTCGAAGGGGCGCAGAACGCGATCGGCGGGGGAGGACGCTACGACGGCCTGGTCGAGCAACTCGGGGGCAAACCCACCAGTGGTATTGGCTTTGGTAGCGGCGTCGAGCGGCTACTTATCGCGCGCGAGGCCGAAGGGATCACGACCCCGTTGCTCGCGCGACAGCTCGACGTCTTCGTCGTGGACACCACGCACGAGGACGTCGCGACGCTATTGCTCGACCGACTTCGCGCGGCGGGCTTGGCGAGCGACCGCGCCTACGACCAGCGCTCGATGAAGGCCCAGATGAAGGTGGCGGACAAGTCCGGGGCGCGCCTCGCACTGTTGGTCGGCCCCCAGGAGCTCGCGGCCGGTGAGGTTACGATTAGGGACCTGCGAAGCGCGGATTTTGGGCAGACGCAACAGCGCGTTTCCCAAGAGGACGTCGTTTCGACGATCGTCCAACTACTACGAATGAAGTGACCATGTCGACGAACTTTGAAGCCACGAGCCTGCGCGATTGGCTCTGCGCCTCGGTGAACTCCTCGATGGTGGGAACGCGCGTGAGCGTATGCGGGTGGGTCGCCAAGCGCCGCGAGCACGGCGAGCACCTCGCGTTCCTCGACCTGCGCGATCGCTCGGGCATCCTCCAAGCCGTGGTCGAGGGATCGGTCGACGTGCGCGCCGAGTACGTTGTTCGCGTCACCGGCACCGTGTCGCCGCGCCCCGAGGGCACGGTCAACGACCGCTTGGCGACCGGCGAGATCGAACTCACCGACTGTCGCGTCGAAGTGCTCGCCGTCGCCGACCCGCCGCCGTTCCAACTCGACGACCGCGTCGAGATCGACGAGCAAGTGCGGCTGCGTTATCGCTACTTGGACCTGCGCCGAGAGAACATGCAGGCGAACCTGCGCCTGCGCGCCAAGGTGAACGCGACGTTGCGCCGAGCCATGGACGAGCAGGGATTCTGCGAGGTGGAGACGCCCCTGCTCTGGGCGCCGACCCCCGAGGGCGCGCGCGAGTTCGTCGTGCCGTCACGCCTGCACCCCGGGGAGTTCTACGTCCTGCCTCAGAGCCCCCAGATCGCTAAGCAACTCCTGATGGTGGGGGGTTTTGACCGCTACTACCAGATCGCGCGATGCCTGCGCGACGAGGACCTGCGCGCTGA
>Ga0182012_10000794_pt1 | contig 34461 bp, 26 predicted proteins | sample 612S2SmetaG_FD_120486 | JGI IMG/M metagenome (GOLD analysis project Ga0182012, IMG submission 120486) | Permafrost microbial communities from Stordalen Mire, Sweden - 612S2S metaG | ecosystem: Environmental > Terrestrial > Soil > Wetlands > Permafrost | place: Sweden: Stordalen | collected...
CGGGTTCACGGGATGCCCGAGCCCCAACTCTACGAGACGCGCGGAGTGTTCGCCAGCGGCGTCGAGTTCGATATGGAAATCCGAACCTCGAACTTCGTCCTGGGTGGCCGGGATTACGCGCTATCCATTCTCCGCAACATCACCGTAGAAAAGACGGAAAGAGAGCTGGCCCGCCTGAACGTGGAGCGGCTGCGTCTTACCCAGCAAGCTGCGCACGCCGGCAGTTGGGATTGGAACCTCGCGACCGGCGAACTTTCCTGGTCCGACGAACTCTACCGCCTGCTGGGGTTCCAGCCCGGCGACTGCCGCCCCACCCTTGAGGCCTGGCTCGAAAACCTGCATGAGGACGATCAAGCGCGCGTGCGCGCCGATCTTGAAGACGCCGCCGACGGAAACAGCGGGCACGTGGAATCTGAATACAGGGTGCGGACCCCAGACGGGCCAGTGCGCTGGTGCCTGGCCAAAGGCTCCATTTTCAAAATAAATTCAGGAGACCCGGCCCGTTTGTTGGGCGTGGTGATTGAGATTACGGAACGCAAGCGACTGGAAGAGCAGTTTCTGCAAGCCCAGAAAATGGAGGCGATCGGAAGATTAGCCGGCGGCGTGGCGCACGACTTCAACAATCTGATGACCATCGTGAGCGGCTACAGCAGCATGCTGCGCGCCTACTTGCAGCAGGATTCCACGCTCGACCATTTCGTTTCCGAGATCCAGCACGCCGCTACGCGTGCGGCTACTCTGACGGGCCAATTGCTTGCGTTCAGCAAACGGCAAGTGGTGCAGGTAAAAGTGATCGGCATTAACCAGGCTGTCCACGATGTCCATAACATGTTGCAGCGCATCATCGGAGAAGATATCGAGCTGCTGGTGGAACTCAGCGACGATGCGGGTCATGTCCGCTGCGATAAGGGACAGCTCGATCAGGTGCTTCTCAACCTGGCGGTGAACGCGCGCGATGTCATGCCCAAGGGCGGGAAACTGAAGATTGCGACACGTTCGACCATCATTGGTTCCGCCGAGGCGCTGGCAAACCACATTCAGCCGGGCAGCTATGTCGTGCTCAGCATCTCCGATACGGGTCCGGGAATCGACCAGCGCATTCAGGAGAAGATCTTCGAGCCTTTCTTTACGACCAAGGAAACAGGAAAGGGAACGGGACTCGGACTTTCAACGGTCTATGGCATTGCGCGGCAAAGCGGAGGCACGGTTCTGTTGGAGAGCCAGCCGGGCCGCGGATCTTGTTTTAGGGTAGTTTTGCCCGCGGCGCCCGCAGTACCGGAACTACTCGTTGAAGCCGGGGAACCGGCGGAAACGGGGCAGTCCGCCAGAGTCTTTCTGGTGGAAGATGAAGCGCCGCTGCGGAAGATGATGCGTGAGATTCTGAAGACGGCGGGGTTTTCTGTGACTTCGGCTTCAAGCGGGGAACAAGCCCTTCAGATGATTCGCGCCAATGGGCTTGAGTTCGACGTTCTGGTGACCGATGTTGTGCTCCCCGGCATTAGTGGTCCCGATCTGGTGGATCGGCTCACGGAACAGGGTTCTTGCCGTGTGCTCTATATCTCGGGCTACACCGATCACCAGTTATTGGAGCGCACCTTTGAGGCTGGTAGCGGTTTTCTGCAGAAGCCGTTTCCGCCCGCCGCGCTCACTCGCGCAATTCGGGAATTGCTGAGTGTTGAAACAGCGGTTGGCTGAGCCTCTTTTTAGAACTTAGTCAGCATCACAACATCCCCATTCACGGAACCGCGTGAACAGAACAGTCTGCCGTCCGGCGCCCAATCAAAATCGAAAATTCTTTCGCGTCCGGTGAAGTTGGTGACAGGCGTCGGCGGACCTCCGGAGATATCCTGGGCCAGGATATTCATCACGCCGTCAACCGAGTCAAAGAAAGTGATGGTCCGGTTATCCTTCCAGCGAACACGGCGGTGGTTAATGACAGAGTAGTCGAAAAGCGTCGGAACACCACTCTCCAGGGGAACAACGCCGAACCGCCATTTCTGTTCATTCACCAGCGAGACAAATGCCAGGTGCTTGCCGTCGGGAGAAACGGTAGGGTAGGTAGCCCGGTCAACTACTTTCGTCGGCTTCGACGAATTATCGAGGCGCCAAACCCCAACCTGTCCATCGACGATTGAGGAGTAGAAGATGGAGCGCCCGTCCGGGGAAATCGCGGGGGCGTTCTCGGTGCCCCCGAAAGTGATTTGTTGCGGCGGCCGGGCGCGCATATCGGTCTTCCAGATGTGTGTACCGTCGTGGCGTGCGGCGACGAAAAGGACCTCGCTCGTCTGGGACGCCACGACAGGTGCGATGGCCGGACTGATCGCGATCCCCAAACGCTTCTCGATGCCCGATCTCAGTGCGACGGTCGAAAGGTCGCGGGAGCCGAAGCGCCGCGTCACGTAGAGAAGCGTGTCGTCTCCCGCGTAGACCAGGCCTTCCACTCCATCATTGCGGCCGGTTCCACCGACCGGAACAGCTGAGCCTCCGGAAACGCTCTCTATTCTGACATCCGCATCCGATTGAACAGTAACCAGACTTCGTCCATCGGCGCTTACGCTCAGCCCTGAGTAATCGTTGGAGTCGTGCGTAACGGGATGCGCGTTGCCCTCCGGATACGAGACAAACCAAATCTGATTCGAAGCCCCGGCTGGGTCGTCAGTCGCGATCAGCAAAACACCGCTGGAATCGGGGAGCCACACAACCTCGCGCGTCTGCTTCCAGAGTTTAGATGTCAAAGGACGCTCGGCGCCATTGTCCACGCGGACGGCCACCAGGGACGCATGGAGTCCGCCGCGAAATGAATTTGTGGAACAGGCAATCAACTTTCCATCGTTTGAAAAGGAGACATACGAGTAGAGGTCGGGCAGTTTCTTCGAACAGATCAGGCGCGGATTGGTTCCATCGGAGGACGCAACGAAGATGTCGCCTTCGCCTTTCGCGGGGAAGCGGCGGATAAAGCCCAGCCGGCTTCCGTCCGGTGAAATCGCCGGCGCCATATTCGCGGGCCGGATCAGCTCCTGCGGCGTGCCGCCGAGAAGCGGCATGCGATAAAGCACGAACGGCAGTGGTCTGCTCTCGGCTCGCGTGAAGTAAAGATAGACACCGTCGGGCGAGAAACAGAAGCCGCGGTAATCGACGCCACGGGCCTTGTCGATCACCTGCGAAGTACCGGCCTCAAGCAGGCGCAGATTCAGGCTCTGCAAGCCGCGCTCTTCCAGAACCGTCACCAGGAATCTTTTGTCGGGAGAAATCACCGCCGCGATCACGTTCCCCGAAAAAGTGACCTTGTTCATGCGCATGTCGGCGGAATCGTGCCTTCGCGCGAGTAAGAAGCGCCTGAAACCGAACACCGCGGCGCCCGCGAGAACAGCCACTCCACCGGCGCCGATCATCAGCGAACGGCGATCGAGTTTGTCCGGAGTGCCCGCTTGCTCTCGCGCCGCCGGATAGGCTGCTGACGCGCGTGAAGCCGCGACCTGGGCGCCGCTGGAGGTCCGGCGTCCCGTAACCGTGTCCCGCAGAATGCGCTTCAGTTCCGACCGCATCTCGGCCGCGCTCTGAAACCGCAGTTCGCGATCCTTCTCCAACGCCTTCTGGATCGCCAGATCGAGAGCCGGCGGCACATTTTGATTCAGCATCGAGGCGACTGGGGGATCCTGATTGAGGATGGCGTTGAAAAGAGCGGCCGCCGTGTTGCCCTGGAATGGCAGTTCGCCCGTAGCCATCTCGTAAATCAGCGCGCCGAAAGAGAACAGGTCGCTCCGCGCATCCACCGGTTCCCCCAAGGCCTGCTCGGGAGACATGTAAGCCACGGTGCCGACAGTCATGCCATCCGTGGTGAGCATGCTCAGCGGCGGCATCACCCTGGTGGCGCTCTCCTGTGGAATTGGCGCCGGCTCGTCCGCCTCGAGTTTGGCGAGCCCAAAATCCAGAATCTTCGTCTGGCCCCGGTTGGTGAGGAAGATGTTCGCGGGCTTAATATCGCGGTGAACAATGCCGGCGGAGTGCGCCGCGTCCAATCCATCGGCAATCTGGATCCCGATATCCAGCAGTTGTTGATTGCTGAGCAAAGGTTTCTCGGGAATGCGCTGCTCCAGAGTTTGCCCGTCAAGCAGTTCCATCACCAGGAACGGGCGGCCCTCATGTTCGCCAACGTCGTAAATGGTGCAGATGTGGGGATGATTCAATGCGGACGCCGTGCGGGCCTCACGCTGAAACCGTTCCAATTCATTCCCCGAACTGGGTCGTAGAAACTTTACGGCCACCTGGCGTCCAAGGCGTGTATCTTCCGCGCGGTAGACGACTCCCATGCCGCCGCCGCCCAGTTTGTCCAGAATTCGATAGTGTGAGACCGTCTCGCCTATCATCAGAGAGAACGCGTGCGCCTTACCTTCGAGGATATCTGATTCGATGTCCTATTCACCTGGTTTGGTTACGCATTCATGACAAATGCTTCTGAAAACCTTTCGCACTTTTCTCTGGACGGGCCCGCTGATCACTTTGGCGACATTGATTATGGCCTCGCTCTCCGCCGCGGCGGCGCTCTTCCACGCTTCTGGAGAAACGTTGCACAGCATGGCGCGCTTCTGGGCTAAGCTGCTGCTGCGGATCGCATTTGTTCGCGTGGAAACGGAAGGAATCGACACTCTCGATCCCTTGGGAAGCTACGTCCTCGTCTCCAATCATACGAGCTATTTCGATACGCCCGCGATAATCGCCAGTATTCCTCTTCAGTTCCGGTTTTTTGCCAAGAAAGGTCTTTTTGAAATTCCACTCTTTGGCACACATCTCAAGCAAGCCGGCCATTTTCCCATTGTCCGGGATGACGCGCGGGCATCCCTCAAGAGTCTGATCGAAGGCGCCAAGCAGATTCAGGAGCGTCACCTCTCCGTGCTGATATTCCCCGAAGGAGGACGTTCCGAACAAACGCTGCGCGAGTTCAAGGAAGGCGCGGCTTTGATTGCCATTCGAGCCGGCGTTCCGGCTGTTCCTGTAGGGATCACGGGGGCGCGTGGCGTTCTGCCCGTCGGGTCCATGCACGTGTTGCCGGGCGTGATTCGGATTCGCCTCGGCGAGCCCATCCCCACCGTCGCGATGAGTCCGCGCGACAGGGGCCCGCTCACCGAGAACCTGCTGCACCGCGTCGCGGAATTGACCGGCGAACCTGTGCCGGTTTCGCATGGATCTGAATGAACACGCTGATAGTATATTGGGCACCATGTATCGAACCGCATTCCTCCTTCTGCTCGCCTTCCCGGCTTTGCACGCCGAGCAGGGTTTTACCGATCTGTTCAACGGACACGACCTTACCGGATGGACTGCTGGCGATAATCCGCAGACCTGGTCGATTGAAGACGGCGCCATTGTGTCGCACGGCCCGCATAGCCACCTCTTCTATACCGGTGAATTCCATAATCATGCGTTTAAGGATTTCGAATTGAAAGTGGACGTGATGACGCGTCCGGGCGCCAACGGCGGCGTCTACATTCAGACCGCGCTCCAACCCGGCTGGCCAAACAAGGGGTTTGAAATTCAGGTGAATAACACCTATAAGACGGATCCCCGCAAGACCTTCAGTATTTATGAAGTGAAAGACGTTCACGAACAACTGGTTCCCGACAACGAATGGTTCACCGAAGACATTATCGCGAGGGGCGACACGATCACGGTGAAGCACGACGGAAAGGTGGTGGTGGAGTGGACGCAGCCCGCGGCTTGGAAGGGAACCTCGGATTTCTCGGGGCGGATGATCGGCGCCGGGACCATTGCGCTTCAGGGTCACGACGCGGGCAGCAAAGTTTACTACAAGAACATCCGCATTAAGCCCCTTGATTAACGTGCCTGCAAAACCGTGCGTGATAGCATTTTGAACGAATGCATTCGCGCACCATCTATCAGGTTCTGCAAGCCACGGCCGCTGCTTATGGCGGCAAGCCGGCGCTCAGGCAACCCGTCGCTTCCGAAAAGGGCGTCGAAAAATCAGGCGCCAAAAACTACAAGACCTGGACATGGGATCAACACCTCCTGGCCACGGAAGAGATCGGCTTGGGACTGCATGCGCTTGGCATCCGCAAGGGCGACATCGTGGCGCTCTGTTCCGAGACGCGCGCCGAGTTTTATCTCATGGACGCCGGAATCCTGGCGATCGGCGCAATCGCCGCGGCGCTTTACCAATCCTACCCGGCCAAGGATCTTCTGAAGACCATCGCCGCCTCTGGAGCGAAAGCTCTGGTTGTCGAGAACGCCAAGACCTTCGAACATCTGCGGGGCGCGCCGGTGGAACTTTTCATCCTGCTGACGGGCGAAGCCGAAGGCGCAGTCTCGCTTGAAGACCTACAGACTCGCGGACGCGCTGCGAAAGCCTCGGCCCCCGGCCTTTTCGACGAGCTCACCAGCGCCGTAACGCCGCAAGATCACGCCATCCTCTACCTCACCTCAGGCGCGACCGGTGAGCCCAAGATGGTGATGACTACGCACTGGGGAATCGTTTCCAACATCGACATGGGCGTACAAGTGCTCCCGATGACGCCCGATGACATTACTATCGCCTTCCTGCCTTCCGCCCACATCACGCAGCGCGTCGTAGTGGAGTTTCTGCCCATGCTGTTCGGCACGCCGGTAGTGTTTTCGGAGAGCCTTCTGAAACTGCCCGGCGAGATCAAAGCCGTGCGGCCCACCATGTTTGTCGCGCCTCCACGTATGTGGGAGCGCGTGTATGCCAGCGTCTGCACGGAGATTCGCAAGAAGCCCGCTGCCGTTCGCAAGATCTTCTATGCGGCGGTCGGCCTGGGACTTGCCGCGGCCAAATACAGGCGGGAAGGGAAGCGCGTCCCCGCTCGCATTTCGATTCCACTCAAGCTGGCTGACAAGGCAATGTTCAAGACCATTCGCGAGAGGTTTGGGGGCAGACTTCGCATTCCCGCGTCGGGCGGCGCGCCTCTTGGAAAGGACCTGGCCGATTTCTACGAGGCCATCGGAATGCCTCTGATTGAAGGCTACGGGCTCACCGAGGGCGGCGTGGTCGCGTTCAACCCTATTGGCCGTCCCAAGAGCGGAAGCATCGGCAAGCTGCTCCCGGATACAGAACTAAAGTTCGCCGAAGACGGCGAAATGCTGGTGAAAAGCTCCTGCCTGTTCGCTCACTATCATAAGGATCCACAGGCCACGACTCAGGTGATGCAGGATGGCTGGCTTAGGACCGGAGATATCGGGCACATCGATTCCGAAGGTTACGTATTCATCACCAGCCGCAAGAAGGAATTGATTGTCTCTTCGACCGGCAAGAAGGTGTTCCCCGCGCGCGTCGAGAACTTATTCAAGTTCGAGCCGCTGATTAGTCAGGTGGTATTAGTTGGCGACAGGCTGCCGTTCCTGACGGCGCTGTTTACCATTCATGCTCCAGTGGCTGAAACACTGAGCGGGAAAGACCCGAACAAGGTAGCGAACGAAGTGCAGAAGATCGTTACCAACGTCAATAAACAGCTCGCGGATTTCGAGAAGATTCGTAAGTTCCGCATTCTGCCGCGCGACTTTACGATTGAGACCGGTGAACTGACCGCCACCATGAAAGTTCGCAAGCAGAAGGTGCTGGAAAACTTCCGCGAAGAAATTGATTCTCTTTACGCGGAGAAAACCGTTCAAGGTTTGTAGCTGGCGGCGCGCTTAGTGTATGCTTACCTGATTATCGAGATGGTAGAAGGTGAGAATTGTCGTTACCAGGTCGAACTGCTGCCGCATTCTTATTTATTTGGGCCTCCGCTGGCCACGCCCAATACATCATTTCCACCATCGCCGGCGGAGGTTTGCCGGCTGTTCCCGCGCTGGCTGTAGCCAGCTCAATAGCGAGCCCGAAATCGGTTGCCATTGACACCTTTGGCAACCAATACTTTCTCTATGACAACGGGGTTTTCGAGGCTTCCATCGGTGGAGTTCTGACACGGATTGCCGGTCTCTCTGCAGTGCCCGGTTTTTCAGGCGATGGCGGCCCGGCAATATTGGCGTCCTTTAATGGACCAACCGGAATTGCGGTGGACCCGCATGGTAACGTCTATGTCGCCGATACGGGGAATGCCCGGATTCGCAAATTCACGGTGGGCGGCATCGTCTCTACGATAGCCGGCAACGGCCAGACAAGATTTTCCGGCGATGGAGGTCCCGCGGTGGACGCCGAATTCGACCAACCCGGCGCTCTCGCAGCGGACTCCGCCGGGGACCTCTTTATCGTCGATAACTATAATTACCGGATCCGGAAAATCGCGGCAGACGGAAGCATCTCGACGGTTGCCGGCAACGGAACCTATGGCTATTCGGGTGATGGCGGACCAGCGACTGGCGCAGAGCTCAGCTTTTTCCCGACGGGACTGGCTGTTGATTCCGCTGGCGACCTATACATCGCCGATACAAACAACAGCCGGATTCGTAAGGTATCAAATGGCATCATTTCCACGGTTGCGGGTGATGGAGCCTTTGGCTATTCCGGCGACGGCGCCCCCGCGCTGAATGCGGAATTCAGCAGTCCAACCGGCGTCGCCGTGGATCAGATGGGGAACATCTACATAGCGGATTTCGCAAACGCCCGCATTCGCGAGGTTGCGCTGAACGGGATCATCTCCACTGTCGCTGGAAATGGCTACGGCGGCTACTCGGGCGATGGTGGGCCGGCGGTCAGCGCAACCCTATACGGGCCGTGGGCCATTGCCATCGATTCTTTCGCCAATCTCTACTTCGCCGATTCGTACAACAACGCGATCCGAAAGTTCACTGTCGGTGGCACCATTTCCACCGTCGTGGGCAACGGCACCGACGGCTACTTCGGCGACGGAGGTCCAGCCAACGCCGCGGGCATTTCCGGACCCTATGCGGTTGCTTTGGATTCAACCGGCAACCTCTATATAACCGACACAGGTAACTGCCGGGTGCGGAAGGTTGCGGTGTCCGGCATCATTTCAACATTCGCGGGTTCTATCGCTTGCGGTTATTCGGGCGATGGAGGTCCGGCATCCTCGGCCGAGCTCTTCAACGTGCAAGGCTTGGTGATCGACAACCTGGGGAATGTCTTCATCGCCGATTCGGATAACTCTCGGATTCGAAAAGTGGGGCTCAACGGATTGATCTCAACCATCGCGGGCACCGGACTCAGCGGTTACTCGGGTGATGGTGGACCGGCTACCAGCGCGCAGATCAGCGCCGCGGGTGGCATGGCGCTGGATAGCTCGGGTAACCTTTATTTCGCCGATTCAGCTAACTACCGGATACGAGAGGTCGCGGTAAACGGGACGATCTCAACTGTGGCGGGGAACGGTATCTTCGGCTATTCGGGCGACGGCGGACTGGCGACAAACGCCGAACTTGGCGTTCCCATAGGAGTCGCGATCGATTCCGCCGGCAACCTCTATATCGGCGACGGAGACAACGCCCGAGTGCGAAAGGTGGCTGCCGGCGTCATTTCCACCTACGCGGGTGATGGTATTTACGGCTACGCCGGCGACGGAGGGCCCGCTACCAGCGCGGAGATCGGACTTCCCACCAGCGTCGCGCTGGATGACGCCGGCGACCTCTTTATTACCGATGCCGATGGGCAGATTCGTGAAGTTTCCCCGGGCGGCACGATTTCAACCGTAGCGGGCGTCAATGTTACCGGCTATTCGGGCGACGGCGGCCTCGCGGCCAGCGCTAAACTCGATTTCCCTCAAGGCGCGATTGTGAGCCCTTCCGGTGCACTATATTTTGCAGACGCCGGAAACAACGTGATTCGCGAGCTGGTCCCGGTATCCAGTTCCGCGCTCTTGACGATCTCGTCTACACACACGGGTGGGTTCTTTACCGGTCAGACGGGGAACACGTACTCACTTGGAGTGAGTAATAACTCCCTCGCCGGGCCTACGGTGGGTGCGGTCACCGTGACCGAACTGACACCAAACGGCCTGACCTTCGTTTCCATGGCTGGAAATGGCTGGAGTTGTTCTTCCAATGTCTGCGCCCGCAGCGACGTACTGGCGCCCGGCGCCGCCTATCCGCCCCTCACTTTGGTTGTGGATGTTTCGAGCAACGCGCCTGCCAGCTTAGTCAATCAGGCTACCGTGACTGGCGGAGGCTCCTTTGCCGCCGCTGCCGATGACTTGACCGTGGTGGCCCCCTGCCTCGCGGTGACGCCAGCTTCCATTTCAGTCGACACCACCGGAGGCTCTCCGCAAGTAATAGCCATCACGGCCGCGGCTTCCAATTGCGCCTGGACGGCGGCCACGACATCAAGCTGGATACAGATATCTTCGCTTTCGGGAACGGGAAGCGGAACATCCACCGTCACCATCCCGCCGAATACCACCGGCGCGGATCTGGCCGGCTTCATCACAATCGGCCCCTTCACCATTCCCGTTACTCAGCGGTTCACCGCCCAGGTCTTCTCCGACGTCGCACCCGGTTACTATGATTTCGACGCTGTGAATCTTCTCTCAACCGAAGGCATCACCACCGGTTGCAGCCCGACCGATTTCTGCCCCACCGCGAATATCATCCGATCCCAGATGGCGATTTTCATCATCCGCGCCATCTTCCATACCGATAACTTCCCCTACTCAACGATGCCTGTATTCAGCGATGTCCCGGCGGGAAGTTTCGGGTTCCAGTGGATTCAGAAGATGGCGGAACTCGGAATCACACAAGGCTGCGCCACCAATCTATTCTGCCCCAACGATCAGGTCACTCGGGACCAGATGGCGGTCTTCCTCATCCGCATGCGATACGGGGCGAGTTATAACTTCGATTACCCCTCCACACCTTATTTCACCGATGTTGGGCCGGCTTCATTTGGCTGGTCCTGGATACAACGCTTGAAGGAAGACAACATTACGTCCGGGTGCACCGCGACAACTTTCTGCCCCACGAATCCGGTGAGCCGCGGCGATATGGCTACCTTTGTGATGCGCGGCGCGTTCAATCAACTCTTACCGGCCGGCGAGCCGGTCCTTCTGTCGATTAGCCCCACCACGATCGTGCATGGCGCTGATCCGGAAATCTTCACCCTCACCGGCCTCAATACAAATTTTGTGGACGGGGTGACCTCGCTCGGAGCGATTCCGGAAATCACGGTCGGGACGGTGTCGGTGATCAGCGCCACCACACTGACCGTACAACTAAGCGCGTCGAGCAGCGCCGCGCTGGAACCCGTCTCTCCGCTCGCCATCACCGGGATTCCACCGGGTAACGAGGAAGCGGTGCTGCCAAACGGCCTCGTGGTTCAATAAGCGGCGTCACACCAGAAGCTGTTTCACATTCGCCAGCACAACCGCCCATGCGCGCGAAGACGGGTCAATCAAATCGAAATGGTCCGCGCCACTGATCTCCACGAGCCGCACCGCACCCGAATCCGTCCGCCGCGCCGCCACGTAGGCTCGGCTATTAGAAATCGGCACCACATCGTCATCAGTTCCATGGATCAGCACCCGCCGCACGGATGACGAATGCTTCACGGGGTCCGCATCCGCATAAACCGACGGGTTCTCACTGGGCTTACCGCCCAGAAAATCCGTCACTGCGCCGGAGCCCAGATTCTCTTCATAAGCCAGTTCCAGGCACGCGACCGGCGCCAGCGCCACCACCCCCGTCATTGCAGGTTTCTCGCTCGCCAGGCGGAGCGCCAGATGTCCGCCCGCGGAATGGCCCATCACAACCGGCGAAGTCTCCTTCCGCGCGGCAAGGAATCCCGCGATCACATCGTCAAACGTGGTCGGCCAACCGGCCCGCCGGTATTCCAGGCTGGCCACGGAAATCCCGGTCTGCGCCAGCGCCGCGCAAAGATGGCTGGCATGAGAAAGATCGTATGTCGGCCGCCAGAATCCGCCATGGATCATGACCACTGATGGCCCTCCCGATCTAACGCCGAATAGATCGAAGAATTGGGACGGGTCTTTGCCGTAGGATACGCGCTCACTCGCTGGAACGGGCGTCCTCGAAAGAATGTCTCGGGGCATTGCCAACTATATTGGCATGTGCGGGTTGATAAAGTCAGAGGGTACAAATGGGATTCGCAGGCAGCATTCTTCTTACTTCGCTTGTATGCGCGGTAGCCGCTTATGGACAGGCCGGCACATGTAACGGTCTCGGTCTCGGGCCCGGCGCAAGTTTGAACGGCTTTGTTCCGTTTCCCACGAATAATCTGTGGAACACGGATATCTATAACTCACTGGTAGATCCGAATTCGGCGAACTACATCAACTATATCGGCGGAAGTGTGGCTTTCCATCCGGATTTCGGGGCGGGCCTCTACGATGGTTCCACAATAGGAATTCCTTACCAGGTAGAAGCGCAAACGCAGCCGTTTGTGCCGGTCAAGATCACCCCTTACGCCAGCGAGAGCGACCCCGGCCCGATCCCGATTCCAGCCAACGCCCTGATCGAAGGCTACCCCAAACCGGGAACTGGCGACCGTCATGTGCTCGTGCTGGAAAACGGCGGATGCTGGCTTTATGAACTCTATGATGCTCATTACAGCAAGAGCCAGTGGAGCGCCGCTTCCGTGGCAATCTGGGATATGACCATTAACGAGCAGCGCCCCTACACATGGACCTCGGCCGACGCCGCGGGCCTGCCCGTGTTCGTTGGACTGGCGCGTCATGACGAAGTGGCGGCCGGCGCTATTCATCACGCTTTCCGCTTCACCGTCCCCACCACGCAGGAGGCGTTCACGCCGCCGGCTTCGCATTGGGCGTCCAGCGTCACCGATGCGAATGCCCCGCCGATGGGAATGCGGATCCGGCTGAAGGCCAGCTTCGATATTTCCGGATTCCCCGCGGACGATCAGGTGCTGCTCACCGCCATGCAGCATTATGGAATGATTCTGGCGGATAATGGAAGCGCGCTCTACATGAGCGGAACGCCGGATAATGCCTGGAGCAACAACGACTTGAACCTCTTGAAAAATCTGACGGTTTCCGATTTCGAGGTGGTGCAGTTGGGTGAGATCTATACCCCTCAGAACGTGCCCACCGGGCCATCGCCGGTGGTTTCCCAATTCACCGCGAATCCGAATACGGTGAGTGCCGGTCAACCCGTAACGCTCAGTTGGGCCTCCACCGGAACCATCTATACGATCATCGCGCCGCAGGTAGGGCCGGTTCGTGGGACTAGCGTTGTTGTCACGCCATCCGCCACGACCACCTATACCTTAGTAACCACGAATCAGTATGGCAGGACAGATTCAAAGGTGACGGTAACAGTGCAATGAGCAGCGCCACGGGCCGCGCGAAGATCGAAGAATCGGAAAGCCTGCGGGATGCGGCGCCCCCGCAACCCGCTCGGATCATTTCTCTCGATGCCTTTCGCGGTGCCGTAATCTTGTTCATGGTGCTGGTGAATAACGGCGGCGGCCCGGAAAACTATCATCAGCTCGAACACTCGTCATGGGACGGATGGACGGCCACGGACCTCGTCTTTCCCTCGTTTCTCTGGATTGTGGGAGTAGCCATCACGCTATCCCTGGGAAAACGGGTGGCAATGGGAGCGGGCCGCCCTGCCCTGTTCCGGCAGGTGATGCGAAGGTCGGCGATCCTGTTCGTACTCGGCGTGTGTCTCTATCTTCCCCCGCAATTTCACTTTGCGGCGATGCGGATTCCAGGAGTGTTGCAACGCATCGCAGTCTGCTACCTGGTGGCCTCCGCCATCTATCTCACAACGCGTTTGCGTGGCCAGGCGATCTGGATCATTGGTCTGATGGCCACCTACTGGTCGTTGATGTTCTTCGTCCCAGTGCCTGGATACGGCGCCGGACACCTCGACTTGCAGCGTAACCTGGCTCATTTTGTGGACCATACAGTGTTAGGACCGCATAACTATAAAGAAGGCGACTGGGACCCCGAAGGTCTGCTCAGTACACTGCCCGCCATCGCGACCACGCTTTTCGGAATCATGGCTGGACATATCCTCCGGCTGCGTCGGGACTTGGCCGAGCGCACGACATGGCTCTTCCTGGCGGGCGCCGTTTTGACTGCGGCGGGTGTGGTGGTCAATCATTGGATGCCCATCAATAAGAAGCTTTGGAGCGATTCCTTTGTGTTATTCATGGCCGGGCTGGATTTCACAATTTTCGCGGCATTTGTATGGTTGGTCGACGGCAACAACTACCGTAAGTGGACCAGGCCGTTCACCATCGTTGGCATGAATGCGATCGCGGTCTATCTATTCTCGGAAGCGCTCAGTATCCTACTAGATGCAACCGACGCGCATGAATGGGTCTTTGACACCATCTTCGATCCCATGGGTTCGCCGCGAAATGCGTCGCTGCTGTTCGCCCTTTGCTTCGTTGGGGTCACATGGCTTTTTGGATGGGCGCTCTATAAGCGAGGGTGGTTCTGGAAGATCTAGCTTGAATGCTGCGCAACCTGAAACGCATCTGGCCTTATCTCTGGAAATACCGCCGCGGATGGGCTGTTGGACTCTCTTCCCTGATTCTAAAAGACGTAACCGGCGCGTTGCTTCCATTAGTTGTACGCTACGCGATTGACGCACTTACCAGCGGCAAAAGGCTGCAGGTAATCGCCGGACTCGCCTTGCTACTGATCGCCGTCAGCTTAGTTAAAGGCTTCTTTCAGTATTGGATGCGGTTGATTCTGGTCGGTATCTCGCGCGATGTGGAGTACGACATCCGCAACGACCTGTTCGGCCGCTTAGTCACCCTGTCCCCAGGTTTCTTCGCGCGCAGTCAAACGGGCGACCTGATGGCCCGCTCGACGAACGACCTGAACGCAGTAAGGATGATGCTCGGACCGGGAATCATGTATTGGACCGAGACCTCGCTCACATTCCTCCTGGCCATCGGAATCATGGTGTTTAGCGATTGGCGTCTCGCGCTTCTGGCGCTTCTGCCCGCACCACTCGTCAGTTTCAATGTCATCTTTTTCGGCCAGCGCATTCACTCGCGCTTTCAGAAGATACAAGAGATGTTCTCGGATATCAGTAGCCGTGTTCAGGAGAACCTGAGCGGTGTCCGCATGGTACGGGCGTTCGCTCAGGAAGATGCTGAAATCCGGCGGTTTGAGAAATTGAACCGCGCATACATTGCGCAAAACCTGCGTCTGGCGCGACTGCAAGGGACCTTCGAGCCATTGCTCGAAGCTTTGATCGGGCTTACGTTTGTCGCGGTGCTGTGGGCTGGCGGCCGCCAGGTGCTTCAGCATCGTATCTCGCTTGGCAGCTTCGTGATGTTCAACACGTACATGAGCATCCTGGTGTGGCCCATGATCGCGCTCGGTTGGGTGGTGAATCTGATGCAGCGTGGAACGGCTTCGTTGACGCGCATCCTGGAAATTCTGGACCAAGTGCCGGCCATAGCGACCCCGCCCGACCCAGCGCCATGCGGCGAAGTGCGAGGCGACATCTCGTTCGAGAACGTGACGGTGGAGTATCCGGCGGGGCGCGCACTGGGACCCATTGATCTAACCATTCGCGCAGGCTCAACGGTAGCCATCGTTGGGCGAACGGGAAGCGGCAAAAGCACGCTGGTGAACCTGATACCCAGGCTGCTCGATCCAAACGCGGGCGTGGTGCGGTTGGACGGTATCGATGCGCGCCGATTGGATCTGCAGAGCCTGCGCGCACAGATCGGCATGGTGCCGCAGGAGACCTTCCTGTTTAGCGCCACCATTGCCGAGAACATCGCCTTCGGAATGGAGACCGCGACTCGCGAAGCCGTGGAGAGCGCCGCTGAACTTGCGGGACTCGCATCGGATATCGAGGGGTTTCCCAACGGCTTTGAGACCATGGTAGGAGAGCGGGGATTGACCCTCTCCGGCGGCCAGAAGCAGCGGACGGCCATCGCCCGCGCCCTGGTTTTGAATCCACGGATTCTGATTTTGGACGACGCGCTTTCGAGCGTCGATACGTTGACCGAGGACCGTATCTTGTCGGGATTGGCGCATGTGGTGGCGGGGCGGACCGTGATCCTCATCTCGCATCGCGTGTCCACCGTGCGCAGCGCCGATGAAATCGTCGTGCTGGATAAGGGCCGCATCGTCGAGCGTGGCACGCATGAAGAATTGATAGCGCGCGCGGGTTACTATGCCGACCTGGCGCAAAAACAGACTCTGGAAGAAGAATTGGAAGCGATATGAAACGAATGGTTCTGCCGCGCTTCGGCGTGGATGCGTTCACGATTGAAGAGGTCCCCATCCCGCGGCCAGGTCCGCGCGAAGTGCTGGTGCGGGTGCGCGCGAACTCGATCAATTTTCGAGATCTGCGTGTCGCCCAGGGCCTCTATGACCCTCGGATGCCGCTGCCCCGCGTGCCTCTGTCCGATGGATCGGGCGAGGTGGCTGAGACGGGTTCGGACGTGACGCGCTTCCGTAGCGGCGACCGGGTGGCCGCAATTTTCATGCAGACCTGGGTCGCGGGCCTGCCCGCCGAGCGCTACTCCGCCTCCGCGCTCGGTGGCGCGATCGACGGGATGCTAAGTGAGTATGTCGTGCTGCCCGAAGATGGCTTGGTCCTGATTCCGGAACACCTTTCCTTCGAGGAAGCGGCGACCCTCCCGTGCGCCGCTGTGACGGCCTGGAATGCGCTGTTTTACGAAAGCCGGATCAAGCCGGGTGATACCGTGCTCGTCCAGGGCACCGGGGGCGTTTCCCTGTTCGCGCTGCAACTTGCGCAGATGGCAGGCGCCCGAGTCATCGCCACCTCGAGCAGTGACGCGAAACTGGAGCGGGTCCGCGAACTCGGCGCAGCCGAAACCATCAACTATAAAACCACTCCCGATTGGTCTCGCGGGGTGAAGCAACTGACTGGCGGCAAGGGCATTGATCATATCGTGGAAGTGGGTGGAGCGGGGACATTCACGCAGTCCCTCCGCGCGGTTCGAGTAGGCGGCCATATCAATGTGATTGGGGTTCTCAGCGGAGTCAGCGCCGAGATTCCAACGGCATTGATGCTACAGAAGTCGATTCAAGTACACGGCATCTATGTAGGTTCGCGGGATATGTTCGAGGAAATGAACCGCGCGATCGGGCGCCATCATCTCAAACCTGTGATCGACAGGGTATTCCCCATGCAAGAGATTGGAAAGGCGCTTGAGTATATGGAAACCGGTCGGCATTTCGGCAAGATTGTGATTCGGCAGGAAGCCTGATGCGCGCCACTGCTCTGGCAATTCTCCTGTTGTGCTGCGGGTGCGGGAAAAGTGTTTTCGAAGTTCCCCCGCCGGGCCCCGAACTACATGTCGCGGCGGCGGCCAACCTGGCCACCATCTTCGACACGCTGTCCGCGGCCGAGTACAAGAAGACAGGAGTGCATCTGGTCCCCAGTTTTGGCTCGACGGCCACGCTGACGACGCAGATCGAGAACGGCGCGCCGTTCGATGTTTTTCTGGCGGCGGATACCGAGCACCCGATCAGTTTGACCAGCAAAGGCCTGGCGGAGTCGCCGCAGGAGTATGCCCGGGGGAAGTTGGTGATCTGGGCGCCGAAGCGGCCGGATATCCGCGCGCTGGCCGATCTGACGCATGCCGACGTCAAGACCATCGCGGTGGCGAATCCGGATCTGGCCCCTTACGGCCATGCCGCCATTGAGGCGCTCACCAATGCGGGGCTCTTACAGCAGCTTCGTCCGAAGATCGTTTTTGGCCAAAACATTTCCGCAACTCTAAGTTACGCGGATAGCGGCAACGCCGATGTCGCGTTGACGGCTTATTCCTTAGTGGCTACGAAACATCCCGACGCCCCGCTGGTTCCGGATCACTTATATACGCCCATCATTCAATCGCTCTGTGTCCTGTCGCGTACCTCGCAAAGGAAAGCCGCGGGACGGTGTGTGGATTTCTTATTGAGTCCCGAAGCCGGTTCTATCTTCACGAAGAACGGATATTCGGTTCCACCACGAAAATCGCAGTTGGGGCGCCCGTAAATGGCTGGGCTCATTGAGCTCGAATCAGGTGGGGTTAAGGCGGCTGCACCTTCTGTTCGCTAAGCAGCCGGAAAGACTTCCTTGACCCGGCCCACCAGCGTCGCTGCGGAATAAGGCTTTCGGATGAGAGAACCAATGCGTTCGTTGGGATACTTCAGGCGGATGTCGAATTCACTGTAGCCGCTGGACAGCACGATTTCGATGCCGGGACTAATCTGTTTCATGCGCCGGTAGGTTTCGAAGCCGTCCCAGCCAGTCATTCCGAGATCCAGAATGACCATGCAAATCGCGCTGCGGTGCCTGGTCAGCAACTCGGTGCCCGCTTCGCCGCTCCGGGCCGTCAAAACCTGGTATCCCGCCCGCGTCAGCGTGGCCTTTGCGGCGTTGCGGATGATGAGCTCGTCATCCACAATCAGGATGGTTGATCCATCAATTTTGTCGGCCGCCTGGAGCGGCTGGAGTTGGCCAGGCGCAGGGGGAAAGTAAGCCTGAAACTTGCTGCCTGACCCGCGCGCGGTTCTTACTTCCAGCGCGCCGTCATGGCTGCGGACAATGCCAAAAACGGCCGCAAGCCCGAGACCGCGCCCGGTGAATTTGGTGGTGAAGAACGGCTCGAAAATCCGCTTTACGGTCTCGCGGTCCATGCCGCAGCCGGTGTCGGTCACTTCCAGATAAACGTAGCCGCCGGCAGCGATATTCTCGCCCGTCACGAATCGCTGACGACCTCCCGCGCCCAACGCGGCGAAGCCGGTCGTAACCCGAATCAAGCCGTCGCCTTCGATGGACTCCGCGCCGTTCATGACAAGATTCATGACGATCTGCTGGATTTGGGAAGCGTCTCCGTCGATCAGCGGGAGATCCGGGTCGAGATGGCATTCCAGCCGGATCGAGCGCGGAATGGAAGCTCTCAGCAGCACCGAAATCTCGTCAACCAGCTTCGAGATGTTGATCCGCTTCACGCTGAATTTCCCCTGGCCGGAATACGCCAGAAGTTGACGAGTCAGGCTCGCGGCGCGTTCTCCCGCGCTGACTACGTTGCGAAGCATATCGGAAAACGCGTGGTCTTCCGGCAGTGAATCGAGTACGAAGCTGGCGCTGCCGATGATGCCCGTGAGCAGATTATTGAAATCGTGGGCGATACCGCCGGCCAGCAATCCAATACTCTCCAGCTTCTGCGTCTGGCGGACCACCTCTTCGGCGCGCCGGCGGCCGGTGACGTCGAGGGCCACTCCCGCGAGGCGCATTCCGCCCTCTCCCGGAAGAGACTGCGCGAGGCCGCGCGCCGATACCCAATGAACCGAATCGTCGTCCCAAACCACGCGATATTCGGACTCATATTCGGAGCCGGTGGAAACGGCGTGCAACATCTCCTTACGGGCGCGTTCGCGGTCCTCCGGATGAATGCGGCCGGAGACCTCTTCCACTGTGAGCGGCTCGTCGTCTTGCGGAATGCCAAACAGTTTCCTGCAGCCGTGGGTCATGGTGAGGCGATCCTGCGCGGCATGCAAGTACCAGATACCGACTTCGGCGGCTTCCGTGGCGAAGCGGAGCCGCTCCTCGCTTTCCTGGAGGCGCTGCTCATTCTCGCGAAGCTTGCTGTAGGCGAGCTCGATTTCTCTGGCGCGCAGCGACTCATTGGCGCGCAGACGGCTGCGTTCCAGTGTGGAGCGGATGCGCGCCAGCAGGATCACCAGGTCAAACGGCTTGCGAACGTAGTCTTCGGCGCCGGCCTGCAGGCTGCGGGTGACCAGCGTGGTCTCATCATGTGCCGAGATCATGATGACGGGGATCGCGCTCTGCGAAGGGTCGCTCTTGAGGCGCTCGAGCACGGCAAGGCCATCCATACCCGGCATCTTCATATCCAACAGAATGAGGTCGAAGCGCTGGTTCACAGCATGGGCCGCGGCCTCCGCGAGGGCGGCCGGCCCGTCCGTCGCCACGCAAGTGATAAAGCCGTGCTGGGCCAGCATGCGTGTCAGAAGATCGCGGTTGCTGGCATTATCGTCCGCGATGAGAACCCGGCCGGCGCTACCGGGTGTTTCAGCCGCGATAGAAAGATCGCGCCTGCCTTCGGTAAACTCCGTCAGTTCGGTGATCGCGGCGGCGATGTGGAGCACGTCGACGTCTTCGAACCCGGCCTGGCGCGCCAGTCCGGTATCTTGAAGCCGCGCGAACGCGGCGGCCATTTTCCCCAACGGTTCCAGAATGCGGTTGCTGAGCCGACCTACATGGTCGGGAGTGATCTCGGAACTGTCAAGCGGCAGTTCAAGCTGAGTGATATCGAGAATGCTGAGGCCGTTCTCACGAACGGTTTGCAGCGTTGTCCGAGCGCCTTCGGGCGCATCGGACGCCAGATCGGCAAGCAACATATCGGCGTATCCGAGCACCTGATTGAGGGGCACCCGCAGAGCGCGCCGAATCTGAGCCACGCGCCCGCAGTACCGCGCGGGCATCATAGTCGCACCCGCGCCGGAAGCGTGATCCACTTTTCGCGCCTCTCGTAGTTCTTTGTAGTCACAAGCTGTCCGGGGTTACTAAAAGGGTATCAAAAAATCCGGCCAGCTCGATAACAAATGCATGCGGGGCTATTCCCGTGCTTCCCTCGAAACTCGAAAGGAAGGGAAATCAAATGAAGAACATGTCGGTGTTTGGCATCTTCGCGACGCGAACCAGTGTGGAGGAAGCGGTGGACGCTCTGCGCGCCGCTGCGTTTCGCAACACGGATATTTCGGTTCTGTTTCCGGACAACGTGGGAACGAAGGACTTTGCCGTGGAGCATCACACCAAAGCGCCGGAAGGAACGGCGGCCGGAGCGGCATCCGGCGCGGTCATTGGTGGCGTGTTGGGATGGCTTGCGGGAATCGGCCTGCTGGCGATTCCGGGGATTGGCCCCCTGATCGCGGCGGGACCCATTGTGGCTGCCCTGGCAGGCGCCGGCGCGGCAGGCATTGGTGGCGGAATAGTTGGCGCATTGGTCGGAATGGGAATCCCGGAATACGAAGCGAAGCGCTTCGAAGGCCGCGTGAAGAACGGTGGAATCCTGCTCTCGGTGCATTGCGATAACTCCGACTGGATCAGCCGGGCCAAGGACATTCTGAAACATGCGGGCGCGGACGATATCTCTTCGGCCAGCGAGGCCGGGGCGGATTTCGCGGCTTCCGACAAGCCCTTCGCGCGGACGCGTGGAGTAGACAGCATTAGTACGACAACTTTGGCGGATGGGTATGAAGTGGGCTCGGTACGCGCCCGCGAGGAAGCCGAGCTTCCGCCGGTGGGTAAAGTCTAAGACCCTGTTAGAATGCGGCATGACTTTCCCGGGTAGAACTCTTAGCGGTTTCCTTTGTTGCGGAATCTATTGTGGAATGCTTTCCGCGGCGTCGGCGCCGGTCTTCAACCCGGGCATTTCGTTTCCTACGCTGGCCGGGCCTCTGGCTTCCATCACGGGTGACTTCAACCGCGATGGTCACGTGGATTTGGCGGTCTCGAACACGGCGGCTGATTCCGTCTCCATCTTCCTCGGCGTTGGCGACGGGACATTCCTGCCGCGCGTCGACTACCCCGTGGCCGGCTGCCAGGTGGCGCAGGTGATTACGGGCGATTTCAACCGCGACGGAAACCTCGATCTGCTCGGCACGTGCACTCTGACTCCGACGATATTCGTTTTGCCTGGGAAGGGAGACGGAACTTTCGGCGCGCCAATCCTCAGCCAGGCTCCCATGGCCATCGTCTCGGGTTTCCTGGAAAACTTCGTTGAGCCTCTGACCACCGCTGATGTGAACGGCGACGGCATTCTCGATCTGGCGCTGATCATTCAGACATCGGGGGCGGTGACGCTCAGCAGCCCTGGGGCGATCGGGCAGACGGTGATCATGACCGGCAATGGCGACGGCACGTTCGGGCACCCGGTGATCCAAAACATCGCACCATCGGGAACGGAGACGTTTTCCGTCCAGTTAGCCGATGTAAATGGGGATGGCAAGGCAGACATCGTGGGCGTGGCTTTTGACTACACTTACAGCGGTCTTTCCAACCCTCTTGTCGCATTCTTCTTTGTCGCCTTAGGTGACGGTACGGGCGCGTTTCACTACGCGCAATCGTATCCGCTTGCGGGAATACCACAGACGGGAATGATGATCGCCGATGTCAATGGGGATGGCAAGGCCGATGTCGTCTTCTCCGGTCTTTCCATCGCCGCCGTTTTGAACGGCGACGTGAGTGACTTTTCCGGGGTGGGAGTCTTTCTGGGAAATGGATCGGGCGGATTCACCCTGGGATACTCCATTCAGGATTCTCAATCGGTGACTAACCAGGCCAGCATCGGGGCGGCCCTCGCGCCCGTCTTCGGGAGCAAGGCGCCGGATATCATTGGCGTGATGTACTATCAGGCCCTGACGGGTGACAACGCCATAACGGGTAACGTGGTGGTCCGTCCCAATAACGGCGATGGGACGTTCGGCGCACCGCAGAATTTGTATGCACCCTCTGCTTTGCTGCCGTTCTCGATCGCGGTCGCTGACTTTAACGGCGACGGCCGCCCCGACATTGTCTCCTTCAATTTCACCGTGAGCCTGTTTAACCTGTTGTTCAACAGCCCCGCGATCATCAATAACATCGATCTGATCGGGCAGACCCTCGCCACTTTCCCTACCGCCACTGCTTCGGTTCTGTTGAACGGCACGCCATCCAGCACATTCACGAACGCCAACTCCGCGAGCTTTGCGGCGGGTGGTCTGGCTTCTGCTTCCATTGCCAGCGCATTCGGAACGGGGCTCGCTTCGTCTACCGCTACCGCGGCTTCCGTACCGTTGCCCACGACTCTCGGGGGTACGTCCATCAACGTGGTTGACTCGCTGGCAGTCTCGCGACCGGCGCCACTGTTCTACGCTTCTCCCACGCAGATTAACTACGAAATTCCGGACGGAACCGCAACGGGAAACGCGGTTGTCTCCATCGTCACAGCGGCGGGGACGACGTCCGTGCAACAGTCGATTGTTTCTGTTGCGCCCGGAATCTTCAACGCAGGGGGCTTAGCGGCGGCACAGATTTTCACTTACAACAACACCTCAACGCCCGTCATTACTTCTACTTTGGAGACTAACTCACAAGGTCAACTGACTGCAGTTCCAATTGATGTAGGCAGCGGTTCCACCTTAGTGTATCTCATTCTTTATGGAACTGGAATCAGAAATCACCAGAACCCGGTTACGGTCAGCATCTCGAACAAGAGCGTGGCGCTTGCTAACGCGATTGTGGCCGCGTATGCGGGACCTCAGGGTGTATTTGTTGGAGAAGACCAGATCAACATTTTGCTCCCGCAGAGTCTCGCCGGCTTCGGCCTCGCGAGTGTAACGCTCACTGCGGATGGGCAGACCACGAATCCGGTCCAGATAGAGATCAACTAAAACGATGGCAAAGGCCGAGCGCGTGGAGATTCCGCCCGGCCTGAAAAAGTTACTGGATGTCGATTTTGAGGACGGCGTTTGAGTGCGCGTGCCAGGCCCAATAGGCCCCCTGACCACGGACAGGAAGGGTGTCGAAGGCTACGAAGCTCCGGTGCTGATCCGCTATCCAGAGCCGGTAAGCGCGATCTTCCGTGGCGTCCCAGTTGTGATAGTCTTTGTGAGCTATTTACCCATGAGGCGTCTCCTGACGCCTCAAGCTGCAAACGGCTCGCCTTCGTTAATTATCTAACGTTGACTTGTAGATCGGCATCAGGGTGCTGATGCCGCCAGCGCCAGTAAGCCCTCTGGTCGCGGTTGTTTAAGCGATTCCATTCGACGTACGGATGGTTGCGGCCCGTGTTCCAGGCGCGATAGGCAAACGTTTCATGGTCATCCCAATTATGCCAATCTCTGTGATCGCGATCATAATAGCGATGGGGGCCTACTTCTACTGCCACCTGGCCGGACGCGAGGGCGATGGTGGGCGCGAGCAGGGAAGCTGCGATGAAAAAAGTTCCGAAAATTTTACGCATTTTGTTCAACTCCGCACGTCCCGGTTGCACGCTGAGGACCGAAGATCTGAAAGAGAACAAAGATTAACTTGCGGGTTGGGCAGGACTGAACGTGTGGGCACTTTCGCGAGCGCCTGTGATTTGGTAGGAAGGGATGCTAAAGGCGGGATAAGAAAGGGGGCGGCAGGTCGAAAATTCAGTTCATCAGCTCCGAGTTCGCGCCATCAGTTCGCGCCTGTAAAAGCGCATGGCTGGAAAAAGCCAGTTCCGGTCGACTCATGAACTTCACTTGCGGGCTGAATTCCGATTCAGCCGCCCCTCTTGGTTGTCAGGTGGTGCGTTGTCAGGTGGTGCTATGTTGGACCCTCCTTACGACTGCATCAACTCGGTTCCGGGACATCCGGAACCAGTGGAGCTTGGCTACCTTGATGATCTGGTCCGATTGTCGCGCCGCCGGGCCTTGGCGTCAATAGGGGATTTAGAGGAGCCGGAAATTTTACAGTTGTGAAGTGCAGTCCGGGCAACGCTTGGCGGCCAACGGAATCGGCATCGCGCAAAAGGGGCAATCCTTGGTGGTCACGGCGGCGGGTGCGGGTTTGGGCATCAACGGCGTCACCAGTTTCACCAGCACGAACACCGCAAACGCGACAATCAGAAACTCGATTACGACGTTCACGAAAGTGCCGTAGCTCAGGATCACGGCGGCCTTATCGGCCTTGGCGGCCGCAATACTCGGATAGCTTCCGCCCTTCAGCACCAGGAACTTGTTCGAGAAATCGACGCCGCCAAGCAGCAGCCCGATCGGCGGCATGACGATGTCGTTCACTAGGGAACTGACGATCTTCCCGAAAGCGGCGCCGATGATGACGCCGACGGCCAGATCCACCACGTTTCCGCGGGAAATGAAAGCTTTAAAATCTTTGAGCATTTAGAGAGTGTATTACAGGATGTGCTTCTGGATAAAGTGGGTATCGAAGTTGCCGGCGACAAAGTCGGGGTTCGAGAGTATTTTCAGGTGCAGCGGAATAGAGGTATAAATCCCTTCCACGACAAACATACTCAGGGCGCGGCGCATGCGCTGGATGGCTTCCGTCCTGGTAGCCCCATGGCAGATCAACTTGGCCACCAGCGAGTCGTAGTAAGGGGGAATCACGCCGTCCGTGAAGGCGTGCGTATCCACGCGAACGCCGATTCCGCCGGGAAGGTTCAGGGCCGTAATGCGGCCCGGCGAAGGGGCAAACGTTTCCGGGTTTTCCGCATTGATGCGGCACTCGATGGCATGCCCGGTGGACTGTACGGGACGGGTGATCAAGTCATCGAGCCGCTCACCCGCGGCGATGCGAATCTGCGATTTCACCAGATCGATTCCGGTCACCATCTCCGTTACGGGGTGTTCCACCTGGATGCGCGCATTCACTTCAATGAAGTAAAGATCGCCCGTATCGTCCATCAGGAACTCCACTGTACCCGCGTTGGTGTAGCCGATGGCTTTAAGGGCTTCGCGCAGCTTGGCCATGACGCGCTGGCGCACGTCCGGCCGCAGGGCGGGGGACGGCGATTCCTCCAACAGTTTCTGATGGCGCCGCTGGATGCTGCACTCGCGCTCACCGAGAATCTCCACCTCTCCATGCTCATCCGCCAGGATCTGGAACTCGATGTGGCGTGGTTTGGTGACGAACTTCTCCAGGTAGACATCGGCCGAACTGAATGCCGCGCCGGCTTCTGATTGCGCCTGAGCCAGTAATCCCGGCAGCTCTTCGGGTTTGTTGACCACGCGCATGCCGCGTCCGCCGCCGCCCGCCGAAGCTTTCAGGATGACGGGGTAGCCGATCTCCTTCGCCAGTTCGATGGCTTCTTCCGGACTGGAGAGAACGCCGGCTGAACCGGGCAGGATGGGCACGCCGTAATCGCGCATGATGGCGCGTGCGCGTTCCTTGACGCCCATCTCGCGGATCACATGCGCGGTGGGTCCAATGAACTTGATGCCGGATTCCTTGCACACTTCCGCGAAGCGCGCGTTCTCGCTAAGGAATCCGTAGCCGGGGTGAATGGCGTCCACATTGGTGATCTCAGCCGCGCTGATGATGCTGGGGATATCGAGATAACTGCGCGCGCTCTTGGCCGGTCCGATGCAAACGGCTTCGTCCGCGAAGCGCACAGGCAGGCTATAGCGGTCGGCTTCCGAATAGACGGCGACGGTGGGGATGCCGAGATCGCGGCAGGCGGAGATGACGCGCAACGCGATCTCGCCGCGGTTGGCGATCAGGATCTTGCGAAACGGAACGCTCCCATCAACCGCAATCTTACGCGAGGAGGGGAAGAGCTTTGGTTCGGGAATCTTGGTGTCGGTCAAGGTTTAAATGGCCCGGATTGAGTAGAGCGCCTCGCCGTATTCAACAGGCTGTCCGTTGGGCACGAGCTTGCTCTCAATCACCCCTGCAAATTCCGCCTCGATTTCGTTCATCAGCTTCATGGACTCAATGATGCAGATCACGCGGCCGGCCTGCACCGTCTCCCCAATGCGCACAAACGGTGGAGCCCCCGGCGAGGGGCATTCGTAAAAAGTACCAACTATTGGAGATTTCACCAGCTTCACAGCGGGGTCCGCCGTGGGCTCGCTCTTGGGCGGCGTGGGTGGCTGCTGCGCGGCCAGAGCTTGCGGCGAGGGGCCAGCCGCATACCCCGGAACACCGGGATGTTGGCCCGGCGCCGCATAGAACATGGGCGCCTGCATATGCGCTTCCGGCGCGGACGCGCGCTTGATCCGCACGGTGTTTTCCCCGCGCTTCACTTCTAATTCGGCGATTCCTGTGTCGGAAACCAACTGAATGAGTTCCCGAATTTCGTCCACTGTCATGGCAACGGACTAGCTTAGCAAATGGCGATTGGGCAATTTGACCGGACCCGTTTCTATCGGACCACCTGCACTACGAAACTCTGCTGAAGAGTATGCCCTTTGCCATCCTCGGCGGTAAGCGTATATTCGGTGGTTTTCCTCGGCGAAACCGGCAGACAACGCACCAGAGAGGGCTTCACCGCCTCCACGCCCGGCTCGATCCGGACCGATTTCGTAGCACTCACCCCGAAGCACATGCTGGCGTGCTCGCCCCGGTGGATGGCCCCCGGAACGGAATAAAAGCTCGGGATTTTGAACTCGCCGTTGCCCATCATTTCTGCGGTTCGCCGGTCATCCTGAGCTTGTTTCGCCTCGCGCGCGTGCAACGTTTCCTGGTCGGCATTCTATCGGGAATAGAATGTCCACCCCAAATAGAGCGCGGCGATCGCGATCCTCACGCCCGTGAAAGGAAGCACGCGTCTCATGTTTCAACTAGGCCGTGCGCATGGCCTCCGACTTATCGCCGCTGCCGCCCGCAATGGCCGCCTGCGCGGCCGCCAGACGTGCGATCGGCACGCGATAGGGCGAGCACGAAACATAATCCATGCCCACCTTGTAGCAGAACTGGACCGAACTGGGCTCGCCGCCATGCTCGCCGCAGATGCCCACTTCTAGGTCCGGCCGCGTCTTGCGTCCCAGTTTCATGGCCATCTCGATCAGCTTGCCGACACCCTGCTGATCGAGCACCGCGAACGGATCGGCCTTGAAAATCTTGGCCTTCTCATAGTCTTTCTGGAACTTCGTATAGTCGTCGCGCGAAAGCCCCATGGTGGTCTGCGTAAGGTCGTTGGTTCCGAAGCTGAAGAACTCTGCTTCTTTGGCCACTTGATCCGCCAGCAGAGCCGCGCGCGGGATTTCAATCATCGTCCCCACCAGATACTTCAGATCCATCATCCCCGCTTTACCGAGCACTTCATCGGCTACGCGAACCACAATCTTCTTCTGGTTTTCCAGCTCCTCCACGCTGCCGATCAGCGGGATCATCACTTCCGGAATCACCTTGATGCCCTTCTTGGCCACCTGCACGGCGGCTTCGAAAATGGCCCGGGCCTGCATCTCCGTGATCTCGGGATACGTGATGCCCAGCCGGCAGCCGCGATGGCCCAGCATCGGATTGAATTCGTGTAACTGCTCCACCCGGTGCAGCAGCGTGGGCAGGTACTTCTTCAACTCGCCGACGGTGACGCCGTACTGCTCCGCCATGGCCTTCTTGGCCTTGGCATCGGCGTGCGGCAGGCGCACCACGTCCACCATCAGATTCTCGCGCTTGGGCAGGAACTCGTGCAGCGGCGGATCGAGCGTGCGGATAACGACCGGGAATCCGTTCATGGCTTTGAACAGTCCGGCGAAATCCGAGCGCTGCATGGGAAGCAGCTTCAGAAGAGCCTTGCGCCGGGACTTCTCGTCGTCAGCGAGAATCATGGCCTGCACGTGCGGCAGACGATCTTCCGCGAAGAACATATGCTCGGTGCGGCACAACCCGATGCCTTCCGCGCCGAACTTACGCGCCACAATGGCATCGCGGGGGATATCCGCATTCGCGCGAACCCCGAAGCTGCCGCGGAACTCATCCGCCCACTTCATAAACTCACCCAGCGTGGAATGCTCGGTATCGGGATCGATGGTCTTCGCCTGACCCAGATAGACTTCGCCGGTGGTGCCGTCAAAAGAGATCCAATCGCCTTCCTTCAGCACCATCGTTTTGCCGCCCTTATTGGCGACCGTGATGGTCTTCTTCGCGTCGTTGATCTGCAGATCGCCGGCGCCCACCACGCAAGGCCGGCCCATGCCGCGCGCCACCACGGCGGCGTGGCTCGACTTACCGCCGATGGCCGTCAGAATCCCCTTGGCAACGTCCATCCCGTGGATGTCATCCGGCGTCGTTTCCTTGCGGACCAGAATCACCGGACCGTGCGCGGAGGCGATTACCGCGTCGTCGGCTGTTAAAGCAACGCGGCCCACGGAGGCCCCCGGTGAAGCCGAAATGCCCGTCGTCAGCTTGGTCAATTCCTTCAGCGTTTTGGCGTCGAACACGGGGTGCAGCAGTTGATCGAGCTGGTTCGGAGCCACGCGCTGCACCGCTTCAGCCTTGGTGATCATGCCTTCACGAACCATCTCCACCGCGATATGCACCGCGGCCGGGCCGGTGCGCTTTCCGTTGCGCGTTTGCAGCATGTAGAGCTTCTTGTCCTGAATGGTGAACTCGAAGTCCTGCATATCCTTGTAGTGCTTCTCAAGGTTGGTCGTGATCTCTTTCAGTTCCGCGAATGCTTCGGGCATGATCTCTTCGAGTGCGGAGATAGGCTCCGGAGTACGAATGCCCGCCACCACGTCTTCGCCCTGCGCGTTCACCAGAAACTCGCCGTAGAAAACCTTTTCGCCTGTGGATGGATCGCGCGTGAAGCCCACGCCGGTTGCCGACGTGTCGCCCATGTTTCCGAACACCATGGCTTGCACGTTGGCCGCGGTTCCGATGTCGTCCGGAATCTTTTCCATCTTGCGGTAGTAAGCGGCTTTATCGTTCCACCAGGAGCCGAACACGGCGTTGCGGGCGAGCTTGAGTTGTTCGCGCGGATCTTCCGGAAACGGCTTGCCGGTCTCTTTCTGGAAGAGCTTCTTGTAGTCCGCGATGATCACCTTCAGGTCTTCCACGCTCAGGTCTGTATCAAGCTTCACCTTCGCCTTGGCTTTGCGCGCGTCGAAGATGTGGTCGAACTTCTCCATATTGATGTCTTGCGCCACTTCGCCGAACATCTGGAGGAAGCGGCGGTAGCAATCGAGCGCGAACCACTCATTGCCGCTCTTTTTGGCCAGGCCCGCCGTCGTTACATCGTTCAGGCCCAGGTTCAGGATGGTGTTCATCATGCCGGGCATGGAGAACTTGGCGCCCGAGCGCACGCTCAGAAGCAGTGGGTCGTCGGAGTCGCCCAGCTTCTTGCCCATCTGCTTTTCGAGCTTCGCGAGCGCCTTTTCGATCTCCCCCTCGATCTCGTCCGGAACCTTCTTGTCGTTGTCGAAATAGATATTGCAGACGTCGGTCGCAATGGTAAAGCCGGCCGGCACGGGCAGCCCGGCGCGGCTCATTTCGGCGAGGCCGGCGCCCTTGCCGCCAAGCACTTCTTTCATCTTTCCGTCGCCGTCGGCTGTGCCTCCGCCGAACGAGTAAACATGTTTCTTCATTCTTTTGTCTCCTGGGAAATAGTTATGATTTCTGAAAAATCTGCGATGGTCGAGAACTCGCGCCGCATGGAACTGAGCAGCGCCAGGCGATTGGCCCGAACCTGTTCATCCTTCGCATTGACGAGGACCTTATCGAAAAATAGATCGACGAACGGCCGAAGAGCTGCGATGGTTTCGAGCGCCGTAACGTAATCTGCACGTGCGACCCTCTGAGAAGTTACGAGGTAGGTGGTGAACAGGTCGTTCTCCGGGCCCTCTTCGAGGAGCGCGGGGTTGACCTTGGCGTCACTCTCGAACTGGGCTTGCTTCAAGATATTGGAAATGCGTTTGAAGCTGGCCGCGACAGGTTCGAAGTCAGGGGTCGGACGCACAATTTGGATGGCTTGCAGCCGCTTCTCGACATCGGCGAGGTTGCTCCACCCGGAGGACAGCACGGCGTTGACTTCGTCGTACTTGAAGCCGCGAATGTCGCGGAAGTAGGTACGGATGCGGTCGAGGAAGAACTCTTCGAGCTTTGCATCCCGGCCGAGAAGACCCTTCAGGTCGATCGTCATGCCGCTCTCGACGATGATCTTGACCACGCCCTGCGCCGCGCGCCGGAGCGCGAATGGATCTTTCGATCCCGATGGAATCAGCCCGATCTGGAAACATCCGCGGAGTGTGTCCAGCTTGTCGGCGAGAGCCACGATCCGACCCTCGTGAGTGGCGGGGATGGAATCCTCCATGCTCACCGGCTTGTAATGCTCGTAGATGGCCCGCGCCACTTCTTCCGGCTCCCCTTGCGCCCGGGCATAGAGGCCGCCGACGACGCCTTGTAACTCAGTGAACTCCTTGACTAACTCGGTAGTGAGATCGGTCTTCGATAGCTCGGCCGCGCGCAAGGAATGCGCGTCTCCGCCTAATTCGTTGACCAGCGCTTGCATGCGCCGGGTCTTGTCCAGATAAGAGCCAAGCTTGGCCTGAAACGTCACGTGCGCCAGGTCTTCTACGCGCTGCGCCAGCGGCTTCTTCTGATCCGCATTCCAGAAGAAACGGGCATCGTTGAAGCGGGCTCGTAAAACGCGCTCATTGCCGCGACGAATCAGCCCGTCCCGATCGGCGTCAAGATTCATAACCGCGACGAACTCCGGCAGCAACTTCCCATCCTCGGATTCCACCGAAAGATACTTCTGGTGGTAGCGCATCACGGTCGAGAGTACTTCCTTGGGAAGCGCTAGAAACTCCTCATCGAATCGGCCCACGATGGGCGTCGGATACTCCGTGATATTCGTCAGCGTGCGCAGCAGCGGCCGGTCGCACACATAGTGAACCGGACATTCACGAATGCGCTTATATCGGTCATCCGCGGAAAGAATTACGAAGTTATCAAGTAACTTCTGTTCGTAATCCTCATAAGTGACCGGAAACCATTTCTGTCCGAGCGTCCGATGGCCGCTCGAAACATTCGAGGCACTGACATGGGCAATCGTGAACGGCACGACATCGCCACCCAGAAGCGCCACGATCCAGCGGATGGGGCGAATGAAACGCTCGCTTCCCTTACCCGCCCAGTACATCGTCTTGGGGAACGGAGTCTTCAAGATCAGCTCCGCCAGCGACCCGGCAATGATGTCGCGCATCAGGCGTCCCGGAACCTTCCTGACGAACGAATAATACTCGCCCTTGGCGCCTGTCGTGCGGCCCAGTTGTTCGGCGTTGACGCCCAGTTTCTTCGCAAATCCAGCGACGGCGGGCGCCGGCGCGGACACTGACGGACCCGTCACCAACTCTTCCGAATCGGCCTCGCGCTCAATCACATTTTCGGCGCGAACCACCAGTCGACGCGGCGTCGCATCCACGCGCGCTTCGACACGAAGCAGTTTCGAGCACTCGGTCTTCAGATACTCGAGCGCCGGTTCAATCATATGATCCGGAATCTCTTCCGCGCCGATTTCGAGGAGGAAGTTCATGCGGCTTCCTCTCCGCATTGCTGATCGACCCACGCGGCGGCGATTCCGACAGCTAGCTTTCGCACGCGCGCGATGATACCCACGCGCTCAGTGACGCTGATAGCTCCGCGGGCGTCGAGCGTATTAAACAGGTGGCTGCACTTCAGGACATGATCATAAGCCGGTAGCACCGGGAAGCGATGTTTGTCCGGGTATTTGGCATACATGCCAAGCAGGCGCTGCGCTTCACCTTCGTGAAGATCGAACAGCTTCCACAATGTCTCAACGTGGGCGAGTTCGAAGTTATAGACGGAATATTGCAGTTCATCCGCCAGCCGCACATCACCATAGGTGGTTCCGGGCTTCCACTCGATATCGTACACGCTGTCACGAACCTGCAGAAACGCCGTGAGACGCTCCAGCCCATAAGTAATTTCCGCCGGAACCACATCGAGATCAATCCCGCCCACTTGTTGAAAATAAGTGAATTGCGTGATCTCCAGACCATCGAGCATCACCTGCCAACCCACGCCCCACGCACCTAAAGTGGGCGCTTCCCAGTTGTCTTCTTCCAGCTTGATGTCGTGCTTCGCCAGGTCGATTCCAATGGCCGCCAGGCTGCCGAGATAGAGATCGATGACATCATCCGGCGCGGGCTTCAAAATGACTTGAAGCTGGGAATGCTTATAGAGGCGGTTCGGATTTTCGCCGTAGCGTCCGTCAGCGGGCCGGCGGCTGGGCTGCACGTATGCGACGCTATAGGGCTTCGGCCCCAACACGCGCAGGAATGTTTCGGGCGCGCCCGTCCCGGCGCCCACCTCGATATCAAAAGGCTCCTGAATCACACAGCCGCGCTCGGCCCAATAATGCTTCAAACGGAAGATCACATCCTGGAACGAGAGCATTTTCTATGCGCCTTCGAGTACCGGGGCAGTGATCAGCCTGCGCTCAATGTGACTTTCGATCTGCTGCTGCAGGAAGCGGCGCAGATCGGCTGCGGTTTCGCGCGTCCATTCACCTCCGGTGATCTGGCTCACCGGCAGGCGCTGCATCTGTCCGGCGATTTCACGCGATTGGAAAGAGAGTTCCCAGGCATCGCGCGGCTGGTAGATCCGCTTGCATTCCACGCAGAGCACGGCGTTGGCGCCGCAGCGGAAGAACGCGCGATCCTGGTCGAGTACCAGGCCGCAGCCCTGGCAGGTGTTCATTTCGGGTAACAGGCCCGAGATCTTTACCGCCCACAAAGTGAAGTAGGTCACGCCGCGCCAGACTGCGCCGGGCGAGCCGGAACGGATATGTTCCAGCACGGTGAGCAGCAACCGGAAATACTTCTCGTTGGGTTCGTGCGCCGGCAGCATCTGCTCCGAGATTTCGGCCATATAATCGAGCGCCACCCCGGCGGCATAATCGGAAAGAACGGCGAACTGGCTTTGCAGCAGATCGCAGGAATCCAGGTTCACCAACTCGCGGTTCTCGCGCTCGAAATAGGCCATTTTCACTTGCGAAAGCCGCTCCAGCCCCGACCCGAACAGGCTCTTCGGACGGCGCGCCCGTTTGGCCACCCCGCGCAGTTTGCCAGAGTCTCTGGTGAAGAAACTGACGATCAGATCCGACTCTTTCAGTGGATATGTCTGCAAAACGATGGCTTCGCTCACACGAGCGGGCATAGGTGCGGCGAACGGAAATCTAAGGTTAGCATAGGGACCTCAACGGGCCGTCTTCGGCTGAACGGCCTTGAAGAGAATCAAAGTCGGATGATCCTCTGTGCCCTGCACCTCATCAATGGCACGTTCCGTCCGGCTCTGCTTGTCGAGATACTTATTGATGAAGCGCTCGTAAAGATGCAGCGCCGCGACGGAGCGCGGCAGCTCGCGTGTAAACAGCGGGTCCACGCTTTCGAGGTAATTCCAGACGCCCTCTTCCTCCACGCCTTTGATTTGAATCTTCGCCGGGATCAAGGGCAACTGATCGTGCGGGGTCAGCACAAGGGTTACCCCCTCTCTATCGGGATAGGCCTCATACGCATACTCGACGTTGGTCAGCAAGCCGGACGCATTCATGCGCGCGCAAGCCGCGCGGACACCCTTCTCGTCCAGGGCTTGGCCGATCTTGAGTGCGCCAAGCGCCAGGATGGACCGCTGCGAGAAGCGCGATTTGCCTTCGATGCGCACGGCCTCGATGGTGACGGGCTTGGTTTCGAGTCCGGTTGAGGGGACAGGCGTTTCCTGCAGGAGGATCGCGCACAGCAAAACAGTAAGGAGGGTAGGCATCTGGCTTGGACTTTCATTCTAAGATGGCGGGTCGCGCGCGGAAGCCGAAACAAAAGCGGGCATCTTGCGCCTACGTGGTGTACAGTAATTGGGCACGAGAGGAAATGGAATGCTCAGACCGGCGTTTGGACTCGGTAAGATCGCCACTACCAATACGCTGTTCGCACGCCAAACGCGGCAGAAAATCGTTCCGGCTGACTTTCTACTCGTGGTGCTTGGCGATCAGTTCCCGCACCTTGGAAACAAGATCGCGGGGAACGCTCATGACCGTCTCTGAAGGCGCAACAGCCGCCTCGTCCTCCGCCACCGCCGCATCGTCTCTCTGGGCATCATAGTGGGCGAGGACCC
>Ga0182012_10000795_pt1 | contig 34444 bp, 35 predicted proteins | sample 612S2SmetaG_FD_120486 | JGI IMG/M metagenome (GOLD analysis project Ga0182012, IMG submission 120486) | Permafrost microbial communities from Stordalen Mire, Sweden - 612S2S metaG | ecosystem: Environmental > Terrestrial > Soil > Wetlands > Permafrost | place: Sweden: Stordalen | collected...
CCGACGATCGAGCCGCGTCAAGAACGCGATGGTCTCGTCGGCCATGTCGTCGTAGCTAAATGGCTGGTCCGTGTCCGCGGTGCGGCCGTGTCCGCGTCGATCGAAGGCCGCGACCGCGAAGGACGCGCTCAACGGCCCTTCGAGGACTCGCAGCAGGCTTTCGCTCGAACTCAGTCCCCCGTGCAGCAGGACCACGATGCGACCCTTCTTCTTGGGGAGCTTGACCCACGTGGGGTGGCCGTTAAGGAGAATTCGCGTCACCTGGGCATGGTATTGGCTCCAAGAGACCATCAACGGCACTGCCTAATCTGGAGCGGTGAGAGCGTTCGTCATCGAAGAGACCGACGGCGTCCTCTTCTGCGGCGTTCGTGAACGTGACGCCGCGGCGAGCGACGACGGCGACGTGCACGTCGACGTCGAATACTCCAGCGTCAACTTCAAGGACGAGATGGTGGCGAGCGCGCCGAGCCGAGTCCGACGGGTTGCGTCCCTCGTCGGGGGCGTCGACGCGGCGGGCGTCGTGACGGCCTCAGCGAATGCGGAACTCGCCGTGGGCCAGGTGGTCGCCGTGCACGGTGGGAACCTCGGGGTCGGCCGAGACGGCGGATTCGCGACGGAGCTCTTCGCGCCGCCGCGCTACGTCTCGCCACTACCCGCTCCCCTTTCGGCGCGTGACGCGATGGTGATTGGTACCGCGGGCTTCACCGCGATGGCCAGCGTCCTCGCCCTCGAAGAACGGGGCCTGAAGGAGGGCGCCACGGTCGTGGTCACTGGGGCCACCGGTGGTGTGGGTTCCCAGGCCGTGCACTACCTCGCTCTGCGGGGCTATCGTCCCGTCGCCTCGACGGGATCTCGCGATCACGCGGTGTGGCTCGAGCAGCTCGGCGCAGTAGAGGTCATCGGGCGCGACGAGATCAGTGCCCGACCAGAGCGAGTGCTCGACACCGAACGTTGGGACGGTGCGGTGGACTGCGTGGGCGGAGCGACCCTGCATTCGATACTGCGCTCACTCAAGTACGGGGCCGCCGTCGCGGCGAGCGGGCTCGTGGCGAGCGCGGAGCTCACGACGACGATCTATCCCTTCATCACTCGCGGTGTCGCTCTGTTGGGCATCGACGCGGTGGAGGCCACATCGACCACCCGGCAGCGGGTGTGGCGCTCCCTCGCCGACCTGTCCCCGACGATCGACTTCGCCGCGCTCACCGACAGCGAAGTGACGCTCGATGATCTTCCCCGGGCCCTCGAGGCGGTGCGCACCGGCGTGACGCGTGGGCGCATCCTCGTTCGAACGCGTCCGTCTTCTTCCGAGGTCTAGTAGAAGGGACTGACCCAGAGCTGGCCACCGTCACAGGGTTGGACCGCGTACTGGGGGGTCACCGCCACGGCGGCTCCCCCGGCGACGAACTGCACGCTCAACGTGACCGCGCTTTCGCACGCGGTGTTACCCGTTTGCACGTCGGAGTAGGCGAGGGAGAAGGTCGTGGTCGAGTTCGCCGACAGCGTCAAGGTCGTCGGCTTCGCGTTCTCTCGAGCGGTCAGGAACTGAAAGTCGTTGCCCGCCGACGGCACGTCGATGGCGGTGGACTTTAGGACGGCACCCAGTCGGTCCGACAGCGTGAGGAGGGGCCACCCGTAGAGCGTGCACGTGCCCCCGGTCGTCTTGGTGAGCGTGACGCTGGCGTAGATCGTTCCCGCGGCACCCTCACCTTCGTTGTAGATACCCGAGAAGTCCGTGGCGTTACACGTCGTGGCGGCGAGCGTGGTGCTCGTGGTCGAGGTCGTCGTGGCCGGCGGTTGCGTCGTGGTGGTGGTGGTCGTTGTTGAGGTGATCGCGTGTCGACTGATGGTGAAGATGGCGACGAAGGCGACGAAGATGGCGACCGAGATGATCCCGCGTCTCACGCGTCAAAGTCCTCGGGGCGCACCTGGTCGAGAAACTCGCGCAGTTGCGCCACGAGGTCGGCCTCGCTTGGCGTGTCGAGGGCCACGTACTCCTCGTCGTCCTCGTCGTAGGCGAGTTGCATCACTTTGCCTTCGGCGGCCATGAGGTCGTCACTCACCAGGATGGGCGCGCCCACCCGTAGCGCCAGCGCGACGGCGTCACTCGGTCGCGCACTCACGATGATCTCTTCGTTCGTGCGAACCAGGCGTAGGTTCGCAAAAAACGTGTTGTCCACGAGCTCGGTGATCTCCACCGAGAAGACCTTCGCGTTGAGCGCGCCGATGACGTGACCGAGCAGGTCGTGGGACATCGGTCGAGGCGCTTCGACGCCCTGGAGGGCGTACGCGATGGCCGCGGCCTCGGGCGCGCCGATGAAGATGGGTAGCACCCGCTCGCCACCGACCTCTTCTAATAGGAGCAACGGCGTGGAACTACCGACGTCGACTCGAACGGCTCGCAGGACCACTTCGATCATGCGTTCAGCCTAGACCCGCGTCATTGACGCGGGAAGGTCTAGGCGCGCAGGTAGTCGTGGAGTTCTCGCTCCATCAAGACGCTGCGCAGTGAGCCAACTTCGCGCGCCACGTCCGCGGTAATAGTCCGGACCTGTTCGCCGGAGTACCCCGCGCCCGCTTGGCGAAGGGGCGCCGTCAGGTCGTCGATCACGCCAATTTCGCGCTCGGCGATCCTCCGGAGCGACCCGAGCAGTCTCGCGTCGACTCCGCGCGCCAGCAGCGCTCTCGAGTGTGCGGCGACGCGCACGTCGAGTGCGCCGTACATCGTCTCGCCATCGATCACCACGGGCGAGATGAGGCCCAACGCTTGGATCTGATTGAACTCTTCGGGTTCGAGCCCCGTCGTGGCGAGTAGGTCGTTGGTGGTGAAGTACTCCTTCACCGGCGCTGACACCTCGTCGCTCGAACTCTCCACCACGGTCATCACCGGACGGACCACTGGCGCGGGTGCGGGTGCGCTCACCACCGACGTAGCCGCGTCGCGCGCCGCGTGACGCGGCGTCGAGGTCACGTTCGGTGCTGCCAAGAGTCCTTGCTCGATAAGTCGCAGTCGCACGACGCGCAGGGGGACGAACTCCTCGTGCGCGAGACGAATCGCTTCGGTCAAGCATTCGACGTCACGCTCGGAGTAGAGGCGGTAGCCCTTGCGGCTGCGACTCGGCTGCACGAGCCCCTTGTCTTCGTAGTAGCGGATCTTGGAGAGCTCGACGTCGGGAAAGATCTTGCGCAGTTGCGCGTGCACCTCGCCGATGCGCATGACGCCCGACGTGCCGCTCACGAGGTCGCTTCCCAGAAGACCAGTTTGAACTTGCCGATCTGCACCTCGTCGGCCGAGTGCAGCGTCGTCTCTTCCACTCGCTTGCCGTTGACGTAGGTGCCGTTGAGGGAGTTGAGGTCACGGAGCGTGACGCGCCCACTCGCCGTGCGGGTGAACACGGCGTGATGTCGCGATACCGACACGTCGTCCAACAAGAGGTCACTCGCCTCGTGACGACCCGCGGTCGTGATGTCCGAGACGAGTTCGATTCGAGTGCCGGCTTGAGGTCCCGCGGCAATCACCAGCTCGTCACGGTGCTCGCCCTGAGGTCCGCGATTCGCGTCGGGGTGCATCGCGTCGGGTGCGCTGATCACCGGCACGGCGATCGTTTCGGGAGAACTCGACTCGTGTTGCGGAGCGCCGCACGACCAACAAAAGTTCGCGTTGGCGTTGAGTATTTCTCCACAGCGTCGGCAGTTCACGCCCTCACACTAGTTAACTTTCGAAAATGCCGTCAGGGCTAATTAGTGGTAAGGGCCTCGTACGCAGCCGCATCAAGCATCGCGTCAAAGTCGCCGCTCGACGACGTCGTAATCTCACAGATCCACCCCTCACCGTAGGGATCACTGTTCACCAATTCGGGTGATGTAGAGAGCGCGGTGTTGACGACGGCCACGGTACCCGCAACGGGCGCGTAGATCTCCGACACCGATTTGGTCGATTCCACCTCGCCCAACACCCCACCAACGCTGAGCGTTGCGCCGACCTTGGGCAAGTCGACGAAGACCACGTCGCCGAGGGCGTCTTGCGCGTAGTCCGTGATACCCACCCGCACGCGATCACCTTCGAGTTTGGCCCATTCGTGATCGCTGGAGTAACGAAGTTCGCTGGGTGTCTGCATGCGAGCCAACTTACAAGATTCTTCGACCTTGACGCCCCGCGCGCAGCGCCGCGAGCGCGGGCCGCACGTAGCCCGCCAGTACCAACCACGACAACGTGAGGCCCATGACGCCGATCACCCAGCACGCGTCACGAGCGTCCCGCTGCCAGGTGGAGAGGGCAACGTGATGAGCGTTCGAGGTCAACAAGAACAGAGGAAACGTTGTCATCAGGGCGAATGTCGACACCTTGCCCCACCACAACACGTTGATTCTCGCCGCGCCCAGCGCCGCGAGCGTGAGGGTCAGGACCGACACGATGACTTCTCGCGCGAGTGTCGCCAGCGCGAACCACCACGGCACCCCACCGGCGGCCGCGACCGCCACGAGCCCGCCGATCACCAGTACTCGGTCCGCCGACGGGTCGAGAATCTTGCCGACGTTCGAGACTTGGTGCAATCGACGCGCGACAAAACCGTCGATCCAGTCCGTGGCCCCGAGGGTCGCGAGGAGCCACGCCGCGACCGCACGATGCCCGGTCCCAAAGAGGAGCCAGAAGAACACGGGGAGAAACGCCAATCGCGCGAGGGTGATGACGTTCGGCCACGTGAACCACCCCGCGTCGACACTCTCACTCTCACTCACGAGTGCAGCGTATGACGCGTCGTCCCTAGGCGACGGAAATGGACGGGTCGAGGTAGACGTCCTGGACCGCGTGCATCAGCGCGGCGCCCTCATCAATGGGGCGCTGAAACGCCTTTCGACCGACGATGAGCCCCTGCCCACCCGCGCGCTTATTGATGACGGCGGTGCGCACGGCGTCCGCCAGGTCGTTACTCCCCTTGGACTCTCCGCCGGAGTTGATCAGTCCCACTCGCCCGGCGTAACAGTTCAGGACCTGCCAACGGGTCAGATCGATGGGATTGTCCGTCGTGAGCTCGGAGTAGACACGGGGGTCGGTCTTGCCGAACTTGACGACGTTGTAGCCACCGTTGTTCACGGGTTGTTTTTGTTTGATGATGTCGGCTTCGATCGTGACACCGAGATAGTTGCCCTGGCCCGTCAGGTCGGCGCTGACTTGGTAGTCAACACCCCCGGTGACGAAGGCGTCGTTGCGGATGTAACACCAGAGCACCGTGAAGAGCCCGAGGCGATGAGCCTCGGCGAAGGCGGCCCGCACTTCTTCGATCTGGTGAATGGAATCCGGCGAGCCGAAGTAGATGGTGGCCCCGACACCCACCGCACCAAGGTCGACGGCTTGTTGGACGGAGGCGAACATCTGCTGATCAAAGGAGTTCGGGTATCGCAACAGGTCATTGTGATTGAGTTTCACGATGAAGGGAATGCGGTGCACGTAGCGCCGCGAGACGATTCCCAAGTTCCCCACCGTGGTGGCGACGGCGTTGCAGTCACCGGCCAGCGCGAGGTCGCAGAGTCGCGCGGGGTCGAAGTACTCGGGAAACGGCGCGAAACTCGCGGCCGCGGAGTGCTCAACACCTTGGTCGACGGGGAGGATGGAGAGATAGCCGGTGCCCCCGAGTCGCCCGTGGTTGTAGAGCGTCCCTAGGTTGCGCAGCACGCTGGGCGAACGGTCACTCCAGGTGAACACGTCGGTCAGGAACGAGGGTCCCGGGACGGTCAACAGCTCCTTCGGGATCGCGGTGGCGTGGTGGTCGAGCAGTGAGGACGCGTCCTCGCCCAAGAGTGCGGCAATATCCATGCGCGAATGTTACAAGGTGTCGCTGCGCCGACGAGGTGGCGAGTCGCTCCTCCTCGCTCGTGAGGAGTCTCACTAGGGTGGGCTCGTGGACGCCGCCTACCGCTCGTCGTTGCTTCGTCGCCTCGCCGCCGCACACTCGCTCTACTACGACGCGTGCGACACCATGGACGTGGAGCAGGTGAACACCGTCGTGGCGCCCACCTCGCTGCCGATTGCGTTTTCACTGGTCCACCAGGTGTTGATTGAAGACGGTACCGTCGTCTTCGTCGGCGGTCCCCCGCCACAGTTCACACCGGAGTGGGCGACACGATTGGCGTTGGGTGTCGAGGACCACGGTAAGGAACGGAGCGTCGCCGAGATGATGGACCAGCGGATTGGAAACTACGACGCATTCAAAGAGTTCCAACGATCGGTCTTCGTCGCGACGGAGGCGTACGTCGAATCGATCGAACCCTCCAGTTTTGACGAGGTGATCGTCGCGGCCCCCTACGGCCCCGCCGTCGCTTCGACGTTCTCGGCACGAGTGGGGGGTGAGCACGGCATCAGCCGCAGCGACGCCCTCGAATGCTGGATCTACCAGCACGCCCTGCGCCATATGGGAGAGATCGAGCACGCGAGGTCCCTCGTCGGACTCGGTGGCATGACGTCGTGAAGTGCTCGACCAACGGGTGATTCTGCAACGGTGGTGGACGATATGGCACGGGTAGAAGGCACCACGACCGAACGATTCGCCGGTCTGCGCCAACAACTGTCGAACAACTTGGATCAGGGCTTGGACGTCGGCGCGTCGCTCGCCGTGATCCACCACGGCGAGGTCGTCTGTGATATCTGGGGCGGCTACCGCGACGCCGAGCGCACGACGCCCTGGACCGCCGACACGCTCGTGAACGTGTGGTCTACCACCAAGACGATGACGTTCCTCGTTATGTTGATGCTCTTTGACCGAGGCGAGCTCGACTTCACCGCGCCCGTCGCGACCTACTGGCCCGAGTTCGCCGCGGCGGGCAAGGCCGACATCGAAGTACGACACCTCATGAACCACACCGCCGGCCTCTCGGGCTGGAGCGAAACGGTCACCCCCGAAGTGCTGGTGGACTGGACTCGATGCACCGACCTCCTCGCCGCGCAAGCACCCTGGTGGGACGACCGGTCCCGATCCGGTTATCACGCGCTCACTCAGGGATACCTGCTCGGCGAGGTCGTACGACGGGTGACGGGCACCACGATCGGCCAGTTCTTCAAGAGTGAAGTCGCCGACGTCCTCGGGGTTGACTTCTACATCGGCCTGCCCGAGAGCGAGGAGTACCGTGTGAGTCTCGTCATTCCACCCGAGCAGCCCGAAGGGCTCGGCGGTGACCGACACTCCATCCGCTACCGAACGCTCACCTCTCCCTCGATCGACGCGGGAGCGCGCGCGCCGCAACATCGGTGGTGGCGCGCGGCGGAGATCCCCGCCGCGAACGGACACGGCAACGCCCGCTCGGTGGCCACCATCCAACAGGTCATCACGAATCGCGGGGAGGTCGACGGGCATCGCTTCTTCAGCGAGAAAACGGGAGAGTTGATCTTCGACGTGCAAACGAGCGGCGTCGACCAGGTACTGGGCTTCGACATCAACTTCGGTCTGGGTTACGGTCTGGCGAGCAGCGTCATTCCCGTTGGTCCTCGCACGTGTTACTGGGGTGGCTTCGGTGGTTCGCTCGTCATCATGGATCAGGACCTGGGACTCACCGTCGCCTACATGATGAACAAGATGAATACGGGCCTTGCGGGTGATTTCCGAGGTGGCGCGTTCGCTCTCACGGCGGCGCTCGCGGCCAGCGCCTAGTCGAACTTTTTCTTCGACGTCGGCGTCACGCGTCGTTTGCGGTTCTTGCGAGGGAGCGTTGCGCCCAGTTCCACCAACCGGTCCGCCGCGTCATAGGCGTCAGGTTCGGCGAGGACGATCCTCGCGAAGAGCTCACGGGCCGAACTCGTATCGCCCGCGCGGTCGTAGACGTCAGCGAGTGCGTACCAGAGACGCACGTGGCGGTACGAGGGGTTTCGAAGGTTCTTCGCGGCGCCGGCCTTAATCAAGAGGTCAATCGCCTCTTCGAAGTGTCGTTGATCGGCCCAGGTCTCGGCCATCACGATACGGGCCTCGGCGAGGACTTCGGCGGTCGGTTCACTCGCTTGGACCTCCTCGAAGGTCTTCTCCACCGCGCGGTAGCGGTGGTTCGCGCGGTCGGCGTCCATCACGAGTGGCAAGTGTTCGGGGTCGTCGCTGATGGTGAAGTACGCGCGCAGGTGGATCTTGGCCATCGCCCAGCGTTCCGCACGGTAGGCGGCGAGTCCGGTGAGTTCGCGAACCGCCGCGACCCCGGGTGTCGCGTCGGCCACGACCCGTCCCAGGCGTAACGCCTCTTCGTAGCGCTTGCGATCGTACGCTTCCGCCGCTCGGGTAAGGGTGTTCACCGTCTTCTCGCGCATGTACGCCGTCCCGATGAACGCCTTTCGAACGTCGGCGGCCACGTCGGTCGGCAGCGAGTACTTCGCGCGGATCTTCGCCTTGGTCGAGGGGGCACTGCGTGGTGCGGGTGTCGCAACGGACTCCCAGGAACCGAGCGGATCGGGCGTACGCCCCAGACTCTTCGCGTCGCCGAGTTCCGGACCCGTACTTGTGATGTTCACCGCACCCTTGCGGGCGACCCCGCCCCAACCCTTCGCGCGGGCGTGTTCGCGCGCGGCGTCGCGTTGTCGTTCTTCAGGGCTGAGCGGTGTCGGGGTGCGCGCGTCGCGGCGGCCCGGACGGGCACCGGGACCTCGGGCTGCGTTGCCCCGGCGCGGCGAAGCGGCGTCACCTGATCGTCCGTAGGGTCGGATTGGTCGCTCACCACGCTCGCCTCGTTCGTCACGGGGGCCCCGAGCGTCACGGGCCCCTCGAGCGTCACGGGCCCCTCGAGCGTCACGGGAGCCGCGCTCGTCCGCCCCGGCGCCGCGGGGACGACGTGGGCCGCCGTCGGTCCGACTTGACGTTCCCTCGGAGGGCTTTCGATGCGGGCGGGCCGCTCGAGGCGCGGGGCTCTCGGCGCCTCGCGGTCCGCGAGGGCTCTCAGAACTCCTCGGCGTTCGCTTGGTCGGCGAGTTTGGGCGCTCCGCGCGCGGGGACCGCGAGGGCGTGGCCCTCGGGTCATCGCGACGTTGGCTCGGGGCGGCCCGATCGACACGCCGCGCCGCCGCCTTCGCGTGTCCCGTCGGGGTTTTGGCTCCCCGCGGCGCACCCTTCGCGCCCGACGTGGGGCGCCCGGGGCGCGCGGACTTCGAGTTCTGGGACGCGCGGCGAGGAGGTGGAGTCGAAGCGGTCACGTCGCAGTCTACCTTCGCTCACCGCCATTCCCCCGCGAAGGACGGCACCGCTTCGAGCAACGACGCTCCGACACGATCAGATCTCGGCAGCGAAGAGATCCGGACACGGCCCCTCGGTGCTACATTCGCGCCATGAACACGGAACTCTCATATCGATTCGACGACGCACTTCGTGAGCGGCAGTTGCTCGCCCACCCCTTCTATCGACGCTGGGAAGACGGCGAGCTCGCGCCGAGTGAGTTGACGCACTACGCCGAGCAGTACCGATTCTTTGAAGCGATGATGCCCTCCTTCCTCCAAGGGCTCCTCGAGCAGCTGCCTCACGGCACCGCCCGAGACCTGGTCACGGCCAACTTGGTCGACGAGGTCACTCCCCCGAGCCACCTCGAACTCTTCTCGCGCTTCGCTCACCACTACGGCGCACGCGACGTCGACGTCTCTCCCGCCATGGCGCAACTCGTCGAGGCCTACGCCACGGTCCTCGCGCAAGGTCCTACTCCCGCGCTCGCCGGTCTCCTCGCCTACGAGAGTCAGGGCGCGGCCGTCGCGGACACCAAGGGTGAAGGACTCGCCGCGCACTACGGGGCGAGCGAGGACGCGCTGGAGTTCTGGCGCGAACACGGTTCCATTGAGGGCGACCACGCCGCGTGGACCTTTGATGCGTTAGCGTCGCTCGACCCCGACCTCGACCAGGTCGCCGCGGGTGCGCGCGTCGTCGCCGACGCGTGGTGGAACTTCCTCGACGAACGCGAGGCCTTGCGCGAGGTTCTCGTTACGGCCTGAGGACGCAGCTCGTTCTCGTGGCGGAGCGCGACGAGTTCAGTTGGCGTCGCGCGACACTCGCCGACGCGAACTGAGCGAACTCGCGCTCACCCGGTAACCCACTGGGAGTAACTCGAAGTGGGTGGTGTCGCGGATCAGTCCCCAGATTCCCCGCGGCTGCCAGATCGCGATCACCACGGCCACCGCGCCGAAGATGATGAGGTACCAGGCGCCGAGATTCTGCAGGGACTGTTGGAGTACGAAGAAGATGATGCACCCGATGATGGGACCCTCGATGGTCCCCATTCCGCCGATCATCGAAGCGAAGAGCATCTCCGCGGCCCAGTTCAAACTGAACGCGTTGGCGGGCTGGACGAAGGGCTGACTGATCGCGAGGACCGATCCCGCCGCGCCACAGCCCGCGCCGGCGATGACGTAGATCAGACGTCGAGTGGAGGTCACCTTCGCACCGGAGCTGCGAGCCGCCGTTTCGTTGTCGCGCAGCGAGGAGAGGACCAGACCGAGTCGACTGCGCAAGATGAAGTACGTCGCGACCAGCACGACGAAGGCCACGAACCAGGTCGCCAGATAGGTGTCGTGATCGAGTTCGCTCGGACTCAGGTTCGTCAGGCCCGGCAGGTACTTACCCGTTCCTCCCCCGAGCAGCGCCACGGTCAAGATCAGCAACATGGCGCTGTCGGCGATCACCCAGGTCGCCACCGCGAAGTACCCACCGCGCAGTCGGAACAAGAGGTACGTGATGGGGTACGCGATGATCGCGCAGGCGAGCACCGCGAAGGGAATGGCCACGAAGGGGCTCATTCCCTTAATCGCGAAGTAGAGCGTGGCGTAGGCACCCAGGCCAACGAAGCCCTGCTGGCCGATCGAGACCATACCGGCGTAACCGGCCAAGAGGTTCCACATGGTTGCCATGATCAACAGCACGAAGAAGTTCGAGAGCACCGACACCCACGACGACGCCAAGATCCACGGCGCGGCGGTGAAGAACGCGAAGACCACGACGGTCCCGACCAACGTGTAGATCGGCGAGAACGTCGAACGCTCGACCAGTAAGGGCAGCTCGGCGCTCTGTGGCAACGTCGTATCACTCATTGAGCGACACCCTTCGTCCGAAGAGTCCTTGGGGGCGAACCGCCAGGACTATGAGAAACAGCGCGTTTCCCGCCAACGTTTGATATTCGAGGTTGAAATGGGCACCGAATTGTTGCGCGACGCCCAACAGAATGCCGCCGACCAAGGTGCCCCAGAGTGAACCAATCCCGCCGATGACGACCGCTTCGAAGGCGTAGAGGAGGTTGATGCCACCGGCGGTCGGGTCGAACTCGGTCGAGATGCCAAAGGCGATCCCGGCCAACGCCACCGTCGCGAAAGCGATGGCCGCCGCGACGCCAAAGACGTGCTTGTAGTTCGCGCCACAGAGTTGTGCGGCCTCACGGTCGTCAGAGACCGCTCGGATCAAGCGACCACTGCTCGTGCGGGACAAGAACAACTGCAACGCCCCGAGGACGAGCACGGCCACACCGAGAACGACGAGGGACACGTCGGAGACGTAGATCACCGAGTTCACTTGCCAGGACTTCGCGACGAGCTCGCCGATGTTCACCGACTGACCGTTCGCGCTGTAGATCTCGAGCAGGAGATTCTCGATCACGACCGACAGGCCGAAGGTCACCAAGAGCGTGGTGAAGGGGTCGCGGTCGATGGCTTTTTGCAACAGGGTGCGCTGGACGACGTAGCCGATCAGCGCGAAGAGCGGTACGACGACCAGGAACGCCCAGAGTTGGGCCACGTGCAACTTCGGTACCAGAAAGACGGCCGAGTACGCCGCGACGACCGCGATATCGCCGTGGGCCAGGTTGATGACTTTCATGACGCCGAACATCAAGGAGAGCCCGCACGCGAAGAGCGCGTAGAAACCACCAACCAAAGCTCCTTGGATGAGAATGTTCGCCCACGTCACGACGGTTCACCTCGTCCCGCGGTGGACGGCAGTTCGGCGCCGAAGTAGGCGTGTTCGATCTCTTCGGCGCTGAGGGAGGCGGGTGTCCCCACGAGTGACGTCTTCCCCTCGAGCAGACAGTGCACCCTCGTCGCGACCCGCAGACCTTGGCTGACGTCTTGCTCGACGAGTAACACACCGATGCCGTGGCTGACGATGTCGGGAATGACCTCGTAGATCGTCTCGATGACGATGGGCGCGAGGCCGAGGGAGACTTCGTCGAGCATCAACACCTTGGGGTTCGCAACCAGGGCCCGCCCGATGGCGACGGCCTGTTGCTCGCCCCCCGAGAACTGGAACACCTTGCCGCGGCGTCGATCCTTCATCCAGGGGAAGAGTTCGTACACGCGAGCGAGGTCGAAGGGACCCTCGGCCGCTCGGTGCGCGCCGACCAGAAGATTTTCCTCCAAGGTCAGGGACGGAAATAGGCGTCGGCCCTCGGGTACGAGCGAGATACCCGCGCGCACTCGCTGGTGCGCCGCGTCGTGGGTGATGTCCTCGCCTCGGAAGTTGACCGTTCCCGAGGCCGGACGATGGAGGCCGGCAATCGTTCGTAACAGTGTCGATTTCCCCGCGCCGTTCGCGCCAATGATCGCCAGGACTTCACCCTCGCCGACCCTCAGACTCACGTCATCGACCGCGCAGAGTTGTCCGTGGAAGACCGTGAGGTGTTCGACGGAGAGCAGCGTCGAGGCGCTGGCCGATTCGTTGGTATCCGGACTCATCAGTGCGCGGTGGCCTCGTTGATGATCGCGCCGCCGAGGTAGACCCGGCGCACCGCGTCCGAGGCCAACACCTGTCGCGGCTCGCCGTCGGCGACGATCTCCCCGTTGGCCAGACAGAGCAGTCGGTCCACGGTGGAAAGGAGGGCTCGCACCACGTGTTCAATCCACAAAATGGTGATACCGTCGGCGTGCAGGTCGCGAATCACCGCCGTCAGTTCGACCACTTCTAAGTCGGTCAGACCCCCGGCGATCTCGTCGAGCAGCAAAAGTCGCGGATCGGTCGCGAGGGCGCGAGCGAGTTCGAGGCGTTTACGGTGCAACAGACCCATCGTGCCCGCGGGTCGATTCGCGAACTCCGCCAAACCGGTGCGCTCAAGAGAGGAGAACGCTCGCGCGTAGCTCTCGCGTCCGCGCTCGCGTGCACCTTGCTGTGCGGCCAGGAGTGCGTTCTCAAACACCGTCATGTGCTCGAAGGGTTGGGGTATCTGGTACGTCCGACCGATTCCGAAACGACAACGCGCCGCCGCGTTCATCGAGAGGAGATTTCGCCCGTCGAAGTGAAGCTTTCCGGCGTCCGGCTTTATGTCACCCGAGATGATGCTGAAGAGCGAGGTCTTGCCCGCGCCGTTCGGACCGACGACCCCCACCCACGCGCCCTCTTCCAACTGGAAGGTGATCTCTTCGGCGACGACCACCCGGCCGAAACGTTTTGAGATACCTTCCAGTTGGAGCAGCGACATCGAGGGGCGGGCTCAGGCGTTGGTGGGCTCGAGCGGCGCCTGAATAGGAATGTCCTTGTTGAGCGTGTTGTCAACGACCCAGGGCGACCACGCGTACTTCTTGTGCCCGACCAGTGACGTCGACCCCGGCTTCCACTGAATGCCGACGGGGTTGATGATCCCGATACCCTTCGCCGGATTCGAAGAAGCCGAGAAGTTCAGCGGTCCACACATCCCGACGTACTTCACCTCAGTGAACGCGTGCGCGACCGCCTCGCGGTCGTGGGGGTTCTTCACCTTCTTCAGCGCCTCGATGACGATTTCGAAGAGCGAGTAGGTCGAGCCCATCGACTGGACCCACTGACTCTTGGTCACCTCTTGGTACTTCGACGCGAACGCGTTCGCCGTCATCCCCGTGAGGGAGGACTTGTAGGGCGCGTTCGGCGAGAACCAGCAGTCGGTCGCGACGTTGTTCGACAGGCTGCCCAGCGCGTAGACGTCGGTCGGGAACAACATGACCTTGGCGACGGTGGCGAGCTTCGGTGCCCACCCCTGCTGGGACGCCTGCTTCCAGAAGGTGTTGAAGTCTGGGGGCAGCGGACAGTTGATGAAGAAGTCACAGGTCTGTCCCCCGGAGCCGGTCTTGAAGGTCTCAATCATGGTCGTGTAGTCAGTCGTGAGATCGGTGTAGGCCCCACCGAAGACCTCGGTCCAGGTCGTGCCCTTCTGCGCGGCGCTGATCGCGGCGAGCGTCGGGGGGTAGGCGGCGGCGAACGCGTTACCGTCGGCGTCGTTGGGGAACATCGCGGCGTAGACGCTGTTCGCGTTCGTGGAGGCCTTCACTCGGTTCCACATCGGCAAGAAGCACAGCACGAACTGCGGTATCCCGAAGAAGAACATGCTGCAGTACTTCGGGGACGAACCCACGGCGTTACCGGCCGCGCCGATGGAGTTAGTGGAGCTGACCCCGGTCCACCACGCTTCCCACGGGCACACGGTCGACAGACACGGGACACCCGCGCCCTCGCACACCGCACTCACCGGGATGGTGGTCTCAGGAGCCGAACTCGTGACGATGAGGTCCACGCCCGTCGACTGGATGAGTTCGGTCGTCACCTGGCTCGCGACCGACGGGTCGGACTGACTGTCCTTGACCGTGATCTCGAACTTGTACTTCTTGCCCCCGATGGTCATGCCCTTGGAGAAGTAACTCGATCCTCGAACCAGACTCAACACGAAGTCGTCCGGTCCGGCGAAGTCAGCGAGTGCGCCCGTCTTCGGCGTGACGTAGCCGATCTTGATCACCTCAGACTTCGTCGCGGCCGAGGCCGCCGACGCCTTGGTCAAGGCCGCCAGTCCACCCACGGCGGCCGTCGCACCCAGTGCCTTGAGTCCGAGTCGGCGTCCGAACTCGACGCTCCCCCATCCGGGAATCGTCATTTCCTGCGATCCCCCCGTGCTCTGATCCTCACTACTCATAATGTCCCCCCTCATTTAAGTTTGGTCAATTCTTAACACACTATTTCGTACATAACTCGCCACTTCGTATCCCGGTGGACCCTCGTTGTTTCGGGCGCTCGAGCTAGCGCCGCGTCGCTGCTTCGCGCATCGAAGCGAGCACCCGGCGAGCGGCGAGCCCGCCCCTGTCAATTTTCACACTCACTTCGCTCACCTCGCGCCGATCATCAGCGCGGCTTTGGAGAATATTAAGAGCGTCGACGTCCTCTTGCACGACGCCCCGCTGCATCTTTTCGAGGAATCGATCGATCTCGTCCTCACCCAAGCAGAAGTCCCTCGCGAGCGCCCAAAAGTCGTACACGCTGGTCTCGGTCGAGGGCGTCAACCCGTAAAAGATCTTCATGTGAAAGGCGTGGTCGTCGCGGCCGTCGGGCAGGGGCGGCTGGGCGACGGGCGCGATCCGGGCGTGGAGGAGGTAGAAGCCCGGCGGGGAGTAATCAATGTCCTGCCACCGATCCACCTTGCCCTGAAGACCGGTGGTGCGCGAATAGAACGGCGGGCACTCCACGGCGTTCATGTGTCGAAACACTCGTACTGCGTTGGTCTCGTCATCGACTTCGACCTCAATGGGCGTGGTCGCCACCTCGGGTGTGCCGATGGAACCACCGTGTAAATACGTCTCGTGGGAGAGGTCGAGGAGGTTGTCGACGAGCAGGTCGAACGACGCGGAGATCTTGGCGACACCCGACACCGTCGACCACTCGTCATTCGCCACGAGCCACGGCGTCGCGGGGAGCGCGCCGTAGTCCGCCTCGCCGTGGCCCATCCAGATCCACACCCAGATCCCCTGTTCGACGACCGGATAACTCCTGACGTTGGCTCGTCCCGGAATCCGGTCTTGACCAGGAATGGCGACGCAGACACCCCCGCAGTCAAAGGTAAAGCCGTGATACCCGCACACCAGTTCTTCGCCCACGACGCTACCGAGCGAGAGGGGGTAACCCCGATGGGGGCACTGGTCGGCGAAGGCCACCACGCGTCCGCTTTCACTGCGAAAGAGCGCCACGTGCTCGCCGAGTATCTGACGAGACAGAGGCTTCGTGTCGAGTTCGACGCTCAGTGCCGCGACGTACCAATTCTCCAGTAAGTACATACGCTCCCACCCGCCGCTGACTCGACGAATCCGGTGGCGTACTGCGTATTCGTCACCGGCCTCGTAGGCGCAAACTACCAAAACTGTGATAAGTAAACAAGGAAGTTTTAACTAGGGGGTTCATATGTCCTTTCTCGACGAACGGCCGTGGCGGGGCAACATCTCCCTCGATGGGTGGCGCCCCGGTGGTAGCGGTGACGCCGCGGTGGTGGAGCCGGCGACCGGGAAAGAGCTCGCTCGAAGCGGTCGCGCCAGCGTGGCGGACGTCGCCGAGGCGTCCGCCGTTGCCTCGACGAATCAGCGTGAGTGGGCCGCGCGACCCTTTAACGAGCGAAGTGCCATCCTTCGACGGGCGGGTCAACTCTTCCTCGACCACGCCGACGAGCTCTCCGACTGGATCGTGCGCGAGTCCGGGGGCATCGGGCCCAAAGCTGGCTTGGAGATCCACATTGCCGCCGAGGAGTGCTTCGAGGCCGCGGCCCTCGCGTCGCACCCGACGGGGGATGTCCTGCGAAGCGAAGCGCCCCGCTTGAGCTTCTCGCGACGCGTCCCGGCCGGCGTCGTCGGCGTCATCGCACCCTTTAACTTTCCGCTGATCCTCTCGATACGTTCGGTCGCGCCCGCCCTCGCGCTCGGTAACTCGGTGATCTTGAAGCCCGACCCGCGCACCGTCGTCTCGGGTGGTGTGGTCTTGGCCCGGGTCTTCGAAGAGGCCGGACTCCCCCAAGGGGTGTTCTCGGTCTTGCCGGGCGGCGCCGACGTCGGCGAGGCGTTGGTGATTGACCCCAAGGTCCGCGTCATCGCCTTCACGGGATCGACGGCCGCGGGACGAGTCGTCGGTGCCCTCGGGGCCCAACACCTCAAGCGCGTGCACCTCGAGTTAGGCGGCAACTCCGCGCTCATCGTCATGGCCGACGTCGACCTCGAAAAGGCCGTCTCGGTGGGGGCGTTCGGCTCGTTCATGCACCAGGGGCAGATCTGCATGACCACCGGTCGCCACCTCGTCGACTCGACGATCGCGCACGACTACGCCACCCTGTTGGCCGAACACGCCGAGCATCTGCCCGTCGGCGACCCCGCGTCGGGTCAGGTCGCGCTCGGTCCCCTCATTGACGCGAAACAGCGCGACCGCGTCCACGCGTTGGTGCGCGGCAGCGTCGACGCGGGTGCCAAGCTGCTCGCCGGAGGAACGTACGAGGAACTGTTCTATCGTCCGACCGTCCTGTCCGACGTGCCGACTACTTCCCCGGCCTACGCCGAAGAGGTCTTCGGTCCGGTGGCGCCGGTGGTGGCCTACGAGTCACTCGAAGAGGCGGTCGCGCTCGCGTCAGCGAGCCCCTACGGCCTCTCCCTCGGTATCCTCTCCGGCGACGGCCTACGCGCGCTGGAGCTCGCGAGCAAGATTCCCACCGGGGCCATTCACATCAACGATCAAACTGTCGGTGACGAGGCGGTCATCCCCTTCGGGGGTACGGGCAGTTCCGGCAACGGCTCACGCGTCGGCGGACTTTCGAACCTCGACGCCTACACCGAGACCCAGTGGGTCACGGCGCAGAGCGACCTGCCGGTCTACCCCTTCTAGAGGCCGTTGAGATCGCAGTAGTTGCGAGCAAGTACCGTCGCGGCTTCCCGGGTCGTGACCGCCTGGCGTAAGCGTGCCCGCTGGACGCCGTTTTCAAAGTCGTCGTCGCTCGGGTGCAGCATCTGGGTCATGTAGTTAGAGAACTCCTCCGCTCGCCACACTCGCTCCAAACACGTCGCCGAATAGGCATCGAGGAGTCGCTCGTCACCCTCGAGCAACTGGGCGACCAGTGCACTCGCCAGTACTCGGATGTCGCCGAGGGCGAGGTTCATGCCCTTGGCGCCGGTCGGGGGAACGATGTGCGACGCGTCACCCGCGAGGAGCAGACGGCCACAGCGCATCGGTTCGATCACCACGCTGCGCATCGCCGTGATCGAGCGCTCCATGATCGGTCCCTCGTTCACCTTCGGGCTCTCCTCGGTGGTCAGTCGGACGTTGAGCTCCTCCCAGATTCGATCGTCCGACCACATCTCGAGCGTGTCGGTGGGTGGCACGCCGAGGTAGAGGCGACTGACGCTGGGTGAACGCATGGAGTAGAGCGCGAAGCCCCGTTCGTGTCGCGCGTAGATCAACTCCTCGGTGGTGGGCGCGGCCTGAGCCAAGATACCGAGCCACGAGAAGGGATAGGTCCGCTCGTGACGCCGTAGCGCTGACGCGGGCACCGAACGCGTCGCTACGCCGAAACTCCCGTCGCAGCCCGCGACGTAGTCGCACTCGATGCGCACCTCGTCCTCGAGGCCCTTTCCTCTCACCACCGCCTGGGGTCCCGAGAGCCCGTCTAGCTCCGACACCTCGACGTCGAAGAGGATCTCGCCCCCGTCCCCGAGGCGCAGCGCAATCAGGTCCTTGACGAGTTCTTGTTGTCCATAGACGGTGATCGTCTTGCCCTCGGTGAGGTCGCTCAGCGCGACGCGATGCGTCTGGTGGTCGAAGCGCAGCTCGACGCCGTGATGCGTGAGTCCTTCGCGACGCAGGCGTTGCCCGACGCCGACCTCTTCCAAGAAATTGGCGATGCCGAATTCGATGACGCCCGCGCGTACGCGCTGTTCGACGTACTCGCGACTACGTCGCTCGACGATGACGTTGTCGACGCCGTGTTGTCGTAGCAGGTGACCCAGCAAGAGCCCCGCGGGCCCGGCGCCCACGATGGCCACCTGCGTGCGTAGGTCCTTCACTGGTCTCTCCTTCGACGCCGAGACGGACGCAGAACCCTTCGACGATGGGCCCCGGTTCGCTCGATGTTATAGTGTACTGTTCAGTTAATTAAAGCGTGAATCAGCGCCACGTGCTCATCGAAGGGTGGGTGGGGTCGCGCCGAGCGGAGGTGTTCATGGCTGTCGTCGTCACCAACACGCCCCGCACCGAACTCTCGCTCGTCGACGCGTTAGGGGCGTTCGGCGTCGCGACGATCCACGAGGCTCAAGGCCGCACCGGTCTGATGGCGCCACGGCTTCGTCCGATCTACCGACCCGTGCGGGTCGCCGGGAATGCGTTGACCTGTGAGGTGGCACCGGGTGACAACTGGTCGATCCACGTCGCGGTCGAACAGGCCCAGCCGGGCGACCTCTTGATCGTGACGCCGACGAGTCCGTGTGACGACGGGTACTTCGGAGAACTCCTCGCCACGAGTCTTCGCTCGCGCGGCGTGCGCGGCATCGTCATTGACGCGGGTGTCCGCGACGTCGCCGAGCTCACCACGATGGGTTTTCCCGCCTGGTCCAAGACGATCTGCGCCCAGGGCACGGTGAAAGAGACGCCCGCCAACGTCCAAACGTCGATCGTCTGCGCGGGCACGACGGTACGACCGGGCGACGTCGTGGTCGCTGATGACGACGGCGTGGTGGTCGTCGCGCGCGAAAGAGTCGCGACGGTCCTCGTCGCTTGTCAGACGCGAGAGGCCAACGAGGAAGAGAAGCGTGCTCGTTTGGCCTCGGGCGAACTCGGTCTCGACATCTACGCGATGCGAGAGCGACTCGCCGAGCGCGGCCTGCGCTACGTCGAAGAGACGCCATCGTGAGTTCGCAGCGCGCCATCCCGTGCCTGGTGCTGCGCGGTGGCACCTCCAAGGGGCTCTACTTTCACGCCCGTGATCTCCCCGAGGACGTCGCGACACGTGACGCGGTCCTGCTTGCGGCCATGGGTTCGCCCGACGTACGCGAGATCGACGGCATGGGGGGAGGTCACCCGCTCACCTCGAAGGTGGCCGTCATCAACGCATCAACGCGTCCGGGGATCGACGTCGACTACCTCTTCCTCCAGGTGTGGCCCGACCGCGCAGAGGTGTCCGACAACCAAAACTGCGGCAACCTGCTCGCGGGGGTCGGTCCCTTCGCGCTCGAAGAAGGCCTCGTTGCCGCCGGCGGCGCGGTCACGAACGTGCACATCTGGATGGAGAACACCGAGAGTGCGGCGGTCGCTCACGTCGAAACGCCCGGGGGCGACGTGAACTACGCCGGCGCCGCGCACATTGACGGCGTGCCCGGCACGAGCGCGCCGATTCCCATTGAGTTCCTCGACGTCGCGGGCTCCACCTGCGGCGCGCTCTTGCCTACGGGTCACCCGATGGACGAGGTCGACGGCGTGAACGTGACCTGCATTGATAACGGGATGCCCGTCGTGTGTCTGCGGGCCGAGGACGTCGGAGTGAGCGGCTACGAGGAACCGGCCGAACTCGAGGCGAACCCCGCACTCTGTGAGAAGGTTGAACAGATCCGACTGGCGGCCGGGGGAATGATGAACCTCGGGGACGTGACCAACAAGACGGTGCCCAAGGTGACGTTGCTCGCACCCGCCAAAGACGGTGGCGTTGTCACCACCCGCACGTTCATCCCGAAGAAAGTCCACGAGGCCATCGGCGTCTTCGGGGCGGTCTCGGTGGCGACGGCCTGCCTCATCCCAGGTTCCGTGGCCTTCGAACTCGCGGGCCTCGGAGTGAGCGAGGGCTCACGAACCCTCGATATCGAACATCCGACCGGGTACTTCAGCGTGACCTTGGAGGTCGCGGTCAATGACGGCGTCGTCGCCGTGCTCTCTGCCGCGCTGTTGCGTACAGCGCGACTGCTCATGCGCGGGGACGTCTTCGTACCGGCGTCGACCTGGCCACCGTCGTGATCATCGACTGCCACGGTCACTACACGACGGCGCCCGGGGCGCACGACGCCTGGCGTCAATCCGAAGTGGCCGCCTACGAGGCCGGCGAGCCGATCCCCGCGTACCCCGAGATCTCGGACGAGGAGATCATCGAGTCAATTGAACTCAACCAACTGCGATTGCTTCGCGAGCGCGGGGCGGACATGACCATCTTCTCGCCGCGGGCCTCGGTGATGGGACACCACGTGGGTGACGCGGCGGTCAGCGAAGCGTGGTCGCGAGCGAGCAACGACCTCATCTACCGCGTCGTCTCGCTCTTTCCCGACTCCTTCATCGGTGTCTGCCAACTCCCCCAGTCGCCCGACTCCCCCATCGAGCGTTCCCTCAATGAACTCGAGCGGTGCGTCGAGGAGATGGGCTTCGTCGGCCTCAATCTCAACCCTGATCCCACCGGGGGCTGGTGGCGCGGGCGTCCGCTCACGGACCGCTCGTGGTATCCGCTCTATGAGAAAATGGTCGAGCTCAACGTCCCGGCGATGATCCACGTCTCGGGAAGTTGCAACGACAACTTCCACACGACCGGGGCGTACTACATCAACGCCGACACCACCGCGTTCATGCAACTCATCCAGGGCGACCTCTTCAGCGACTTCCCCGACCTCCGCCTGATCATCCCCCACGGTGGTGGCGCGGTTCCCTATCACTGGGGGCGCTACCGGGGTCTGGCGGACATGTTGAACCGCCCGCCGCTCGCGGAACACGTGATGGGCAACGTCTACTTCGACACCTGCGTCTATCACCAGCCCGGCATCGACCTCTTAGTCGACGTCATCGACGTCAAGAACATCCTCTTCGGATCGGAGATGCTCGGCGCGGTACGCGGCGTCGACCCGGAGACCGGACAGTACTTCGACGACACGAAGCGCTACCTGGACGCCGCCGCACTCAGCGACGTCGAGCGCGAGCAGATCTTCTCCGGCAACGCTCGACGGGTCTTCCCGCGTCTCGAGCGCGCCCTCGCCGCGCAGGGGCGCGCGTGACCACGACCTTTACAATGGACCATGACTGGCTCGTCTTTGACCCCTCGCCGAGCCCGCCCACCTTCCGACTGCCGCCCGGGTCCGTGGACGCGCACTGCCACGTCTTCGGACCGGGGGCCATCTTCCCCTTCGCGCCGGAGAGAAAGTACACGCCGTGCGACGCGGGCAAGGATGAGCTTTTTCACCTACGTGACTTTCTCGGCGTCGAGAAGAACGTAGTGGTCCAAGCGACCTGTCACGGATCCGACAACGCGGCGATGCTCGACGTGCTCGACTCCGCCGCCGGACGCGCCCGGGGCGTCGCCACGGTCGAACCCGACGTCAGTCGAAGAGAACTCGAAGAGATGCACGAGCGCGGGGTGCGAGGCGTGCGATTTAACTACGTCCGACGCTTGGTCGATCCGGAGCCCGACGCCTACTACCACCGCATCGTGGAGAAGATCGCGCCGCTCGGTTGGCACGTGGTCGTGTACTTCGAAGCCGCTGACTTGGCCGAGCGCTGGGACCTGTTCACCTCACTCGACACCCCGGTCGTCGTCGACCACCTGGGGCGACCCGACGTCACGAAGTCAGTCGACGGGCCCGAGTTCGCGCAGTTCCTGCGACTGATGCGCGAACGCGAGAACGTGTGGTGCAAGGTCACCTGCCCGGAGCGGCTGTCCGTCTCGGGGCCGCCCGACTTCACCGACACCGTGCCCTTCGCCCGCCGCGTCGTTGACGAGTTCCCCGACCGAGTGCTCTGGGGCACCGACTGGCCCCACCCGAATCTGAAGGGCTTCATGCCCGACGACGGCAAGATCGTCGACTTCATCCCCCGGATCGCCCCGAGTGAGGAGCTCCAGGCCAAACTTCTCGTTGACAACCCCGCGCGGCTCTACTGGGAGCAGAATTAGACCGTGAACGACAATCCGGAGTTTGACGACATTCCTGGCACCACGGTGTTCACCGCGGCGAGGTCGCACCAGGGTTTCCACCTCAATCAGTTCTGTATGAGTTTGATGAATCCCGAAAACCGAGTGCGCTTTAAGGCGGACGAGCGTAAGTACCTCGACGAGTGGGAACTCACCGAGGCGCAGAAACTGGCGGTCATCGAGCGCGACTACAACGCGATGATCGCTAACGGCGGCAACATCTACTTCCTGGCCAAGATCTTCTCCTCCGACGGCATCAGCTTCCAGACGGCGGCGGCCTCGATGACGGGCATGAGCGCCGAGGACTACGCCGCGATGATGCTTCACGGCGGCCGATCCCCCGACGGTGTGCGCTCGATCAAGGAAGGTCGCTGACGATGGCCCGCGTCACCGCCGGCGTGACGACGAGCCACGTCCCGGCCATCGGTGCGGCGATCGACCACGGCCATACGGGTAACGACTACTGGGCGCCGATGTTCGCCGGCTACGAGTGGTCGAAGAAGTGGATCGCCGAAGAGCCACCGGACGTCGTGGTGCTGGTCTACAACGACCACGCCTCCGCCTTCTCCCTCGAGATAATCCCCACCTTCGCGATCGGCTGCGCGGACGTCTTCCCCATCGCCGACGAGGGCTGGGGACCCCGACCCATCCCGCCGGTCGTCGGCGACTCGGACTTTGCGTGCCACCTCGCCCAGTCACTCATCCTCGATGAGTTCGACATGACCATCATCAACGAGATGACCGTGGACCACGGTCTCACGGTGCCGCTGTCGCTGCTCTTCGGCCAACCCGAGGCGTGGCCCGTCAGGGTCGTGCCCATCGCCGTGAACGTCATCCAGTACCCACCGCCGACGGGCGAACGGTGCTTCAAACTCGGCCAAGCGCTGCGTCGAGCGATCGAGAGTTACGACGAGGACCTCAACGTCCACGTTTGGGGAACCGGGGGCATGAGCCACCAACTCCAGGGTCCCCGCGCGGGCTTGATCAACCAGCCTTTCGACAACGCCTTCCTCGACAACATGATCGAGAACCCCGACGCGCTGCGAAAGATTCCGCACCTCGAGTACTTACGCGAGGCGGGATCGGAAGGTATCGAACTGGTGATGTGGCTCATCATGCGCGGGGCGCTGGGCGAACACGTCACGCCGCTGCACCGCTTCTACCACGTGCCCGCTTCCAACACCGCCGTCGGTCACCTCGTCCTCGACGTCACCCCCGGGTTGTAGATGACACCGATTCGCGTCGCACTCGCCGGGGCCGGGGCCTTTGGGATCAAGCACCTCGACGCGCTCGCGCGCATCGACGACGTCGAGGTCGTCTCGGTGATCAGTCGCACGTTGGATCAAGCGCGCGCCGTCGCCGACACCTACGGCGCGGCGCAGGCGACGACGGAACTGAGTGACGCCTTGTCCTCACCGGACGTCGACGCGGTGATCCTCTGCACCCCGACGCAGCTCCACGCTGAACAGACCATTTCTGCCCTCGAGGCGGGCAAGCACGTCCAAGTCGAGATCCCCCTCGCCGACAGTTGGGCCGACGCGCAGGCCGTGGCCCGGGCGGCCTCGGGCACCGACCTGGTGTGCATGGTCGGTCATACCCGGCGCTTTAATCCCTCGCACCAGTGGATCCACCAGCGGGTCGCCGCGGGTGACTTCACCATCCAACAGATGGATATCCAGACCTACTTCTTTCGCCGCACCAACACCAACGCCCTCGGTCAGCCGCGCAGTTGGACCGACAACCTGCTCTGGCACCACGCCGCCCACAGCGTCGACCTCTTCGCGTACCAGTGCGGCGAGCCCGTCGAGGTCGCCCGCGTCGTGGCGGGGCCACTTCACCCCGACCTCGGCATACCGATGGACATGTCCATCCAACTCAAGAGTCGCGGCGGACAGCTCTGCACCCTGTCGTTGAGTTTCAACAATGAGGGCCCCTTCGGCACGTTCTTTCGCTACATCGGCGACACCGGCACGTACGTCGCGCGCTACGACGACCTGGCCACCGGCTTCGACGTGCCGGTGGACGTCTCGGGCGTCGCGGTCTCCCTCGACGGCATCGAACTCCAAGACCGCGAGTTTCTCCGGGCCATTCGCGAGCACGACGAACCGATCGCTTCAGTTAACTCGGTGCTCGACTGCTACCGCGTGCTCGGCGAGCTGCAGGCCCAACTCGACGCCTGAGTTCGCCGCGGTGCGTACGACTACGAAGGTGCGCTGGTGAGGTACTGGATAACGACGTCGCCGATCATCTGACGGTACATCGCCCGTCGCGCGGGTTCGACCAGGTTGCGGCCGAAGTTCGCCCGGAACGTGTACTGGTTGTTGATCCGGAAGAAACAGAACGAGCTGATCAACATGTGCACGTCGAAGACGTCGATGTCGCGGCGAAAGACCCCGCTGCTGCGCCCCTGCTCCAGCGCGTACTGCAGCATCTTGATCACCGGTCGGTCGAGTCCGGGGAATCCGCCGCCGGCCGTGATGAACTGGGCGCGTTGCATGTTCTCGTGGCTGACCAGGCGAGAGAAGTTGGGGTTCGCCTCGTGACGATCGAAGGTCAACTCCGCGAGTTTGCGCACCGCCGCGACGGGGTCGAGGTTGTCGATGTCGACGCTCTGTTCGGTGATGCGAATCGCCTCGTAGGCCTTTTCGAGGGCCGCGATGTAGAGCAGTTCCTTGGAGCCGAAGTAGTAGTAGATCATCCGCTTCGTCGTGCGGGTCTGCGCCGCAATTTCGTCGACCCGGGCCCCGGCGAAACCTCGGTCCGCGAACTCCTGGGTGGCGACCGCGAGAATCTCGAGCTTCGTTCGCTCGGGGTCTCGTTGACGACGTTCGTGACTGGGCGACTTGCCCGGACCTGACGCCATCGCTCCCCCATTCGTTCACGAACCCTTCGCAAACCAACAACCAGACTACTGAAGTCGAAATTCGATGTCGTCGGATGGCGAGATCGCTCGGACGTGCCGCGAAGGCCACCGCAGCGCGACACCGCGACCAATGGAGAAAGCGAAATTAGGTCCTCGCGCTAGTTTGGTGAGTGAGTGAATGACACCATGAGCCTCGACTCCCTTCCCGATCGTTCAGCCTGGAGGGCTCTCAGCGCCCACGCCGGGAGCATGAAAACGCGCCATCTGCGCGACATTTTCCACGCCGACCCCGACCGCGGGACGCGTCTGCGGCTCGAGGCGGTCGGTTGGTACTTCGACTACTCCAAGAACCTCGTCACCGACGAGACGCTCGCGCTGCTCCTCCAACTCGCGCGAGAATCAGGTGTCGCCGAGCGACGTGACGCCATGTTCGCGGGCGAGCACATCAACGTCTCCGAAGACCGGGCCGTCCTCCACGTGGCGCTCCGGATGCCCGAGGACACTTCACTCGAGGTCGATGGCGTCGACGTCGTCGCGGACGTCCACCGGGTCCTCGCGCGCATGTCCGCCTTCGCCGAGGCGGTTCGTAGCGGCGAGTGGCGCGGCCACACCGGCAAGCCCATCCGCAACGTCGTCAACGTCGGCATCGGGGGCTCGGACCTCGGTCCGGTCATGGCGTACGAGGCGCTGCGCCACTTCGCCCAACGCGAGCTCACCTTCCGCTTCGTCTCCAACGTCGACGCCACCGACTTCGTGGAGGCGGTGCGCGACCTCGACCCCGAAGAGACGCTGTTCATCATCTCCTCGAAGACCTTCGGGACCTTAGAGACACTCACCAACGCCACTTCGGCGCGCGCCTGGATTGTCGATCACCTAGTGGACGAACGCGCCGTCGCCAAACACTTCGTCGCGGTCTCGACGAACGCCGAAAAGGTGGCGGCCTTCGGGATCGACGTCACCAACATGTTCGAGTTCTGGGACTGGGTGGGCGGTCGCTACTCCATGGAGAGCGCGATCGGTCTATCGACGATGATCGCGATCGGCCCCGAGAACTTCACCGCGATGCTCCAGGGCTTCCACGCGATGGACGAGCACTTTAAGAGCGCGCCGCTCGAAGAGAACCTCCCGGTGCTCCTTGGATTGCTCGCGCTGTGGAACCACGACTTCCTCGGCTACCCGACCGTCGGCGTGATGCCCTACGACCAGTACCTCCACCGCCTCCCCGCCTACCTTCAGCAACTCACCATGGAGTCGAATGGCAAACACGTCACCCTCGATGGGCAACACGTCACCTACGACACGGGGCCCGTCTATTGGGGCGAGCCGGGCACCAATGGACAGCACAGCTTCTACCAACTCATCCACCAAGGCACCACCAAGGTCCCCGTCGACTTCATCGCCTTCGCGAAGAGTCTCAACCCCCTCGGGGAGCACCACGACATCTTGATCTCGAACGTCTTCGCCCAGGCCGAAGCCCTGGCCTTTGGTAAGACCGAGGGTGAGCTGCGCGCCGAAGGAGCGAGTGAAGCCGTCATCCCCCACCGGGTCATGGAAGGGAATCGACCCTCCAACGTCCTCTTGACGAAGGAACTCTCCCCCTACGTGCTCGGCTCACTCGTGGCGCTCTATGAACACAGCGTCTTCGTCCAGGGCACCGTCTGGGGCATCGACTCATTCGACCAGTGGGGCGTGGAGCTCGGTAAACAGCTCTCGGTCAAGATCATCCCGGAACTGACCTGTGACGCCACCCCCGAACTCGACCACGACTCATCGACCAACACCCTCATCACGCACTACCGATCCCTCAAGCAGACTGGACCCGACCATGACCACCGCTAAGCCGATGCAACTAGGAATGGTCGGGCTCGGTCGGATGGGGGCCAATCTCGTGCGACGCCTCGTCAACGACGGTCATAGCTGTGTGGTCTACGACGTCAACACCGCCGCGGTCACTCAACTCGAGGGCGAACACGTCGTTGGATCCGCGTCGCTCGCGGAGTTCGTGACCAAGCTCGCGGCCCCGCGGGCGATTTGGATGATGCTCCCCGCGGCCGTCACCCAGGCGGCGCTCGACGAACTTGTGCAACACCTAGAGGCGAACGACGTTGTCATCGACGGTGGTAACTCCTACTACCAAGACGACGTCGATCGCGCGTCCACCCTCGCCGCTCGCGGCATTCACTACGTCGACTGCGGTACCAGCGGCGGGGTCTGGGGCCTCGAGCGCGGCTACAGCTTGATGATCGGGGGCGAGACCGAGGTCGTCGAGCGATTGGACCCGATCTTCAAGTCGATCGCCCCCGGCAACGACGGTACGTCCCCGACGCCCGGTCGAGCACCGGGCGGCACCGCCGACCTGGGATACCTGCACTGTGGCCCCAACGGTGCCGGGCACTTCGTCAAGATGGTCCACAACGGCATCGAGTACGGCATGATGGCCTCGATCGCCGAGGGACTGAGCATCTTGAAGCACGCCAACGTGGGGTCGCTGAGCGCCGCCGCTGACGCGGAGACCTCCCCCGTCCAAGACGCCCAGTACTACCGCTACGAGTTCAACCTCGCCGACGTCGCCGAGGTCTGGCGCCACGGTTCGGTGATCAGCTCCTGGCTCGTGGATCTGACCGCGGACGCCTTCGCGAAGTCGCCCGAACTCGCCGAGTACAGCGGACACGTCTCCGACTCCGGTGAGGGCCGCTGGACCGTCGAAGCGGCGATCAACGAGTCGGTTCCCGCACCGGTGATCAGCGCCTCACTCTGGCAGCGCTTCGAGTCACGCGGGGCGGGTGAGTTCACCGCCAAGGTGCTCTCGGCCATGCGCGCGGGCTTCGGGGGGCACGCGGAGAAGAGTTCCTAGTGCGCCACGAGGTTCAGGTCCACGACACCCTCGACGAACTAGCCCGCGCGGCGGCGCTCTTCGTGGCGCGGCGAGCCGCCGACCTCCGCGCGAGGTCCCATCCCTTCACCTTCGCCCTCAGTGGGGGCACGACTCCGTGGCGAATGCTCGACGAACTCGCCAAGGAGGACGTCGACTGGGCTCAGACCGCGATCTTCCAAGTCGACGAACGCGTCGTTCCCCAATCGAGCGAGTTACGCAACTTGACGCACCTGCGAGCCTCGCTCGCGGGGACCCACGCGCCGATCCACCCGATGGACGTCGAGAGCGACGACCTCGACGACGCCACCCATCGCTACGCCGAGGAGCTACCGGCCCGCTTCGACCTCATCCATCTAGGCCTCGGTCCCGACGGCCACTGCGCATCGCTCATTCCGAACGATCCAGTACTCGAGGTGAGAGACCGTCTGGTCGCGATGAGCGGCCCCTACCAGGACTCCATGCGCATGACTCTCACGTACCCGGTGCTCGACGCGGCGGACCAACTGCTCTGGCTCGTCAGCGGTGAGGACAAGCGTGACGCCCTCGCTCGACTACTCGTCGGGGACACGTCGATTCCGGCGGGTCGCGTCGAGGCGTCCGCGTCGTTGATCATGTGTGACCGAGCCGCGTACGGGACCGGCTCGTGACCCATCTACGATTCGTAAGAGAAAAGGAACCCACCGAGTGAGCACTCCCCCCGGCACCACGACTACGGACACGTCCGCGACCGCCCCGCGGCCGAAGCCGGACAACCACGTCATCGTCATCTTCGGCATCACCGGCGACCTGGCGCGACGCAAGATCCTGCCCGGGCTCTACCACCTCGCCGTCGCCGGCCTCATGCCCGAGAAGTACCGGGTGGTGGGATGTGCGCGTCCGTCATCCAAGATGACCGACGAGGAGTTCCGTGTCTACGCCTTCAACGCGGTGAGTGAGTTCGCCTCGGACAAGCCCTCGGGCAAGGAGTGGGAGGACTTCGCCGCGTGCCTCACCGCCGCGATCGACCCCGACGACGGGCCCACCGGGCTCAGCGCGGTCGTCGGCAACGCCGAAGCGGCGATTGGCGGCGCGGTCCGACGGCTCTATCACCTGGCGATCCCACCGGACGCCATGCACGACGTCATCCGACTGCTCGGCGCGAAGGGACTGAACCAGAACGCCCGAGTGATCTGCGAGAAGCCCTTCGGCACCGACTTGGCTTCCGCCCAAAAGCTCAACGGCGACCTCGAGCAGTTCTTCGACGAGTCGCAGATCTTTCGCATCGACCACTTCCTCGGCAAGGAGTCGATCGACAACATCTTGGCGCTGCGCTTCGCCAACGAACTCTTCGAGCCGCTGTGGCGTCGTGGCCACGTGCGCTACGTCCAGATCGACGTTCCCGAGACGCTCTCCATCGAGGGGCGCGGGGCCTTTTACGAAGAGACTGGGGCCTTTCGCGACATGGTCGTCACCCACCTCTTCCAGGTGCTCGGCATCTTGGCCATGGAACAGCCGACCTCGATGGCTGCGAAGCCCCTGCGCAACGAGGTCAACAAGGTCTTCGAATCGCTCCGCATCCTCGACCCGGTGACGGTGCTGCGCGGTCAATACGTCGGGTACCTCGACGAGCCCGGCGTCGCGCAAGACTCCGACACCGAAACCTTCATCGCGCTACGCGCGTGGGTCGACAACTCGCGCTGGATGGGTGTGCCGTTCTACCTGCGCACCGGCAAGTGCCTCGCCGAGAGCCGCCAGATCATCACGATCGGTCTGCGCGAGCCGGTGATGGAGATCTTCCCGGACCAAAAAGACGGCAACCACCCCGACGCGGACCGGCTCATCATCGACTTCAAGGACCCCGGGTCGATCCACGCCGACTTCCTGGTCAAGCAGCCCGGCCCCGAGATGCATCTCGGCCAGGCCCGGATGAACTTCTACTACCGCGACTCCTTCCAGGAGAAGAACAACCTCGAGGCCTACGAGCGACTTTTGTTGGAGGTGATGCTGGGCAACCAGGCCCTCTTCACCCGCTCGGACGGCATCGAACGACTCTGGGAGGTGGCGGCGCCGCTGCTCGAGCGCCCGCGACCCATTGAGTACTACAAGAAGGGGTCCTGGGGCCCGCCTTCGGTCGCCGACGTCGTCGCGCCGCACCGCTGGACCCTGCCCGAGTGAGCACCCCGATCCGCTTGGTGCTCTCCGACGTGGACGGCACCTTGGTCACGGGGCAAAAAGTCCTCACCGATGAAGCGGTGCGGGCCGTCGAACGCCTCAACGCGGAGGGGATCCTCTTCGCCGTCACGAGTGGGCGGCCACCGCGAGGACTGAAGATGTTGATCGATCCGCTGCACCTCGCGACGCCGCTCGCCGGCTTCAACGGGGGTCTCATGGTGAAGCCCGACATGTCGATCATGCAGGAACTCGTGATTCGTGACGACGTCGTCGGACCACTGATCGAGATGCTCACGAGTCACGGACTCAGCGTGTGGGTCTACCAAGGGGTCGAGTGGTACGTGCTCGACCTCGACGGACCCCACGTCGCCCACGAGTCCGACGTCTGCCAGTTCGGTCCCAAGGAGCTCAAAACCTTCGAAGGAATCCGTGGCGACGTCGTCAAGGTCGTAGGGGTCAGTGACGATCCAGCCCTCATCGCGATGGCGACCATCGCCGTCAACGAGACCTTCGCCGCCGACGTCTCGGCGACGAGTTCGCAGACCTACTACCTAGACGTCACCCATCAAGACGCCAACAAGGGACGCGTGGTTGAGTTCTTGGCCGCCACCTACGACCTCGAACCGGCGGCCATCGCCACGATCGGCGATATGTCGAACGACATTCTCATGTTTGAAAAGGCTGGACTCAGCATCGCCATGGGTAACGCCAGCGACGAGGTCAAGAGCCGCGCGACCTTGACCACCTCGAGCAACAACGACAACGGCTTCGCCAACGCTCTAGAGCACTTCATCCTGACGTCGTAGCCAGCGAGCTCTCCAACAAAGAAGCCCCGGTCGCCTTCGCGGGCGACCGGGGCTTCTGTGCGAAGAGTGCTTAGTGCAGGCTGTACTTGACTGAGGCGCGCTTCCCGTTCGAGAAGATCAAAGAGAGCACCTTCACGCCGGGCTTGGATGACCCAGTCACGGTGATCGTCAGCGAGAGCGACTTGCCGGTGTCACGGGTGACGGTGGCCTTAAAGCCAGCGACGTTGCTGATGGCCCTCGGACGACCGGAGAAGTTGAAGCCACTGATCGTGACGTGTGCCGTCTTACCGAGCGTGATGACACCCGCGACGTGCAGCGCCTTCGGCGCCGACGAGATGGTTACCGTTGTCGCCGCCGAAGAGGCAGTCGCGTACGGTGCGGAGGCCGCCTTGGTCGCGGTGACGATGCAAGTACCACCAGCGGTGGCACTCAATGCTCCGGCGATGATGACACAGCCCGTGGCCGTTCCATTGGTGACCGTAAAGGTGACCGCACCCGTTCCTGAACCACCGCTCGTCGCAAGGATGATCGGCGAGTCGAGGTAGCCCGACGTGCTCGTCACGACGAGCGCAGTCTGTGGCTGTCCGACCTGAACTGAGGCCGTTGCCGTGGCGATGACGCGCGACGTGTCGGTCGCGGTCAGTACACAGGCGCCGGTGGTGGCGAACTCAACAGTTGAGTAGGTGGCGAGGCCAGCGACGGCTACCGCGGCCACTGGCGCAGCGAGGCACGTCGAACTGAGAGTGATGGAGTCAGTAGAGCCCGCCCCCGTCGTGTCGACATTGCCGGCGGCGTCCTCGACTCCCACCTTGAACGTCGTGATGACCGTACCGGTCGTCAAGACACTCGCGGGTGGAGCGACGGTGTACGCCAGTTTGGCGGGAACGCCACCTGATACTGCAACCGCGGAACTCGTCGCGGGGGTGAACCCGGTGTCACCCGCGGTCGTGTCCGTCGCGATGAGAGGGCAGTTACCGACCTGGTTGATCGTCAAGGCGCTGAATGATGCAACGCCTGCAGCCTCGGCCACACTCGTGACGCCTCCAAGTGTGCACGAACTCGTGATCGCGATCGTGTCAGCAGAACCCGTACCAGTCGTCACGGTGTTGCCGTACTGGTCTTCGGTCGATACCTTAAACAACGTCAGCGCTACGTTGTCCGACGCAGTCGCGGGCGGTGCGGTTGTGAAGGCGAGCTTGGTCGCCGCGGTCGGCGTCACCGTAATCGCTGTGCTATTTATGGTTCCGCTGTCACCCGCCGACGTGTCGGTCGCGGTGAGCGTGCATGACGTTCCGGTGTTGATCGCAACGTTAGTAAACGCGGCGGTTCCGGCAGTCGCTGCTTCAGTGAGTGTCGATCCACCACTAAACGTGCAAGACGACGAAATAACGATCGTGTCGGTCGGCGAACCACCGGCCGTGATGTTGACGCTAAAGCTTGTAAGGGTGGCTCCCGCAACAACGGTGCCCTGAGGCTCCGGCGAAAACGTCAGCGTTGAGGCGGCGGCCGAGGCCGGTAGAACGCCCACCAGCGTTACGCCACCGAGCAGCAATGCGGTGCCGAGACCTGCTCCGAGCAACGACTTCGCCCTTGAAGAAAGTGATCGACGATTATCTTTAATTCGACTTGCGGTGCTCATGAAGAGTCTCCTCTGGAAAGGGATTGGAGGGTCACGTTCTCGTGACTCGCCCCATGTCAATGGTAATGACGCCCGTGCGGAAAAACATGGACTTCTCTTTACCATTTCGTTACGAATCCGGTATTCACATCACTCTCTCAGAACGGCCAATCACGATTTTCAACTGCGTAGTCAAGAAGTTGCGATTGAGTTCTGTTCAACTGCCCCACAGGACTTCGTTACTCCACTGCGCACCGCCGTCGGTGGTGCGCACCAGTAAGAACCTGTTGTAGTCGCGAGTGCAGATGGCGAGCCCGTCAGCGACGCTTGAGAACGCCAGCGATGCTTGACTGCATTGCAGATCGCCGACCGGGGTTGCCCGACGACCACCCTCGGTGAGTCGATAGAGATTCGGCGTTCCCGAGTCGACGCCGTAGTCGAGATAGGCCACCGTGTTGGTCACTGGAGCAAACGCTCCCCCCACCGTCCCAAAGAACTGGTGCTGCGAGATGGACGACCATGTTGCGCCACCATCACTCGAGTGGACGAACGACACCTGCATGCCGGTTGGACAGTCGGCCCACAGGTCGAACGCCGACAGGGGTGTGACGGTGCATCCCGCGACGCTCCCCAAGCGCGGCGTGACGTAGCGAGTGAAGGTCCTACCATCGTTGCTCGAGCGCCAGAGATACGTCGCCATGTAAGCGCTCTCAAGTTCCCACACCTCGTTGCCGTACGCGGCCACCGACGGTCCGTAGTACGACTCGTTCTTCGCGGTGCCGGTGCGCCATAGTGCGGGCAGGGCACTCCAGCGCTTGCCATCCGTTGATGATCGCCACACGCGGTAGTCCCCGCAGATAACGAAGTGATCCCTGCACCGATCAGTCGTGATGTAGAGCACGTCGGGGGTCACGACGAGGTCGTGCCAGTTCTTCCTCGGCAGGGCGACCTCGTGCCAGCTACGAGCACCGTTGGTGGTCGCGTAGAGCGCGAACGCGCTCGGTCCCACCGCCAGGTAGCCGTCGCGTTCGTTGGCGAAGACGAGTTGGTCGAGGGAACTCGCGGGGTCGCCGTTCGTGGCGCGAATCAACGGTACCGATCGGCGCGCGAAGCTTCGCCCGCCATCGGTACTTCGCCACATCGTGAGACAGCGCTTCGTGCCACAGGCGCCTTGTGTGACGAGATAGACGGTCTTCGAGTGCGGCACGGGGGCGAGGAGCCGGGGCGAAAAGACCTCCGACGTGGCGGCGCGCGACGTCGAGGGTGCGAAGGAGAAGAGCGCCGCGGCCACCACGACAACGAGGAATGAAACAGCGCCGCGCGCGACGACTCGTGAGTGCACGAACCCATTGTGTACACGGTCGTGTTCGATCCTCACGATCGCCCTCTCAGAATGCGAAAGACCCCCACCTTTCGGTGGGGGTCTTTCAAGAAATCCCGGCGGCGACCTACTCTCCCAAGGAGGAACCCCTAAGTACCATCGGCGCTGGTGGGCTTGACTGCTGTGTTCGGAA
>Ga0182012_10000797_pt1 | contig 34428 bp, 33 predicted proteins | sample 612S2SmetaG_FD_120486 | JGI IMG/M metagenome (GOLD analysis project Ga0182012, IMG submission 120486) | Permafrost microbial communities from Stordalen Mire, Sweden - 612S2S metaG | ecosystem: Environmental > Terrestrial > Soil > Wetlands > Permafrost | place: Sweden: Stordalen | collected...
GCCGTTGGGCAGGGGGTTGAGATGGCGGATGGTCAGGCCGGAAATGGCCTCGCCGATGCCGCGGGCGCGGTCCACGGCTTCCTTGATGGGACCCTGGCTGGAACCCCAGCCGACGAGCAGTATCTGGCCTTCGTTCGGTCCGTAGGTTTTCAGTTTGGGGAAATCCCAGGCGAGCTGGCGCAGCTTGTTGCGGCGCTTGGCCGTCATCAGGGCGTGCAGCTTGGAGGAACCGGTCGGATGGCCGAGTTCGTCGTGTTCCAAACCGGTGGCGATGGGGTACTTGCCGCTGAGCACTTTCGTGCCCGGGGCGATGTGCCGGGTGATGCCATTGGGCTTGGACAAATCGTAAGGCTTGTGATCTTCCACGGGGGTGTAGTCCGGGGAGATGTCCTGGCATACTTTTTCCAAGTTCGGCTCTTCAAAGGCCTCGATACGGGTGGCGATGCCCTGGTCGGTGAGAATAAACACCGGGGTGCTGTATTTGCGGGCAATGTTCACCGCTTCAATGGCGGTGTAAAAGCAATCTTCAACGCTCACAGGCGCGAGCACCACGCGGGGCGAATCGCCGTGACCGCCGAAGCAGGTGATGTTCAAATCGGATTGCTCGACGTTCGTCGGCATGCCGGTGGAGGGGCCGCCGCGCTGGACGTCCACAATCACGAGGGGCATTTCCGCCATGGAAGCCCAGCCGATGGCCTCGGTCTTGAGGCTGATGCCGGGGCCGCTGGAGCCGGTGACCGCCACACGACCGGCATAACTGCCGCCGAGAGCCATGGAAACCGCGGCGATTTCGTCCTCGGTCTGAATGAACATGCCGCCGTACTTGGGCAGTTCGCGGCGGAGGAGTTCCATGATGTCCGACCACGGGGTGATCGGATAACCGGCGCCGAAGCGGACGCCAGCGGCGATCAAACCGTAAGCGAGGGCCTCGTTGCCGTTCATGACCACCTGATGGCGGTCTTTCTTTTCGGCATCAAAAAACTGGAAGGTCTTGAGCAGGTTCTCCAGAGAGTGCATGTAACCGGCGTTGAAGCAGGTGGTGGCATTGGCCACGAGGGACTGGTCCTTGCCGCCGAAACGTTCCTCGATCAATTTGAGCAGCTTGGGGACGTTCAGATCAAAAATCTTGGCCAGCAGGCCGAGGGCGTAAATGTTTTTGCCCTTGTCGCGACCGGTGCCGCCGATGGCTTCCACGGTGAGACTGGAAATATTGACGCCCACATGGCGGTAATTTTCCTCGTACGCCGGGTTCGGCTGCACATGGTCGGCATCATAGAGCACAATGCCGCCAAGCTTGAGGGACTTAATATGGTCCTCGTAGCTATGCTGGTAGAAGCAGAGGAGCATGTCCGCCTCGTCGCCAGCGCTCAAGACGTCGCCGGTGCCGATGCGCACCTGGAAAATGGAGGGACCGCCAGAAATGGTGGAGGGAATCGTCATGAACGTCATGACCTCCTGCTCACTGCGTCCAGCCAGGCGGGCAAGAAAGCCGCCGATGGCCTGGATGCCGTCTTGGGAGTTGCCCGCGATGCGAATCACGGCCTCGTTAATTTTCAAAACCTTGGCCGCGCCACTCGACGGCACTGCCGCTGCAATTGTATCACTCATGGGACCTCGAATTAAAGCACCGCAATTATTGTTAGATGGGCGACTGAAGACAGTTCAGTGCGACACCGATGCCATATCACAATAAAGGGAGGGGGGGCATGTGTCAATTTCTAATAAATGTTATATGTTATTGATATGAAGCAAGTTACAAATACTTGACGATTCGAGCGTGGAATTAAAAAGTTAACAATAAGGCGTACTTATATTAAGCGGCGTCAGGAAATGGATATCTTTTGTCCATCCTGTCTAATTTTGCACACTTGTAAACGCGGCTTGCACTCTGCGCCCGGGGGGCCTAGCGTGAGGGACCGGTAATATAACCCATGAATTTGCAGGAATCCTACGATGATGCGATGTTTGCCTTCAGCCAGGGGGATTTCCCGGCGGCCATCGCCCGCTTGCAGGGCGTGCTGACGGCGGAACCGGCGCATTTTGAGGCCCAACTCGCCTTGGGCATGGCGTTTTACCGGCTGGGGGACTATCCCCGGGCCATCCTCGAGGGCCATAAAGCGGAGCAAATCCGGCCCAAGGAACAATTGGTCCACACCAACCTGTCGCTCTTTTACCAAAAAGCCGGGGACAAGGCGACCGCCGAGCATCATGGCCTGCAAGCACGAATTGCCGGCTGGCGCGAGGAAAGCCAGGCCGCCAAAACCGGCGCCCCGGTGCCCGCCTCGACGGCCGACCCGGAACTGCAAATGGCCAAACCCGCCGTCCCCGCCCAAGTGATCAAAATGCCCGAGAAATTCCCTGACCAGCCCTGGAAAAAGAAGGCCTCCGCCCAAGGCTGATGCCTGCCGGGGGCGATTTACACTTTCGACTTAATCAACTTATTCAACGACATGAAAAGCTCTTACGAACTGGCAATGGAACGGCTGAACAAAACCGCGCCCAGCGCCAAGGTGTCTCCGCAACTCAAAAAAGAACTGGCGGAACTAGATTCTCAATACGCGGCGAAAATCGCGGAACGCGAGATCTCGCTGAATGGCGAGATTGCCCGGGCGGCAGGTGATCTGGAGAAAGCCCAGGCGCTGCGCGAACAGCTCACCCACGAGCGCAAGAAACTGCAGGAACAACTGGAGGACAAAAAGGAGCGGGTGCGGCAGGGGGCGAAGTAAACCATTACGGCCAACCTTGCCGATTAACCAACCCAGAGTTAAGGTGACACTGTGATTACAACCGAGCTTGAAGCCATTTCTCCAGCGTCGCCCATGCGCGCGGTGTTGGAAGCCTTTCCCGGCGCGCAGCGCGCCCTGTTCCGCCGCTATCACATTGGCGGCTGCAGCAGTTGCGGTTTCAGCCCCGAGGAAACCCTGGCGGGCGTTTGCGCGCGCAACGGGAATCTGGACACCGTTGAAGTCCTGGCGCACATCCAGTCCAGTCATGAGCAGGACGCGAAGGTGTTGATCGCCCCGCTGGAACTGGCCGAATTATTAAAGAGCGACCCCGCAGTAAAGCTCGTGGATGTGCGTTCGCGCGAGGAGTTCGAGGCGGTGAATATTGCCGGTTCCGTGCTGCTTTCCCAGCCGGTGATGCAGCAAATCCTGGGCAGCGGCTCGAACATCAGCCCGGTGGTGGTGGTTGATCACGCGGGCAAGAACGGCCTGGATGCCGCCGCTTATTTCATGGGGCATGGGCTGCAAAATGTCCGGTGCCTGCGCGGGGGCATTGATGCCTGGGCCCGGGAAGTGGACCCGGCGATGCGCCGGTACAAGCTGGGGTGAACGAGGGCAGGGGAGCGGTCACCGAAGCGAATGGTACCCACCCGGACTACACGTTGAATTTAAAGAGCAGAACGTCGCCGTCTTTGACGACGTATTCCTTGCCTTCCATGCGGTACAAGCCCTTCTCGCGGGCAGCGGCCACGGAGCCGCATTTCACGAGGGCGTCGTAGGCGACGGTTTCGGCCTTGATGAAGCCGCGCTCGAAATCGGAGTGAATGACGCCGGCCGCCTTGGGCGCGGTGTCGCCGGCGTGAATGGTCCAGGCGCGCACTTCTTTTTCCCCGGCGGTGAAATAGGTGCGCAAGCCGAGCAAATGATAGGTGGCGCGAATCAGCACGCCCACGCCGGATTCGTTGACTCCCAGTTCCTTCAAAAATTCCCTGGCCTCGGCCTCGGAGAGGTCAATCAAATCGCTCTCGATTTGCGCGCTGATGACCACTGCTTCGCAGGCGAAATGATTTTTGGTATACTCGCGCACTTTGAGGACGTGGGGATTGGTGTCCGCCGTGGCCAGATCGCTTTCCTTCACATTGCAGGCGAAAATTGTGGGCTTGTCGGTCATGAGCCAGAACAGGCGGGAGATGGCTTTTTCCTCGGGCGCGAGTTCCAGCGTGAGGGCCGGTTTGCCGGCGTTGAGGTGCGGCTCGATTTTTTTGAGGACGTGCTCCTGGGCCAGCGCCTCCTTGTCACCGCGCTTGGCATCCTTGGCCACGGCACTAAGGCGTTTCTGCACGGCTTCCAGGTCGGAGAGCACCAGCTCGGTGGTGATGGTTTCGATGTCGCGCACGGGATCCACGCTGCCGGTCACATGGTGAATGTCCGCGTCCTCAAAGCAGCGCACCACCTGGACAATGGCGTCCACTTCGCGGATGTGGGTCAGGAACTTGTTGCCCAGGCCCTCGCCTTGCGAGGCGCCCTTGACCAGCCCGGCAATGTCCACAAACTCGATGGCGGCCGGTATGATGACCTGGGTTTTGGCGATGTTTTTGAGCACTTCGAGGCGGGCATCCGGCACGACGACGATCCCGATGTTCGGGTCAATCGTGCAGAATGGATAGTTGGCGGCCTCCGCCTTGCGGGTGCGGGTGACGGCGTTGAAGAGGGTTGATTTGCCGACATTGGGCAATCCGACGATTCCAGCTTTGAGCATATAAAAGAGTGGTGGGGGCGTTAAAGTTTATAACCGGCCATTTTCAGGACGATTTGCACGAGGCCAAAGGCGATGAGAACCACGCCGGAGAGGCGCTGCATGCGCACCAGGGCGGTCTCGTTCATGCGGCCATAGCCACGTGACACAGCGAAACTAAGGCTAATGAACCAGGTGTTGGTGCCCAGCGCGACTCCGCCGACACAGGCGGCCTTGGCGGGCAGGCTGTCATCCACCCAATCATGCGACAGCAGGTACGCGGCCAGAAAAATCCAGAACAGCAGCACGCCGAGATTGCCCATCACCCGGACCAGGCCAGTCATGTAGCCGGAATGGGGATGGAGCCGTTGTTCCAGCCGGGCCTCGAGCTTTTCCGAGGTGGGATCCAGTTTCCCCCGCACGGATTTGGCCAGCAGGAACTTGAGGCCGATGAACACGATGAACGCGCAGCTAAAGACTTCCATGACCGTCTTAATCCGGCCACCGCTGAAAAAGGAGGAGAACCCGGTGAAGGAAATGGCGCAGTAGGTACACTCCATGGTCGAGGCTCCCAGGCCGATGAGCACCGCCCAGAGGAAACCGCGGCGCGCGCCCTCATTCAGAATCGTCAGGTTGATTGGTCCGAAGGGAATGGAGGAGAGCACCACTCCACAAACATAACCCGCCAGCCCGGAGGCGAAAATAGGATGCGACGTCAGCATGGACTTATTTCACCGGCTCCTCATCCTCGTCCTCTTCCTCTTCCTCAATTTCCCGCCGCCAGGCTCGGGAAATGTACGGGCGCACAAAACCGTAGAGCAGATAGCTGGTGAAAACCAACGGGGCCAGCAACGGCAGCACCCGGTCCCAGAGAATGAAGAAAAACCCGATGCTCAGCACGATGATGAGCATTTTAGAAAAACTGCGTTTCGCCCGGAAATCCAGGTTTTTGAAGCTGGGATATTTCACCTCGCTCACCATCATGAGCGACAGGAAGACCAGGAGAATCGGCAGGGCGAACCGGACCTTGCTCAGGGGGAAATCCTTTTCTTCGAGCCACAGCAAAAAGAGGGTGAGCGAGGCCACCAGGCCGGCCGCGGCCGGAATGGGGAAGCCCAGGAACTCCTTGCCCCCGCCGCCGTGATTCATGGCGGCCAGGCAGTTGAACCGCGCCAGCCGGAACGCGCCGCAAATCAAATACACCGAGGCGATGAACCAGCCCAGTTGAGGATAACCGACAAACACCCCTTTAAGCACAATCCGGTGCACGAGAAAGGCCGGGGCCGCGCCAAAGGAAACGATGTCCGCCAAGGAGTCAAATTCCCGGCCGAACGGGCTTTCGTGCCCGCCCATGCGCGCCACGCGGCCATCCAGCAAATCAAAAATGCACGCCAGCAATATCAAGAACAGCGCGGTGTGAATGATCGGTATGAAATTGGGCGCGTCCGGGTCGGCCTCCACGATCTTGGTGAGGGCCAGGAAGCCGCAGAACAAATTTCCCGCCGTCATCAGGTTCGGCAGGAAATAGATCTTGAGCTTCTCGCTCTCGGGCGTGGTCTCCGGTTGGTTTTCCGCAGGGGTGGCCATACACGTCATTCAAATGCCGCCAGGATGGTTTCCCCGCCCACCACCTTGTCGCCGAGCTTCACTTTGACGACGGCTTGGCGCGGCAGGTAAATGTGGGCGCGCGATCCAAACTGGATCAGACTGATGCGTTCGCCGCGCCGCACGGGGTCGTTTTCCGCGACCCAGGGCACAATGCGCCGGGCAATCAGGCCCGCGATCAGGCGGACGCCGATTTTTTCGCCGCGCGGCTCGATGGCTTCGATGCCGATCAGCACGTTTTCATTGAAATCCGCGCAGTCAGTGCGCATGGCATTGAGGTACTGGCCGGACTTGTGCTTGAAATACGCGACGCGGCCGGTCACCGGGGAGTTTTGCACATGCACGTCAAAGACCGAGAGGAAAATCGAGACCCGCTGGCATTCCCCGCCCATGAAGTCTGGCTCGGTAGTGGTGTCAATCACATCCACCGTGCCATGGCCGGGGGCCACGACGAGGTTTTTGCCGTCCGGGGTCTGGGCATCCGGATCGCGGAAGAAGTAAAAGGTGAACACGGTGAACAGGGCCCACAGGCAGATCAAGGCACCGGAGAGGCCCAGGACAATGGCCCCGAGATATTTACCCAGCCAGGCCACCGCGAGCAACGCGACCACAGCCGCGCCCGACCATGCGATGAGTCGAAGAGCCGCCACGGAAGCTTTGCCTGAGTGTTTCACCCAGCCAGATTAATTTTTTTTGCCGCCGGATGCAATTCGGCATTTTGCCAATTCCGCCGCCTGTCCCTCAGTCCCTAAACTGCAAATCATGCAGCTTCTTGTAAATCCCGCCGTGCCGGAGCAGTTCCGCATGGGTGCCGGTCTCCACAATGCGGCCCTGGTCCAGGACGACAATCACATCGGCGTGCTGGATGGTCGAGAGCCGGTGGGCAATGCAGATGGTGGTGCGGGCTTTCATTAATTCATCCAGCGCGGCCTGCACGGCCCGCTCGGCCTCGGTGTCCAGAGCGCTGGTAGCCTCGTCCAGCACAAGGATGGGCACGTTTTTCAGCACGGCGCGGGCAATGGCCAGGCGCTGGCGCTGGCCGCCGGAGAGGGACACGCCTTTTTCCCCGATGACGGTGTCAAACCCCTTCGGTTTCTCGCTGATGAACACATAGGCATCGGCATGGCGGGCGGCGGCGATGATGTCCTCGTTGCTCGCGCCGAGCCGGCCCAGCTCGATGTTCCGGCGGATGGTGTCGTTGAACAGGATGTTTTCCTGGGCGACGACGGCGATGTGATTGCGCAAATCGCGCGTGGTGACGTCGCGAATGTCCACGCCACCGATGGTGATGCGGCCGCGTGTGGGGTCGTAAAAACGCAGGAGCAGGTTCGCCAGGGTGGTTTTGCCCGAGCCGCTGGCCCCGACGAGCGCCACCAATTGCCCGGGCTTGACGGTCAGGTTGATATTGCGCAGCACGGGTTTGTCGCCGTAATTGAAATCCACATTGGTGAACTCGATCACCTCGTTGGTGCTGTGCAGCATTTTGGGCTGGCCCGGCTCGGGCACGGAATTTTTGGTGGCGAGCAGCTCAAAAACGCGTTCGCTGGCGGCGCGCGCCTGGTGGATTTGATTGTGGAGGCGGGTGCAGTTTTTGATGGGCGGATACAGTAGCACGATTGAAAGAACAAACATGGAGAAGTCATCCATGTTCGGTCGTTGGTCCATTGGCAGGCGCAGGATATACAGGAACACCAGCGAAATGCCGGCCGCCCCGAAAAATTCCATGAGCTGGCTGGGAATTTCGTTAGCGCGGATGACGCGCATCAATTGGCTGACGTATTTACGGGTGGTCACCCGGAATTGCTCGCTGACAGTTTCCTCCAGGTTGTAGGCTTTGATCACGCGGGTGCCGGTGAAGGATTCGTGCATCAGATTGGCCAGCTCGGCGTTGTATTCCTGCACGGCGCGGGCGGATTTGCGCACTTTGCGGCCATAGATGATGATGGGCACCACGCACAGGGGGAAAACAATCACTGAGACCATGGTGAGCGTGGGTTGCAGGGCCAGTTGGGTGACCAACAGACAAACGATGGTCACGGGATCTTTGACCATGGAGGAAAAGGAATTGCCGATGATGCCGTAAAGCACCTGGGTGTCGTTGGTAATGCGGGCGATCAGGTCGCCGGTGCTGTTTTGGTTGAAAAACCCAAGCGACAGGTTTTGCAGGTGGCTGAACAATTTGGTGCGGATGTCGGCGATGGCATTCATGGCCGCCCAATTCGTCAGATAGATGCTTAAATACGCCAGCACTACGCGGATCAGCATCACGCCCGGAATAAAGCCGATCAGCAAAGCCCAGCCCGTGGTTGTGGTGGGCGCGTGCAATTCCGGCAGGCGGGTGGAGAGCCAGGCCGTGACGGGTCGAATCCAATGCGGAGCTTTGTCCAGTTGCTGGTGAAAATTGGTCGAGCCTTTGAAGACCAGGCCAAGGACAATTTTGATCACCGTCACCAGCAGGGCGTTGCTGACCCCGTAAAACACCCCGCAGAGCAGGCCCAGGTAGAAACGTCCGCGATACGGCCGGACGAAGCCCCAGAGTTGGCGCAGAAAATAAACCATGTCAGGCGATTTTGGCCCGCCGCCCCGCAAAACGAAAGCATTGTTTTGGCTGGCGGCGGGGATTTGAACGAATTAGCCTGCAGGCAAATTCATGCTGGCATCCCCGCCGCTACCTCCAGAAGATTTGCAAGCTGTGCTCGACCACACCCGTCCCGGGTGGGTGGCGGCGCGGGACCAGTCCTTTTTCATCACCGGCGGCACGGGCTTTTTTGGCCGCTGGCTGGTGGAAAGTTTCATCCGCGCCAATGATCAATTTCAATTGGGGATGCGGGCGACGATTCTCACCCGGAACCCGGCGGTGGCGGCCGCCACCACGCCCCATTTGGTAGGGCGACCGGATTTGCATTGGCTTGCGGGAGATATCCGCACGTTTGCGTTTCCCTCCGGCCAGTATTCCCACGTCATCCATGCGGCCACCGAGGCCAGCGCCCACTTGAACGAATCCGCCCCGCAGGAAATGCTGGACGTTATTGTGGCGGGCACACGCCAGGTGCTGGATTTTGCCGCGCAGGCCGGCACCCGCAAACTGCTCCTCACCAGCTCCGGCGCGGTGTACGGTCCGCAACCGACCGGCCTGACCCATGTGCCAGAGGAATACTTGGGGGCTCCCGACCCATTGCTGCCCGCCTCCGCCTATGGTCTGGGCAAACGATTGGCCGAGCATCTTTGTGCGGTGCAATCTCAGCGGTCCGGTTTTGAGGCAAAAATTGCCCGGGGATTCGCCTTTGTCGGACCCTTGCTCCCGCTGGACCGACATTTTGCCATTGGCAATTTCATTCGGGACGCGCTGCTGGACCGTCCCATTGTCGTGAATGGGGACGGCACTCCTCGGCGCAGTTACCTTTACGCCTCTGACCTCGCGATTTGGTTATGGACTATCTTGTTTAATGCCCCACCGAACCGGGCATACAATGTCGGTTCGGCGGCGGATGTGAGCATTGCCGAACTCGCCAAAATCGTCCGCCAGAACGTGGGCAGTAAGGCTCCAGTGCAAGTGAGCGCGAAGGCCATCCCTGGTGCGCCCATCGCGCGCTATGTGCCGTCGGTGGACCGGGCGGCGCAGGATTTGGGCTTGCAGGTGAGGGTGCCCCTGAATGAAGCTATCCGCCGCACCGCTCAATGGCACCAAACCGGTGCTTCCGCCTCGGTGGTTAATTATGATTCGGGTCGCTGATTATATTGCCCAAATGCTGGTCCGGCACGGGGTTCGCCATGTGTTCATGGTAACCGGTGGCGGGGCCATGCACTTGAATGACGCGTTCGGTCGATGCGCCGGCCTGGAATTGATTTGCTGTCACCATGAGCAGACCTGCGCCATGGCGGCGGAAAGTTATTTTCGCGTCTCCAACCGCCTCGCGGCGGTGAATGTCACCACCGGTCCGGGCGGCACCAACGCCATCACGGGCGTTTATGGCGCGCACGTGGATTCCATGGCCATGATTGTCGTGTCCGGCCAGTCCAAGTGGGAAACCTTGGTACGCAGCACGGCCCTGCCACTGCGCCAGTTGGGCGATCAAGAGGTGGATATTATCCGCGTGGTGGCGGGCGTGACCAAGTATGCCGTGCTGGTGCAGGATCCTCTGACCATTCGCTATCATCTGGAGCGGGCCTTGCATCTGGCCACGAGCGGCCGTCCAGCACCCGTCTGGCTGGATGTGCCGATCAATGTTCAGGCGGCGAAAATTGATCCCGAAAGCCTGGCGGGATATGACCCGGCCGAGGATGCACTGGTTTATGAAACGCCGGACCTCGGCGCGGCGGTGGCCGATGTGGTGGCGCGTTTGCAGGCGGCCGAGCGACCGGTGATTTATGCGGGCACGGGCATCCGGCTGGCGGGTCAATACGAACGATTTCTGGAGCTGGCCGGGCGGCTGGGCGTCCCCGTGGTGACGGCTTGGAATTCCAATGACCTGCTGACGGACGACCATCCAGCGTATGCGGGCCGGCCTGGATCGCTGGGAAACCGCGCGGGTAATTTTACCGTGCAGAACGCGGATTTTCTACTGATTCTGGGCTGCCGGCTGAATATCCGGCTGGTCAGCTACAACTGGGAAAATTTCGCCCCTCGCGCCGTCAAAGCCATGGTGGATGTGGACGCGGCCGAACTGAAAAAACCGACGCTCAAAATTGAGGTTCCCATCCATGCTGATTTACGCGACTTCCTGCCAGCCCTGGCCGCCGCCATGGCGGGCTGGGCGCCCCGCCACGCGGCGTGGCTCGGCTGGTGCCGTGAGCGACTGACCCGCTACCCTGTGGTGCTGCCCGAGTATTGGAACCTGCCCGACAAGGTAAATCCTTATTGTTTCATGGATCGCCTGTTTGCCCGGCTGGAGGAAAGTGAACTGATCGCCTGTGGCGACGGCACGGCCTGCGTGACCGCCTTTCAAGCCGCCACCATCCGCACCGGTCAGCGGCTGTTTCACAATTCCGGCTGCGCCGCCATGGGCTATGACCTGCCGGCCGCCATCGGCGTGGCCACGGCCTTTCCGGGCCGCCGCGTGATTTGCCTGGCGGGTGATGGCAGCATCATGATGAACCTTCAAGAATTGCAAACTATCGCTGGCCGCCGCCTGCCGGTGAAGGTATTCATCCTAAATAATTCCGGCTATCATTCCATCCGCCAGACGCAGCAGAACTTTTTTGCGGATAACATCGTGGGTTGTGGCACTGATTCCGGCCTGAGCTTCCCCGACTTCGGCAAAGTGGCTTTCGCCTTTGGCCTGCCGTTTCAACGCTGCGAACGCCATGCCGATTTGGACGCGACCATCGCCGCCACGCTCGCGAGTCCGGGCGCGGCAGTCTGCGAGATCATGCTGGATTTGGCGCAGGTATTTGCCCCCAAACTGACCTCCCGGAAACTTGAAGACGGGCGCATGGTGTCCTCGCCGTTGGAAGATATGGCCCCGTTCCTGAGCCGCGAGGAACTGGCGTCCAACCGCCTGGCCCCGGCGGGACCGGTGACCTGATTATGGCTAAACGCACTATATTGATCACGGGCGGCAGTCGCGGCATTGGCGCGGCCATTGCGACCGTGCTGACCGCCCGCGGCGACCACGTCATCGCCCCGCCACGCGCGAGTCTGGATTTGTCCGTTCCCGCTTTGGTGGAGCAGTTTCTGGCGGACCACCGGGAACTGCCCGTGGACATTCTCATTAATAATGCCGGCATCAACCGGCTCAATCCGCTGGTGGATATTTCCCAAACCGACTGGGAGGCAATGTGGCAGACCAACCTAAACGCCGCGCTGCGGCTTACGCAAGGTTTTGTGCCCGGGATGCGGGCGCGCGGGTGGGGACGGGTGCTCAATCTCAGCACCATCTTCAGCCAGGTCACCCGCGAGCGCCGCGCCGCCTACTCCATGACCAAGGCCGCCCTGAATGCCCTGACCCGCAGCACGGCCTTAGAGGCCGGCCCGGACGGTGTTCTGGCGAATGCGCTGGCACCAGGTTATGTGGACACCGCGCTCACCCGCCAGAACAACCCGCCCGCAGTCATCGCGGAACTGGCCGCCCGTATCCCCCTCCGTCGGCTGGCCCAAGCGGAGGAACTTGCGCGCGTCGCGGCTTTTCTCGTCTCGGAGGAAAATACCTATCTGACCGGCCAGACCATTGTGGTGGATGGCGGTTTCACCTGCGAATAGCGGATAAATATGCTGACCATCAAAAGCCGGGATCGTAATTACACAGTGGAAACCTGCGCGGACCTGCCGGCTGCTTTGTCGTCCGTCTCCCGCCCCGCGCGCGCCCATTATTTGGTGGACCAGGCACTTTTTCAACATTACGGCCCGGCCTTGGCGGACGTGGCCGGGCAGGCCGTCACCCTGGTGGCTACGGAGGAACAAAAAACGTATGAACAGCTTACCCCGATTTTCCTTGAACTGCTCCGGCGCGGCTTGAAACGGGATGGCGTGCTCGTGGTGATTGGCGGCGGGGTGTTGCAGGACATCGGGTGTTTCATCGCGTCGGTGCTGTTTCGCGGCCTTTACTGGGAGTTGATTCCCACCACCTTGCTGGCGCAGGCCGACAGTTGTATTGGCAGCAAAAGCTCGCTCAACATTGGCCCTTACAAAAACCAGCTTGGCACCTTTTGTCCGCCTGGCCGGGTGCTGCTGACACCCGCTGTGCTGGGCACTTTGCCGCCGGATGAAATCCGCTCCGGCCTGGGCGAGGTCATTAAATTACAACTACTCAACGGTGCGGCCGGGTTTGAGGAACTGATGGCCGATCTCGCTGGCGGACCGGCCAGTCTGCCGCCCTCCCTCCCTTCTGATCTGCTGGCCAAATGGACGATGCGTTCCCTTGCGGTTAAACAGCCCTATATTGAGGCGGATGAATTTGACCGGGGCATTCGCAACCGCTTGAATTACGGGCACACCTTCGGCCACGCCTATGAATCCGCCACGCACTTCGCCATCCCGCATGGTATCGCGGTGCTGCTGGGCATTCTGACGGCCACGCATCTTTCCGTGCGGCTGGGGCTCGCAACGCCCGCGCATTATGTGGATTTGAAACACCGCCTGGCCCCCTGGCACCAGCCATATGGGGCTACCTTGCGCCAGGTAGAGCTGGCGGCTGTATTCCAGGCCATCAAGCATGACAAAAAGAACACCGGCGATGCCGTCAACTGCATCCTCACTGCCGGCCCCGGCCGCATGGAAAAACGCGCGGTGGACTTCCAGCGCGATTTGGCACCCTCGGTGACCGAATTTATTCAGCACGAACTGGCTGGCTGAGTCCCGCGGGTCAACGTGCAGCATTTACAACCCGCCCCAATTTTCCCATCCTCATTCAAACATGAAGCGGGACATATTTGAAAATCTGTTCGTATTGGAAATGACCAACAACCATCAGGGCAGCCTGGAGCGGGCGCTCCAGATTGTGCATGAGCACAGCCGGGTGGTGCGGTTCAACAACGTCCGGGCCACCATCAAGCTCCAAATTCGCGACGTGGATTCTTTCATCCACCAGGATTTTCGCGCGCGCACGGACATCCGCTATATCAAGCGCGTGCTGGACACCCGGATGAGCAAGGCGGATTACGCCCAGCTCGTGGAAGCCATCAAAAAAAGCGGCTGCCTGCCCATGGCCACGCCCTTTGACGAAAAATCCGTGGACTGGTGCGTCGAGTTCAACCTGCCCATCATCAAGATCGCCAGCGCGGACAGTAATGACTGGATGCTTCTCGAACGCATCGCCGCCACCCGCAAACCCTGTATCATTTCCTTCGGCGGCACTCCGCTCAAGGACATGGATGACGTGGTGACCTTTTTCGAGAACCGCAACATTCCCCTCGCCATTAATCATTGCATCGCCGCCTATCCTCACGAGAATTCCGAGTGCGAACTGGACCAGATTGATTTCTTCCGCAACCGGTATCCGGGCCACACGATTGGCTGGTCCAGCCACGAGTACAAAGACTGGTCCACCTCCATGCACATTGCCTACGCCAAGGGCGCGCGCACGTTTGAGCGCCATATTGACATTAACCACGACGGGTTCAAGGTGGCTGATTATTCCTCCTTGCCGGGCCAGGTGGACGAATGGTTCAAGGCGTTCCACAAAGCCGTGGAATTTTGCGGCACGGCCAGCACCGAGCGCAAACCCGCCCTCGTCAAGGAAACCGCCTACCTTGACAGTTACATTCGCGGCATTTATGCCCGGCGGGATCTCGAGCCGGGCCAGACCCTGGGCGAGGAGGACATTTACCTGGCCATTCCACTGCAAAAAGGCCAGTTGTCCTGCCGCGAACTTATGCTCGGTCGCTTCGGCCACAAAATGACCCAGTCCTGCAAAAAAGACGCGCCCCTGCTGATTGATTATGTGGATTCACCTTACTCCGAAAATGAGTCGTTGAAAAAAGTCATCTACAACCGGGGACTGTGACCGCCGCGCCTGCCATGGACACTCCTGCTCCCCTTTGGTCGGTGATGATCCCGACTTACAATTGCGCCGCCACTCTGCGGCAGACGCTCCAGAGCGTGCTGGATCAAGACCCCGGTCCGGCTATCATGCAGATTGAGGTGGTGGATAATTGCTCGACCAAGGACCGCCCCGAGGACATCGTCGCCGAATTGGGGAAAGGCCGCGTGCGGTTTCATCGCAACCCGGAAAATCTGGGACCCACGCGCAATTTTAACATGTGCATCGAGCGCAGCCAGGGCGAGCTGGTACATATACTTCATGGCGACGATTACGTCCTCCCCGGCTTCTACGCCCGGTTGGGCGAACTCGCCGCGCGGCATCCCGAGGCGGCGCTCTATGGCACCCGGGTGAACTTTATCAATCAACAGTGCGAGATCACCGGCATCTCCCATGCCTTGCCCCGGCTGGAAAGCGTATCTCGGGATTGCACAGCATTCTTTTATGCCACGCCCCTCTGTTACGCCGGGGTGGCCATCCGCCGGTCGTTCTACCAGAAGCATGGCGGTTTCGACACGACCTTTATCTTTTGCCCGGATTGCGACATGTGGGCCCGGGCAGTTGCCGTCGGCGGCGGCATTGTCCTCGACGAACCGCTGGCCCATTACCGTTTTTTGGGCCAGGACCACACCGCAATGGTGCGGACGGCAAATCATTTTCGGGAAATGGACCGGCTGGCGGGCATTTTTGCGGGGAGGCATCCGGAGTTTTCCTGGTCGCGGCACCATCGGCGGGTCGCCCGCGAAGCCTGGTATCAGGCCCAGCGCTACCGGCAAGCCGGGGTCATGGACGGCTATGCCGCCAATATTGAATTTTACCAGAAGTACGGCTCACCCTGGCTCAAAACTCGTCTCACTCTGAAGGGCTTATTCAAGCAACTAATCGGTAAAAAGCTCTAATCAGCTCACGGGTTTCAACAATTGCCAGCCGAAACCCGCCGCCCGCATGGCCCGGCGCAATGCTCCCACGGCGGGCGCGGGCTTCCCCGCAGGATACAGGACGAGGAAGATCGCCAGGTTTATCAAACAATGAAAAGGGGTCGCCACCAGCCGGCCGATCCGCAGAATCGCCCGTTGCCGTGGTCCGCCCGCAAACTTGAGGCGCTTGCGCGCAGCGGAAACCCCCGTGGCAAAGGCCGACCGTAAATACCAGCGTAGATTCATCCGGTTCGCATGGAACGTGTGTTGAATCCCCGCGCCGGGCACCCACCAGATCTCATAGCCCGCGTCCTGCAATCGCAGGTTGAAATCCGCCCCTTCATAATAGCTCAGAGCATTGCCCACGGGACCCAGCCGCACGTCAAACATCCCCTGCGCAATCGCTATCTCGCGGTGATAGGCGTTGTTGCATTCCCATGGGCTGTCCTGCCGCCCGTAACAAAAGGCCTGGTTTCCCAAGTCATAACTGTTTTCAATGGCACTGATCCAGCGGGGCCGCGGCGCTTCGTAACGGGGATGCACCGCGCCACCGAGCACGGCAATCTTTGTCGAAAGGGGATGACTGAGAAACTGTTGATACGCGGCAAGCCAGCCTGGCTCGGCGGTGGCATCATCATCCAGAAACAGTACATACCGGCCGCGGGCTTTTAAAAAGGCCGTATTGCGAGCGAAACTGATGCCCGGCCGTGCTTCGTAAATCCCCACCACAGGCGGTTGGTGGCTGGCGAATTGCCGAACCACCTGCGCCGTGTTGTCGGTGGAGGCGTTGTCCACCACCAGCAACTCGGTGTCATCGTGAATTTGCGCCAGCACGCTGCGGATGGCTTCATCCAGGTACGCCGCCCGGTTGTGCGTGCAGATCGCCACCGTAATCAAAGGGCCGCCCCCGGGGCCGGATCCAGTCGCCTGGTTCGCTGAATTGTTCACTGCCCACAGTTTAATTTCCACCGGGCAAATAACAATTGTTTTCCCTTCTTCTGGAGCTTGGAAGTTGGTGCTTGGAGCTTTCCGCCCGGATGTTCCGACTTTCCTCCTTCCATAAGGTGGCTTAAACTCCCGGTGTGGCACTTGGTCAACCCCTTCCCATATCCGTCTGCCTGATTGCCGGCAATGAAGTCGCGCGCCTGCCGCGCGCGCTTGCCAGCGTGGCCGGCTGGACCAGTGAGATCATTGTCGTTTTGAACGAGGAGGTCCGCGATGGCACGGAGGAACTCGCCCGCGCCGCCGGTGCCAGAGTGTTCCGCGAACCTTGGAAGGGTCACATCGCCCAAAAAAATTCCGCCGCCGCCAAGGCGAGCCAGCCATGGATTCTCGGTTTGGACGCGGATGAGGCAGTTTCCGCCCCCTTGATTGCCGAACTGCAACAATTATTCGCCGCCCCGGAAAAACTGGCGCCATTCGCCGCCTTCAGCTTTCCCCGCTGCACCTATTATTGCGGCCGATGGATTCGCCATGGGGACTGGTACCCCGACCGTAAAATCCGTTTGTGGCGGCGCGGCCAGGCGCAATGGGGTGGGGTGGACCCGCATGACACCGTTATCGTGCAGGGCCGCACCGGCCGGTTGAAAAGTGATCTTCACCACTACAGCAACGAATCCATCAACCGCCAAATCCAAAAACTGATTCCTTTCAGTGACGACTTTGTGCGGCACCGGTTGGCCACTGGACGAACCGGCGGCTGGCTGGACATTGCCGTTCGGCCAGGCTGGCGGTTTTTTCGCGCTTACGTGCTGCGCCTAGGTTTTCTGGATGGCTGGCCGGGTTATTACATCGCCTGGCTGAACGCGTTTTCCTCGCTGACCCGTTATGTGAAACTGCGTGAGGCGAAATTGCCGGAGCAGTCCCCGCCATGAAAACCGCGCCGTCCATCGCCCTGGTTATCAACACCTTCAACCAGCCGGAATATCTGGCCCGCGTGCTGGCAGCGGTGGCGCGCCAGCACACGCCGCCGGACGAGGTGCTGCTGGCCGATGACGGTTCCGGCCCGGAAACCCGCGAAGTTTTCGCCCGCTGGGCCGCCGGGCAGGCTGGTCGCACCCGCCATCTCTGGCAGGCGAATGAGGGCTTCCGCCGTTCTCGTATTCTGAACCAGGCCATTGCCGCCGCCACCAGTGAGTACCTGGTTTTTTTGGATGGCGACACCCTGCCGCATCCCCGGTTTGTGGCCGATCATCGCGAACTCGCCCGGTCGGGCTTTTTTGTCCAAGGCCACCGTGCCTTGGTGGAGCAAAAAGCCGCCGCGTGGTTTGGACTCGGAGAATTGGACGCCGACCGTTGCCGCGCGTTCTGGCAGGGTCAATTGCGCGGAGGGAAAAACGCCTGGCGCTGGCCCATGCCTCTGACGACCGTCAAAGACCACCTGCGCGGCATCCGGGGCTGCAATCTCGCCATCTGGCGCGCGGACCTGGTAAGGGTGAACGGTTACAACGAGGATTTTACCGGCTGGGGGCGCGAGGATTCGGAGTTGGCCCTGCGCTTGCTGAACTCCGGGGTCTGGCGGCGGGATCTCCGGGGCCGGGCTTTGTGCTATCATTTATGGCATCCGCCCGCCAGCCGCGCCCAACTAACGCAAAACGACACGCGGTTGCAGGCGGCAATGGAGTCCGCCGCCCGCCGGTGCGAGCATGGGTTAAACCTGCACTCCTGATTTCCCGGCGCCGGCATGAACGAAAACATCCTCCTCATCCGCTTTAAATCCATCGGCGACGTCGTGCTGACCCTGCCGGCCGTGAACCGCCTGCGTGACCGGTTTCCGGCAGCCAAGATTTCCTTCCTCACCTCCCGGGAAAACGGCCCGATGCTGCGCGGTTTCCGGGCGGTGGATGAAATCCTCACCCTGGATCGCGCCGCTCTTAGCCGGGGCAATCCCCGCGTCATCGCGGGCGAACTCGTACCCCTGCTGCGACGGTTGCGCGCCGGGCGGTTTTCCCTCGTGGCAGATTTTCAGGGTTACGGTGAAACCGAGTGGCTGGCCTGGTGGAGCGGCGCGCCGGCGCGGCTCGGGATTGTGTACAAACCCGGGCGCGGCGGATTATACACGCAGACTTCCACCCGCAATTTTTCCCGCCATCCAGCCGGTTGGAACCTGGATCTGCTGGCCTCACTGGGTGGCATGGCCGGGGCATTGTGCAATGATTACCATTTGCCCGCCGATGCCCTGACGGCCGCGCGGGAGTTTTTCACCGCTCATCAACTCGATTGGAATAAGCCCACGCTCTTTATTCAGCCCTTCACCAGCAACCGTCCGAAGAACTGGCCGCTGGCGCATTTTGTGGAACTGGCCCGCGTGTGGCATGACCGGGGGGTGCAAATTATCTTTGGCGGTGGACCCGCCGACCGGCCGCATTTGGAACCCGCCCGGGCCGCTGGCTTGGTGGTGGCGGCGGGTGTGCCGCTGCTAGTTTCCGCCGGTTTGATGCAACTCTCGACCCTCGTGCTCGGCGCGGACACCGGCTTGCTGCATCTCGCCGTGGCCCAGGGCCGGCGGGTCATCATGCTGATCCAAGCCAATAACCCCGGCACCTACCATCCCTTTCAGCATCCCGAGTGGACCGTCACTCCGCCGCCCGGACGGACCGTTGCGGACATTGCACCGGACCGGGTCATGGCGGCCGTGACTCAAGCTCTCACCGAACCGCCACGTAGTGCTTCTTGTTAAATTGCAGACCGAACCACTGCTCCAGCTTCAACATCCGCCGGTGTTTCTTTTCCCGGGACGTGATGCGGTAATTCGGATCCGCCTGGAATAATCCGTTGGCCGGCGGGAGCCAGGCTTGCACGGCTTGGGGATGCGCGCCCGTGAATAATTTCAAGGTGGCGGGATCAATTTGCGAGTAATCCATTTTCGGCAGGGTCTTGGCATCCCAATACTTGTGGGTGGCGCTCGTCTTGAGATTCATCTGGGCCTCGCTCCGCACCCAGCCGTAATGATAAATGGTCGCGCCGCAGTGCGCCGCGCGCGGATAGCGCCCGCGCTTGTGCGTGTCCAGCACCACAAAAAACAAGCCTTCCGGCCCCCAGGCCGGAATCGTGTTGCGCAAAATCCGCACCTCACTGCGGTACCAGCGCGGCGACCAGGCGTAGGTGTTCGCGTTGCCGTAAAAATGCAAGTAATCGAACGCCAGCGCCTCCACGCGCGGGTCATTCAGATGCCGCTCCATGGCGGCGCGGATACTGGTCAGATCGTTTTCATGGACCACCTCGTCTGCCTCCAGATAAAACGCCCAGTCGCCCGTGCAATTGAACAGCGCAATGGATTTTTGCTGGCCATACACAAACCCTTTCACGCTGTAATCGCTCTGAATCCGCTCGTTCCACTGGGTGGGAATGATCCGGATTTTCGGGTCGCCAATCGCCCGCAGCATGGGCTCCGTCGCATCGTCGCACGGGCCGAGCGCGATGACGAATTCATCCACCAGCGGCAGCACCGACCGGATGGATTCCACGAAGGGATATCCCAGCTTTTGGGCGTTGCGCAAAAAGGTGAATCCGCTGACTTTCATGCGCGAAGCATACTGTCGGCGGGAGCGAATTGACAATGGCTAACCCTGCGGGATGGCCTGCCGCCCCGATCACGGCTCAATGGGACTGGGCCAAGGGGTGTTATTGACGGGGTAGGAGCCGTGCTGCATCAACCAGATGCCATCCGGGGTCATGTCCGCCACTGGATTGGCCGTCCAGCGGCGGGAGGCGACGTGTCCGTCCACATAGGTGATATTGCCGGACCGGCCGTGATACGCGGCGGGATGGTCCTGAAACGTCGCCGCACTGTAAGTCAGGTTGAAATTGATGAGGAAATGCGCGTTGTCAATGGTCGAGCTGGATTCATCAATAAACACCAGAATTTGCGACGAATTCGGCACGGAGGCGGCTTTGGAGAAATAAATGAATCCAGGCTGGTCCGTGTCGCCACTGTTCATGGCGCAATTCTCCGAATAACTGCGCACATTGCTGGTGGAGTCGCCAGGACATTTGTAAATGCCTGTGCTGCTGGTGTAGTGCCCCAACAGGCTGTTTTTGAGCAGGCTAAGATCGGTGGCATCGGGCGGATTCGCCGTGAAATTGCCCGCGCACCAGGATTGGTTGGTGCCGGGGGAGCCGCCGGTCGCGGGGACGATCTTATCGCCATTGTCATCGGCGTACAATTGCCAGGATAGCTGCAGTTGTTTCTCGTTGTTCAGACATTGAGTGCCCTGGGCGCGCATTTTTGCGCGGTTGAGCGCCGGCAGCAGCAACGCCGCCAGGATCGCGATAATGGCAATGACCACCAGCAGTTCAATGAGAGTGAACGCCCTCCGCGCCCTCCGTGGTTTCATAGTACAGCTACTGTGAACGACTTTGAAGCGGATTTCAACATAATAATGACGCCTCGCCGCCTTATTTACAAAGCAGGAAAATTAATAATCCTCCCGGCCCCGCTCAGAACCCACCTGGCGACAGTCGTACCGCTATGCTGATTTTTTTGCCCGCCTGCTCGATCACCGTCGGCAACTGGCCGGATCTTAGCCCCTGCCAGAATTGGCCGCCCGACGGGAAAGCCGGGATGAAGCTGACGGTTTCGTATTGCCAGACTGGCTGCGGTGGCAGTTGCCTTAACGCCAAGTCGGCCCCCACCAGGAAATGGCAGTCGGGTACGGCCGCGGCATTCAATTCATCCACTTGGGCCACCGACCAATCCCGGCCAAGGACCGTCCGCAGGCGGCTGGCCAGTTGCCGCTGGCCAACAACCAGGACAGTTTTTGGCTCGGAACCGGGCGTATCGCGGAGCGCGGACGCGATTTGGTGCGCGATTTCCCGCCAGTACAGAGGGGTGTTCGCCGCGAAAAAGATCAGCCAAGCCAGAAGCATGGACAACCCCAACCCTTGGATCGCTGGCAAATGCCCACGTCTAACCAGCCAGCCCAAGGCGGCGATTAAAACCATAATCGCTCCAAACAGCAGCCATGGGTTGAATGGGGCCTGCGGCCATTGCGCCACGAAGTAGCCGCCCGCCAGGGTCAAGGCCGCCAGCAATACCAGAATTACCGCCAGCAGTCGGCGCGGGGAAAACCAGCAGCGCGCCGTGTCCGCGTCGGGCAGCCAGTCCGCCAGCAAGATGGCCATCAAAGGCGCGGCCGGCAGCAGGTAACGTGGGGAGACATTCTCCCCCAGCGGGAAGCCAAACATCAGCAACGCCGCCCAACCCAATAAAAACGCCTGCGACCGACCAGGCAATTGGGGGGACAGCCGAAACCGGCGGCGGACCAGCAATTCAATGGCCGGCAGGCTCCAGGGCAAAAAATTGGCTGCCAATACCAGCGCGTATTCCCCCAGGCGAATGGCCGGGTCCCACCAGTGGCCGTGCAGATTGCTCGTTACTTGGTCATCAAAAAACGTGTCCAACGAACTGTTGCCGTAACGGTACCATATATAGATAAACCAACTCAGCGACAGCGCCGCTGAAACCAGCAGACTGGGCCAGTGCAGCAGGCGTTTGAACAATCCAGGTTCGCGCCGGGTCCAGAGCGTGAACCCCCACGCAAACCCGACCACCCCCGCGCCCAGCAACCCCTTGCTCAGTACCGCCCCGGCCGCTCCGCCATATGCCATCCAGAACACCGCGGGCGCGCCTTCCTCCAGCACGATCAGCCGGATAAAGCCGCTGGCGCTCAACGTGATGAAAAAAGTGAGCCAGGCATCGGGGATGGACCGCACGGCGCACAGGTAAAACTGCGCTTGCGAGACCAGCACCACGGCCGCCACCAGCGCCCGTTCCCGGCTGCCAGTCAAACGCCGGGCCAGCGACCACGTCAGCCAGAGCGTACCGGCGCAGGCCAGCAAAAACGGCAGGCGCGCGGCCAGGATGCCCACGCCCAGCAGTTTATAACTTGCGCCCACCGCCCAGTAGGCGAGCGGCGGTTTCTCAAATCGCGGCGTGCCATCCGCGTGTTTGGGAATCAGCCAGTCCCCATCCCGGGCCATCGTCAGGCCGCCATCGAGGTAATGCCGTTCATCCGGGTAAAACAGCGTGAACGTGGCGGCCATGGGCAGCGCCGCCAGCACAAAGACCAGGATGAGCGGGAAGATATTGTCCCGGACTTTCATTAATCGCCCAAAAGCTTCCGCAGTTGGTCCCTGGCGGCGTCCGCTCGTTTGTTCACCTCCGCCTTGGGCACCCAGTTCCGCCGGATGAAGTCAAAATACTCGCAGAAATTGCCCGTGTCCTTTTCCAGCACCGGTTCCGCCCGGCGTTCCCGGCATTGCTGGGCCACGCGGGGATCATAACTGACGCAATTCAGGCAGACCCGCAAATCCGCGCGGCATTTCATGCACACCTCGCCCCGCCCCGGCAACCCCGCAATCACCCACGGCTCCCCGCACTGATGACAATGTCTGGTCATAGGCCGATAGTTTAACAAAACAACCCGGCGATTCAACGGTTTAACGGGAATGAACCAGTGGAAGCATGATGAATGAAGCCGTGACCCCGGTGGGGGCCGGTTTAGTCGGTTAGTGGCAACAGCCTGACGCGCTGGCTGGCCTCATCTACTGTCACGAGCGCACCGGCTTCCAATTCCTTCGCGAATTGCGTTAGGGTACGGATCACGAGGGGAGCCAGGTGCCCGGGTGAAACATCCCGCGCCCGCACTTGAAAAACACTGGGCCTGCCCGCCCGCGTATGCGCCAGCAGCGCGCCAAAGTCGAGATCGTTGGTGAAAACCGTCCAGCCTCGTTTCAGGGCAAATCGCATGATTTCTGTGTCCGGGCAGCGGGGATTATCCATCACACTCCAATGCATGGCCTCATGGCCGTGGGCCTGCAGGCTTCCCACCCACGACGGACTGAGATTCATATCCACCAGCAATTTCATGCCGCGCCAACGGCGACTTCCTGCTCTTCCACGCGCCAGGTGGCATAAGCCAGCACGTCGTCAATATCGGCTGCCACCAGGTAGGGGTACAACGCCAAAATTTCCTCCCGGGATTTGCCGGCGGAAATTAATCCCATGATCGTTCCCACCGTCACGCGCAGTCCGCGAATGCAGGGTTTGCCCCCCATTACTGCGGGATCAATCGTGATACGGTCTAGTTTAGGCATGGCTATAATCAAGTGTGTGCCGACTGGTGGCCGGGCCAATGAAGCCGGGCTGGCTCACATTCATAAGACCCGCATAATATTTCACATATTGCTGGCAAAGGCAACCGGGCGTTTGGACCGCGATTTTTCGGCGGAGAGTGAGGATTACTTTCCCTCCCGGTACTGCTCCTCGCTGACCTGCTCCAGCCATTCCACGACTTTGCCGTCCAGCGATTCCTGGATGGCGAGATGGGTCATGGCGGTGGAGGGGCTGGCACCGTGCCAGTGCTTTTCGCCGGGCGGAAACCAAATGACATCGCCCGGGCGGATTTCCTCGACCGGTCCGCCCCAGCGCTGGGCACGTCCGCAGCCGGCCGTCACGATGAGGGTCTGGCCCAGGGGATGGGTGTGCCAGGCGGTGCGCGCGCCGGGTTCAAAGGTGACACTGGCCGCCGCCGTGCGGGCCGGCGATTGGGGCTGGAACAGCGGGTCAATCCGCACGGTGCCGGTAAACCAGTCGGCCGGTCCCTTGGCGGAAGGCTGGGTGCCAATTCTTTTGATTTCCATATTATTTGCCTTTCAATCGTTTGCACTTAACACTTGGTTAGTTACCCCGATGGTTCGAGCTACCGGCCATTAGGCACGGTAAGCGGTGGGCCGGAGTTGTCAATCTTGCGCGGTGGCCAAAAGCCAACCCTCGGCCATCCAATCCACGGCCTTCCGCACCCGCTGGTTTTTCAAGGCGGTCGTCAAATTGATGGGATTCCGCAACCACGGAAACGGAATGGTACGGTCCGCCGAAAAATACTCGGCCAGCAGACCGGCGTTGCCCCGGGCGGAGGCATCGGGCAATTCTTGATCCACCAGGACCACTTTCGCCCGCTGGCGGACGGAGGGCGGCAGAGCGGCGAGGGTCAGTCGGAGCTCATTGACCACGCCCAACCGGTTGGGCGCGACGATGATTGAGGTGGCGCGCAGGGCGGTGATCAAATCCCGGGAATCCACGCCTTCGCCGAGCGGACTCAGCAATCCGCCCGCCCCCTCAATGAGTACCACCGCAAAGCGCCGCTGCATCGCCCGGACATGGGTCATGATTTGCGACCGGGTGACCGTCATTCCTTCGCGCCGGGCGGCCAGCACCGGGGCAATCGGGGCGCGGAAGTGCCACGGGTTGATTTCATCCAGCGTCAAGTCCCCGGCCAGGGCGGTGGCCAGGAGCTCGGCATCGGCGCGACCGCCGGAGGAAACGGGTTTGAGCGCGGCCACGCGGACGCCTGAGGCCCGCAGCCGGGCTGCCAGCAGGGCGGTCACCAGGGTTTTGCCAACCCCGGTGCCGGTGCCGGTGATAAAAAAAGGCGCGTGCGGCATGTTTCATATCAAAGCCGAAACCCGGCCGGTGCGCCATCAAAACCGTGCCATCAAAACCATTGACGGAACCGCCGGGGGTCGTCTAGACTAACGGACTCGTTTAACGAAAAAAATATTGTGAATATCACCGTTGAAAATCTGGCCCCGTGCAAAAAGCTGGTGCGGGTGGAATTGGACGCCACTGTGGTGGACGAAACGTTTGCCACCATCACCAAAAACTTTCAAAAGCAGGCCGCCCTGCCGGGCTTCCGTCCGGGCAAGGCCCCGCTGCCGATGGTTGTGAAGAAGTATGACGCGGAAATCAAGGAAGAGGCCAAGCGCAAATTGATTGGCGACTCCTATCGCAAGGCGCTGGACGAGCAGAAGATCAACGCCATTGGGTATCCGGACATCGAGGAAATCCAGTTTGAACGCGGCCAGTCGCTGCTCTTCGCGGCCACGGTCGAAACCGCGCCCGAATTTGAGCTGCCTGAATACAAGGGCCTGCCGCTCAAGCGCGATACCCGGACGGTCAGCGACGCGGATGTGGATCGCGCGCTGGAATTGCTGGCGAGACAGCAGATTAAATTTGAGACGGTCGCGCGGGAAGTCCGCACCGGTGACGTGGCCGTGGTGAATTACACCGGCACGGTGGATGGCAAGCCGATCACCGACCTGGCGCCCACGGCCAAAGGGTTGACCGAGCAAAAGAATTTCTGGGTGGACCTGGCCCCGAACACCTTTATCCCCGGCTTTGCCGATCAACTCGCCGGCGCCAAGGCGGGCGAGCACCGCACGGTGACGGTCGAATTCCCGGCGGATTTCGTCACCAAGGAACTGGTTGGCCTCAAGGGCGTGTACGAAGTCGAGGTGGTGGAAGTAAAGGAAAAGATTCTACCGGCCATTGACGACGCCTTTGCCAAGACCTTTGGCGCGGAAGACCTGACCGCCCTGCGCATGGGTGTGCGCAATGACTTGGAAAATGAATTGAAAGCCACGCAGGAAAAATCCGTGCGCGGCCAGCTCCTCGGCGGCCTGCTCAGCCGGGTGAGTTTCGAACTGCCGGAGGCCGTGGTGGCCCAGGAAACGCGCCAGGTGGTTTACAACATCGTGCAGGAAAACAGCAAGCGCGGCGTGGGCCGGGACATCATCGAGCAGCAGAAGGATGAGATTTACACGGCCGCCGCCCGCAGCGCCAAGGACCGGGTCAAATTGTCCTTCCTCGTGCAGCGCATTGCCACCAAGGAAGGCGTGCAAGTCTCACAAGAGGAAGTCGTTCATCGCGTGCAGGCCCTGGCCACCGCCTATCAGATTCCCGTGGATAAATTCATCAAGGATTTGCAAAAGCGCAATGGCGTGAATGAAATCTACGAGCAGATCGCCCATGAAAAGGTCGTCCGGTTGCTGCAGCAATACGCGCAGGTCGAGGACGAGGCTCCGGTTGCCAGTTAAGCATCATTGGTTGCTTTTTGGCCCCAGTCCGGCGGCTTGGATTTGACGAGTCGGAAAGAAAACCGCAATATGCTGGCGACATGAACAAATTTTTTGCGGTTTCACTGCTATCCGCTGCCACGTTCGGAGCGGCGGCGGATTCAGTCACCAATGGACTGCCGATTCGCGCGATGACCCTGAAGGATTGCATTCAGGAGGCTCTGGCACACAATTTTGACGTTCAGATCCAGCGTTTCAACCCCGAGATTCAAAATTATGCCTTGGGGGGTGATTACGGTGGATATGACCCCACGCTGAGCCTTTCCGGCACGCACCAGCATAATGTGGCCGGGCCGGATGGCGTGGCGCCCTTTGTTTCCGATTCCGACAGTTTTTCCTCGGCGATTGCGGGTACGGCTCCGTGGGGTTTGCAGTACAACGTGGGTGGCAATGTGGCTGAAACCACGGGCAGCCAGTACTCCACGACCACGGCAACCCTCCCTAATTCCGACAGCACTTCCGGCAACGTGGGAATGAGCGTCACGCAGCCGCTGTTGAAAAATTTGTGGATTGACAGTACGCGCCTGGCGATTGAGGTGGACAAAAACAAGTTGCAACAATCCGTGCAAACATTGCGGGGCCAGTTTATCACCACCGTGGCGGCCGTGCAGAACGCGTATTACGAACTCATTTACGCCCAGCAGAATGTCACCGTGCAGCAGGAGGCGCTGAATCTGGCACAGACCCAGTTGGATCAGGACCGCCAGCGTGTGCAAGTGGGCAGCCTGGCACCGCTGGATGTGCAGCAGGACGAGGCGCAAGTGGCCTCCAGTCGGGCCAATTTGATCACCGCCCAGAACTCTCTGTCCATTGACCAGAACAACCTGAAGAATCTGCTGACGGATTCATACCGGCAGTGGCAGGCCGTGAACATCCAGCCCACCGACCAGCTCTCCTCCGACCTGCGCCTGTTTGATCTCCAGGATAGCTGGGGCCGGGGCATGCTCAAGCGGCCCGAACTCTTGGAAGCCCGCCTGCAAGTGACGCAACTGGGCATCGAGTTGAAATATGACCGCAACCAGCTCTATCCCGAGCTGGATTTGAAGGGAACGTACGGCTTCAACGGCACCGGCCAGGAATTTAACGACGCGTTCAACCAGTATCGCGAGGCCAACCGCCCTTATTACAGCTATGGGGCCGAGGTGAGCATCCCTTTGAGCAATATCAAGGCCCGCACTGCCCTCAAATCTGGCAAAGCCAGCTTGCAACAGGAACTGCTGACCCTCAAGCAACTTGAGCAGACCGTCATGGTGGACATTGACAACGCCGTGAAACAGGTGGCCTCGGATTACCAGAGCATCCAGGCCTCCAAGCAGGCCCGGGTCTACGCCGAGGCCGCGCTCGACGCCGAGCAGAAGAAATACAACGTCGGCAAGAGCACCACCTTCACCGTGCTCCAGTTGCAGAACACCCTCACCACCGACCGGGGGCTGGAGATTCGCAGCATTGCCAGTTACGACGAGGACATTGCCAAGCTCGCCCAGAGCGAGGGCGCCACGCTGGACGAGTTGAATATCAGCCTGGATATACGGTGATTTGAGTCACCAGAAATTCCACGCCCCGAGACAGTTTGCCCCTCCCAGGATGCGACTGGTTCCCGGGTGCGGCTGGCATTTCAGGTGAAGTGCGGACGCCAAATCTAATCCACCACTCCGGCTTTCCGGGCTGCCGCCGGATCAATTTCCTTGAGCATACGGCGCGCGACCACTCGTACACTTTGGTCGGGATCGTTCACATTTTGAATCAGGGCGGGCACCAGGGTGTCAAATTCCCCGGGCGGAAGAATTTTGTGAAGACTTAAAAGAGCCGCTTGGCGGGACATGGGAATGGTGCTTGGATTGGGGACCTCTAGGAACTTGCGGAGGATGGGAATGGCTGAACTTGCGTCGGTTTCAAACGCCCCCAAGGCCCATATCGCATTCACAACAGTCTGTGGGCTGCCAAGTTTGACCGCATCCAGCAATGCCGGAATGGCAATTTCCGGCTGGCTATGGATGAACCCAATGGCATAAGCCGCCGCCCAACCTTTTTCTGAATGGAGCGCCCGGCACAGGCCGGGAATGGCCGGGCTGGCCTTGGTGCCAAATTCCGCCAGGGTTTGCGCTGTTGTTACCCATTGGTCTGAAACGGGTTCATCGAGCGCGCGAACCAAACCGGTGATGGGTTCTCCCTTGATTTTCATGAGCGCGGCCGTCGAGGCCGGGCACGTTAACCCGAGTAATGCCGGGATCGCGGCACTGGCAGGTGGGCCAATCTCACCCAGTGCACTGGCGGCATAGCCCCGACACTGAGGCGGAAAGTTCGTCCTCTCGAAGGACTCGATGAGGAAAGGAACGGCGACTTTGCCCACGGCCTGCAATGCCTCCCGCGCCTCAGCTTGCTCCTGTAGGTTTCCTTGTTTTAACTTGAAGATCCAAGAACCCAGCGCCTGGCCGTGATACCTCGGCCCGCCGTTCTCGAACTCAACCATTCCTGGTGCCGGGTGTGCGGGATGGTCCTGCTTTTTCTGCCGGGGTGCGTGGGTAAATACCCCAAAGGCGAGCGCCACCACCACCAGCGCGGTGACGGCGCAAGCGGCGAGGCTGGCCGGGCGATGGTGCTTGATCATTAAGATCCGCCGTTTGATTTCCTTCAAGCTGCTCATGACCGGAACCGCGCCGGAAAACACCGGGTTTCCGGCGGAATAATCCTCCATTAGCTTGAGCAAAACGTTGCCATAACCAAGGCGTTCATCCGGTCGCACCCGTTGCATCACCATGGCGTCGCACACCAGTTCCCGGTCCGCGCGCAACCGGTGGAATGCCAGCCAAACGAATGGATTAAACCAATGCAGGTACTGAACCGCCATCAGGAGATAATTGAGGGCTGAATCCTTCCGCCGCACGTGTGCCATTTCGTGCAGGAATATCATCCGCAGTTCCGCGTCATTCAATCGCCGCAGCGCGGTTTCCGGCAGCAGCAGACGGACCCGGAGCAGCCCAAAGATCGCCGGACTGCTCAATCCCGCAATGGCCACCAATTCCACCGGGCGGCTCACTCCCATCGCTTCCTTTGCCGAGGCCAGTAAAGCCAGCCGGCTCGGGTCGGCAAGCTGGCGGCCCTTTCGCATGATTCGATGCCATTTCACCAGCCGCCATCCCGCCAGCAGGAGCAGGCCCAGGCCGCCCGCCGCCCAAACGCCACCCGCCGCCCCCGCCAGGGAGAGGTGCAGCGGACTTGTGGCTGGCTCCGGCGGGGTGGATACAGCGGACTGCTGGATCACAATGCCAGTCGCCTTTGACGGGTCAGCGGCCGGCAAGGCGGCCGCCTGATTCGTGAGTCTGGCTGCCTCCGGAAACTGATTTTCAATGCTTAATACGCTGGCTGGGGTGATTGGTAGTAACAGGCGGATGAGCACCAGCAGGCTCAGGATGTAGCGCAGCCCGGGTGTTAGCCATCGGGCCAGCACCTTCTGTAATGCGATCACCAGCATAATCAGCCACGTTGCATAAATTGAATTTTCCCAAGTCCGCTCGAAGGCTGACTGGCCCAGCGTGATTAATTGACTCATAGTTTCTTCTCCTCCAGGATGGACTTGAGTTCGTCGAGTTCTTTGCGCGTCAACCGACGCTGCTCCAGAAAACTGGCCAGGAAAGGGGCGATTTCTCCGTCAAAAACCTTGTTCAGAAACGAACGGCTGGCGGACCGGCGCCCCGCTCTTTCAGTGACCAGGGGCCGGAACACGTATTCTCGTCCCGGCTTCTCGGTGGCCAGCGCTCCCTTCCGCACCAGCCGGCTGAGGAGGGTGTGGATGGTTTTTGGCTTCCAAACCACCTCGCCCTGGAGTTGTTCCACCACCTCGCGGGCGGTGGGTGTCTTCAGTTGCCAGACCGCCTTCAGGACCGTCCATTCCGCATCGGAAATCCGGGACACGTCCATTTCCTCTTGCTTGCGCTTTAGTTCGCCGCTCATAGTTTTCTTACGTTTGTAAGATTACCATATCCTACAATTGTAAGATGGCAAGCGAAAAACGCGGACGGTGGTTGTTTTGGGCGCATCGTGAGGCGCAACCCTCGTTGGCTCGGGCCCGTCCGCCGTCGCCCGGGAGGCGTCCTCGCCTGTGGGTCGTGGCGTCGGGCAGCAGGGACTTGGGGGCGGCGTCAGGCGGCACGCAATCCGGCAAGTCTGGGAAATTTCCCATTGACAACTCATCACCGAATGCTACACTACCTGAGTAGATAAGACCTTTTGGTCCGGGCATCAATGGCGGATTCCATTAGGCAATCCGTCCGCCCGCACTTTCGGGCGGCCCCTGAGTTCTTTGACATAGTCCGCTCCTGCGGCGGACGCTGAACCTGCCGCCTGTCTGGAGGATCTCCCCCTCTTCCTCGCCCCGCGTCTGGTGCCCCATTCAAGGTTCATTCAAGCTGATTCAAGCCAATTCAAGGCGATTCAAGGTGATTCAAGGTCAAGAAATTTTTTACGCCATGGGGGGATTCAACCCCACGCGGGAGAAATCCAACCCAATCCGGCCTGCTTAAGGAAAATCCGGCCTTTGAATTAAATAATTCCGGCCCTGAGTCCGGCCTCTTTGACTTGTCACCTTGAACTTTGGACTTTAGAGCCGCGCGGATTCGCCCGATTGTCTTTTGAGAAACTCCTTTTGGATGTGTCACGATTACAAACTGTTGCGAAGTCCATTGGGAGTTTCATTCCCCATCAGTCCCCGCCGGGGGGCCCGGCTTTATTGTAAAACCAGCTCACCAGAAATTCCACGCCCCGCGCCACACCACCCAGATCCCGAGCAGGAAGTTGGTGATGGCGTGGGCCGTAATGGCGTCACCCAGCCGGTTTTTCCGGATGACCAGCCATTGAAACGCCGCGCCGCAGAGAATTCCCGCCATCCATTCATTATGCGACAGGCCAAACACACACGCCGTGGCGATGAAGGGCAGCGGCAAAAACTGATCGAACCGCACGGTCGTGAACTCGGGCTTGGCAATATAACGATATAAAAACGAGCGGTAAAACGCCTCCTCCAGCGGTGGCACCACAAGGGTGGAACCGAGGATGCGTGTGATGATAAACAACCAGGCCAGGGTGGCGTTGCCGGAAAATTGCACGAGCGGATCCCATGGCAATCCGGCCTTGGCCGGCGCATGGGACAGTCCGAGTTTCACCCAGAGCGTATCCTGCGTTGTCCAACTGCCCGAGATGCCCACCCAGAGGGCAAACACCCCGCTGCCCACCACAACCGCCTCCCAGCTAAAGGCCCACCGAATTTCCGTCACGAAGGGCAGCATTTTCCAGATCAACCAGACGCCCACCAGGGTTTTGGCCAAATAAAACCAGTAGCGCGAGGCTTCGCCAAACTGGCCCTGGCAGTAGGTGAGCAGGAGGAAAATAACAAACGGCAGCACCCTCGCCGCCGCCGGGGAACCGGCCAGGAATGTATTCAGCCAACGCATATAATAGTGGGGAATTTCAATCAAAGGCCGCCGCCCAGAATTTTCCGTGCCGCCGCCACCAGCGCGGCCGCCTCCTCAGGCGTGCCGATGGTGATGCGCAAGTAATCCCGGATTGCCGGCGGGGCGAACCACCGCACGAGGACTTTTTCCTCCCGCAGTTTTTGCAGCCAGACCTCCGCCGGATACTGCGGCGGTTGGGCGAGGATGAAGTTCGTCTGGCTGGGCAGCACAATGAAGCCCAGCTCCGCGAGCTCCCGGCTCAAGCGGTCTCGCGTGGCAATAATGCGTTTGAAATTGGCACGATAATAATCCAGGTCCTCCAGCGTGGCCGCCGCCGCGATTTGCCCCAGCCCATTCACATTATAACTGTCGCGGATTTTGTGCAGCGCACTGATGAGGCCGGCCGGACCGATAAAATATCCCACCCGCTGGAAGCAGAGCGAGTAGGCTTTCGAGAACGTGCGGGACACCAGCACATGCGGATATTTGAGCGCCAGTGCGGCCGCGTTTTCCGCCGCGAAATCCACATAGGCCTCGTCCAGCACCACCACCCCCGTTTGTGCGTGGCACAACTCTTCGAGCGCGGCCGTGGCATAGCCATGCCCGCTGGGAGCGTTCGGAGTAGTCACGAGTGTGAGGGCGGCGTCAAAATGCCAGTGCCGTCCCTTTTTCAAATCAGCCACTGTCGGCAGGCTAAAATCGGCCTTCAACGGCACCCCGTTTTTCGCCGCGCCATGGGTGTCCGCCAGCACCGGGTACAGGGAATAACTGGGCGTGAAATACTGCACCGTCTCGGCGGGCCGGGAGCGGAGCGGCCGGGTGGCGGGTTCCACAAACGCCCGGATGGCCAGCGCCAGCAATTCGTCCGAGCCGTTGCCGACAATGATATTTTCCGGCTGGCAGCCGTGCAGCGCCGCCAGTTTTTCGCGCACCACCTCCGCTGTGGGATTGGGGTACAGTCGCAGCCGCCCGTCCACCGCCGCCTTTACCGCGCGCAGCACCGCGGGCGACGGCGGGTAGGGATTCTCGTTGGTGTTCAGTTTGACCAGCCCTTCGATCTTGGGCTGCTCGCCAGGGACATACGCGTGCAATTTCTGAACGAGCGGGCGGATCAATTTGTTTCGACGGTTGGCGATCATGTAAAATTACTTCCGAATCACCGCCGACTGTCCATGTGCGGCCAGACCTTCCATCTCCGCGAATTTCTTCACGGCCGGCAGGGCCTTTTTCACCGCCGCGCGGCTGTATTCCACAATGCTTGTGCGGCGTTGGAATTGGTCCACCGTAAGCCCGGCAAAGGAGACTCCGGCCCCGCCCGTCGGCAGGGTGTGGCTCGGACCGGCCACGTAATCCCCCAACACCGTGGGCGACCACGGACCCAGGAAAATAGCGCCGGCAGTCAATATTCCCTCGGACACCTTGCGCGGTGAGCGGGTCATGATCTCGCAATGTTCCGGCGCCAGTTGATTGGCCAGCGCCACACCGTCAGCCAGGCTCGGCACCTGGATGAGGAAGCTGTTGTTATCGAGCGCCTTTTTGATGAAATCGCGCCGGGGCAGCGTGGGCATTTGCCGGGCGATTTCCAGTTCCACCGCTTTCAAAAACTTGGCGGAGGTCGTCACCAGCCAGACGCGTTCGTGGCCGGAGCCGTGCTCCGCTTGGGCCAGCATGTCGGCGGCGGCGAACTTGGGAATGCCCGAGTCATCCGCCAGCACCAGCAACTCGCTCGGCCCCGGCAGCAAATCAATCGCCACATGCCCGACCAGCAGGCGCTTGGCCGTGACCACATAAGCATTGCCCGGACCAAAAATTTTCACCACACGCCGGATCGTCGCCGTGCCATACGCCATGGCCGCAATGGCCTGCGCCCCGCCCACGCGATAAATCTCCGTGGCCCCCGCCGCCCGCGCGGCGAAGAGCAGCGCGGCATTGATGCTGCCATCCTTGCCACAGGGCGTGCACACCACGATTTCCCGGCAGCCCGCCACCTTGGCGAGTGTGATCGTCATGAGTGCGGTGGACACCAGCGGCGCCGTGCCTCCCGGAATGTAAACGCCCACTCGTTGGAAGGGGTCAAATTTTTCCCCGACGGACGCGCCGTGCGAGTTCTTCGTCTCCCAGGCCCGGCGTTTGGATTTGCGGGCGAAGGCGGCAATGTTTCCTTCCGCCTCGGTCACGGCGGCGCGCAACGGCTCGTCGGCCTTTACGGACGCGGCCAGCAACTCAGCCTGTGTGATGGCCAGTTGGTCGGCAGAGAGCGTCGCGCCGTCGAATTTTTGGGTGAATTCGAGAACGGCGGCATCACCGCGCACATAAACCTCCTGGAGAATGGCGCGAGTGGCGGCCTCAATGGCCGGATCGAACAAACTGGAAGCTGCGGTGACCTCGCCCAGACGCTGGGAATAACGGGCCTCGGTGCAACGGATGATCTTCATGCCCATAGGCTAGGGGAATGGCGCGACAAAGTCAAAACGCCGGGTGGCGTTTTGGTGGGTGTGAGACAAATTTCAGGAAAACCCTCTTTTCCGCATTTTTTTGGTGCCATCATATATATGAGCATATATAGTCCGGCCATGAAGACCCATACCACACCGCAGTCGATCCTCAAAC
>Ga0182012_10000798_pt1 | contig 34428 bp, 27 predicted proteins | sample 612S2SmetaG_FD_120486 | JGI IMG/M metagenome (GOLD analysis project Ga0182012, IMG submission 120486) | Permafrost microbial communities from Stordalen Mire, Sweden - 612S2S metaG | ecosystem: Environmental > Terrestrial > Soil > Wetlands > Permafrost | place: Sweden: Stordalen | collected...
GAAGTACTGCTGTTTCAGCGCTTCGTAGATCGCCTCGCGTCGATCATAGATTCGCTTCCGCTTTCGCGCGGGCGCCTTGGTCAGCGCGTAAGCGGTGATCAGCGGCAGGGTAATGGTGGAATCCGCGTAGCAGACGACGCAGTCCGGCAGGTTATCCGGATCGATCTTTCCCCAGCTCACCGCCTCGGCGGGAGTCGCCCCCGAAAGCCCGCCCGTATCCGGCCGCGCATCGGTGCATTGCAAGAAGTAATCATGTCCGCGTTCTTCGATCCCCATCACTTCCTGGATCTGCGGCTCCGTCTGGAGCATGAAATTTTTCGGCGACCCGCCGCCCACCAAGAACACGGAGGATTTGTGGCCCGAGGACTTGGCCTCATATACGATGGCCGCGGTTTGGTTGACATCGCGGTTCACATCGGGGAGCAATTGGGAGCCCCGCATGGCCATGGCGGCCACATTCATGCCAATCGAACTGTCCCCCGGGCTGCTGGTGAACACCGGGATGCCGCATTCATAGGCGGTGGCCAGCACCGAACTGTCCGCCACGCCCAATTGCCGGCCCCGCGCCGCCACATATTTGCCGAGCAGATGATGAAATTCGTCGGTGCCCATCGTGCGCTGAAATTCCGCGCCCTGGATGACCTCGCGCACAAACGCGTCGGTGTCCAGCAGCACATGGTAATCGAACAGAATGTCGTAAATCCGCACGACCCCGTCCCGCCGCAGCGCGACATCCGCCAGAAACGGCGATCCCTGGTAGAGCGACATGTCCAGCCCGTAGTGCAGGTCGTGATAGAGGTTCGCGCCGGTGGAAACAACCCAATCCACAAACCCCGCGCGCATCAGCGGGACCAGGCAGGATTTCCCCAGACCCGCGGGCGTCAGCGCACCGGTCAAGCTCATGCCCACAAAACCGCCGGCAGGCAGCATTTTTTCCGTGAACAACTTCGCGGCTTCCCGGACGCGTCCGCCGTTGTAGGCCAGAAAAACCTGGTCAATCAGGTCGGCGGCGGAGATGTCTTTTCCAATGCCCAAGGGATTTAACCGCGGGTACCCGGCAAATTTCTTCGTTGATAGCTTGCTCATGCGCGGAAGTTTTGCACAACCACCCGGTAACGCAAACCGGAAATGTCTCGGAAATAATTCGGGCGGCGTCCGGTTGGCCGGGTCCGTCACCATCTACTGGTAGTGGATAAAGACCTATGCCGGCCGGAACCCGGCCAATTCCCCGGCCACCTGGCTGACCACCGCCGCCCAATCACCCGGTCGCGGCTGCCGGAACAAACGCAGGGTGGGATACCACGGACTGTCCGCCCGCTCCCTCAGCCAGCGCCAATCCGGCGCATAGGGCAACAACAGCCAACCGGGACGCCCCAGTGCTCCCGCCAGATGCGCCACGGACGTGTCCACGGAGATCACCAGGTCAAGACGGTTCAGCCAGGCGGCGGTGTCGGCATAGTCGCGGATCCGGGGCGACAAATCCACGACGGCAGGGGCCAGGGCTGACAACGCCGGATCGGGCGGGACTTGCAGGCTGTAAAACGTGGCGCCGGCCTGGGCCAGCAGCGGTGTCAACCATTTCAGTGAAATGGAACGATGCCGGTCGTTTTGGTGCGTCGGATTGCCGGCCCACGCCAGCCCGATCTTCAGATCCTTCGGATTGTCCCCGGCCCTCACCGGCAGTTCGGGGGCTTGCTCCGGGCTTCGCAGGTAGGGAACCGGGGCGGGAATGGAATCCAGGGTCGTCTTAAACCACCGGGCCAGACTCATCAAGGCACAATGACGGTCAAAGGCCGGCAGGGCACCGCCCCGGGCGATCACCTGATCCACCCCCTGGATGGACCCGAACAACCGGACCAGCGGGGCCGGGCATTCGAAGATCACCCGGGCACCGCGGCGCGCCAGTTCGGGCAGGTAACGGGCAAATTGAATACTGTCTCCGGCGCCCTGCTCCGCATACACCAAAATCCGCAAACCATTGACCTCCTCGCCCTGCCAGGCGGGCGCCGCAAAGGTCCGCAGGGGAGGACTCCCTTTCAACCGCCACCGCCACTCGTATCCCTCCCATCCCCGGTCCAGATCGCCCAGCAGCAGCAACGACAGCGCCCGGTCAATCTGGGCCTCCACCATCCCCGGCCCGGCCCGCAATAACTCGTCGAAGGCCGCCACGGACTCTTCCACCCGGCCCGCTTCCCGCAGGGCATTCCCCAATTGGTGCCGGAGCGTCGGGGAGGAGGGGTCAAATTGCAGGGCGGTTTGAATTTCCTGAATGGCCTCGGCCGGGCGGTCCATCCCCCGCAGGGCGTTGGCCAGGTTGTTGTAATAACTGGCAACCTTCGGCTGCAACTGGATGGCGCGGCGATGGTATTCCACCGCCCGGGCCGACCGCCCGGCCGCATGGTGGGCCACCCCGAGGTTGTTCCAGGCCGGGGCAAAATCCGGTTTGATCCGCAGGGCCTGTTCGTAACAGGCAATCGCCTCGGGGATCTGATTCAGCTCCTGCAACACCAGGCCCAGATTATAATGGGCGTCAAAGAACAGCGGCTGGATTTTCAGGGCTTGAACGAAAAACCGCGCGGCCTCCACCTTCCGGGAACCGGCCAGGCTCTGCATGGCCTGGCGAAACAGCGCGTTTGCTTTGGGAGTTACAACGGGGGCCATGACAATGGTTGGAGCCGGCCGGCACCACGCCGATGCCGCGAACACGTCCCGAGCATAGCCACGGCCCAAATGGTGTCAATCTCCCAATCAGGTGTTGGCCAACACATTCGACTTCGCTGTTTCGGTTAAACATTCCTTGATCATGAAAGGAAAAATATTTAACAATGGCTCAAAATCTGGTTTAATCAGGCCTGACCACAAACGGTTATGACCAAAAAACTTAAACACGGGTCCGCCCCGGACGGCCAGGCCGGGGCCGGCAACCGGAACTCCCTCACCGCCGGCCTGCGGGGGCCGCTGCGGATGCGGGATTAAATCATTTCCGGAGCATTCAACCCACCCACTTAAGGAGAAACCATATGTCCACTGAAGCCAAATGCCCGTTCAACCACAGTGCCGGCGGCGGCACGTCGAACCACGACTGGTGGCCGCACCAGTTGAAACTCGAACTCCTGCACCAGCATTCCGCCAAGTCCAACCCCATGGGCGGCAACTTCAACTACGCCAAGGAATTCCAGAGCCTGGACCTGGCCGCGGTGAAGAAAGATCTCGCGGCGCTGATGACCGATTCGCAGGACTGGTGGCCTGCGGACTTCGGACATTACGGGGGGTTGTTCATCCGGATGGCGTGGCACAGCGCCGGCACCTACCGCACCGGGGACGGTCGCGGCGGCGGTGGCCGGGGCCAGCAACGCTTCGCGCCGCTCAACAGCTGGCCGGACAACGTGAGCCTGGACAAGGCCCGCCGCCTGCTCTGGCCCATCAAGCAAAAATATGGCCGGAAGATTTCGTGGGCCGACCTGATAATCCTCACGGGAAACGTCGCGTTGGAAACGATGGGCTTCAAAACCTTCGGCTTCGGCGGCGGTCGCGAGGACGTCTGGGAGCCGGATCAGGACGTCTATTGGGGCAAGGAGGCCGCCTGGCTGGGCGACCAGCGCTATTCCGGCGACCGTGATCTTGAAAAACCGCTCGCCGCCGTGCAAATGGGGCTGATTTACGTCAACCCGGAAGGCCCGAACGGCAAACCCGATCCGCTGGCCGCCGCGCGGGATATCCGCGAGACGTTCGCCCGCATGGCGATGAACGATGAAGAGACGGTGGCGCTCATCGCCGGCGGCCATACCTTCGGCAAGACCCATGGCGCCGGCCCGGCGTCCCAGGTGGGGCCGGAGCCGGAAGCGGCCGGCCTTGAACAGCAGGGTCTGGGCTGGAAGAGCAGCTTTGGCACCGGCAAGGGCGGTGACGCCATCACCAGCGGACTGGAAGTGACCTGGTCCGCCACGCCCACGAAGTGGAGCAACCATTACTTTGAGAACCTGTTCGGCTACGAATGGGAACTCACAAAGAGTCCCGCCGGGGCGCAGCAATGGACCCCCAAGAATGGCGCCGGGGCCGGCACCGTGCCGCACGCGCACGATGCCTCCAAACGGATTGCGCCCGCCATGCTGACCACCGACCTCGCCCTCCGGTTCGACCCGGCTTACGAGCAGATTTCCCGGCGCTTCCTGGCAAACCCGCAACAGTTGGCCGACGCCTTTGCCCGGGCGTGGTTTAAGCTCACCCATCGCGACATGGGCCCGCGCGCACGTTATTTCGGACCGGAGGTCCCCAATGAGGAGTTAATTTGGCAGGATCCCATCCCCGCCGTGAATCATAAATTGGTTGGGGAGGAAGACATCGCCTCCCTGAAAGGGAATATCCTCGCGTCCGGCTTGTCCATCTCGCAACTGGTTTCCACCGCCTGGGCCTCGGCCTCCACTTTCCGCGGCTCGGACAAGCGCGGCGGTGCGAACGGCGCGCGCATCAGCCTCGCGCCCCAGAAAGATTGGGAAGTCAACCAACCGAAGCAGTTGGCGCAGGTGCTGACGACCCTCGGCGGCCTCCAGCGCGCCTTCAATGAGACGGCGACAGGCGGCCGGCAAATCTCGCTGGCCGATTTGATTGTCCTCGCCGGCTGCGCCGGCGTCGAGCAGGCCGCCAAGCTGGCCGGCCAGACCGTGAAGGTGCCGTTCACGCCAGGACGCATGGACGCCGCCCAGCAGCAGACCGATGTGGAATCCTTCGCCGTGCTCGAACCCATCGCGGACGGATTCCGCAATTATCTCAAGGGCAGATACACCCTGCCCGCCGAGGCGCTGCTGGTGGACAAGGGGCAGTTGCTGACCCTCACCGCGCCCGAAATGACGGTGCTCGTGGGGGGCCTGCGCGTCCTGAACACCAACTTCGGCGGGAGCCCGCACGGGGTCTTCACGCGGCGACCGGAGGCGCTGACCAACGACTTCTTCGTGAACCTGCTGGACATGGGCACGGAGTGGAAGCCGGTTTCTCCGGAGGCCGAGGTGTTTGAAGGCCGCGATCGTAAAACGAATGCCCTCAAGTGGACCGGCACCCGCGTGGACCTGGTCTTCGGTTCCAACTCCCAGCTCCGCGCCCTGGCGGAAGTTTATGGCAGTTCCGACGCCGGGCAGAAATTCATGCACGACTTTGTCGCGGCTTGGAACAAAGTGATGAACCTGGATCGCTTTGACATTTTATAATCCTATTTTATTTAACCGCAGAGATCTCCAAGCACGCCAGGAGAAGATGGGCCGGGCTGCTCCGGGTTGGAGGCGATAATCGATGAACGCCTCCTTGCCTTCCCGCATTGGCCGGCGGACGGCCTGGCCGCAGCTCAAGCAGCCGCGCGCCGGAGGGCGGAATCGGGCGCCCCCCCAACGGTGATGCCGGCCAATTTTTTCGGCAAATTTTCCGTTGCATATCCGGCTCATAATAAATAACTTACGGCATGTCCATTTTTCCTGTGCGGGGTGTGCCATGCGTGAGTATTGGGTTTCACCGGCCTTTTAAAACCATCGGCCGGCTGAACTGCCTGCTGATTTTGACGGCTTTTACCCACCGGTCAGACGCGCAAATCGGGTCCGGTGCCCCGGCTCCGGCAGCCTCAACGGTGACTCTGGCCTGGAATGCCAGCATGGACCACGGGGTGGTGGGTTACGACGTCTATTACGGTGGTGCCAGCCGGGGCTATACCAACAAAACTGCGACCGGGCTTGTCTACCGCCAGGCGGTTTCCAATTTGACTGTAGGTATACGATATTACTTCGCCGTCACCGCCCGCAATGCCTCCGGCGTGGAGGGTGATTTTTCCAACGAAGTGGCTTGGACCGTGACGAACCCGCCGCCCGTGTCGCTGTTTGTGACCGCGCCCCTGACGGAGGCTGTTCAGACCACAACCGCGGAGGTTGCCGTTGCCAACAAGACGGCGGACCCCGCGACGGCGCCAGCCGCCGAGGCCAAACCGCCAGCCACCACCGCCCGGCCGGCCCTTTCGCCCCTGGGCGCGAAGCCAGCCGCTGCCTTTGCAACCGCGGCGGCCGTGCCGGCGCCGCCGCCCGGGTTGCAATTGGCGATCACCCCCGACCAACAGGTCATTTTAACCGTGACCGGGCCGGCCAATCACACTTATGCCATCCAGGCCGCCCCCGATTTGGTTTCCTGGACGGTCATCGGCACCGCGGCCATCGGTGACAGCGGGTCGTTGAGTTTTGCCGACACCAACGCGGCGGGCTTTTCGAGCCGCTTTTATCGGACCGCAGACTTCACCCCCTAACGAACAGCCAGCGACCCGCCGCCCGGGAGAATTGTCAATTAATGAGCTGGACAAAGGACGAGGATAACGGTACACGGTCAAATCATGGATTCCATGAACCTGCCGTTTGCCTTTCCGGCTTTGGGACCGTTGGCCGGATTCTTGGCCGTCCTTTTTGCCTTGGGGATGATCGTCCTGCACATCACCTTGGCAATCAGCCTTTCCCAGGACATGAGCCGCCTGCGGGCGCAAGGCCGGCCGGTGATGGTGCTGACGCCGTTTACCTGGGGTCTGGCCGCCTTGGTGCTGGGCCTGATCGCCGTCGTCTTCTACTGGGTTTGCCATTATTCCCGGTTTGCCCGGATGGAAAAGAAGCCGGATGCCCCCTGAAACGCGTTATGTCGACCTGTTCCAAAATTTATGAAAATCCGAAATGAACTGATCCAAGGTTGGTTGAACAAATTGGCAAATCAGACCATCACCTATGCGCTGGGTTATGTCTGCCTCTCGTTCTTTGCCAGGGAGACCGCCTTCACCATCGCCGTTTCATTGTTAGCCATCGGCGTGCTGTCGAGATTGGGCCAGGAATTTTTGCGCTGGAAAAGCCGGCAAGCCCATGCCAATACAACCCCGAGCTAATGAGACATTTCAGCCTCCGCCGGACGTATTATCTTTCGGCGAGGTGACTTTGCTCTTCATCCGCATTGTTCCCGGCGACCCGGCACGCGATTTTGTCCCGGCTTATCACTTCCGTATTTTGGTTGACGATGGCTCGGACGTTGGCCATCTCAATTTCCGGGTCGGCGACACCGGGCACGTCCGCATTTGCGCCGGCCACATCGGATTTGAAATTCTCAAACCGTTTCGCGGTCGCGGCTATGCGTTTCAAGCGTGCCGGGCCGTCGCTCCGTTGGTGCGCTCATTCTATGACGCCGTGACCATTACATGCGACCCGGACAACCGGGCGTCCCGGCGCACCATTGAGCGTTTGGGCGCAACTTTTACCGATGAGGTTCCCATTCCGCCGGACGACCCCCATTATCAACGCGGCTCGCGCAGCAAGAGACGTTATCGGTGGACACCTTGACCCCCAATCGGAGCTGTTAATCGGCGGGGATTGAGATTTTTATCATGGGCAGAGCGGCAGCCCTCCCCTACCCTGGAGTCCATGCACCTGCGACTGTTGCGCTTGTTCCTCGGCTTCGCCGCCTTCGCCTGGGGCGTGTCGGTGTTCGGGGTCTTTCTCAGTTGGCCGGCGGCGACGACGGCCTTGCAGGGGCTGGGCGCCCGGCCGATTGCCTACGACCCCATGCTGGATTACTGGTTGCGCATGGCCGCCGGCGCCTTCGCCCTGATCGGCGGCTGGTATTTGGTGTTGATGATCTGGCCGCGGAAGTTCCACGCCGCCATCCCGTGGTTCGGCGCCTTGATGGTGGCGGAGGGCGTGATTTTGCTGGTTCACGGCGTGCGCCTCGGCCTGCCCCCGTTTCCCTTTTACGGCGACACCGCCGCCTGTTTTGTCGGTGGCGGCGGCATTTGGTTTCTGGCCCGCTACGCCAAACCCTGAGCAATTAGTTCCGGGCGAGGAACAAGTTCGTGCCGCCATCGCAGGCGAAGGTCACGTTCGTCGCCGTGCAACAGTCTGAATTCGTTCCCTCCCCAACCATCCATAGCGCATTCTTGCCGGAGCAGGCGATGGTGTTCGTGCCGCAACCGGCCGGAGGGGTGGTGGAAACACCGGTCCTCGCCGGCCCGGGCAGGGCCAGGGCCAGCATCGGAACGGCCAGGGTCAAAAAGATAGCTCTTTTCATATTAATTATTGTTCCGATTAATACCCGACCTCTAACGGCCCGTCAATTAAAACGGGGCGGAAAAGCCGGCGCACGGCGCATCCCGAATTTATTGGCGGATTTTTGTACCGTTGAATTCCCAGCATGATGTCTCGCGTCCCGCATTGCCGGATCAACCCAATGCCACCAGCTTTTGACGACCCACGACCACTGGAACCACCGTATTATGGTGAGTCTGACGATGATTCTCCCTCTCCCCAAGGGAGAGGGCCGGGGTGAGGGGGAACGGATGCCACGTGTTGGAAATCTACATTTTATGAAAACGATGCCGGTTGAAACCCCGGTGGCATTGAGTTTCCCAACCCGAAGGCCCGCCAAATTGGCGCCCGCCCAACCGTACCAACAACCTCGGGATGCACTGGCTGGCGCATTCCGGTGGCGTTTTCAACCGGAAATGGTATATACCAGCCTCGTGATGAACAACCCGCCCGCCCCCCGCGAGCCCGGCCGGATCTTCTGGCCGCTGGCGTTGTGCCTGATTTTTTCGCTGGCGGTGGGTGTGAGCCTGGCGGCGGTGCTGCGGTCGGCCGCCCGGTTGAAGACCTTCCTGGCCCAGGGCGTGGTGCGGAAAATCGATCCCGCCGAAAGCACCGTGAGCATCCAGCACGCGGCCATTCCCGGGTTCATGCCGGCCATGACCATGCCCTTTGTCGTCAAAGACACCAATGCGCTGGCCGGCCTCGCCCCGGGAGACGCCGTGGCCTTTCAAATCACCGTCAGCGCCCGGGACGGCTGGATCGACCACCTCCAAAAACTGCCGCCGGGCCGGGATCCGGACCTGCCCACGACCGGTCCGTTCCGGCTGGTGCGGGACGTGGAACCGCTGGCGGTGGGCGATCCCCTGCCCGATTACCGCTTCACCAACGAACTGGGCCGGACGGTGTGGCTGCACGATTTCCAGGGCCAGGCCCTGGCCATCACCTTTGTGTTCACCCGCTGCCCGTATCCGACGTTTTGCCCGCGCATGTCCGACCTGTTTGCGGATACCATCGCCCGGCTGGCCGGCGACCCGCAGGCCCCGGCCAATGTCCATTTCCTGACCGTCTCGTTTGATCCCGACTACGACACGCCGGAGCGGCTGCAGGCGTACGCGGAATTGCACCATTACAACCCCCAACGCTGGAGCTTTCTGACCGGGCAATTGCTGGACATCACCGCGCTGGCGGATGCGTTTGGGATGGAATTCTGGCACGACGGCGCGAACCTCAACCACAACCTGCGCACCGCCGTGGTGGATGCCGGCGGCCGGGTGCAAACCGTTCTGACCGGGAACAGTTGGACGGCGGAGACGCTGGCGGCGGAAATGGTCAATGCCGCCCGGATGCCGGTGACGAAGTGAAGTTACGGCAAACGGTCCTCAATATCAATCTTCACCGTGGCCATCGGCGTCTTGGCGCCCTCGGCCGGCGCAGCCGGGCTTTCCCAAGGTTGCGGCTGGAAGTGCGCCCACCAATCCGCTTGTTCCGCCACCGTCCAGTCCGCCGCGTGCGGGGTGGCCCGCAGCAGCGCCCGCAAATCCAAAACGTTCTGCGGCCGGTCGGCAGGCGCGGCCGCCAGACAAGCCAGGACGATCCGGTCCAGCTCGGGGCTGATGGGCAGCCGGCTCCGTTGACTGGGCGGCGGCGGCGGACCGGCCAGTTGTTTGTCATGAATTTCCCGGACGGTTTCGCCGTCGTAGGCGTAATCGCCGGTCAACAAATAATAGGCCAGCGCCCCGACCGAATAAATGTCGCTGCGCGGATCGCTCGCGGTGTTGTCCTGGATGGCTTCCGGCGGCATGAACCACGGTGTGCCCTCGAGCGCATCCCGGCCCGCCAGGTTCATTTGCTGGCGGTTTTCCGCGCGATATTCCTGCACCAGCCCGAAGTCCAGCACCTTCACGCTGTCCGGGATGCCGCCGCGATCGCACAGAAAAATATTGCCGGGCTTGATGTCCCGGTGGATCAGCCCCAGCCCGTGCGCCTCGGCCAGCGAATCGCACACCTGCGTGAGAATGTGGATCACCCGCGCCTCGGGCGTCGGCCCGAACCGGGCCACAAAATCGTGCAGGTTCAGGCCGCGCAGGTATTCCATCACGTAATAAAAGATGCCGTCGGGGGTGTGCCCGTAATCGTAAACCTGGATCGTGTTGGGATGGGTCAGCCGGCAGGTCAGGCGGACCTCGCGTTCAAACCGTTGGATCGCCGCCGGATCCGCCCGGTCGGGCAGGAGCAGTTTCACGGCCGTGTCCCGCCGCAGCAGCGCGTGGCTGGCCCGGTAGACCACCCCCATGCCGCCCTCGCCGATCTTCTCCTCAAGCGTATATTGACCAAGCTGTTTTAATCGCAACTCCGCCACGTTCAACCGGCGGCGCGAGGCGGTGTTCGCGAACGAAAACAGGAGCATCCCCACGGCGCACAGGATCAGCAGCAGCAGCAGCATAAGGAACAGCAGCCGCACGATGTGCAGCGGCCGGAAGGCCTCATCCGCGTCAATCTGCGTGGCCACCCCGAACCCGAGTTGCGGCAGCCAGCGCCACGCCCCCACCACCGCCACCCCGCGATAGTCCCGCGACGGGGCCACCTCCACCCCGTCCGTGCCCTCCACCGCCTCCCCCACAATGTGGATCAGCGGACGCGTCGCCGGGTCCACCCCCGCAGCCTTGTAACCGGCCGCCAGGTCGCCGCCCGGATCATGCAGCCGCACATACAGCGCGGAACTCTTGTTGGTCTCGTTCAGGAGCCCCAGCCGAAACAATTGCGAATCGAAACGGCTTTCCGAAATCAACAGCCCGGTCTGGTCAAATGCATACGTCTCCCCGGATTCACCCGAACGTGCGACTGACAGGATGCGGGAAAATTCCATGTCCGGATTGATGACCAGCGCCAGCGCGCCCCGGACGACCCCGTTGGTGTCATGCAATGGCGCGGCCACCTGCATGAGCGTTCGATCTCCGCGCCGACCGCGACCGGGGGGGGGCGACAACGGCCGCCCGAACCGGCCCCTGAAATCCCCGCCCGGCAGCCGGAATCCGGGTCCAAATCCCCGGCGCTCCGCCAGCATATCCTGTTTGAACGGGGTGATCATGACGGGCTCATCCGCCGCAAATAATTCGGCAAACTGGTTCGTATGGGCGTCGGAAATCGGCATCCCCGGCGGCGGCATGCCTGGCGGCATCCAGCCGCCCCGGTTGGTGCTGGCCGCCGCCACCACGATGAAATTGGTGTTCACCAGCTGGGCGACCTCGTACCCCAGTTGATTCAACCGGGGCCGCAGGTAATTGGCAAACTTCACGCTTTCGGAATTGGGCCGAAACTCCGGGGGGCCGCCCGAACCCGGTCGCATCTCTGGGCCGCCGGGACCCGACCGCATTTCCGGGCCGGAAGGCGCCGGGTTGTCCAAAATCCGGAGGCTGGAGTTCTGGACGACTGGTTCCTCGGCCAGCAGGGTGGCGAACTTCACCTGATTGGTCGTCCAGATTTGCAACGCCTTCACATTGGCGTTAAGCGTGGCATTAAGCTGGTCCTTGAGCTGGTCCTCGATGGTCTCGCGCAAACGGTTGTTCCCCCACCAACCGAACGCGGCCACCAAGCCGGCGATCAGCAGCGGCACCAGCCACAACGGTTGTTTCATCAAATTGCGCATGTTCCATCACTGCCCACACCAGACGTTGCGCAGGATTGCCCCGTTTCGTCAACTCCGTTCAGCTTTCAGCCTACAGCCCACAGCCTGCAGCCTTTAACCTTTTTCCTCCAGCCTTTTTACTTTATACTTTTTCAAAAATGTTTCCCGCCCACATGCTCCGTCGCGCCGCCCTGGTGCTGGCCGTCCTCCCGGGCCTCTGCGCCGGCGGGCGGCTCGTGCGGGCGGCCACCCCCGACCCGGTCCTGCCGGCCGGCGTCGAGGCCATGTGGGATCTGAACCTGGCTTATCATGAAACCACGCCCACCCGCGAGCGCATCTGCCTCAACGGCCTCTGGCAGTGGCAGCCCGCCAATGCGCTGGACGCGCCGCCGCCCGCCGGAGCCTGGGGCTATTTCAAGGTGCCGGGCTGTTGGCCGGGCATCACCGACTATTTGGAGAAGGATTCCCAGAAGGTGTACCCCCACCCGGCCTGGGCCGGGCGCAGCCTGCCGGAAATCACGGCGGCCTGGTATCAGCGGACGTTCGAGGTGCCCGCAGGTTGGTCCGGCCGCCGCCTCGCCCTGCGTGTCGAGTATCTCAATTCCTACACCGCCGTGTTTGTGGACGGCCGGCGCGCCGGGGAAATCCAGTTCCCCGGCGGCGAACTGGACCTGCCCGCGTGTCCGCCGGGGGTGACCCACACGTTGGCATTGCTCGTCGTCGCCATGCCGCTCCAGGGCGTGATGCTCTCCTACACCGACAGCGCTTCCGCCCGCCAGGTCCGGGGCGCTGTGCCCCGGCGGGGGTTGTGCGGCGACGTGTATTTGCTCAGCACCCCCCCCGGACCCCGGCTCACGGATCTCCGGACCCAAACCTCCTTCCGCCGCCGGGAATGCTGCTTCGACGCGGCGCTGGACGGGCTGGCGCCCGACGCCCCATACCAGTTGCGGGCGGTCGTTCACGAGCCGGACGGCGCGCCGCGGACCTTCACCGGCCTGGTGTTCCCGGGACGCGCGCTCGTAGCGGGACGCATGACATTCACCAACCAATGGATGCCCGCGCGGTTGTGGGACACCGACACGCCCTCCAACACCTGCACCGTGGAAATCTCGCTGCTGGACGGCGCCGGCCGGGTCTTGGACACCGGCTGGCCCGTGCGGTTCGGCTTCCGCGAATTCTGGATTGACGGCCGGGATTTCCAGCTCAACGGCAAGCGCATCTTTCTCTCCGCCGTGCCGCTGGACAATGCGGAGGTCAGCGCGGCCACCGCCACCTACGGCGCGGCGCGGGAAAGTTTCGCGCGCCTCAAGGGCTTCGGCATCAACTTCGTCTACACCCACAATTACGGCTGCGAACCCGGCTCGCACCTGGGCTTTGAGGAAATCCTGCGGGCGGCGGACGACGCCGGGATGCTGGTCGCTCTTTCGCAGCCCCACTTCAGCCATTATGATTGGAAACGCCCGGCCGACGACCCGGCCGGCGGCTATGCCCGCCACGCCGAATTTTACACCCGGGCCGCCCAGAACCATCCGTCCGTGGTCATGTACAGCATGAGCCACAACGCCACCGGCTACGAAGAGGACATGAATCCCGACCTGCTGGACGGCCGGCACGACGTGCGCGAACCTTGGGCGCAGCGGAACGTCGCGCTGGCCTTGCGCGCGGAGGCGGTGGTCCGCCGGCTGGACCCCGGCCGCATTGTCTATCACCACGCGTCCGGGAACCTCGGCGCGCTGGACGACATGAATTTCTACCCCAATTTCGTGCCGGCGCAGGAGCTGTCCGATTGGTTCGGACATTGGGCCGCCGAGGGGGTCAAGCCGCTGTTCACCTGCGAATACGGCGCGCCGTTCGCCTGGGACTGGACGATGTACCGCGGCTGGTATGAGGGGAAACGCGAGTGGGGCGGTGCGGTCGTCCCCTGGGAATTTTGCGTGGCGGAGTGGAACGCCCAGTTCTTCGGCGACCCCGCCTACCTCAGCAGCGCAGCGGAACACCAGAACCTCCGCTGGGAGGCCGCCCAATACCAGGCCGGCAAGGTCTGGCACCGCTGGGATTACCCCAACCCGCCGGGGTCGCCGCGGCTCGCCGAATGTTTCCCGGTATACGCCCTCTATCTGACCGACAACTGGCGCGCCTACCGCACCTGGGGCGTCTCCGGCATCTCCCCGTGGGATTTCGGCCCGTTTTGGAAATTACGGGACGGCGTCGACCAGCGCTGGCATGACCTGCCGGTGGATTGGCGGAACCTGCAGCGCCCCGGCTTCAGCCCGGATTATCTCGGCGAACAGTATCAGCGGATGGACCTCGCCTTCGGCCGCGCGGACTGGATCGCCACGCCGGCGGCGGAGGCGCTGGTGCGCAACAACCGTCCGTTGCTCGCCTGGCTGGCGGGCAAGCCCGACGCCTTCACCAGCAAGGACCACAATTTCACCCCGGGCGAAACGGTCGAGAAGCAGCTCATCGTCATCAACAATTCGCGGCAAAGCGTGACGTGCGACTGTTCGTGGACGCTCGGTTTGCCCTCGCCCCGGTCCGGCCACCGGCAGATCACCGTGGACGCCGGTCAGCAGCAGCGGATACCCCTGCGGTTCGGGCTGCCCCCCGCCCTGCCCGCCGGGCGTTACGAACTGGCGGCCACAGTGGCCTTCAGCCTGGGCGAAACCCAGCAGGACAGTTTTTCCATTGATATTACCGAACCGCCCGCCGCGCCGCCGGTGACCGCCAAAATTGCGCTGTTTGATCCCCCGGGTGAAAGCCGCGCGTGGCTCAACCACCTGGGCGTCGCCACCCAAACCGTCGGGCCGGACGCGGATTTGTCGGGCTTTGACCTGTTCATCGTCGGCAAGTCGGCCCTGGCCCCGGACGTGCCGGCGCCGGACATCCGCCGGGTGCGCGACGGCTTGAAGGTGCTGCTCTTTGAACAGACCGCCGCGGTGTTGGAAAAGCGGTTTGGCTTCCGGGTGGTGGAGTACGGCCTGCGGCACGTCTTCACGCGGACGCCGGGCCACCCCGCCCTGGCCGGCCTCGACGCCGACAACTTCGCTGATTGGCGCGGCTCCGCCACGCTCACGCCGGAGCGCCTGACCTACCAACTGCGCCCGCAATATGGTCCCACCGTGGAATGGGCCGGGCTGCCCGTGACGCAGGCCTGGCGGTGCGGCAATCGGGGCAACGTGGCGTCCGTGCTCATCGAGAAGCCTGTGCGGGGGGATTTTCTGCCGCTCCTCGACGGCGGCTTCAGCCTGCAGTACAGCCCGCTGCTGGAATACCATGAAGGCCGGGGCCTGGTCCTCTTCTGCCAGATGGACGTGACCGGCCGCACCGAGCCGGACCCGGCCGCGGGGACGTTGACGCGTAATCTGCTGCAATACATTGCCCGCTGGCAACCGCCGCCCCGGCGCACGGTCGTCTATGCCGGGTCCGTGGCGGGGCGGCTGCATCTGGAGTCGCTGGGCCTCAACCCGGCGGCTTACGGCGGCGGCCGGCTGTCGTCCAACCAGGTGCTGGTGCTGGGCGCGGGGGGCGCCGGCGCGTTGGTGGGCGGCACCTCGCAGCTGAGTGATTGGATCCAGGCCGGGGGCCGGGTCCTGGCCATCGGATTGAACCAGCCGGAGGCGGCGGCGTGGCTGCCGTTCCCGGTGACCCTGCGGCGGGAGGAGCACATTTCGTCCTATTTCGAGCCGTCCGCCTGGAACACCTTGCTCGCGGGGATCGGTCCGGCGGATGTCCACAGCCGGGCGCCCCGGCAGATCCCCCTCGTGGCGGCGGGCGCGGAGACCCTCGGCGACGGGGTGCTGGCGCAGTCCGACGCGGGCAACGTGGTGTTCTGCCAGCTTGAACCGTGGCAATATTCCACGAACCTGGCGAACCTCAAGCGCACCTTCCGGCGGTCCTCCTATCTGGTCACGCGCCTGCTGGCGAACCTGGGCGTGGCCGGCGACACGCCGCTGCTGGAGCGCTTCCACCGCCCTGTCACGACGTCAGCGGAGCCACGCTGGCTGACCGGCTTCTACCTGGATCAGCCGGCGGAATGGGACGACCCCTACCGTTTCTTCCGCTGGTGAGGCCCTGCGGCCCTACCGGTAGCTGGCCCCGTCTTGGGCATACGCATATCCCATGATGACGGCCGCCACCACCCCGACGATGGTGGCGTCGCCGGCCACGGCCAGCGGCGTCAGCGCCACCCGCCCGGCGGTGTTGTGATCGTCCCGGTACGTGGGCAGGTTGCAAATCTCCGGCTCCCGTCCCGGTCGATACAGCGTGAAAGTCCAGCCGTTGGTGCCCAAAATGGCATAGGTGTTGGTTGAGACTTCATTGGGGATGACCACCAGTGTCCGGGACAGCTTGGGGTCAACAAAATGCGGGGCTTTGCCGGCCGCGATCCGCGTTTGGTTGGCCTCCAGAAAATAGGCCAGCCGTTTGATCTGATCGTCCCGGTCACTGAGCGCGTTATATTCCACCAGCACATCCCGGGACGGGGCCGCCTCGTACAAGGTCAATTCGGGATTGGCGACCGGCTGGCAGTAAGAACGCACATCTTTGTCCCAAAGTTTGTAGGTCAAGCTGGCCTTTTTGGTCGTTTCGCACCCCCCGCCCGCGCCCGCCAGCAGCACGGCCAGCAGCACATGCAAGCCTCTGCCGACCCCGGCCGGGACACGCCCCGAACCTGCCATTGGAGCAATCGCCGCAGGAGCTGTAAAAGGTGGGTTCATGTACTAGCCTTTAGCCTTTAGCCTTTAGCCTTTCCCCCGTCACGCCGTCACCAGCTCCGGCTCCACCCACTTGTTGTGTTCTTTGATGAGGTCCACCAAGCGTTCCACGGCTTCGGCTTCGGGGATGTTGAACTTGATGGGGGTCTTGCCCACATACAAATTGATCTTGCCGGGCGCGCCGCCCACGTAGCCAAAATCCGCGTCGGCCATCTCGCCGGGGCCGTTGACGATGCAGCCCATGATGGCGATTTTCACGCCCTTGAGATGTTCCGTGCGGGCCTTGATGCTGGCGGTGACGGTTTGCAGATTGAACAGGGTGCGGCCGCAGGACGGACAGGCGACGTAATCGGTCTTGAAGGAGCGGCAGCCCGCCGCCTGCAAAATGTTGTAGGCCAGGCGCAGGCTTTGGCCCCCGCCCGCTTCGCCGCGGACCAAAATGGCGTCGCCGATCCCGTCGGCCAGCAGCGAGCCGATCACCACCGAGGCGCGGAGCAGTGCGATCTTGGGCTCCAGCGGCACCGGCTCGAACTCCAGGCAATCCTTGAGCAGAATGGGGTTGTTGCAGCCGAGCCGCTTGAGCTTGGCCACCAGCAGGCGGAAGGCGGTGATGGCCGGCAGCGGGACGCCATCCTGCACCGTCACCAACTGGGTGGCGCAGTTGATTTTAAAATCCGTGGTCGGATCCAGTTCGGCGATGTTAAGATCTTCGTACACCGCCTCGGGCTTCACGTCGTCCTTGGCCCGGATCTTGGGCGCCACCTTGTCCCAGGTGGCGCGCGTGACCACCACCCGGATCAGTTGGTCGCCGCCGCACTTGACCGGGTCGGCCAGCAGAATCTCCGGGGTTTCGCGCCGTTCAAAATGGAAGGGATCAAACGCGACCGACACCCCGTGGATCGGATGGCGGGTGTTGCTCAGCCGCGGAATTTGCGCGAGCAAATCATTGCACACCTCGATTTCGCGCGGGCTGTCCTCCGTGAGCGAGACGCGAATGGTGTCGCCCAGACCGTCGGCCAGCAGCGAGCCGATGCCGATGGCGCTCTTGATGCGGCCGTCCTCCCCTTCCCCGGCTTCGGTGACGCCCAGGTGCAGGGGATAATTCCAGTCCGGCCCCTCCTGTTCCAACCGGGCCACGAGCAGGCGGTAGCACTCGATCATCACCTTGGGGTTGGATGACTTCATGGAGAACTTGAAATTGTGGAAATCGTGCGCGCGGGCGATGCGGGCAAATTCCAAGGCGCTCTCCACCATGCCCAGCGGGGTGTCGCCGAAGCGGTTCATGATGCGGTCGCTCAGGGAGCCGTGGTTGGTGCCGATGCGCAGGGCGCGCTTAAGCCGTTTGCATTCCAGCACCAGCGGGGTGAATTTCTCCTCGATCCGCCGCAATTCCGCCTCGTATTGGTCGTCGGTGTATTCCTTGATGGCAAATTTTTTGGTGTCCGCGTAATTGCCCGGGTTGACGCGTACGACTTCCACCCACTTGACGGCCTCCATGGCGGCCTCGGGTTTGAAATGGATGTCCGCCACGATCGGCACCTGGCAGCCGCGCCGCCGGAGTTCCTCCACAATCGGCCGCAGGTTCGCCGCGTCCTTGACCGTGGGGGCCGTGATCCGGACGAGCTGGCAGCCGACGGCCACCAGGTCGAGCGTCTGTTGCACGCTGGCGGCGGTGTCCATCGTGTCGCAGGTGATCATGGATTGATGGACCACCGGCCGGTCGCCGCCGATGATGACGCCGCCGTGTTGCGGGTCGCCGATCACCACCTCGCGGGTGCGGCGGCGGTGAAAGTTAAAGGGGGATTCGCAGTAGCGCATGGGTGGTTATTTGGAAGGCGCAAATACCACCGGGACCTCACGATCGGCCTGGGCGCTGCGCACCCAGTCGCTGGTGTCAAAAAAGGCGAGATAGAGCATGAACATAATGAGCATGGCGGCGAAGCCCGTCTGGATGAACTGCACAATCTGGCTGCTCACCGGGCGGCGGCGGACATATTCGATCACGGACAGCAGGATGTGTCCGCCGTCCAACACCGGCAGCGGCAGCAGGTTGAGCAGGGCCAGGTTGACGTTCATCACCACGCTGAACCAGAGCACGCGCCGCCAGCCGTCGTCGCTTTGGAAGAGATTGCTGTACACGCGGATGATCATCACCGCGCCGCCCATTTGCTGGAGGCCGATTTCGCTCTTCCGCGAGACCAAGGCGTGAAACGTGCTGGCGATCATGCTCACACTTGACTGAATTTGGTCCATCGGGCTCGGATGAACCAAGGTGTCATTGGTGTCCACCTGCAGGGAGAGAATGCCGTCCAAGGGCGGGCTGTTGGTGGGTTGCAGCGGTTTGACGGCCAGAAGGGTGCGGTCAAATTGTTCCTGCCCGCGCTTCACGGTCAGCGTGAAGGGTTCGGGCGCATGATTCGTCCAGGAATTCTCCAAGGTTTGCACGGGATCGTAGCTATAGAGATGCCGGCCGTTCAAGGCCACCAGCTCATCCCCCGGTTTCAGGCCGGCCAGCGACGCGGGGCTGTTGCTGGCGATTTCATACAGCACCGGCGCGGAGGCCGGCCCGATGAGAATTTGCCGCAACGCCTTCCGCTCATACCACTTGGTGACCTTGTGGATGGGCACCGGATAAGCCATGTGCTCCTGGCCGTCGCGGACATATTTGATGGGTATGTTGGTGCCTTCACTGGTGATGATGCACCATTTCACGCTGTCCTGGGTGACGGCTTCAAAGTGTTTCACCGGATGCCCGTCCACCTCCAAAATGGCGTCCCCGGGCAGCAGGCCGGCCTTGCCGGCGGGGCCGGCCGGGTCCACCGCGCCAACGATGGTGTTGTCGTTCACGGCATTGTCGGGTTTGCCCACGCCCCAAACCACAAAGGCGAAAAACACCGCCAGCCCGAAGCTCGCCAGGGGTCCGGCAAAGGCCACGATGATTTTATCCAGGGGCGAGACATTGGGGAGCGGTCCGGCGCCGTCGTCGTCGCCTTTGCCCTCAATGGCCTCCATGGTGGCCATTTGCGGCAGCGCCACATAACCGCCGGCGGGAATCGAACCCAGCACATACTCCACCCCGCCGATCTTCTTCTTCCAAATGGGCTTGCCAAACCAGATCGCAAACCGGTCCACCTTGAGCCCGCGCCATTTGGCCGCGAGGAAATGGCCCAGTTCATGGACGCCGATCAACAGGTTGAACAGCACCACCACTTCCAACGCGATAAATATGTATCGTAAAATTGTCATGTCAGCAAACGGATCTAACAGGCCTAATGACTATAACAGATAATCTTTCCGCCGCAACCCCGGAGAAAACCGGAGAAAATGGGGATGGGGACGGCTCGTCCCCGCGTTTTCAATATTTTATACTTTATAATTTATAATTCCCCCGCCCCCCGCCGCCGCGCGCCGGGCCCAGGCATCGGCCGCCAGGATTTGCTCCAGCGACGGTTGACTGACCACCTGATGCGCCGCCATGGTGCGCCGGACCGTTTCCGTGATTTCCGGGAAATTGATTTTCCGGTTCACGAAGGCTTCCACCGCGATTTCATTGGCCGCGTTCAACACGGCCGGCAGGGTGCCGCCCACCTCGCCCGCCTGGCGGGCCAGGTCCAGGGCCGGAAACCGCTCGGGGTCCGGGGTCTCAAACGTCAGCGAGCCGATCTTGGGAAAATCGGTCCGGACGCGGTCGCTGGCCACGCGCTCGGGATAAGTCAGGGCGTACTGGATCGGGAGGCACATGTCGGGGGTGGAAAGCTGCGCCAGCAGCGACCCATCCACAAATTCCACCATCGAGTGGACGATGCTCTGCCGGTGTACCACCACGCCCACGCGGGCCATTTCCACATCGAACAGCCACCGGGCTTCGATCATCTCCAGCCCCTTGTTGAACAAGGTGGCCGAATCAATCGTGATCTTACGCCCCATTACCCAGGACGGATGCTTCAAGGCCCGCTCGACCGTGATGGTGGCAAAGGATTCCTTCGGCCACAGTTTCGCGTCGCGGAACGGCCCGCCGGAGGCGGTCAGCCAGAGCTTGCGCACCGCGCCGGCCGGTTGGCGGTCCAGGCATTGGAAGATCGCGGAATGTTCGCTGTCCACGGCCAGCACCCGGACGCCGTGCTCGCGGGCTTCGCGCATGACCGTTTCCCCGGCCATCACCAGGATCTCCTTCGAGGCGATGGCGATGTCCTTGCCCGCGCGGATGGCGGCCAGCGCCGGGGCCAAGCCGGCGGTCCCGACGATGGCGATGAGCACAATATCCGCCCCAGGCAGCGTGGCCAGTTTCAGGAGGCCTTCGGCCCCGGAATAAACCGGCGTGGCCGGGCCCACCTCCGCCTGGAGTTCGGCGGCGTTGGCCGGATCGGCCAGGCAGAGGACTTCCGGCCGGTGCCGGCGCGCCTGGGCCAGCAATAAACCGCGGTTGCCACCCGCCGCCAGCCCCACCAACCGGAGGCGGTCCGGCAGGTCTTCCACCACTTTGACCGTGCTTGTGCCAATCGAACCCGTGCTGCCAAGGAGAACTACATTTTTCATTTTTATGCCAGCTTCACCACCCCGTGTGTGAGGATGTGGCGCAAATAGAGATACATGATCGGGGCGTTGAACAAAAGGCTGTCCAACAGGTCCAGAATGCCCCCGATGCCCGGAAACAGCCGGCCGGAATCCTTCGCCCCGGCCTCCCGCTTGAACAGCGATTCAATCAAGTCGCCCACCACCGCCGTGGAGCTCAAAACCACGCCCAAAATGACGGCATGCACCGGCGTCATCCCTGTCATCCGGTCCGCGAAACAATGGGCGAAGGCCACGCTGGCCCCGGTGGACACCACAATGGCCCCGCCAAAACCCTCCCACGTTTTGCCCGGGCTGATGCGCGGAATCATCTTGTGCCGGCCGATCAAGGAGCCGACGACGTAGGCCCCCATGTCGCTGAATTTGGTCACCAGGATGAAATACAGCACATAAAACCGGCCCTCGACGCCTGGGAAATAATTGATTTTTTGAATGAAATTCAGCAGCCAGGGCACATACATCAACCCCAACAGCGTCGTGCCGATGGCGACCATCCCGGTGGTGTTGGATTTGGACAGAAACTGGCGGACGCACAAGCCCAGGACAAATAAAATCAGGAAGCCCGTTTCAAAATCATTCACCCGGGCCGGCGAATTGTTCAAGCCCAGATGGCCCGTCACATTCAAAAACGTTCCGACCATCAACAACACCCCGCCGGTCAGTCCGCACCACTTGAAACAGAACAGCTTGCAGTTGGCGGCCAGACCATAAAACTCCGCCAGGCCCGCCGCCGCCAGGACCACCATGAGCAAGATAAAGCCCCCGTTGGAAATGAGCGGATGGTGGGAGAACAACGCCGCCAGAATGACCGTCCAGAGAATCACCGTGGTGATCAACCGGCGGAAAAACACACTGGCCTTTGATGGGGTCGGCGCGGCGGCGGCCAAATTGGACATCGCCCGGAAAATACCAAAGCCGCCCATTTTTGCCAATGAACAATTGGCAGCCTGAACAATTGGCAGCCCTGCCCGGGGGGGTGCATCCCTAAGTTGTTGGCGGATATTTGCACCGTTGACCGGCTTGTCGCGCCCTGGCGCCAGCGAAGGCGGACCTGTCGAAACTCGCGAAGCGTCCTGGAGTGCGCCTGTCCTCTGGCGCTTTTCGCGGTCCAACCTCCGAACTGCCGTGGCGCATCGCCCCACCCCCCAGTTTCTTCCCTGAGCACCGACCACCACTGAAAAGGGGATGGCGGCTTCGAAGATTCAGCGTTCTGGAATTTTTATACTTTATACTTTATAATTTAGCCTTTGCTCTCCCCTTTGTGTCTCAGTGCCTCCGTGGTCAAACCTTAAGCTGGATTCACGACTGCTGTGGTCAACATTGCAACTAGAACCGGTCCTCTTGACCCTCAATTCCCCGGCCCAAAACAGAAAGTTTCCCATTTGTCACACGTCCGTAACATATTCGTAACATTTCCTTTGCTTTTGTCCGATTAGTGCTATTTTAGTGTCATGAATGCAATGCTGTTCGTCATCCCCTTGGGTGTGGCCGTGCTGTTTATGTATTTGACGTTGCGGGCGGAAACCCGCCACTGAAATACGCAGGCCGCCGGTTCTGTGCCACTGGGCCGTCAAGGCCCGGATGCCAAGAGCTTCATTGATTATCTGATTTATTCCTGACCGAAACCCTGTCATCCTCGGCGGCGTGAAAATCGCCGGCATCATTCCCGCCCGTTACGCCTCCACCCGCTTCCCCGGTAAACCGCTCCATCTGATCGCCGGCAAACCGCTGATCCAACACGTCGCCGAACGCTGCCAAAAGGCCAAATCCCTCAGCGAGGTCATTGTGGCCACGGATGACACCCGCATCTGGGAGATCGTCCAGAACTTCTGCCGCGTGGAAATGACCCGGCCGGACCATCCCAGCGGTTCAGACCGGATCGCGGAAGTGGTCCGGCGCGGCGACTACGAAGCGGTCATCAACATCCAGGGGGACGAGCCTTTGATTGATCCGGCGGTCATTGACGCCGTGGCGGGCGCGCTGGCCGGCGCGGAAATGTCCACGGCCGCCACCCGCCTCCGGCACCCGGGGGAATTTGAGAACCCCAACGTCGTAAAAGTTGTTGTCAACGCCGCCGGACACGCGCTATATTTTTCCCGGCGCACGATTCCGTATGTGCGCGCGGCCGCCAGTGGTTCGGTAAGCGAACAGTTGGCGGCGTTTCCTTTTTTGAAACATCTGGGCATTTACGGCTACCGGCGCGCCACCCTGCTCCGGTTGGTCGGCTATCCGGTGGCACCGCTCGAACAGGCCGAACAGCTTGAGCAGTTGCGGGCGCTGCACCACGGCATCGCCCTCGCGGTGGTGACGGTGGATTACGACAGCATCGGCGTGGATGTGCCGGCCGATGCCCGGCGGGTGGAGAGCCTTTTGAAATGAAATTCATATTTGTCACTGGCGGTGTGGTGAGTTCGCTCGGCAAGGGCCTGACGGCCGCCGCGCTGGGCACCCTCCTGGAAAACCGCGGTCTCAAGGTCGCGCTCCAAAAGTTCGACCCCTATCTGAACGTGGATCCCGGCACGATGTCGCCCTACCAGCACGGCGAAGTCTATGTGCTGGATGATGGCGCGGAAACCGACCTGGACTTGGGCCATTACGAGCGCTTCACCAACGTCAAGCTGACCCGGATGAACAACCTCACCAGCGGCCAGGTTTATCAGACCGTCCTGAATAATGAACGCGAGGGCAAATACCTCGGCAAAACCGTCCAGGTGATCCCCCACGTCACCGACGAAATCAAGAACCGCATCCACGCGCTCGCCGAAAAAACCAAGGCGGACGTGATCATCACGGAAATCGGCGGCACGACCGGGGACATCGAGGGGCTGCCGTTTCTGGAGGCCATCCGCGAATTCGCGCTGGAGGTGGGGTACAACAACGCCATCTTCATGCACGTCACCTACGTGCCCTACATCGCCGCCGCCGGGGAGTTGAAGACCAAGCCCACGCAGCAGTCCGTGGCCAAACTCCGCGAAATCGGCATCCTGCCCCATGTGCTGGTCTGCCGCTGCGAACGGCCGCTGGACAAGGAGCTGCGCCAGAAAATCTCCATGTTTTGCAACGTCGCCCTCGAGGCCGTCATCGAGGAGAAGGACGTGGACCATTCCATTTACGAAGTGCCGCTGATGCTGCAGCGCGAACGCATGGACGACCTCGTGTGCCGGCTGCTGCATCTGACCACCCCGGCGGCCAACATGACGCACTGGCAGGAGATCATCCGCAAGCTGATCGCCCCTCAGCACCGCGTGCGCATCGGCGTGGTGGGCAAATACATCGGCCTGCAGGACGCGTACAAATCCGTGTATGAAGCCATCATCCACGGCGGCGTGGCCAACGACTGCGGCGTGGAAATCGTCCAGGTGGACTCGGAGGAGATTGAAAAGAACGGCGCGGCCAAAATGCTCCAGGGCCTGGGCGGCATCCTGGTGCCGGGCGGATTCGGCAGCCGCGGGATTGAGGGCAAAATCATGGCGGCCCGCTTCGCCCGCGAGAACCGCATCCCCTACCTGGGCCTCTGCCTGGGCATGCAGATCGCCACCATCGAATACGCGCGCAACGTGCTGAAGATGCCCAAGGCGCACTCGACGGAATTTGACCCCGCCACGCCGCACCCGGTCATCGCCATGCTCGACGAGCAGAAACGGGTGACCAAAAAGGGCGGCACCATGCGCCTGGGCTCGCAGCCCTGCCAGTTGCTGGTCAAGTCCAAGGCCGGCGCCCTGTATGGGTCGTTTGTGATCCAGGAACGGCACCGGCACCGGTATGAATTTAATAATATTTATCGGGAGAAGTTTGAGCAGGGCGGCTTTCTGTTCAGCGGCCTGTCACCGGACGGCAAGCTGGTGGAGCTGATCGAGCTGACCGACCACCCGTTTTACCTCGCCTGCCAGTTTCACCCTGAATTTCTGAGCAAGCCCCACCAGCCGCATCCGCTGTTCAAAGGCCTGATCGCGGCGGCGCACCAATACACGCATCAGAAGCCGCTGTAATTCCCCTGTCTGCCGCCCGTCACGGTTGCGGATAACGCCACACCCAGTCGCCTTGGGAAGGATCCTGCTGCGGTGTGGAACCATGCGTCAACCCCACCACGCCGCCGTCATCCGTTCCATTCCAACCTACCGAATAGAGCACAAACTGGCCGTCTTCCGTCAGCCGGTAATGCAACGGCTGCCCGCCGATGACGTCGTTCGGGACCTGCTCCATATATTGGGGCGCGAGGGCGGCAAGCGCTTCGGGGTACCGCCCCTGCGCCAGCCGGTAACGTTCCAAGGCCACCGCCACCCGGGCCAGATCTGCTGAACTTTGGCCGTAAGCGAGGGACCGGGCGGCCTTCCCCACCGGCCGCAGCATAAAGCACTCAATGGCATTGAAAAAGGTGAGATGCTGGCGTTCATTTTCCAGTAAGGCGTTTCCCTGCTCCACCAGCAACGGTGCGATGGTGTGCTTTTGAACATCCGCCGCCAACAGGTAATATTCGTCCAAAGTGCGGTCGATCCCCAGCCCGTTTTGGTCAAACCAGCCGCTCGGAACCAAATGCCCGGCCATGAGGAGGGAGAACATGAGTTCCTGTCCCGACGATGGTGGTGCATCAGTGCCATATACAACCCTGAGATTGGAATATTGCCACGGATGCCGCCTCACATAATCAATCGAATCGGTCATAAACGCCCGTACGCCGCGAAAACTATGGTCATAATCCGCGACAAAATCCAATTTTGCCAGGCCGGCGTCCAACCCGGTCAGTTGCGCCTCCGACCACCGGTGGTCCGCCAGCCCCTCCCATACCGGCTGCAACATCAACTGGACCATGACCATCCGGACCAGATGCGAAACGATAAACGGTTCTGTGCGCACCGACTCCGTCAGCCGCTGCACCAATTGCACGTCCGCCAGCGCCTGGTCGCTGCGGCCAGTTTGCAGTTCGGCGGTGGCCCGCAGGCTCAACATCTGGGCACAGCTTTTCACAGCGGCCAGATGTGGCAGAATTATGCTCCCGGGCTCTTCCTTGTCGTACTCCAAGGGAAAACGTGAATACGGCAGTTGCGCCGCCTGGCGCAGTTCCTCGAGGGTGGCATCATACCGGCTCAAGGCCAGCAAGACATCGGCGGCCGGCGTTTGCGGCTGGGGCGGGACCGGGAACAGGTTGGTTTCCATCGCCAGCGCCCGGTAATCTCGCTGAACCGCGGCGAGATCCGTTCGCTTGCCGAGGTTCCAATTGTACAGTCCGTTGGTAAAGAGGTTGCCGCTGTGTTGGCTCCAACCGTAGTAGGGCATCGAGAGCCGGTTGACCAGCTTGTCGTTCTGCGGCCGGATTTCGTGGCCGGTGCGATCCAGCATCTGACCGTAGCTGCTGGCCACCACGGGCGTCAAAGCGAAGTTCTGGTCGTCCGGCACCGGCGGCGGCACCACCGCGGCCCAATCAAAAGGCGCCCCTTTGGCCGCTTCGGCACGGCGGTATTGCACCCAGGCATGGTGTCCGCGCCAGTCTTCCTCCGCATAAAACAACGCGATGACCGTCACCAGACAAGCCAGCAGAAACAACACCCGCCGCCAGCCGAGCCACCGGATAAACAACCAAAAAGCCGACAATATCGCGGCGGCAAGCAGGCTGATCGCTGCCATAGCCGCCAGGACCGGCAACCATGCCGACCGGTTATGCGGATGCGGCACGCCCAAGAATATCAAAACCAACCCGGACGTGATGATAAAAATTGCGGCCACCAACTTCAGCCAGAGCCGGAACCCCGGGGAAAGAAACTTTGATTTCGGCAAGGATTTGTTTGTTGTTTCGTTCATAAAAAGTGTGAGACAAAATTCTTCTTAGGCCTTTGCCTGGCCCTGCAAAGGCGCCGGAAAGCCACGCAAGCTCGTCTTGTTCATAGGATGGGGCGTCACCACCACTGCGGGATGCGCGCCGCCCAATGTCGATATCAACCTGGTAGGGCGCGTCACTCCGTGCGCGCCGTCGTCCGATGCCCAACCAACGAACCATCCACCACACTCCCCGGCTGCCAGTCCAATGCCACTAAGATTTCAATCCGCACCATCCCCGCCCCTCTCGTCCCCGCGTTTTCAATGTTATCAAACAAACGATGGGGACGAGCCGGCCCCACCCCGGTTCCTGAATCCGCCCTGGGGGCAAGCGTCGCCCCTGGATACCGAACCCAAACCGCCCGCGCCCTGGCGGGGTGCCGGCAAGCCTTTTTGCGGCCGGCCTCACCCCATCAAAATCAACCCCCGCTGGGTGCGCGGGGCCACGGTCCGGACACGGTCCGCGTCCCGCAGTTCGAACGGTCCCAGCAATTCGACGAGCATCTGCTGCTGCTGCCGCAATTCCACCAACATTTCCGGCGACGGGGGCGCGAATTTCGCCGCCCGCGCCGGTGTCCCTTCCTGCTGGGAAACCTGGAGGAGCAAGATCACCAACCAGGCCGCCGCCAGTCCCGCCCACGCTTTCGGATGCGGCCAAAGCAAATCATGCCACCGCCCGTTGAGCCGGCCAGCCCACGATCCGCGCCCGGTCGCCGGCCGCGCCGGCACCGCCGCCGCCAGAATCTCCGCGCGCCAGCCCGCGGGGATTGGCTTCACGGGCACCCGGCGCAATCGTTGTTCAAACTCGTTCATTGGATCTCTTCGTAAAGGGGACGCAGCCGGCCCCGCAATTTGTCTAACCCATAGCGGTAGCGGCTCGCCGCCGTGTTCGGCGAAAGGTCCAGCACGGTGGCAATCTCCTCAAAGGTCAGCCCCTCCCACAGTTTCAGATGCACCACCGCCCGCTGGTCCGCCGGCAATTCGCCCAGCGCCACCGACAGTTCGCGGCGGAACACCTGTTCATCGGGATCATCCGCCGGGGCAAAGGGGTTCTGCTCCGCCGCCAAGGCGTCCCTGGTCCGGTCCCGGGCGGCCCGGCGGCGCATCAGGTCCACCGCCGCATTATGCGCCAGCCGCATGAGAAAGGCGCGTTCCTCCCGCACCCCCGCCAGCCGTCCGGGTTCGCGCGCCAGCTTGATGAACAAGTCCTGCAGCAGGTCCCGGGTGTCCGCCTCGTCGCGGGTGAAGTTCAGCAGGAAGGCAAACAGCGGCCCGGCCTGCTCGTCATAGAGCCGCTCCAAAGTCGTGGGGCCGGGCATATATCCATAGGACGCACCCGGCCGGGAAATTTGTCCAGCTATTTGAGCAAATCCCGCTGCCAGCTCATCAAGGCGGCGGCTTGGGTGTTCCAATCGCGCGCCAGATCGCCCAAAGTGGCCCGGCTGGCGATCAGCGTCGGGTCCAGGCCCAGTTGGATCGCCCGGGCGTCCCGGATCTTCTCCAGCGCCCGGAACCGCCGGAATTCCGCCTCCGACGGGCGGTTGAAACGTTGACGGATGATCTCGGGCAATTCGCCGGGGGGCACGGCCAGCCCGGCCCGGACGGCCTCGCCCAAGGCCTCGCGGCGCCGCGGATGCATGCGCGGCGGGATGAGCGGGTCCACCGGCGCTTGCGCGGCGGCGGCCTTGGCGATTTCCACCATGCGCTCGTGGTTTAAAATGAAAAACGGCGGACGGCACATGGCCGTCGCCTCGGTTTCCCGCCAATGCCACAATGCCCGCAGCACGCCCAGCGCCTGCCGGTCCAGACCGTGGCTGCCTTTGATGCGCCAGACGGCGTCCGCGTCCACCGCCGCCGGCCGGGCGCATTCGGCAATCAACTGCGCGCAGGATTCCTGGTGCCACGCCAGCCGGCCTTTTTGCTCCAGCTCCAGCCGGAGCTTGTCGGCGAGAGGTTTGAGGTGATGCGTGTCGTTACGGGCGTAAATCTCCATCCGCTCGGTGAGCGGGCGCTGCGCCCAGTTCGCCTTTTGCGACCCCTTGTCCAGCGTCACCCCCAGAAACTTCTCCGCCAGGGCGCTCAGGCCAAACTGGCGCTCGCCCAGCAGCCGGGCCGCCAGCATCGTGTCGAAGATGGTGGACGGCACAAAGTCATGATGCTTGCGCAACAGCCGCAAATCGTAATCCGCCGCGTGCAAAATGAGTTCCCGCCCTTTGAAGACGGCCAACAGCGGGGCCAGATCCATGGGGGCCAGCGGATCAATTAATTCGTCCCCGGCGGGGGTGCTGATTTGAATGAGGCAGACTTTCTCCGGATAAGCGTGGAGGCTGTCGGCCTCGGTGTCCACGGCCAGCCATGGGGCGGCCGCCACGGCCGGCAACAGCCCGGCCAGTTTGGCATCGGTATCAATCACCCCCATGGTTTAACCAAAAAACCGCCCGTACACAAAGTTTTTGGAAAAATCTTTGCCAGCCGGTCCCCCCCTTGTAGGCCGGGTCCCCCGACCCGGCGTTACGAGCTTGCCCCCTGTAGGCCGTCCCGCGACCGCGGGATGACCCGGCGTGCGAGCGCCTCAGCGCGAGCATAATTGTCCTCCTAAAGCCATTTCCAGAGGAGCAGCCATCAGCGCCGCTTTTTCCGGTTTTCCAAAACTTTAGCAAAATCTCTTGAAAAAGTGAAAATATATGGTAAGGTAATCTTCGTCAGAACGGAAATTACGATTTATTAACTAAAATTGGTTAATTTTCCGCCTAAACAATAAGAAAACAGGCCGCCGGGAAGGGTGCTTATGCAAAATATTGCTCAGTTCGTCGATGTGTGCAGGCAGCAAAAAAAGTCATTCCTCGTCACCCCAACCGACGAAGCGGTGGTGACCGCCGGTGGTCTGCCGGTGGGAGCGGGACCGGCGGCATATTCACGGGGTGGCGGGCGGACCAATAAAATCGTCTTTCTGGACACCTTGGCCAAAGATGTTGGCGAAGCCACGGCGTTGCTGCGGCAGGCCGGGCTGCTCGCCCCCAAACAGCCCGGTGAGTATATCCGGCTGGGTGATGTGAGCGAAGCTTTGGCGATGATTGAGCAGGCCGGGCTGTTGCCGCGTTCAGAACCGGATTGGTATCTGCGCCTGCAGGAATTCACCCAGCCCATTGTTTAACGTTTTCTCCCCACCGGTGCCAATTCTGGCGATCTGGCCGGCGGCTTCTGGCGTTTGACGGCCCGGTGGATTGTCTTTAATGAACACCTCGACCCTCCGATCATTCATCGCTCAATCCGCGCTCGTCAGCGGCCTGTTCTGCTCCGCGCACGCCGCCGACCCCGCGTATTGGGCCTGGGCGCAAACCCCGCCCATGGGCTGGAATTCCTGGGACTCCTTCGGGGCCGGTGTCTGGCAAACTAACGCCCTCGCCAACGCGGATTACTTGGCCAAAAACCTGGAATCCCACGGCTGGAATCTCATCACCATTGACATCCAGTGGTACGAGCCGCTGGCGCACACCACCGCGTACCGCCGCGGCGCGGTGCTGGAAACCGACGCCAATGGCCGGTTGCTGCCCGCCCCGAACCGCTTTCCGCTCACCTCGGAAACCCATTCGTTCAAGCCCATCGCCGATTATCTGCACGCCCGCGGATTGAAGTTCGGGCTGCACCTCATGCGCGGCATCCCGCGGCAGGCGGTGGACCGCGACAACGCGCCGATTCTGGGCACCCCGTATCACGCCGCCGACATCGCCGACAAGCGAAATGTGTGCCCTTGGAACTCCGACATGTATGGCGTGGACATGTCCAAGCCCGGCGCGCGGGAATATTACAACTCGGTGTTCACCCAGATGGCGGCGTGGGGGCTGGATTTTGTGAAGGTGGACGACCTCGCCGGGCATACGGCGGAAATTCAAGCCGTCCGCCAGGCGATTGATCAGACGGGCCGGCCGATCGTTTTTTCGATTTCGCCGGGCGGCTCCTCCGTGGCGCGGGGTGCGGAGGTGTCCACCAACGCGAATATGTGGCGGATCAGCGGCGATTTCTGGGACAGTTGGGGCGCGTTGTACTCCCAATTTGCGCGGGTGGCCAGTTGGACGCCGTTCCGCGCGCCCGGCCACTGGCCGGACGCGGACATGATCCCCTTTGGCAATGTGCGCGCCTGGGAAGACCGCGGCTGGACCCATTTCACGAAGGACGAACATTATACGCTGATGACGTTGTGGTCCATCGGGCGCTCCCCGCTCATCCTCGGCGGCAACCTGCCGAACAACGACGACTTCACGCTGTCGCTCCTGGTCAACGATGAGGTCATCGCCGTCAACCAGCATTCCCGGAACAACCACCAGCTTTTCAACACCAACAACCAGGTGGCGTGGGTGGCGGACGTGCCGGAATCCGCGGACAAATATCTGGCGGTGTTCAACACCTCGCCCCCCCCGCCGGCCGGCCGCGGCCGCCGCGGTCCGGCGCCCGTGGTGGAGCTGGCGGATAATTCCGCCGGCACCAACGCCCCGGCCCCGGCGGTCGCGCCGCCGGCCACGGACCCCGTCCGCATTGCCATTTCGCTGGCGGACCTCGGCTTTAAGGGTCCCGTGCAAGTCCGCAATCTGTGGACGCACCAGGATCTCGGGGTGTTCACCGGCGCCTTCACGCCCGTCATTAATTCCCACGGCGCCGGGCTTTACCGGGTGTCGGCCGGCCATTGAGTGTGTGGCCGCCCGCCCCGACCGCAAAGAAGCGACAATTTATAGCAATTTACCGGAAGCGGCCGCCGGCCCGTTGTCGTAACTTGTGGGCATGAACGGATATGCCGGTTCGCTGAAATGGTGGGGACGGATGGTGGATTTGCTGATGGTGGAAACGCGCCCGCGTCCGGACGTGGCCTCCCGCCCGCAACCCGCCGTCCCGACCGGTCATCTGCCCCCGGTGTCAACCCGCCAGCCGGCCATTGAAAAGCTCGCCGGCCAGCCCGTGGGGCGGAAGCTGAAAATCGTCGGGTTCACCCTGCCGGCCGATATTTATCAACGCCTTTTGGAAATGGGGCTGACCAAGGGCACCTCCTGCACTGTGGTTCGGTACGCGCCCATGGGGGATCCCATTGAATTAAAAGTGCGCGGGTATTCCCTCTCCTTGCGCCTCGCGGAAGCAGCGGGGGTGCAGGTGTCATGTCGCTGAGTTCCCCCACCGCCCCCGCCCCCCCGGCCGCATCCGCCACGGCGGCGCGAACCGTCGTGGTGGCCGGCAATCCAAACAGCGGCAAAAGCACGCTCTTCAACGCCTTGACGGGCCTCCGCCAGAAGGTCGGCAATTACCCCGGCGTCACCGTCGAGAAAAAAACCGGCCAGTGCCGCGGCGCCCATGGCGAGGCCATCAACCTCATTGATCTCCCCGGGGTCTACTCCCTTCAAACCCGGTCGCTGGACGAGGCGGTCGCCCGCGATGTGCTGCTCGGCCGGCTCCCGGACACCTCGCCGCCGGACGTGATTGTCTGCGTGGTGGACGCCACGAATTTGGAACGCAACCTCTACCTGGTCGCCCAGTTGGCGGAACTGGGCCTGCCCATGGTGGTGGCGCTCACGATGGTGGACATGGCCGAGAAAAGCGGCCTGGTGCTGCGGGTGCCGGAGCTGGCCGCCGCGCTCCGCTGTCCCGTCATCCCCGTGGTGGCCGCGCAGCGCCGGGGATTGGTGGAATTGCGCCAGGCCATCACCCGGCAATTCCATGGCCTTCCCCCGCTCTGCGCCCCCATCCCCGCGCCGCTGGAGACCGCCGCCCGGCAACTGGCCGGCCTGCTGGCCCGCGAACCCGGCCTAAATTTCCGGTTCGCCTATGCCGAGGCCTTGCTCCTCATCTCCGCCACCACCGGCCCCGCCCTGGCCGGCCTGCCCAAGCATCTCCGGCCCGCCCTCGAAGCGTCCCGCCGCCAGTTGGAGGCGGCCGGCATTGATTGGATTTCCGATGTCATCAACGCCCGCTACGCCTGGGTGCAGGAAATCGCCGGGCGCGTGGCCACCCCCCGGGCCGGTGCCGGCGCGGCCTATAGCGAGCGCCTGGACGCCTGGCTCACCCACAAAATCTGGGGCTGGGTCTTCTTCATGGGCGTCATGACCCTGATGTTCTTCACCATCTTCAAGGTGGCGGAAGTCCCCATGGGCTGGATCGCCAACGGCCAGTCCGCGTTGTCCGGCTGGCTGGGGAACGCCCTGCCCGCCGGCGGCTTCCGCGATCTGGTGGTCGGCGGCATTGTGGCCGGAGTGGGCGGCGTGCTCGTCTTTCTGCCGCAGATCCTGATCCTCTTCTTCTTCATTGGACTGCTGGAAGACACCGGGTATCTCGCCCGCGCCGCCTTCATCATTGACCGCCTCATGCAACGGGTGGGGCTGCACGGCAAATCCTTTGTGCCCATGCTCAACTCCTTCGCCTGCGCCATCCCCGGCATCATGTCCACCCGCACCATTGAAAACCCCAAGGACCGACTGGTGACCATTCTCGTCGCGCCCCTGATGAGCTGTTCCGCCCGCCTGCCGGTCTACACCCTGATGATCGCCGTGCTGTTTCCGCTGGGATTCAGCTCGTGGAAAAAAGCCGGCGTGATGCTGGCCATGTACCTGCTGGGCATCTTCGCCGCCTTCGGCATGGCGTGGCTGTTCCGCCAGACTTTGTTCAAGGGCGAACACTCCCTGCTGCTGCTGGAAATGCCCCCGTACCGCCGGCCCTCCTTGCGCGTCACGCTCGCCCGCATGTGGGAACGCGCCGTGATCTTCCTCCAGCGCGCCGGCACCGTCATCCTGGCCATCACCATCATCATCTGGGCCCTCTCCACCTATCCCCGGCCCGCCGATCCCCACGCCACGCCCGCGCAAGCCCTGGCCACCAGCTTCGCCGGCCGCCTCGGCCACACCATCGAACCCGTCATCGCCCCGCTGGGCTACGATTGGAAAATCGGCGTCGGCGTCATCAGCTCCTTCGCCGCGCGCGAAGTCTTTGTGGGCACCATGTCCGTGATCTACTCGGTGCAGGATGGTGAGAAGAACGCCCCCGCCCTGCGCGACGCCATGCTCGCCGAGCAACGCCCCGGCGGCGCGCCGGTCTACACCCCGCTGGTGTGCCTGAGCCTGCTGGTCTTTTACGTGCTGGCCATGCAATGCCTCAGCACCGTCGTCGTCGTCCGGCGCGAGACCAACACCTGGCGCTGGCCCCTGTTTCAAGTCGCCTACATGACCGCCCTGGCCTGGGGCGCCGCTTTTCTGGTGTTGCACGTCGGCCGCTGGCTGGGCTATGCGTAAACGATTAAAATGCCGATGAACCCGCTCCTGGACAACCTCCTCGTCTTCGCCACCGTCACCGCGGCCGTCGGCTGGTTTGTCTGGCACGCCTGGCGCCGCAAAAGCAAGGGCGGTGGCGGCTGCGGCCCCGGTTGTGGCGGCTGCTCGGACGATCCGCCGCCGACCCGCCGACAGGACTGATAATCCGGTCGTTTTTGGTGATCTTCCCCCTCCCCCATCCCCGCCCCCGCGACTTAACCCGAGACGCGAAACCCTATTCTCAAATCTCAAATCCTTCGGACCTTAGACCTTGGACTTTGGACCTTACTGCCAGGGCCGCAGGATAGGCGACAGCGGAGTGCGCCCGTCCCCGGGCGCAGCAA
>Ga0182012_10000799_pt1 | contig 34377 bp, 33 predicted proteins | sample 612S2SmetaG_FD_120486 | JGI IMG/M metagenome (GOLD analysis project Ga0182012, IMG submission 120486) | Permafrost microbial communities from Stordalen Mire, Sweden - 612S2S metaG | ecosystem: Environmental > Terrestrial > Soil > Wetlands > Permafrost | place: Sweden: Stordalen | collected...
ATTTCTTCACCCGTTGGGCCCGCGGCGAACTTGACTCCACCGACGTCGACGTCCCCGGCGCCGCATGGGGCATGCAGCGCATGACCGACATGCTGGCGGCTCGCACCCGGCACATTGACGCCTTCTTCGCTGAGACCCAGGAAGACGGGAAAGCCGCGGCCATCCGCCAGGTGGTCATCTTGGCCGCCGGCCTCGACGCCCGCGGATATCGGCTGCCCTGGGCTCCGGGAACAACGGTGTTCGAGATCGATCAGCCACGAGTCATCGAATTCAAGACCGCCACGATCACCGGCCTCGGCGCCGAGCCAACGGCCGACGTACGGGCCGTCGCGGTCGACCTGCGACACGATTGGCCGGCGGCGTTGCGTGCGGCCGGGTTCGACACTGGGCGACCCGCCGCGTGGGCCGCTGAGGGCCTGCTCGGGTTCCTGCCGCCGGAGGCCCAGGACCGGCTTCTGGACAGCATCACCGCGCTCAGCGCCGACGGCAGTCAGCTGGTCGCCGAGGTCTTTCTGAATTCTTCACCCAACCTGCAGGCTTTGAACGGCGCCACCCAGAAATGGCGTGAGCAAGGTCTCGACGTCGCGCTGGAAAATTTGGGCTTCCCCGGCGAACGCAACGACGCGGCAAGCTACCTGGAGGACCGCGGCTGGCAGGTCTCCCGGATCCCGGTGAACCAATTGTTGGCCGACACCGGATTACCGCTGCAGTCCGACGACGTGGATGCCCCGTTTGGCAGGAACTACTATTGCACCGCCGTCTTGCACAAGGCCGGCTAAAGGAAGGCTGCGCATGCCAAACAGTAAGCCCGCCAAACCACTTGATGGATTTCGGGTACTCGATTTCACCCAGAACATAGCCGGGCCGCTTGCCGGACAGGTGATGGCCGATCTGGGCGCCGAGGTCATCAAGGTGGAGGCACCCGGCGGCGAGGCGGCCCGGCAGATTGTCGCGGTGCTGCCCGGACGACCGCCGCTGCCCACGCTATTTCTGCCCCACAACCGGGGCAAGAAGTCGGTGGCGGTGGACCTGAGGACCGACGAGGGTAAGCAGCAGATATTGCGGCTCGCCGATACCGCCGACGTTGTGCTGGAAGGGTTTCGCCCCGGGGTGATGGAACGGCTGGGCCTGGGTCCCGACGACTTGCGGCCCCGAAACCCCAAGCTGATTTACGCGCGACTTTCAGCCTACGGCGGCAACGGCCCGCACGGCAGCAGGCCGGGCGTTGATCTGATGGTCGCCGCCGAGTCGGGCATGACCACCGGGATGCCCACGCCGACCGGCAAACCACAAATCATCCCGTTCCAGCTGGTCGACAGCGCCAGCGGTCACGTGCTTGCCCAAGCGGTGCTGGCCGCGCTCCTCAACCGCGAGCGCCACGGGGTAGCCGACGTGGTGCAGGTCGCGATGTATGACGTCGCGGTAGGGCTGCAGGCTGGCCAGCTCACGATTCACTTGAACAAACCCAGCCAGCCGCCAGAGACGAAGCCCGAGCTGGATGTGGCGCCTAATACGAAGAAACGCAAGGGAGTTGGCCTTGCCACCCAGCCGTCGGACGCATTCCGAGCCGCCGACGGCTACCTCGTGCTCAGCGCGTATGTGCCCAAACACTGGGCGAAGCTGTGCGAGATCATCGGCCGTCCCGATCTTCTCGAGGACGAGCGATTCATCGACCAGCGCGCGCGGGCGGTCAACTATCCCGAGCTGACCGACGAATTGGAATCGGCGCTGGCCGCCAAGACTGCTTCTGAATGGGTTGACCTGCTGCACGAAGGCGGCCTAATGGCCTGCCTCGCTTACACCTGGAAGCAGGTCGTGGATACGCCGTTGTTCGCCGAGAACGACCTGGCGCTCAAAGTCGGCAGCGGCGACGACGCCGTCACCGTGATCCGCACACCCGCGCGCTACTCGAGCTTCGACGCCGTGGCCACCGATCCCCCGCCGGCCCCGGGCGCGCACAACGACATATTTTTGGCCGCGCCGGCCAATTCTGGCGCTCAAACGCCGGGAAGCTTGACGACCTGAAGGAAGAACTCGTCGATCTGCCGGACCGCATTGATGAATTGGTCGATATCGACCGGCTTGGTGACGTAGGCATTCGCATGCAAGTCATAGCTGCGCAAGATGTCCTCTTCTGCCGACGAAGTCGTGAGGACGACAACCGGAATACGGCACAGCTCGGCGTCGGACTTGATCTTCTCCAGCAGCTGCCTGCCGTCGTACTTCGGGAGGTTCAAATCAAGCAAGATGAGGTCCGGGCGGGGTACGTCCTCGAAGCCACAGCGCTGGTAAAGGTAGTTCAGGCCCTCTTCGCCGTCGTGCGCGACGTGCAGCCTGTTTTGTAGCTTGTTGTGCTCGAACGCTTCCCGAGTGATCAGCTCGTCTCCGGGATCGTCTTCGACGAGCAGGATGTCGATCGCTCGACCGGCCGGTGTCATCCCTGTGCTCCTTCCAAATTGGTCAGGCTTTTGTGTTCCGCATCCTTGGGCGCGGTGATCGGTAGGGTGAACTCGAATCGGGTTCCATCGGCATAGGACGTGTCGATCCAGATGGCGCCGCCATAGTGCTCCACGATCTTCTTGCATATCGCGAGACCGACGCCGGTTCCGGTGTACACCTCGCGGCCATGCAGGCGCTGAAAAATGACGAAGACCTTGTCGGCGAACTCCTCGGCGATGCCGATTCCGTTGTCCGACACAGTCAGCAACCACTCGCCATCGAGCTCACCGGTGCCGGGTTCGCAGTCGATGACGACCCGGGGCGGGCGATCGTCCTGACGGAACTTGACCGCGTTGCCAATCAAGTTCTGCCACAACATCGTCAGTAGCGTCGGGTCCCCAACCATCCGCGGCAGCGGCTGTTCGGGGCGGACGATCTCGGCGCCTGATTCGTCGATGGCAACGGCAAGGTTGGCCAGGGCGGCGTCCAGCGTGGTGTCCAGGTCGAACTCGGTCTGCGTCAGGCCGAGCCGGCCGACTCGGGAGAAGCTGAGCAGGTCGTTGATGAGCACCTGCATGCGTTTTGCTCCGTCGACTGCGAATCCGATGTATTCGATACCGCGCTCGTCGAGCTGATCGCCGTAGCGCTTTTCGAGCAATTGACAGAACGAGGCGACCTTTCGCAGGGGTTCTTGCAGATCGTGCGACGCAACGTAGGCGAACTGCTCCAGCTCGGTGTTCGACCGTCGCAATTCGACCGCCTGCTCGTCCAATCGCACTCGGGCTGAACGGGACACCTCGAGCTCGTCCACGATCCGTTGCCGCATGTTCTCCACGTCGACGGTGATATCTCGAAGGTCCTTCGGCCTGTGCGGGGGCGCAATGGTGTCGCCAAAGTTGCCCTGGGTGATCCGTCTGCATGCTGCGGCGAGCGCACGAAGCGGTATCGTGATCGCGCGCCGAGTCAGGAAGCCCAACAGTATTGCCGTGGCGAAGAAAACCAGCACCATCGCCCCCAGCACCCTGTTGCGCCATGTATTGATGTGGTTGACCTCGTCAACAGCGTGCTGGCGCGCCGCGGCCAGATGGACATTTTGCGCATCGAAAAGCTCACGCAAATAGTCGAATTCGGCCTTACCGCGCTCCGCTGTAGCACCGGTTACGAGATTTGGAGAGTGCGGGGCGACACTCGCGATCAGGGGCTCAGCATAGTTAGCCCGCCAGGCGGCGGCGGCCCTCTCGATCGTGTCCAGATCGGCGATCAGGTCGGGGCGTGAACTGAGTCGCTGCCGGATGTCTTCGTTCGCTGCCTGCTCGGCGCGCTGCCCTTCGTAGTACGGGTCGAGGAACTGCCGCTCGGCGGAAATCAGGTAGCCACGCAGGCCCGTCTCCTGGTCGCCCAACGCCACCTGCAACTGGGATGCCGATAGCCGCGCCGGCTGAATCTCGTCGATCAGCCCGCGCGACACCTCGTCGGCGCGATTTAGCAGCGCCATTCCGATCGCCGCACCAGCAAGCACCAGCACACCCATGACCAACAGCACGAGGGCCAACCATCCCCGCACGGTAAGCCGCGGCTGATTTGTGTTCACCTGCTGGTCCGTTCGACGCGAAGTACAGCTATGTCATCGGTGAGCCCGCCGCGCGGCTGAGCGAGTTTTTCGGCCCCGTCGATGAGTGCATCGACGAACCCCGGACCGGGCAAGGACGCGTACGAGCGGGCCAGCGCAAGCAAACCGTCCTCGCCGAGACGCGCGTTCCCGGATCCCGAATATCCCTCGAAGAGTCCGTCGGTAAGCAGCAGCAATCCTTGTCCTACCGGCAATTCCAGCTCATGCTGCGGCCAATCATCGCAATTGAGGCCCAGCGCCGGGCCGGCCGGCGGCTCAACCCATTCCACCGTCGCACCGCGTTGCAGCAGCATGCCTGGATGACCGGCCCGAATCGCCGAAATGCGGGTAGTGTCGGCCCCGCCCGGCGGGCCACCAGGAATAGCCAGGCTGAGCACCGTGGCGAAGATCCCGCTATCCGTGCGTTCGGCGTGCAGCATCCGCTCGAGCTGCCGCATCAGGTCAACGCCGTGAATGCCGGCGAAGGTGAGCGTCCGCCAAGCGATCCGCAATGCCGCGCCCAGCGCGGCCTCGTCCGGCCCGTGCCCCGCGACGTCACCGATCAGGACGTGAACGACCCTGTCGGGCGTTTGTACGACGTCGTAAAAATCCCCGGACAGCAAGGCATCTTCGCGACTCGGCCGGTACCGGGCGACAATCGCGACGCCCGGGTCGTCGAGCAGCAGCGGAGAGGGCAGCAGACCGCGTTCCAGCAACGCGTTCTCGCGGGCCCGGAGTTGACTTGCATACAGGTCCGCAGCAATGAGCTCGGCACGTTTGCGCTCGATCGCATACAACAGTGCGCGCCGCAGCATCTCTGGTTCGACGCGACCCTTGACCAGGTAGTCCTGCGCGCCCGCCGCGACCGCGGAAGCCCCGAAGTACTCGTCGTTGAGGCCAGTCAGTACAACTACCGGGACGGTAGCGTCGCGTTTGGCGATGCGGTCCAGGGCGTCCATGCCGTTAGCGTCCGGCAGATGCAGATCCAGCAGCACACAATCGGGCCGGGCGGACTCCAGCTCGCGCTCCGCATGCGCCATCGACTGCGCCCACACCACGCGGATATCGGTGACGGAGTCGGCGATCAGTTCTTCGACGAGCAGCGCGTCGGCCCGGTCGTCCTCGACCAACAGCAACGACAGCGACTGCAAATTCGCAGCCGGGGGAACTGGACTATGCACAGGCATCGATCCAGTCACGCGTGATGCGCCCTGGAAGGTAAGTCTTTCACCTGACACCCCCTGGCCGCGTCGGTCCCTTTGCGCACGTAAACTTCTACCGCAGCAACGCGCGCGACATCACCACCCGCTGAATCTGATTGGTTCCTTCATAGATTTGGGTGATCTTGGCGTCGCGCATCATCCGCTCGACGGGGAAGTCCCGGGTGTAGCCGGCACCGCCGAACAGCTGGACGGCGTCGGTGGTCACCTCCATCGCCACGTCGGATGCGAAACATTTCGACGCCGCCGAGATGAAGCCAAGGTTCGTTTCGCCCCGTTCGGCACGGGCAGCGGCGCTGTAGACCATCAGCCGCGCCGCCTCCACTTTCATCGCCATGTCGGCCAGCATGAACTGCACGCCCTGGAAGCCACTGATGGATTCGCCAAACTGCTTGCGGTCCTTGGTATATGCGATGGCGGCGTCTACCGCGCCCTGCGCAATGCCCACGGCTTGCGCGCCGATGGTTGGACGGGTGTGGTCCAACGTCGCCAGGGCGGTCTTGAAGCCGGTACCCGGCTCACCGATGATCCGATCGCCTGGGACGCGGCAATTCTCAAAGTACAGCTCGGTGGTGGGTGAGCCTTTGATCCCGAGCTTCTTTTCTTTCGGACCGACGGTGAATCCTTCGTCGTCCTTGTGCACCATGAACGACGAGATGCCGTTGGCACCCTTGTCGGGATCGGTTACCGCCATCACCGTGTACCAAGTCGACTTGCCGCCGTTGGTAATCCAGCATTTGGCACCGTTGAGAATCCAGTCGTCGCCGTCGGCCTTCGCCCGGGTCCGCATGGACGCGGCGTCCGAGCCCGCCTCGCGCTCGCTCAACGCGTAGGAGGCCATCGCGGCGCCCTCGGCGATCGACGGCAAAACCTGCTTCTTCAAGTCGTCAGAACCGCGCAGGATCAGACCCATGGTGCCCAGCTTGTTGACCGCGGGGATCAGCGATGCGGACGCGTCGACGCGGGCCACCTCCTCGATGACGATGCACGCCGCCACCGAATCAGCACCCTGGCCGCCGTACTCCTCGGGCACGTGCACCGCATTAAAGCCAGAGACATTCAGTGCGTCCAGGGCTTCCTGCGGGAATCGGGAATTCTCATCAACATCAGCGGCGTGCGGGGCGATCTCTTTTTCCGCCAGCGCACGTATCGCAGCCCGCAATTCGTCGTGCTCCTCGGGGAGCTTGAACACATCGAACGACGGGTTTCCGGCCCATCCAGCCATCTTTGGCCTCCTTGCTACTCGCGGGTAACTTTACCCTGAAGCTTTTGCAGTGCCGCGTCCTTGGCCCGCACGGTCTCGGCCAGCTGCTCCTGAAATTCCACGATCCGCGCCCGCAACCGCAGGTCGGACGATCCGAGAATGCGGACGGCCAGCAAGCCGGCGTTGCGGGCGCCGCCGATGGAGACGGTGGCCACCGGAACCCCCGCCGGCATCTGCACGATCGAAAGCAGGGAGTCGAGGCCGTCCAGCCGGGCCAACGGCACCGGCACCCCGATCACCGGCAGCGGCGTCGCGGCGGCGACCATGCCGGGCAGGTGGGCGGCGCCGCCGGCACCGGCGATGATCACCTCGATGCCGCGGTCGGCCGCACCGCGCGCGTAGTCGAACATGACTGCAGGAGTGCGATGCGCCGAGACCACGCGAACCTCGGCTGGTATGTCGAACTCCGCCAATGCCTCGGCGGCATCCTGCATCACCGACCAGTCGCTGTCGCTGCCCATGATCACCCCGACCCGGGGCATTTCAGCCGATCGGGACTGTTCAGTCACGTACGCCGCTCCTCTCCCCCGCAAGCGGGAGGTGCCCCCACATCGCTATTTCGCTCTGCATCGTCGCCGGCGCGACGCGGATCCCATCCGTCCGTCCACTGCCCGTGTGACAACCAGTGTGCCGCCAGCTCTGCCCGCTCGCGCAGCTTGGCCGGGTTTTTCAGGTCGGCCTCGGTGCCGAGGAAGTTGATATGCCCCAGCTTGCGACCGGGACGCTCAGCCTTGCCGTACAGGTGGACCCGGGCGTCGGGCATCCGCGCAAACAGGTGGTGCAACCGCTCGTCGGCGGTCATTGCCAGCGGCTCCGCGGCGCCCAGCACGTTGGCCATCACCGTCACGGGCACGATGGCTCCGGCATCGCCGAGCGGATAGTCCAGCACCGCGCGCAGATGTTGTTCGAACTGGCTAGTTCGCGCGCCGTCCATGGTCCAGTGTCCGGAGTTGTGCGGCCGCATCGCGAGTTCGTTCACTACCAGTGCGCCTTCGGTGGTCTCGAACAGCTCGACCGCGAGCACACCGACGACACCGAGTTCAGCGGCCAACCGAAACGCCAGCTGCTGGGCCGCGCTGGCCACATCGTCGGGCAGGGCCGGCGCGGGCGCGATCACCAGCACGCAAATGCCGTCACGCTGCACCGTTTCGACCACCGGCCAGGCCGCGCCCTGGCCGAACGGCGAACGCGCCACCATCGCCGACAATTCGCGTCGCAGTTGCACCCGCTCCTCGATCAGCACCGGCACACCGTCGGCCAGAAATCCGCTGGCGATCTCGCGGGCGTCTGCCAAGTCGCTGGCCATCCGCACGCCGCGTCCGTCGTAACCCCCACGGACCGCCTTGACCACGAGTGGCGCGTCTACCCACGCGGCGAAAGTATCGAGCTCGCCAAGGTCTTCGAAGCTCTCGATCCCCGCGTATCGGGGGACCGCGGCGCCCAATGCCTCCAACCGCCGCCGCATAATGAGCTTGTCCTGGGCGTGCACCAGAGCCTGCGGCGGCGGTGCCACATTGACGCCTTCGGCGACCAGCTTCTCCAGCAGTTCGGTCGGGACGTGCTCGTGGTCAAACGTCAGCGCGTCGGCTCCGGCGGCAACCTCGCGCAGGGCTTCAAGGTCGGTGTGCGAGCCGATCACTAAATCGGGGGTGACCTGCGCGGCAGGTTCGTCGGCGGCGGTAGCCAACACCCGCAGGCTCTGCCCGAGTGCGATCGCGGCCTGCTGGGTCATCCGGGCAAGTTGGCCACCACCAACCATCGCAACTAGGGGCGTGCGGGCACTAGGCACGGCCATCATGGTGTCACGACACGCAGTGTTGCGTTCAGGGCGTGTTGGACCGCTAGTGAAGCCCAATCGTTATGTAACATTTTGCGCCAATTTCGTGTCCGTCCGTACACTCACGTGTTGTGTCCTTTGCCGATGCCACAATCGCGCGCCTGCCTCAGGTCGTTCAGCCCTATGCGGCGCGCCACCATGAACTGATCAAATTCGCCATTGTCGGCGGCACCACGTTCATCATCGACTCGGCAATCTTCTACACCCTAAAGCTGACGATTCTCGAGCCTAAGCCAGTAACGGCCAAGGTCATCGCCGGTATTGTCGCGGTAATAGCGTCCTACGTATTAAACCGCGAGTGGAGTTTCCGCGACCGCGGCGGGCGCGAACGTCATCACGAGGCGCTGCTGTTTTTCGCGTTCAGCGGTGTGGGCGTGCTGTTGAGCATGGCGCCGCTTTGGTTCTCCAGCTACATCCTGCAGTTGCGAGAGCCCATGGTGTCACTGACCGCGGAAAACGTCGCCGACTTCGTCTCGGCCTACGTCATCGGCAACCTGCTGCAGATGGCCTTCCGCTTCTGGGCGTTCCGGCGCTGGGTGTTTCCCGATCAGGTCGCCCGCAATCCCGACAAGGCGCTGGAATCCGCCCTCACCGCGGGCGGTATTGCCGAAGTTTTCGAGGACACCCTCGAGGGTGGCAATGTGACGATGCTGCGCCCCTGGCGCAATCGGGCGCGCCGCCAGGAATTAACTGCCCAGGATTTGGCTTCCCAGGATTTCGCTAAAGAGCCTCAGCTCGGCGATTCCTCGGTACCCAGGGTGTCAAAAACCTCGTGATATAGCAGCGCTTGCACTTGGCGCAGGCGCGGAATGTCGTGGAACTCCAGTGGATCTTGCGAGGCCGACTCGATCATCAGAGTCCCGGTGCGAAACATCCGTTCCAAAACCCGGTCCCGGAACTCCACACTGTTGATCCGCGCCAAGGGGATATCGATCCCGCTGCGGGTCAGCAATCCGTGCCGATACATCACCCGCCGGCTGGTGACGACGAAATGAGTGGTCAGCCAGTTCAGGAACGGCAAGAGCGTCAGCCAGCCGACGACCACCAGCCAGATCCCCCAGATGACTCCGTAGACCACGTTCTTGGCGACCTGCTGCCAATCCGTTGAGTTGGCGTATCCCGAACCAAACGTCACCATCCCGGTCGCCAGGATCAGAACCAACGCAGGCCAGATCAAACCCTTCCAGTGCGGATGCCGGTGCAGGATGACGTGCTCGCCAGCGGCTAGCGCACTATCCGGATAACCCATGTCGCGAACAGTAGCTGTCGGGAGCCGGCGGCAGCCCCGCGATTAACGCAAATGCACGACGTCACCGGCGGAAACCACGACGGTTTCGCCCTCGACTTCCAGACACAGCCGGGCCTGGTCATCGATGCCGGTGGCGGTCCCCACGATTTCTTTGCCGCCGGGCAGGAGCGCACGCACGCTTGAGCCGATAGTCAGGCTGCGTGCCCGGTAATCGGCCGCCAGTTGCCAGTAGGCGCCCCGTGCGGCCCGCCAGGCGACGATCCGCCCCCCGAGCTCCCGCAACAGCGTGCGCACCAGCTGGTCGCGATCGGGCGCCTGCACGCCGAGATCGAGCAGTGAGGTGGCCCCTGGCTCGTCGACCTCCCCGGGGGCCTGGGTGACGTTGAGCCCCAGACCGATCACCACGACCGGGCGTGTGACCTCGGCGAGGATCCCGGCCAACTTGCCGTGCGAGCCGGGCCGACCGGCCAGGACGTCATTGGGCCATTTGAGACCCACTTCGCCCCCGGTCCCTTCAACCAAGGGCGCCACTGTATCGACTACCGCCACGCCGGTGACCAGCGACAGCCAGCCCCACGCCGATGCCGGGATGTCGGCGACCCGCACACCGACCGACATGGTGACCTGAGCCCGCGGGGAAGCCGACCACTTGCGCCCCTGACGTCCGCGACCGGCGGTCTGGTGCTCGGCGATCAGCACCACTCCGTCGATATCCACACCCGATGCCGCCCGGGCCAGCAAGTCGGCGTTGGTCGATCCGGTCTGCGCGACGACATCGATTTGCCGCCAACCTAATCCGGTGCCGACCAGCGCTGCGCGCAATGCGGCGGGGTCCAGCGCCGGCCGCAGTTGCTTCCGATCCATCACCGCGCCCCCGTTCCGCGATGCTCGTTGAGCATGTCCAGGACCGCCAGCTGGCTGAACAGCATGCTGGTGCCGATCGGATTGCCGCCGCCGGGATAGGCCGTGCCGCTGGGCGCGGCCATTGTGTTGCCGGCCGCGTATAGGCCCTGGATCGGGTTGCCGAACGCATCGAGCACCCGTGCCGCGGTGTCGGTGCGCAGGCCGCCCTTGGTGCCCAGATCGGAGATGCCGAACGCGGCCGCATGAAACGGCGGTCGGTCGATGGACACCAGTGGCGACGCGCCACCGGAGAACGCGCGATCGAACGCCTCGTCGCCACGGCCGAAGTCCCCGTCGATTCCAGCGGCGGCAAACTCGTTGAACCGCGCGACCGTTGCCGCCAGCCGCTCGCCGGGCACGCCGACCTTCTCGGCCAGTTCCGCAATGGTGTCGGCGGTATGCCACAGCCCGGCCGCGACGTACTTCTCGGTCGCGACGATGGACACGTTGGCGGCCTTGACCGGCGGCACCTCGCCCTCCTTGTCGTCATAGATCATCCAGTACGGCAACGTGATTGACCCATTTTCCAGCTGGGCGATGATCTCGCGGCCGGCCCGGTCGTAGGCCCTGGACTCGTTGACGAACCGGTCGCCGTTCTGATTCACGAAGATGCCGCCGGTGAACCACAGCGCGAACGCCGAACGGCCGTCGGGGTGCGTCATGCCGGGCGACCACCACGCCTGGTCCAGCAGATCGGTGTCGGCTCCCACCGCGATGCCGGCTTGCAACGCCTGGCCACGGCTGCCCGGACCGCCCATGGTGTCCCGGGCAACCCCGGGCACGCCATATTTGCGGCGCAGTTCGTCGTTGCGTTCGAAGCCGCCGGCGGCCAGCAGCACGCCCAGTCGGGTCCGGATGGCCGTGCGCTTGCCATCACGTTCGACGATGGCGCCGACAACGCGGTTTTCGGGGCCGTCGGACACCACCAGCTCGACCAGTGCCGCGTCGCGCCGCAGCGACGCGCTCGGGTACTGCCCGATGGCCTTGAGGAATCGCGCGATCAAAGCGCGGCCTCCCACGAAATAGTCGGCGGGAGGCTCGACCCCGAGCCGGTCGGTGTCGAGTGGCCCGCGGATCACGTCCCGCAATTCGGGGGCGGCGGCCACTTTCAAAGGCTTCGCCGCAATGTGACGCTGGCCGTCCAGGCGCGCCTTCGGCGCCGTCCCGTAGTAGTCAGGCCACGGCAGTGGCACGAATTTCAGGCCGGGATCCTGCTCCAGGTATTCGATCAGCGGGGCACCGCCGCGGACGAAGGTGTCCTGTAGTTCGCGGGGGCTACGGTCGCCGACCACAGCGTGGTAGTAGGTCAGCGCATCCTCGATGGTGTCGTCGGTGCCGGCGCGAAGCAGGACCGGATTGCATGGGAACCACACCCCGCCCCCGCCGGAGTACGCGGTGGTGCCGCCGAACTTATCGGTGGCCTCGATCAGCAGCACGTCGAGGCCTTCGCGCGCGGCGGTGTAAGCGCCGGTGACACCCCCGCCGCCGGACCCGGCCACCAACACATCGTGTTCTTCGGCCCAGTCGACTTCCGCAGTTCCAACCCGATAGGCGCCCATCAGCGGAGACTACTTAAGGGTTGATTAAGGACCTACAAAAGGGTCGGCACGGGACTGCCGATAACATCAAGTCCCATGACAAGCGTCACCGACCACACCGCCGAGCCCGCCGCCGAGCACACCATCGACATCCACACCACCGCCGGCAAACTGGCCGAGCTGCACAAGCGGACCCAAGAGTCACTGCATCCGGTCGGGGAAGCCGCCGTTGAGAAGGTGCACGCCAAGGGCAAGCTGACCGCCCGCGAGCGCATCTATGCCCTGTTGGACGACAACTCGTTCGTCGAACTCGACGCGCTCGCCAAACACCGCAGCACCAACTTCGGCCTTGGCGAAAACCGCCCGGTCGGCGACGGCGTGGTGACCGGCTACGGCACCATCGACGGCCGCGACGTGTGCATCTTCAGCCAGGACGCCACGGTGTTCGGCGGCAGCCTCGGCGAGGTGTACGGCGAGAAAATCGTCAAGGTCCAGGAACTGGCGATCAAAACCGGCCGCCCGCTGATCGGCATTAACGATGGCGCCGGCGCGCGCATCCAGGAGGGTGTCGTTTCGCTGGGCCTGTACAGCCGCATTTTCCGCAACAACATCCTGGCCTCCGGTGTCGTCCCGCAGATCTCGCTGATCATGGGTGCCGCGGCCGGCGGGCACGTGTATTCCCCCGCCCTGACCGATTTCGTGGTGATGGTTGACCAGACCAGCCAGATGTTCATCACCGGACCCGACGTCATCAAGACTGTCACCGGCGAGGACGTCACCATGGAGGAACTGGGCGGCGCCCATACCCACATGGCCAAGTCGGGTACGGCGCACTATGTCGCGTCGGGCGAGCAGGACGCCTTCGAATACGTTCGCGACCTGCTGAGCTACCTGCCCCCCAATAACTTCACCGACCCGCCCCGGTACCCCGCGTCGCATCCGGAAGGCCCCATCGAGGACAACCTCACCGCTGAGGACATCGAGTTGGACACGCTGATCCCGGACTCGCCCAACCAGCCGTACGACATGCACGAGGTGATCACCCGCATCCTCGACGACGACGAATTCCTCGAGGTCCAGAACGGCTACGCGACCAACATCATCGTCGGGTTCGGACGGATCGACGGCCGGCCGGTCGGATTAGTCGCCAACCAGCCCACTCAGTTCGCCGGCTGCCTGGACATCAACGCCTCCGAGAAGGCGGCCCGGTTCGTGCGGACCTGCGACTGTTTCAACGTCCCGATCATCATGCTGGTGGATGTTCCAGGCTTCTTGCCCGGCACCGACCAGGAATACAACGGCATCATCAGGCGCGGCGCCAAGCTGCTCTTCGCCTACGGTGAGGCCACCGTCCCCAAGATCACCGTCATCACCCGCAAGGCCTATGGCGGCGCCTACTGCGTGATGGGCTCCAAGGATATGGGCTGCGACGTGAACATCGCCTGGCCCACCGCGCAGATCGCCGTGATGGGCGCCTCCGGGGCGGTCGGCTTCGTCTACCGGCAGCAGCTAAAAGATGCGGGCAAGAACGGCCAGAACGTTGATGAGCTTCGCTTACAGTTGCAGCAGGAGTACGAGGACACACTGGTCAACCCCTACGTCGCCGCCGAACGGGGCTACGTCGATGCGGTGATTCCGCCGTCGCACACCCGTGGCTACATCGGCACGGCGCTGCGCCTGCTGGAACGCAAGATCTCCCATCTGCCGCCCAAGAAGCACGGGAACATTCCGCTATGACCCAAGAGACCCAGCAGCCCAAAGAGCCGCACATCCAGATCCTCAAGGGCCAGCCGACCCACGAGGAGCTGGCCGCGCTGATCGTCGTGCTCGGCAGCGCCGGTAGCGCATCTGAGCCCACCCAGCCCGAGAGCACCCGCTGGGGGCTTCCCGTGGACCGGCTGCGCTACGCGATCTCCAACTACCAGCGAGTCACGTTGCAGGAGCGGATGCACATGCGACGATGACCCGGCTGGTTCTCGGGTCCGCGTCCCCCGGTCGGCTCAAAGTCCTGCGCCAGGCCGGCATCGATCCGCTGGTGATGGTTTCCGGTGTCGACGAAGATGCGGTCGCGGCCGCCCTGGGGCCGGAGGCCTCGCCCCGGCAAGTCGTCTGCGCGCTCGCGCAGGCCAAAGCTGAGCAGGTGGCCAGCAACCTGGCTGCAGTTAATGACAGCGTCGCAGCGAATTGCGTTGACTGCGTTGTTGTTGGCTGCGATTCGCTGCTGTACATCGACGGCCGGCTATGCGGCAAGCCGCAATCAGTTGCCGAGGCACGCGAACTCTGGCGGTCAATGGCAGGCCGCGCGGGCATTCTCTACACCGGGCACTGCGTCATCCGGCTGCTGGACCACAAAATCGTCTACAACCGCAGTGAACCATCAAACACCACAGTGCATTTTGGAAGACCATCGCCAGAAGACCTGGAGGCGTACCTGGCCACCGGCGAGTCCCTGCGGGTCGCCGGCGGGTTCACCCTGGACGGCCTCGGCGGCTGGTTCATCGACGGTGTCGACGGCGATCCGTCGGCCGTCGTGGGGATCGGATTGCCCTTGGTGCGCTCACTCTTGGGCCGCGCGGGGCTGTCCATCGCAGCGCTGTGGGCGGCCAATCCAGTCACCTAGTTCGATCCGGGGTTTCAACGATCACCGGATGGGGCATGTGTGCGTTCTGAACGGACGAACCGACGGAGGGTGGGGGCATGTCGTTTGTGATCGCGGCGCCGGCGGCTGTCTAGGCGGCGGCAACGGTAACGGCGGCAACGCCATCTTGATCGGCAACGGCGGCGACGGCGGGGAGTCTTTGGGTACCGCCGGGCTTTGCGGTACCGGCGGGCTTCTGTTCGGCATCGCGGGCGCGAGCGGCTAGACCCCGCGGCCAGTACGTCAACGGAGTCGAATCCAGCGACACCGGGATGAGTAGGCTTTCCGATGTGCCGCTACCCCCAGATCCAAGCCCATCCCTGTCGGCCTACGCGCACCCGGAACGGCTCGTGACCGCCGACTGGCTGTCGGCCAACCTGGGCACGCCAGGTCTGGCGATCGTCGAATCCGACGAGGACGTGCTGCTCTACGACGTCGGTCATATTCCCGGTGCGGTGAAGATCGACTGGCACACCGACCTCAACGACCCGAGGGTCCGCGACTACATCAACGGCGAGCAGTTCGCCGACTTGATGAATCGCAAAAACATCGCCCGCGATAACACGGTGGTGATCTACGGCGACAAGAGCAACTGGTGGGCGGCCTACGCACTGTGGGTGTTCACCTTGTTCGGCCACCCGGACGTGCGGTTGCTCAACGGTGGGCGCGACCTGTGGCTCGGCGAAGGCCGTGACGTGTCTCTAGAAGTCCCGGCTAAGACGTCGATCGGCTATCCCGTCGTGCAACGAAACGACGAGCCGATCCGTGCATTCAAGGACGACGTGCTGGCCATCCTGGGCGCCGAGCCGCTGATCGACGTGCGCTCGCCGGACGAATACACCGGCAGGCGCACCCACATGCCCGACTATCCCGAGGAAGGCGCGCTGCGCGCCGGCCACATCCCCACTGCCCGATCGATCCCGTGGGCCAAGGCAGCCGACGAGAGTGGTCGATTCCGCGGCCGCGAAGAGCTCGACGAGCTCTACGGTTTCATCGGACCCGAAGACAAGACCGTCGTCTACTGCCGTATCGGCGAGCGCTCCAGCCACACCTGGTTCGTGCTGACCCACCTGCTCGGTAAACCCGGCGTGCGCAATTACGACGGGTCGTGGACCGAGTGGGGGAATGCCGTGCGCGTGCCGATCGTCGCGGGCGAAAACCCAGGAGTTGCACCCACCTGATGGCCCTCCCATGAGTCTCCCTGCACCGCTAGCCGAGGTGGTGGCCGACTTCGCCGAAGTTCAGGGCCAGGACAAGCTCAAGCTGCTGCTGGAATTCGCCAACGAACTTCCAACGCTGCCGTCCGACCTCACCGAGGCCGCCATGGAGCCGGTTCCCGAGTGTCAATCCCCGCTGTTTCTGCATGTCGACGCAACTAATCCCAACCGGGTGCGGCTGCATTTCAGTGCGCCGGCCGAGGCACCGACCACCCGCGGGTTTGCCTCGATCCTGGCCGTCGGCCTCGATGAACAGCCCGCGGCTGACATCCTGGCGGTGCCGGAGGATTTCTATGCAGACCTCGGTCTGGCCGCCCTGATCAGCCCGCTGCGGTTGCGCGGAATGTCGGCAATGCTGGCCCGTATCAAGCGGCGATTGCGCGAGACCTCTTTAGAACCCTGAAATCCGGCACCGCTTCATCGGGCTCGCGGCGCGGCGCTTACACTTCCCTCCGAGTTGTAAGAAAATCTCTTAGACAAGAAGGCTGCAGATATGCCAACAGGAGGCGCAGTGTCCACTCACGCCAGCTCGAGGATCACCAAGGTTCTCGTCGCCAATCGCGGCGAGATCGCTGTCCGGGTGATCCGGGCGGCCCGCGATGCGGGTCTGTCCAGCGTGGCGGTGTACGCGGAACCCGACGCCGAGGCGCCGCACGTAGCGCTTGCCGACGAGGCGTTCGCGCTGGGCGGACAGACGTCTGCGGAGTCCTATCTGGACTTCGGCAAGCTCCTCGACGCGGCGGCCAAATCCGGGGCCAACGCCGTGCACCCCGGCTACGGCTTCCTGTCGGAGAACGCCGACTTCGCCCAAGCCGTCATCGACGCGGGGCTGATCTGGATCGGCCCCAGCCCCCAGTCGATCCGCGACCTGGGTGACAAGGTCACCGCCCGCCACATCGCCGCCCGCGCGCAGGCGCCGCTGGTGCCCGGCACCCCCGACCCGGTCAAGAACGCCGACGAGGTGGTGGCCTTCGCCAAGGAGTACGGCGTGCCGATCGCGATCAAGGCCGCCTTCGGCGGCGGCGGCCGCGGCATGAAGGTGGCCCGCACCCTCGACGAGATCCCCGAGCTGTTTGAGTCGGCCACCCGGGAGGCGGTCGCCGCGTTCGGCCGTGGCGAATGCTTCGTCGAGCGCTACCTCGACAAGCCGCGCCACGTCGAGGCGCAGGTGATCGCTGACCAGCACGGCAACGTCATCGTCGCCGGCACCCGGGACTGCTCGCTGCAGCGCCGTTTCCAGAAGCTGGTGGAAGAAGCGCCCGCGCCCTTCCTGACCGACGCGCAGCGCAAGGAGATTCACGAATCCGCCAAACGGATCTGCAGGGAAGCCCACTACTACGGCGCCGGGACTGTCGAATACCTGGTCGGCCAGGACGGCCTGATCTCATTCCTAGAGGTCAACACCCGACTACAGGTTGAACACCCGGTCACCGAGGAGACCTCAGGCATCGACCTGGTGTTACAGCAGTTCAAGATCGCCAACGGCGAAAAGCTGGACATCACCGAGGACCCGACGCCGCGCGGGCACGCCATCGAGTTCCGGATCAACGGCGAGGACGCCGGACGCGGGTTCTTGCCGGCGCCCGGTCCGGTCACCAAATACGAAACACCCAGCGGCCCCGGTGTCCGGCTGGACTCCGGTGTCGAGGCCGGTTCGGTGATCGGCGGCCAGTTCGATTCCATGCTGGCCAAGCTCATCGTGTACGGCGCCAGCCGCGAGGAGGCGCTCGCGCGCTCGCGCCGGGCCCTGGACGAATTCCACGTCGAAGGACTGGCAACCGTGATCCCGTTCCACCGCGCTGTGGTGGCCGACCCGGCGTTCATCGGTGACGACGAAGGTTTCACGGTGCACACGCGCTGGATCGAGACCGAGTGGAACAACACCGTAGAGCCCTTCACCGGCGGCGAGCCCCTCGATGAGGAGGACGCCCGACCGCGGCAGAAGGTGGTCGTCGAGGTCGGCGGCCGCCGGCTCGAGGTTTCGCTGCCCGGCGACCTGGCTCTGTCCAACGGCGCCCCCGACGCGGCCGGTGTCGTCCGCAAAAAGCCGAAGCCCCGCAAGCGTGGTGCGCATGCCGGCGGTGCGGCTTCCGGTGACGCGATCACCGCGCCGATGCAGGGCACCGTGGTCAAGGTCGCGGTCGAGGAAGGGCAGCAGGTATCGGTCGGCGACCTGGTGGCGGTCCTTGAGGCGATGAAGATGGAGAACCCGGTCACCGCCCACAAGGACGGGACCATAACCGGACTCGCCGTCGAGGCCGGCGCAGCCGTCACTCAGGGCACGGTGCTCGCCGAGATCAAGTAGGTTCCGGACGAGCCCCACTGCGGCCCTACTCGAGGGGCCCTACTCCAGCTGGTCCCGAAGTCGCGAGAGCGACTTGGCCAGTAGCCGCGAAACATGCATCTGTGAAATGCCGACTCGGTCGGCAATCTGCGTTTGTGTCATCGACTCGAAAAACCTCAGTACCAACACGGTTCGCTCCCGCTCCGGCAGCGACTCCAGCAACGGGCGCAGCGCCTCCTGGTCTTCGATCCTGTCGAGGGCGGCGTCCGGGTCACCCAAAGTGTCAGCGATGGCGCGGGCTTCGTCATCTTCGCCGCCGCCACCACTGTCAATGGACAAGGTGTTGTAGGAGCTACCCGCTATCAGGCCTTCGACGACCTCGGCGCGGTCCATTTCGAGTTCGGCGGCGAGCTCGGTCGCGGTGGGCGCCCGGCCCAGGCGTTGCGACAGATCGGCGGTGGCGGAGCCAAGTCTCAGGTGCAGTTCCTTGAGCCGCCGGGGAACCTTGACCGACCAGCTGTTGTCGCGAAAGTGCCGCCGAACCTCACCCATGATCGTGGGCACCGCGAACGAGACGAAGTCCGACCCGGTCTCGACGTCATAGCGCACCACCGCGTTGACCAATCCCACCCGCGCGACCTGAACCAAGTCGTCGCGTGGCTCACCCCGGCCTTCGAAGCGGCGGGCGATGTGGTCGGCCAGCGGTAAGCACCGCTCGACGATCTTGTCCCGGTGGCCCTGGAATTCCGTTGAGCCGGCATCCAAGTGGGCCAACTCACGAAACATCTCCGGAACATCGGCGTATTCGTTCGGGCGGGACGCCGAACTGCCGCTTGTGCGCACCGTCACCTGCTGGTGGCTGTCCGCCGCGCCGTCAACAAGATGCCGAAAACACTGCCGGACCCGTCGGGTTCGCGACCGTCATGGAAGGTCTGGACGTCGTCAGCCAGGGATGTCAGGACATGCCAGCTGAAGCTGCCGGGTGACACGACGTCGTGGGTTAGGCACGCCGCGGAAGCCTCTATCACCAACTCCTCGTCGTGCGGATCGACGACCACGACGAGCGTTGCGTCGGGTGTGGCGGAACGGATCAACCGGGTGCACACCTCGTCGACCGCGAGCCGCAGATCCGCCACGGCGTCGAAATCCAGGTCTTCGAAGGTGCCGATCGCACCGACCAGGGTGCGCAGCATCGCAAGGTTCTCCAGGCGTGCAGCAACATGCAGTTCGACGGCCCGGTGGCCTCGTTCGCGCTTATTACCGTGCAATGCCGCATCGGTCATATGGTCTCCCGGCAATGTTTTAGTGAGACTGCTCCCGCTTGGGAGTTCGCCTTGGACCTTACGTCCGAGCCCGTTAGTCATGAGCACCTGAGCACATTCTGTGCCGATGACGGCACGCCAACGCAAAATTGCCGGTATTCATCATCGTTTAGACCGGATACCCGCTGGACGAGGCCGGTAATCGCGGATTGGGATATCCGGCGCGCGTTGCAGCATCTTCCGTCAGGGGCCGAGCCTTCAGGGCCCGAGTACCGGGCCGGCGATTGGGGGCGCCCCCATCGCGAGCGCCACGATCATCAGCGTCAACAAGAACCAGCCGGCACCGTGCCATGCCCACCACACTCCGTCGCGGCGCCAGACGCGGCAAGTGCGCCAAAATGCCCAAAGCCCGGCGACCATCAGGATCAGCGGCCCCCCCAACGCAAGCAGCATGCGCTGAGCCCGGCCGCAGGCGACTGTGTCGACGTTTGTTTCCCCGCAGCCGCTCACCCACCAGGCGGCAATGATTAGAAATACAAGTCCGGCGGCCGCGGCCACCACGGCGAACCGGACGGCCGCGCGCACTTCACCGTCGTCCTGACCTAGGCGATCCCCACGCGGTTGTTCATCTGCTGTCGGCATCCTGAATCCCATATTGCGCGTCCGGGTGCTCTGCGGCCAACGCAGCACGGATGCTCGCGATCGCGGCGTCGATCTCGGCGCGCGAAACGGTGAGCGCCGGGCGGAACCGAACGCCATCTTTGCCGGTGGGTAGCGCGATCACCGCTCGTTGCCACAATTGCCGAATCAATTCGTCGCGATCATCGCTGGTCGGCAGGCTGAACGCGCACATTAGGCCACGGCCGCGGGGGTCGAGAACGACGGTTGGGAAGTCGCGCGACAGTTCCTCGAGTCGGGCGCGCAGGTAACGGCCCTGTTCGGCGGCTCGCTCGAACAGCCCCTGGTCCTCGATCACCTCGAGGATGCGGCGGGCGCGCACCATATCGGCGAGGTTGCCACCCCACGTCGAATTGATCCGGGAACGAATCGCGAAAACGTGGTCGGCGATTTCGTCGACCCGCCGACCCGCCATTACTCCGCACACCTGCGTCTTCTTGCCGAAGGCAACCACATCGGGCTGCACGTCCAATTGTTGGTAGGCCCAGGGGGTTCCGGTCAATCCGCAGCCCGTCTGCACCTCGTCGAAGATCAGCAGGGCGTCGTATTCGTCGCACAGCTCACGCATCGCCGCGAAGAACTCAGGCCGAAAGTGACGGTCGCCGCCTTCCCCCTGGATGGGCTCGGCCAGGAAGCACGCGATGTCGTGCGGGCGCGCCTCGAACGCCGCGCGGGCCTGGCCAAACGACTCGGCCTCCAGCGCATCCATGGCGGCCGCGGCCAAGCCGGGCCGAAGGTATGGAGCGTCGATGCGCGGCCAGTCGAACTTCGGGAAGCGGGCCACACTGATCGGATTGGTGTTAGTCAGCGACAGGGTGTAGCCGCTGCGGCCGTGAAACGCACCGCGCAAGTGCAGCACTGCAGTACCGAGCGCCAGGTCGATGCCACGGGCCTGGTTGTGCCTGCTCTTCCAGTCGAAGGCGACCTTGAGCGCGTTCTCCACCGCCAGTGCACCACCCTCGACGAAGAACAGATGCGGCAGTGCCGGGTCTCCCAGGACTCGGGCAAAGGTCTCGACGAAGTCGGCCATCGGCACCGAATAGACGTCGGAGTTGCTGGGCTTGTTCAGCGCCGCTTCGGTGAGTTCGGCGCGGAACTTCTCGTCGTCGGCCAGCGCCGGATGATTCATACCCAGCGCCGAGGAGGCGAAAAAGGTGAACATGTCCAGGTAGCGCCGGCCGTCTCGGGCATCGACCAGATACGACCCGGCCGACCGCGTCAGGTCGAGCACCAGGTCGAAACCATCGACCAGAATGCTGCGGGCCAGCGCCTCATGAACCTGGCCGGCCCGGTCGGGCCCGGTCTGCAAATCGACAAGATTCAGGGCGGCGGTCATGACGCCATGATAGCGTTATTTTTACGAAATCCTGACACAAAGACAGAAAATATCAGGGTATATACTGCCTTCCACTGTAAAATGTCGTAAGGATGATGGTGCTTCGAGTCTGAACGTTCGCCGCCGTCCGGATTCGTTGCAACAGGTCTTCGAGCGCACGCGCGGAGGCGACCCGCACCAGCAAGACGTAGCTTTCCTCACCGGCCACCGAATGACACGACTCGATCTCCTCGATGTGTTCCAGGCGGGTAGGCGCATCATCGGGTTGGGACGGATCAAGAGGAGTGATGGCCACGAACGCCGATAGCAGGTGCCCGACCGCCTCCGGGTCGATTCGCGCCGCGTACCCCGACACGACGCCGCGAGACTCCAACTTGCGCACCCGCGACTGGACCGCGGAAACCGACAGGCCGGCGCTCGAGGCCAACTCCGACAACGTTGCGCGCCCGTCCGCGACCAGCTCGCGCAGCAGGATCCGGTCGATATCGTCGAGCGTCTCACCCATGGCCGGAGACTATCGCAGCAGAACTGGATCAAAAGGCGCAGGATGAGCCCGACCGAGTCACGGAAAACCAAGCCACAGAAAAAGCTGGTGACCTGGCAACTGCGTGCGCTGTTCGCTGCCGAGCTGTCGGCCGGATACGCCCGCGAGGTGCCCGCATACTCGGCCCTGGTCGAGGTAAGCGCACAGGTGAACCGCGATTACGCGACCCGCAATGGGGACGCCGAACGGCTGGGCTCGCTGCAACGGGTCACCGCCGAGCGGCACGGCGCCATCAGGGTCGGTAACCCGGCTGAACTGGCCGCGGTGGCCGAGCTGTTCGCGGCGTTCGGCATGCTGCCCGTCGGTTACTACGACCTGCGTTCCGCTGACCCGCCAGTTCCGGTAGTGTCTACCGCTTTTCGCCCCGTCGACGCCGATGAGCTGGCGAACAATCCATTCCGGGTCTTCACATCGATGCTGGCCACCCGCGACCCGCGGTACTTCGATGCCGGATTACGTGCGCGAGTCGAGGCCTTCCTCGCGCGGCGCCGGCTGTTCGACCCGGCATTACTGGCCCGGGCCCGGGTGATCGCCGCTGACGGCGGCTGCGCGGCCGATGAAGGCAAGGATTTCGTCACCGCCGTGGCGGCAGCATTCGCGCTGTCGCGCGCCCCGATCGACAAGTCCTGGTACGACGAACTGTCGCGGGTGTCCGCGGTGGCCGCTGACATCGCGGGGGTCGCCTCGACACACATCAACCACCTGACGCCGCGAGTGCTCGACATCGACGATCTGTACCGGCGGATGACCGAGCGCGGTATCACCATGATCGACGCTGTCCAGGGACCGCCGCGCACAGACGGGCCCGATGTGCTGTTGCGGCAGACTTCCTTTCGCGCACTCGACGAGTCGCGCCAATTCCGCGGAGCTGACGGCGTGCTGACCGAGGGAAAGTTGCGCGTGCGATTCGGTGAAGTCGAGGCGCGCGGCGTCGCGCTGACCCCGCGCGGCCGCGAACGCTACGACGCGGCGATGGCTGAGCTGGCCGGGGCTCCGGACCCCGCCCGAGTATGGAGCCGTTACTTCCCGTCATCCGATCTGGAGATGGCGGCCGAAGGGTTGGCCTACTACCGGCGCGGCGACCCGTCGGCGCCCGTCGTCTACGAAGACTTCCTACCCGCCTCCGCGGCGGGTATCTTCCGGTCCAACTTGGACCGCGACAGCCAGGTCAGTGCCGTCGGTGAAGTCACTGCCGATTCCGATTACAGCGCGGAGTGGCTGGCCGGAGCGGTCGACCGCCAGATCCACGACCCGTACGCACTCTATGAATCGCTCTCCCAGGAGGTTCCCGCGTGAACATGCCGACGGCCGACGATTTACGCGCCCGGGTGCGCGCAGTGTTCGAAGCGATCGGTACGGACACCGAAATCGACTTGACGCTCCGCGAACCGGGTGGACCCGGCCTTCAGGCGAGCACGCCGATCACCGGCGAGGTGCTCTTCACCGCCGCGCAGACCACCGAAGCGCAAGTCGATGAAACGATTACCGCTGCCGCACAAGCATTTCCGGTATGGCGCAATACTCCGGCCCCGGTGCGCGGTGCGCTGGTGAGCCGACTCGGCGAGCTGCTGACCGCCCACAAGCATGATCTGGCCACGCTGGTGACCATCGAGGTAGGCAAGATCACCTCCGAGGCGCTGGGCGAAGTTCAGGAAATGATCGACATCTGCCAATTCGCCGTAGGCCTGTCTCGCCAGCTCTACGGACGCACCATCGCCTCCGAACGCCCGGGCCACCGGCTGATGGAAACCTGGCACCCGCTGGGGGTGGTGGGAGTGATCACCGCGTTCAACTTCCCGGTTGCGGTCTGGGCGTGGAACACGGCAGTGGCACTGGTCTGCGGGGACACTGTGGTGTGGAAGCCCTCCGAGCTGACCCCGTTGACGGCGCTGGCCTGCAGCGCGCTCCTTGACCGGGCCGCCGCGGAGGTGGGCGCGCCGCCCGCGGTGTGCGGCCTCCTGCTCGGCGACCGAGACCTTGGCGAACGGCTGGTCGACGACCCGCGGATCGCGTTGCTCTCCGCGACCGGCTCGGTGCGAATGGGTCGGCAGGTGGGGCCGCGCGTCGCGCGGCGCTTTGGGCGGGTGCTGCTGGAGCTGGGCGGCAACAACGCGGCCATCGTGACCCCGTCCGCAGACCTTGACCTGGCCATCCGCGCGGTGGTATTCGCTGCGGCCGGCACCGCCGGGCAACGCTGCACCAGCCTGCGCCGGCTGATCGTGCACCGCTCGGTGGCCGATGAGGCGGTGGCGCGCGTCGTGTCCGCATATGGACAGCTGTCCGTGGGCGACCCGTCCGCGGCCGGCACCCTGGTCGGTCCGCTGATCCACGAAACCGCCTACCGCGACATGGTGGGCGCGCTGGAACAAGCAACTGCCGACGGCGGCGAGGTCGTCGGCGGTAAACGCCGGCACACGGACGTTCCGGAGAGTGCGTACTACGTCGCGCCAGCGGTGGTCCGGATGCCCGCGCAGACCGCCATCGTGGCCACCGAAACGTTCGCGCCGATCCTGTACGTGCTGACCTACCAACACCTCGACGAGGCTATATCGCTCAATAATGCTGTGCCACAGGGTCTTTCCTCGGCAATCTTCACCACGGACCTGCGGGAGGCGGAGCGCTTCCTGAACGGATCCGACTGCGGTATCGCCAACGTCAATATCGGCACGTCCGGCGCTGAGATCGGCGGCGCGTTCGGCGGCGAGAAGCAAACCGGTGGCGGCCGGGAGTCCGGTTCGGACGCGTGGCAGGCCTATATGTGGCGCGCTACCAACACCGTGAATTTCTCCGGGGAGCTACCGCTGGCCCAAGGAGTTGCTTTCGGATGAAAACCGGATGTTCACTCAATCGCCATGAGTACTATCTGACGCATGGGGAGCGCCAGAAGGCGATTGTCACCCGAGGAACGCCGGGCTGAGCTGCTGGCTCTAGGGGCGGAGGTTTTCGGGAAAAGGCCGTACGACGAGGTCCGCATCGACGAGATCGCCGAGCGGGCCGGGGTGTCGCGGGCGCTGATGTACCACTATTTCCCTGACAAACGGGCGTTCTTCGCCGCTGTTGTCAAGGACGAGGCCGATCGGCTGTACGAGGCCACCAATAGAGAGCCCGTCAGCGGTCTGACAATGTTCGAGGAGACGCGGGTCGGTGTGCTGGCCTACATGGCTTACCACGACCAGAATCCAGAGGCCGCATGGGCCGCGTACGTCGACATGGGCAATAGCGACCCCGTGTTGCTCGGCATCACCGAGGACGCCAAGACCCGCCAACTGGAGAACGTCATGACCCGCATCGGCGAGGTCGTGGCCGGGGTGCAAGAAACAAAACTGGAACCGAATGTCGAACGGGATCTGCGGGTCGTCATTCATGGCTGGATCGCGTTCACCTTCGAGGTGTGCCGACAGCGAATAATCGACCCGACGACCGACGCCGAACGCCTTGCCGACTCCTGCGCGCACACGCTGCTCGACGCGATCGCCCGGGTACCCGATATCCCGGCGACACTGGCCCAGGCGATGGCCACCGCGCGGCACGTACCGCAGCAGTGAGCTGGTGGACTGTCGGTGCCCATTGGCACCATTGCTAGGTGGACACCGCGCATTCTGACCCGTTAGCCCGGTTCAGTCCGACCACTCGGGAATGGTTCGAAAGTACCTTCGACGCGCCCACGGCCGCCCAGGCCGGCGCCTGGGAAGCCATCGCCGGTGGTCATAACTCGCTGATCATCGCGCCGACCGGTTCGGGCAAAACGCTGGCGGCGTTTCTGTGGGCGTTAGACAGCCTCGCCAGTGCACCCGACCGGCCGTCCGGCACCCGCGTGCTCTACGTGTCCCCACTCAAGGCGCTGGCGGTCGACGTCGAGCGCAACCTCCGCACACCTCTGACGGGGCTCACCAGGATCGCCGAACGCCGCGGTCTGCCCGCACCTGGCATCACTGTGGGTGTCCGATCCGGTGACACCCCGCCCGCACTGCGGCGTCAGCTCATCGCCAGGCCGCCCGACGTACTGATCACTACCCCGGAGTCACTGTTTCTCATGCTGACCTCGGCCGCGCGCGAAACCTTGGCCGGCGTGCAGACCGTGATTGTGGACGAGATTCATGCGATCGCCGCAGGCAAGCGCGGCGCACACCTGGCCCTGTCGCTGGAGCGGCTCGATGCGTTGTGTGAAGGGCCGTCCGCACAGCGAATCGGCTTATCGGCGACCGTGCGTCCGCCCGAGGAGCTCGCGCGGTTCTTGTCCGGCGGAGCCCCTACAACTCGAACAACTGTAGTCGCTCCCCCGTCGGCCAAGACGTTGGAGCTGTCCGTGCAGGTGCCGGTGCCCGATATGGCCAACTTGGCGAACAACACCATCTGGCCCGACGTCGAGGCGCGTCTGGTCGACCTGATCGAGTCGCACCGCTCGACCATCGTGTTCGCCAATTCGCGGCGACTGGCAGAACGACTTACCGCGCGGCTCAACGAAATCCATGCGGAACGGCTCGGCATCGAGCTCACGACTGAAGCTAACCCGAGGGTGGCTGGTGGGGCACCGGCCCACATCATGGGTAGCGGCCAAACCTTCGGTGCCGACCCAGTGCTGGCCCGCGCCCACCACGGTTCGGTCAGCAAGGAGCAGCGCGCCCTGGTGGAAGACGACCTCAAACGCGGACTGCTCAAGGCGGTGGTGGCGACCTCGAGCCTGGAACTGGGCATCGATATGGGCGCCGTCGACCTGGTGATCCAGGTGGAGGCACCGCCATCGGTGGCCAGCGGCCTGCAACGCATCGGACGGGCCGGACACCAGGTCGGCGAGGTCTCGCGCGGCGTGCTATTCCCCAAGCACCGCACCGACCTGATCGGCTGTGCGGTGAGCGTGCAGCGCATGCTCGCCGGCCAGATCGAGAGCATGCGGGTGCCCGCCAACCCGCTCGACATCCTGGCGCAACAGACGGTGGCGGCGGCCGCGCTGGAGCCGCTGGACGCAGACCGATGGTTCGACACCGTGCGCCGTAGCGCCCCGTTCGCGACGCTGCCCCGCAGTGTGTATGAGGCCACGCTGGACCTGCTGTCCGGCAAGTACCCGTCCACCGAGTTCGCCGAGCTGCGCCCGCGACTGATCTACGACCGCGATACCGGCACCCTGACCGCGCGACCCGGTGCGCAGCGGCTCGCCGTAACCTCCGGCGGCGCGATCCCCGATCGCGGACTCTTCACCGTCTACCTGGCCAGTGAGGCTGAAAAGCCCTCGCGGGTGGGTGAACTCGACGAGGAGATGGTTTACGAATCACGTCCCGGTGACGTCATCTCGCTGGGGGCAACCAGCTGGCGGATCACCGAGATCACCCACGACCGGGTACTAGTGATCCCCGCGCCCGGCCAGCCGGCCCGGTTGCCGTTCTGGCGCGGTGACAACGTCGGGCGCCCGGCGGAATTGGGCGCCGCGCTCGGCGCCTTCACCGGCGAGCTGGCCGGGCTGGGTCGCGAGGCATTTGATAAACGTTGTTCGGCTTTGGGTTTCAACGCCTACGCGACCGACAACCTGTGGGGGCTGCTGGACGAGCAGCGCGCCGCCACCTCGGTCGTGCCGACCGACGCCACCCTGCTGGTCGAGCGGTTCCGCGACGAGTTGGGCGATTGGCGGGTGATCCTGCACTCGCCGTATGGGCTCCGCGTGCATGGGCCGCTGGCGCTGGCCGTGGGCCGGCGGCTGCGCGAACGCTACGGCATCGACGAGAAACCGACCGCGTCCGACGACGGGGTCGTGGTGCGGCTGCCCGACACTTTCCCTGATCTTGGGTCAGACTCGGCCCACGAAAATCCCCCGGGCGCGGAATTGTTCGTCTTCGACGCCGACGAGATCGACCCGATCGTCACCGCCGAAGTGGGTGGTTCGGCGCTGTTCGCGTCGCGGTTCCGGGAATGCGCCGCCCGCGCGCTGCTGCTGCCCCGCCGCCACCCGGGCCGCCGCTCACCGCTGTGGCATCAGCGCCAGCGCGCCGCCCAGTTGCTGGACGTGGCCCGTAAGTACCCCGACTTCCCGATCGTCCTGGAGACCGTCCGGGAATGCCTGCAGGACGTCTACGACGTCCCGGCGCTGGTCGAGTTGATGACCGGTATCGCCCAGCGCCGGGTGCGGGTACTCGAAGCCGAAACCGCGAAACCCTCGCCGTTCGCGGCGTCACTGCTGTTCGGCTACGTCGGCGCCTTCATGTACGAGGGCGACACCCCGATCGCCGAACGGCGCGCCGCGGCGCTGTCGCTGGACAGCACGCTGCTGGCCGAGCTGCTAGGCCGGGTGGAGCTGCGCGAACTGCTCGATCCGCAGGTCATCGCCGCGACCGGCCGCCAGCTGCAACACCTGTCCGATGACCGGGTCGCCCGCGATGCCGAGGCGGTCGCGGACCTGCTGCGGCTGCTGGGCCCGCTGACCGAAGACGAGGTGGCCGCCCGGGCGGGTGGCACCGGCGGCGTCGACATCGGGGGCTGGTTGGAGGGCTTGCGGGCCGCCAGGCGTGCGCTGACGGTGTCGTTCGCGGGCCGCAGCTGGTGGGTCGCCATCGAAGACATCGCCCGGCTGCGCGACGGTGTCGGCGCGGCGGTCCCTATCGGCGTGCCCGCCGCCTTCACCGAGGAAGTGGCCGACCCGCTGGGCGAGCTGCTGGGTCGCTATGCCCGCACCCGCACCCCGTTCACCACCGCGCAGGCCGCCGCCCGCTTCGGCCTGGGACTGCGGGTGACGGCCGACGTGCTAAGCCGGCTCAGCGGTGCCGGCCGGCTGGTGCGTGGCGATTTCGTTTCTGCTGAAGTCGATCCTGGCGTCGTCCCCGCAGGCCCCGGCGCGGGCGGCGGATTCGGAGCCGAGCAATGGTGCGACGCCGACGTGCTGCGCATTCTGCGCCGACGTTCGCTGGCCGCGCTGCGGGCCCAGGTCGAGCCGGTGAGCACCGCCGCCTATGGGCGCTTCCTGCCGGCCTGGCATCACATCGGCGTCTCTGGGTCTGCCGGGACTTCGGGGGACGCCGGCCTGGAAGGGCTGGCCGCCGTCATCGATCAACTGGCCGGCGTTCGGATGCCGGCCTCGGCGATCGAACCGCTGGTGCTGGCTCCACGCGTACGCGACTACTCACCGGCGATGCTCGACGAATTGCTCGCGGCCGGGGAGATCACGTGGTCGGGCGCCGGTTCCATCTCGGGGAGCGACGGCTGGATCGCGCTACACCCGGCCGATTCCGCGCCGTTGACGGTGGCCGCCCCAGTCGAGATCGATTTCACCGACGCGCACCGGGTGATCCTGAACACCCTGTCCGGGGGCGGCGCGTACTTCTTCCGCCAGCTCGCCCAGGGCGACATCGGCGAGACATTGCTCAAGGCCGCACTCTGGGAGCTGATCTGGGCCGGCTGGGTCACCGGCGACACATTTGCACCGGTGCGCGCACTGCTGGGCGGCAGAAGTGCTCGTAAGCGTTCCGCGCCGGCGCACCGGGCACGCCGCCCGCCGCGCCTGAGCCGCTACAGCATCGCGCACCCGCAGTCCCGCAGCACCGAACCGACGGTGGCCGGCCGCTGGTCGGCCACGCCGCGTCCCGAGCCGGATTCCACCCTGCGGGCCCACTACCAAGCCGAGCTGCTGTTGAGCCGGCACGGTGTGCTGACCAGAGGCGCGGTGGCTGCAGAGGGCGTGCCGGGCGGGTTCGCCAATCTCTACAAGGTGCTGAGCACCTTCGAGGACGTGGGCAGGTGCCAGCGCGGCTATTTCATCGAGTCATTGGGGGGCGCCCAGTTCGCAGTCTCATCGACCGTCGACCGACTGCGCAGCTACCTCGACGGTATCGACCCGGAACGGCCGGAATACCGGGCCGTCGCCCTGGCCGCCGCCGACCCGGCCAACCCCTATGGCGCCGCGCTGCCCTGGCCCAGCTACAGCACCGAGGGCGGGGGCAACGGCGCCACCGGCGCCCGACCGGGCCGCAAAGCCGGGGCGCTCGTGGTGCTGGTGGACGGCGAGCTGGCCTGGTTCCTCGAGCGTGGGGGGCGGTCGCTACTGACGTTCACCGACGACCCCGCAGCGGGCCATGCCGCGGCCATGGCGCTGGCCGAGTTGGTCGCCAGTGGGCGCGTGGCATCCATTCTGATAGAGCGTGTCGACGGGGTACCGGCGCTGCAGCCGCGCGCCGGCGGGGAACCGACGGCGCTGACTGGGCTCTCGGAAGCGGGTTTCACCCGTACGCCACGTGGGTTGCGGCTGCGGTGAACAATGCCCGAAGGTGACACCGTCTGGCGCACGGCGGCCACGCTGCGCCAGCATTTGGTGGGACGAACGCTGACCCGCTGCGATATCCGGGTGCCGAGATTTGCCACCGTCGACCTCACCGGGGACTCGGTAGACGAAGTGCTCAGTCGGGGCAAGCACTTGTTCATTCGAGTCGGGCGGGCCAGCATTCACTCGCATCTGAAGATGGACGGCAGCTGGCGAGTCGGCCCGATCATTCAAGGCCGGGCGCCCGGGGGCCACCGGGCGCGAATCGTTTTGGAAGCAAATAGCGTTCAAGCCGTCGGCGTCGACCTGGGCGTACTGGAGGTCCTTGATCGCGATCGTGATGGCGACGCGGTCGCGCACCTGGGACCCGATCTGCTGGGCGAAGATTGGGACCCGCGGGTTGCCGCCGCGAATCTGACGGCACACCCGAACCGGTCCATCGCCGAAGCGCTGCTGGATCAGCGGGTGCTTGCCGGTGTCGGCAACGTTTATTGCAACGAATTATGTTTCGTCACCGGACATCTGCCCACAGCGCCGGTCAGCTCCATCACCGACGCGCATCGCCTGGTCACCCTCGCCCGGGACATGCTGTGGGCCAACCGGTTGCGATGGAACCGCTGCACCACCGGTAACACCAGGGCCGGCCGGCAGCTATGGGTCTACGGTCGAGCCGGACAGGGTTGCCGGCGCTGCGGCACACCCATCAGCTGCGACAACTCCGGCGAGCGGGTGGCGTACTGGTGCCCGGCCTGCCAGGCATGAACCGAGTACAACCAAGTACCTTCCACCAGCCTGCCGCATTTTAGGCTCCGTTAACCTTCGAGTCATCTGCGCGATGGTTTGTCTAGGCACTCTTGGTTGCAATGACCGCAAAGCCAGCGATCATTGAGTTGCGTGGAGTCGCACATGCTTGCAAGCATTCGCGGCCCTGGCTTGAATCTCGCAAACTCATCCGCCCTTTTGTTCCACGGGAGTATCAGAAATGACGAGTACCCGTACCGGCAGTCCCAGCCCGCTGCGATCGCTGTCGGCTGTCGGCTTCGCACTGGCGGCCGCCCTGCTTGGCGCGCTGGGCACAGCGTCGACCGCGAATGCTGACACCATCGATCAGGAGTTCATCGCAACCTTGCGGGCCCACGGCATCGAACACGAGTCGGAGCAAACCGAGATCATGGCCGGCCATTTGGTCTGCCATCAGCTCGGGTCGGGCTTGACACCGCAACAGGTCGCGACCGACGTCATGAGCAGCAGCACCCTGGACGGCGACAACGCCGGGTTCTTCGTCGCCATTGCCGAGGAAGCGTACTGCCCGGCGCCGCCGAATGAGGCGTGACTGCCCGAGCGGTCACTTTAACTCTCTCTGATCTGTAAGCCCGGCCTGAACGCGACTAATTGCGGGCGTGGGCCAGGAAAAACTGCGCGATGACTCGCGACGCGTCGAATGCGCGCGTGGTGGGTCCGATGACCGCCGCGGGCAGGTACTGCTTGGCGCCCGGCCAGGTATGGCCCCCATTGTCGATCTTGTAGAACACCACCTCGGTGGAATCGGCGCATGCCGAGGCATCAAAGCGGTGCACCGATGTTCCATCGCCGACGTCAGGCAAGTCCTGTTTCGACGGATCGCCCTGGCATCCGTCGATGGAGCGCCATTTGTCGACCATGCCGGTCGCAGAGATGGCGTGGCTGACCCCGCCGCGGCCGTGCACGTCGCCACCGTTGAACGGCACCAGCGGATCGCGGGTTCCGTGCACCGCCAGTACCGACACCGGCCGCGCTGGGTTGCAGGCCATACCGGCGCCGAGCGTGCCGGACACCGGGGCGATCGCGGCGAAGACATCGGCACGTTCGCAGGCCAGCCTGTTGGACATGAATCCCCCGTTCGACATGCCGGTGGAGAATATGTGCCCGGGGGCCACTCCGAAGTCGTTCGCCAGCTTGCCCACCAGCGCGACCAGGAAACCCAAGTCGTCGACGTGGTGGCGGGCGGCCGGCGATGCTGCTCGCCCGTCCGCCCAGCTCTTGTCGTAACCGTCGGGATAGACGACCAGCAGGTTGGTGGTATCGGCGGCGGAGTCGAAGTCGCTGAGGCCTTCCTGCCCTATTCCTGTCGCGGCGCCGCCGTGCAGGTTGAGCACCAGGCCGACGGGAGGTCCCGGTGGCGCATGCACCCGGTAGGTCCGGGTCAGGCCGCCGAACTGAAACGTCCCGGATAGATCTTGCGCGGCGCCTGGTAGTTGGTGGGCGCCGCAGCTGACGAGGCAGACCGCGACAACGGCCAGCGACAGCAGTCGGGCCCAGGGCATGATCGTCAAGTTACCGACCGCAGGTGCGGATCGACGAGGAAGGGCGGGTGAATTATGGACGATGTCAATGCCAAGGAGATCCGCGGCGTGGGATGATTGCATGGTCAGCGGCATAACTTGCCGTCCGCACTTCTACTTCTGATCGGGGAGGTTCCAGCAATGACCACCATCCGAGTCCGTTTGCCCAAACCCGTCCGATCAGTTTTTGCCGGCTTTGTGCTGGCGGTCGCGCTGCTTTGCTTCTTGGGATTGGCGACCGCGACTGCCAAGGCCGACGACGTCGATAATGCGTTCCTGAACGCGGTGAAAGCCAAGGGCATCAACTTCCCGTCGCCGGAAGCCGCGATCATTGCCGGTCATGAGGTCTGCGATGAACTTGACCTCGGTAGGCAGAAGTCCGACGTCGCGAATGAAGTGATGAGTAGCAGCAATCTGGACGGCTATCGCGCCGGCTACTTTGTCGGCGCGAGCGTCGCTGCGTTCTGCCCAAGACATCACTCATAGACAACTCATAGACCTGACGGCATCCCTTCAGCAGGCCGTCCGCGGCGGGGACGCGTAAACTTCGGGTGCATGTATCTCGGAGAGTGTAAGTGATCACTAAAGCGTTATTCGGTGCCGTGTTCGCGGTCAGTGTCGGGGTTGCGGTGGCCACACCGGTGAACGCGGATCCAAGTGCCTTCCACGTCCTGAGCTGCAGCTGCGCCGGTCGAATATCGGCGGCGGTTGGCGGGCCTAGCGTGTGGGACCAAATGAATGACGGGATCGAGAGCGGTCTCGCTGATTTGCAGGGCTTCGCGGGCTGACCCGCCGCACCGTACCCGTCATCCCGCTGATGGGGGTTGAGGCATGACCGTGCCCTTAACCTCCATCCCGTAGGCAACGTCCTCGTACTTCTGCGGCTTGCGTTTGCGCCAACCGCTGCCTGCCGATGAGATCGGCGGCGGCATCAGCGGGGGCAAGGGGAAGCCGGAGTCCGCCGCGGGAAGCGGGGATACCGCCGACGCAAGCTGCACCGGCGTTTGCGCGGCGGGCAACAGCCCAACCACGGCAGGCGGCGCCATCAGGTTGCCGATCTTGATTCCAGCGCCTATTGCCGCAGTGGGTGCCGACACCCCGCCAAGGGCCTGGACTGCGCTGGAGAGACTGGCCGTCGCCGTTCCCAGAGCCGATTCCCCCTCCGATAGGCCAGTGCCGATTTCGGGGGCCACCGTCTGTAGTGCCTGGGCCGAAGTGTTCTGCGCCGCGTAGCTGAGCAGGTTGATGGGAAATCCGGATGAGATGAATTGGTTGGCATAGGTGTTCGCCAGCTGAAACCAGCCGTTCTGGATGATCGGTTCGGCGATGAGCGAAGACAGTTCAGACTGTATCGACGACAGTATCGAGGCCGTCGTCGGGGCGGCGGTCGTCGTAGTGGTGGTGGAAACCGCGCTGGCTTGAGCGGCAGCCCCCGTCGCAGTGGTAATCGTCGGCGGTGAAGTGAACTGCGACACCGGGAGAGCTTGTGCCGAGGCCGCCTGATAGCGAAAAATCGCCGACGAATTGTTCGCCCACATCACCTGGTACTGGGCCTCCGTCGCGGCGATAGCCGGAAGGTTCATGCCGAATGCGTTCGTCGCCAGCAGGTGCACCAGCTGCGCCCTGTTCGCGGTGACCACCGAAGGGTGAACCACCGAGGCCAGAGTCGAGCCGAACGCCGCCGCAGCGACCTGCGCCGACGAGCTCAGCTGCTGGCACTGCTGCGCAGTGGTGCGCAACCAGGTTACGTAGGGGCCGACAGCCTGGGTCATCGCCGCTGCGGACGGACCATGCCAGGC
>Ga0182012_10000800_pt1 | contig 34375 bp, 28 predicted proteins | sample 612S2SmetaG_FD_120486 | JGI IMG/M metagenome (GOLD analysis project Ga0182012, IMG submission 120486) | Permafrost microbial communities from Stordalen Mire, Sweden - 612S2S metaG | ecosystem: Environmental > Terrestrial > Soil > Wetlands > Permafrost | place: Sweden: Stordalen | collected...
CCCAACTGCTGGGCGACGACATCATAAAATCGGTCGGCCAGATCAAGCTCGGCGTCAACGTGCCCTCAGTCGCGCAGACCAACCGGCCGATGTGAGCCAGTGGTGAGTTTGCTCACGCCTGTTCCAGCGCGGTTTGAACATCCTCGATCAGATCGCTGGGGTGTTCGAGCCCGGCCGACAGTCTGACAAACCCCTCGCTGATGCCGAGCTCGGCTCGCGCCTCCGGCGTCAGCCGCTGGTGCGTGGTGGTCGCGGGGTGGGTGACGAGGCTCTTGGCGTCGCCAAGATTGTTCGAAATCCGCGCCAGCTTCAGGGTGTTGAGAAAGCGGAACGCGGCCGCCTTGCCGCCCTTGACCTCGAAGCCGATCAAGGTCGAGCCGGCGCGCATCTGCTTTTTCACCAACGCGGCCTGCGGATGATCCGATCGTCCGGGATAGATCAGCCGCGATATCTTCGGGTGCTCCGCCAGCGCATTGGCCACGGTCGCGGCGGTTTCGGTCTGGGCGCGGACCCGGACCGCCAGAGTTTCCAGCCCCTTCAGCAGCACCCAGGCATTGAACGGCGACATCGAGGGCCCGGTCTGACGCATGAAGGTGTGGATGTGCTCGGCGATGAACGCCTCCGAGGAAAGAATGATGCCGCCGAGGCAGCGGCCCTGGCCGTCGATATGCTTGGTCGCGGAATAGACCACGACATCGGCGCCGAGCGCCAGCGGGCTCTGCCAGATCGGCGTCGCAAACACATTGTCGACGATCAGCCGGGCGCCTGCGGCATGGGCGATATCCGCGATTGCGGGAATATCGAGCACATCGAGCGTCGGGTTGGTCGGGCTTTCCAGAAAGAGGCTCCGGGTGTTCGGGCGCATGGCTTTTTGCCACTGATCGAGGTCGAGACCGTCGACCAGAGTGGATTGGATGCCGTAGCGCGGCAGCAGGTCTTCCACCACATAGCGGCACGATCCGAACATCGCTTTTGCTGCGACCACGTGGTCGCCGGCCTTCAGCGGCGCGAGCACCGCGGTGGTCACCGCGGCCATTCCGGTGGCGGTGGCGCGCGCCGCTTCGGCGCCTTCCAGCTCGATCATGCGGCGCTCGAACATCGAGATGTTGGGATTGGAGAAGCGCGAATAGATGAAGCCGGGATCCTCGCCCTTGAAGCGCGCTTCGCATTCCTCGGCGGTTTCGTAGACAAACCCCTGCGTCAAAAACAGCGCCTCGGAGGTCTCGTTGAATTGCGAGCGCAGGGTGCCGGAATGGACCAGACGGGTTTCGGGACGGTAACGGGCGGTAGATGACGCGGGTAGCTCAGCCATGTGACCTCCATCGTGACCGCTCCCCAAGCAGAATCCGAGGAAATCGGTCACAAAAAAACCGGCCTGGAAAATTCCACAGACCGGGATCACACTTGTCCCCGGCCTGTTTAGCGACTTATTTAACGTGGCTGCAAGCCGGCCGGCTCAAATCACCACGGGATAAGTGATCTCCATAATCGCTGGCGGCCTTTCCGTCAAGGCGGTCATCGGATAACCGGTCAAAGTCCGCAATTCCAGCGTCCAGCGTGACGACTTCAGCGCCGAAGTCATCCGGGAACCTGACCATGCCGTTCACGCTTCAACCCGACGCCCATGGCATCCTGCCCGACCGCATGATCGCGGCGATGGCCGATGCCGGCCTGATCCTGCCGGCCTATCCTTTCGTCGAGAGCCAGATCCAGCCGGCAAGCCTCGATCTTCGCCTCGGCGATATCGCCTACCGCGTCCGCGCCAGCTTCCTGCCCGGGCCGGGGGCGACGGTGGCGGAGCGCATCGACGAACTGAAGCTGCACGAAATCGATCTGACAGACGATGCGGTGCTGGAGACCAACTGCGTCTATATCGTGCCGCTGCTGGAAAGCCTCGCCCTGCCGCTGGGGATCTTCGCGGCAGCCAATCCGAAAAGCTCCACCGGGCGGCTCGACGTCTTCACCCGCGTGATCGCGGACGGCACGCGGCGATTCGACAGCATCGGCGCTGGTTATCATGGTCCGCTCTATGCCGAGATCAGCCCAAAAACCTTCCCGGTGCTGCTGCGTGAGGGATCGCGGCTGAGCCAGGTCCGCTTTCGAACCGGCGACGCCATGCTGGCTTTGGATGAACTCGAAGCGCTGCATGGACGGGAACGGCTGGTCGACTGCGACGCCGCCGATCTCGTTGGCGGCGTGGCGCTGAGCGTCGATCTCTCGGGCCAGGGGGCGAAGGGTTTCGTAGGCTATCGCGCCAAGCGCCATACCGGGGTGATCGATATCGATCGCCGCGGCGGCTACGCGGTCGATGAATTCTGGGAGGCGATCGCGGCGCGTCCCGATGGCAGCCTGATCCTTGATCCCGGCGAGTTCTACATTCTGGCCTCCAAGGAAGCCGTCCAGGTACCGCCGGACTACGCCGCGGAAATGGTGCCGTTCGATCCCCTGGTCGGCGAATTCCGCGTGCATTATGCCGGCTTTTTTGATCCGGGCTTCGGCTATGCCGGTGCCGGGGGCCAGGGCTCGCGCGCGGTCCTGGAAGTGCGCTCGCGCGAAGTGCCCTTCATCCTCGAACACGGCCAGATCGTCGGCCGGCTGGTCTATGAAAAAATGCTGGCGCGGCCCTCCGCGCTTTACGGCCAGCGTATCGGCTCCAACTATCAGGCCCAGGGATTGAAACTGAGCAAGCATTTCAGGGTGTAGCGGCATTTCTCACCCCAGCGCCGCGATGTAGGTTGACGCAGGCGCCCTATGCGCCCGACGCAACTGGGATCGTGCTAGGAACCGGTGCGGTTCGGCGGCTGATCGGACATGAGGGAGAGAAAATGTCCGAGCTCGGTATTGCCGTCGCAGCCTTAGCCGACGAAGTCGATGATCTCCCGGCCACTCGCCTCGTCGTGCCTGCGAACAATGCGCTGGTCGACGGCCCCATGCTGAGCACGTTGTTGTGGCTCGCCTGGCCGAACGTGATCGCGCTCAGTGCCGGCACCTGCGTAGTCATCGCCGAAACCTCCTATATCGGACGGCTCGGCGTCGAGCAGCTGGCGGCGATGGCGCTGGTATTTCCCTTTGTGATCCTGACCATGACGATGTCGGGTGGCGCCATGGGCGGCGGCGTCGCCTCCGCGGTGGCCCGCGCGCTCGGGGCCGGCGATGTCGACCGCGCTTCGGCGCTGGCCACGCATGCGCTGCTGATCGGCATCGGGTTCGGACTGGCCTTCATGCTGGGCATGTTGATCTTCGGCCCCGCCCTGCTGGCCTTGCTGGGCGGTCGCGGCAACGTGCTGGACAACGCCATCGGCTACGCGCAGATCTTTTTCGGTGGCGCCGTGCTGCCCTGGCTGATGAATACCATGGCAGGAATTTTGCGCGGCACCGGCAACATGAAGCTGCCGTCGCTGATGATCCTCAACTCCGCGGTCTTTCAGATCGTTCTCGGCGGCACGCTGGGACTCGGCCTCGGTCCGATCCCGCAATTCGGCATGCGCGGCGTCGCTTCGGGATCGCTGACCGCCTACCTGATCTCCATCGCGGTGATGGCGTGGTACCTGTTTTCGGGCAGGGCGCGCGTCATTCCCAAGATCAGGGGGTTGCGCGTCCAGCGAGCAATGCTGTCGGACATACTCAAGGTCGGCGCCGTCTCCTGTTTCTCGCCGCTGCAGTCGGTGCTGAGCATCAGCATCTTCACCCACATGCTGGCGGTGTTCGGCACCGCTGTTCTCGCGGGTTACGGCATCGGCGCCCGGCTCGAATTCATGTTGACGTCGGTGGCGTTCGCGTTCGGCATCGCCTCGGTGCCGATGATCGGCATGGCGATCGGCGCCGAACGTATTGCGCGCGCGGCGGGTCGCCTTTACCGCGGGGTTTGTCTCGTTCGTGTCGGTCGGCGCAATCGGCAGTCTGATCGCTGTTTTCCCCGACCTGTGGGTCGATATCTTTACCGGCGATGCCGCCGTGCGCGCCGCCAGCCGGCAATATCTGTCGACCGCGGCCCCGATGTACGCCTTCATCGGGCTCGCGATGTCGATGTATTTCTCCTCGCAGGGCGCGGCCAAGGTTCTCGGCCCGGTGCTGGCGCAAAGCGCGCGGCTGGCATTCATCGCGCTCGGCGGCTTGTGGCTATCGATGCACAACGGTACTCCAGCAGATTTCTTCGCCCTGGCGGCGGCATCGATGGTCGTGCTGGGCCTGCTGTCAACGTCGAGCGTGGTCCTGACCCGATGGCAACCGAAGCGCCGCGCCGCCTGAGTAAGGCGCGGCCCCGATTCCAGCTGATCGGAAAGTTCCCTAGTCGCGCCGCCGGTGGCGCCGGTGACCATATCCGCCACCGAAATTGGCCATCTGCATGAGCTGCGGAATCATGGCCATCAACTCGCCGCCGCCATCGCCCCCGAGCATGCCCATGATGTTGCCACCCCCATCGGGCGCAAAGGCCGCGCCGCCGCCGCCGATGCCGCCGCCGCCGAGCATGCCGCCAAGGCCACCGCCGCCATCCATCATCCGGCTCATCATCGGTCCCATGGTTTGCATCAGCATGCCGAACCGGCGCTTGCCCATCTTCGCTTTCATCATCTCGAGCATCGGCGCCATCTGGGTCATCATGTCGCCGCCTCCGCCGCCAACGCCACCACCGAGGCCCGGGATTTGGGCCCTGGCCGGGACCGTCGTCAACGTCAACAGCAGCAGCAGCAGTGCCGCCGCCTGGCAAACCACCTTGTCAGCTCCAGTCATGGTTCAGCTCCCTTCGCATGCGCGCGCACCCGCGGGAGGCGGGGCCAACCGGACGCACGCCACGACGCTAGAGAATGCCAGATCGGCCATCTGTGAGAGAAATCACATTCGCGCGGACGGGTGCACGGGCCGCGGGATCAGGGCCGCCATTCGCCGGGAATTGAACCGTCAACGCGCCCCAAGAAGGTCTGCATTGCGAGGGCGGCTTGCTTCATCTGGCCCTCGATATAGGGCGCGATTTCGTTGGGCAGGAAGTCAACGATCCAGAGCAGACGGGCACGACTGTCGCCATCGGCCAGAACCTGCACTGACGCGCTGTAATGTTGCACGCGCTCGCTGATGACGGCATAGACCAGGCGCCGCCGCGGCTCGTCGCAATCGACGAGCCATTCGCGCGCCACCGTGCCATTGGCGAAGGTGACGACGCGCGCCTCTCCGTCGCGACGTGCGTCGAGCACAAATCCCGGCACCAGCCGCCGATGCGGGCTGTCGAAATCGCGAACCGCGGCCCAGACCTTGTCGGGGTGTGCGTCGATCGGAATGTCCTTGTGGATGGAGGCCACGGGGGTAATCCTGGAGCGCGCTAGGTGCAAACGGCCTCGACATTGTTGCCGTCGGGATCGATCAGGAACGCGGCGAAATAGCTCGGGCTGTAATCGCTGCGCGGGCCGGCGGCGCCGTTGTCGCGGCCTCCGGCCTTCAATCCCTCGGCGTGGAATTGCCGGATCGCGGCGTGATCTGGCGCGCGCAAGGCAATGTGCGCGCCGGCGCCGCCGGGCCCGCCATGGGCATAAAGCCAAAATGCCGGCTCGCCCTTAGGCCCGAAACCCGCGCCGCCGTCGTCGCGCGAGCACAATACATATCCGAGCGGGGCCAGGGCGGCGGTGTAGAACCGCACGCTGGCATCGAGATTTCTGACTTTCAGTCCGATATGGTCGTACATGAGGATGATCTCCGGTTCGACGGCGCAATCGTCAATCGCGCGGTCCGGAGATCACCCCATCCGTTCACGGCCAAACGTTCTTGGAAAATCTTGCGTTCTTGGAAAATCTTGCGCTAGTCCCCGCGAAGCCTGGCGGAACCGGCGCGGCGAGAGGCCGGCGGCACGGTGGAAGGTGCGGACGAAGTTGGAGAGATCACCGAAGCCGACATCGTAGGCGATATCGGTGATGGCCATGTCATCCTCGGCCAATAGCCGCGCCGCGTGACGCAGCCGCGCGCGCACCAGATACTGGTGCGGGGTGACGCCGAGCACGATTGAGAACAGCCGCAGGAAGTGGAACGGGCTGAGGCCGGTCTGAGCGGCGGCATGATCGAGGTCGATTGCCCGGTGCGAATGCGCATCGATCCATAGCGCGGCTTCGACCGCGCGGCGGCGATCCCGGGCCGTGGTCTTGACCGGCTGCCGCGGCCGCCCCGAGACGAGGTCGACAAAACGGCTTGCAAATAGCTGAGCGACCTCCGCGAGCCCGACATCGCTGCGGCCATCGGCGGCAGCTTGGGCCAGTTCGCCGAGCACCATCAATTCAGCTAGCGGCGGCGCGGCGCCGATCTGCCAGACCTCGGCTCGGCCGCCGATTGCTTCGACCAGCTCGGGCGCCGGGAAAAACGACAGGCACTCGTCGCCGCAGATATGGTCGTGGCTGCAGATATATTCGTCGCCGGGATGACCGACCAGCACCGATCCCGCCACCAGCTCGAAACGGCGGCCGCGGCTCTGGCAGCCGAACGTGCCTTTGCGCACATAGGAGACCGAATGGCGGCTGTGGCGCTCCACGAAGGGCTTGTCGTCCGGGCCGGCGCCGCAGCGAAACTCGGAGACCGAGATGGTTGGGCGTTGCAGCAGGGTGGTTGCCAGCATATTCCTAAGTTTAGCCAGGCGGGCGCGGCGGCGCAATCGGCAGCAGCACGTCGAACAGGGTCTTGCTGGTCGTTCCGCAGTGGGCGCCTTCGATCGAAAGCAGCCGGCGCTTGGAGATGGTGCCGCCGTTTGCAGACATCTTGTCGGCATAGCCGCCGGCTTCGAGCACGCGGTGACAGGGCACGATGACAACGAATGGATTTCGGGCGAGCGTGTGCGCCACCGAATGGACCGCGCCGGAAGCCCCGAGCTGCTTGGCGATTTCGCCGTAGGTGCGGGTTTCGCCGCGTGGAATGGCCCGCGTCAGCGCGTAAACGCGCTGAGTGAAGCCGGGCATACCGGTCATGTCGAGGTTCACATCGCCGAGGTCAGTGGGTTCGCCGCGCAGCAGCGCGCCGATCCCTTCAATGGCCAGTTCGACATGCAGCGGCGGCCGGAGTTCGCGGGCATCGGGGTATTGCCGCAGAATTCGCCCGCGGGTTTCGATCTCTCGGGTTTCCGGAAGCTGCACGCCAACGATGCCGGAGGGCCCCCATGCGATGCCGCACCGGCCAATTCCCGTATCGAATATGGTGTACCCACGCCGAACCATTGCTACAGCCGCCCCGGGCTCACCATAGCACTGCCATGAACGGCCGCATCCTAAAAATGAGGGCAAAGCGGGTGGAGCGCGCGACAATTTGCCTAGACGGTTGGCGCCGCGTCGTATTTTGTTACTGGCCGGTGTCTATTCAGCCAGTTCGCGCATGACCTTGATAAGATCGGACTTGCCCTCAAAGCCGATGCCGGGAAGTTCGGGCATGACGATATGGCCATCTTCGACACGAACAGTATCAGGAAACCCGCCGTAAGGTTGGAACAGGTCGGGGTAGCTCTCATTGCCACCAAGGCCGAGGCCGGCCGCAATGTTGAGGGACATTTGATGTCCGCCGTGGGGAATGCAGCGCGACGGTGACCAGCCGTGCTGGGCCAGAACATCCAGGGTGCGCAGATACTCGACGAGGCCATAGGACAGCGCGCAATCGAATTGCAGCCAGTCGCGGTCAGGCCGCATTCCGCCGTAGCGCAGCAGGTTGCGCGCGTCCTGGTGTGAAAAGAGATTTTCGCCGGTCGCCATCGGCCCCGGATAAAATTCCGAGATGGCGGCTTGCAGCGCGTAGTCGAGGGGATCGCCGATCTCCTCAACCCAGAACAGCGGATAGTCGCGCAGCATTTTCGCGTAAGCAATGGCGGTCTCAAGATCGAAACGTCCGTTGGCATCGACCGCAAGCCGAGCTTGCGATCCAATCTCCCTCAACACGGCTTCGATCCGCCCACGATCTTCGTCGATCGACGCGCCGCCGATCTTCATCTTCACGACGGTGTAGCCACGGTTGAGGTAGCCACGCATTTCAGCTTGCAGCGCGGAATTATCCTTCCCGGGGTAGTAGTAACCGCCAGCCGCGTAAACAAAGACCCGCGGATTGGCCTCGCGGCCCTTGTTTTCCGCCAGAAGGCGGAACAGAGGTTTACCTTCGATTTTTGCGACCGCGTCCCAGACAGCCATGTCCAGCGTGCCGACGGCGACGGAACGCTCGCCGTGGCCGCCCGGCTTCTCGTTGGACATCATCGCCGCCCAGATACGATGCGGGTCGAGATTGGTGCACTCGTCGTTGAGCAAACTCTCGGGTTCAGCCTCGATGATACGATTGCAAAAGCGCTCCCGGATCAAACCGCCTTGACCATAGCGGCCATTGGAATTGAAGCCGTATCCGACGACGCGGCGACCATCGCGCATCACATCCGTCACCACGGCGACAAGGCTCGCCGTCATTTTCGAAAAATCGATATAGGCGTTTCGGATCGGGGAGGCGATGGGCTTGGTGATTTCGACGACATCGACGATACGCATGGTATGTTCCTTCCATTGGTTCGCACTTCTGCGCGCAACAGGAACCGTGCGGCCCCTTATATCAGAACGGCTTTCGGGAACCCTGCCGCGAACTTGCAAAGCCAATTTGCGGAGTTCCGATTTGCGTACGGGTCATTTCGGCCCAGCTGCCGTTGCATTTGAGCAACACTCGCTTTTAAAAATTCTATCCGAGGTTTAGGCCATTGCTTGTCTATACCGTGGCTCCAAAAATCAGCGGCGTCAGATTCCTGGCTATGCAATCCCGCCCCATGGGGAGACGGTGATCATGTACCCGCGATTGGCAGCAATGGCAGCGTTGTGCCGAGAGGTCGCACTCCCTGCGTCGGTTTTTGCGTCGATCGCCGCGTTTGGTTCTGCGGGGATCGTTGACACCGGCGCTGCGCCCATCGTCGATCAGCCCGCACCAGTTCTTGCCGCCGTCGGCAAGTTTGCCGGCAAACTGCCGCCGATCTCGTTAGCTGCCGCCGATGTGGTGGCAGCCAGCAGAGCGGCGACGGAGCCAGCCGCCGCCGAGTCAGTCGCCGCCGCGGCAACGCCGGCTTCGCATGAGCCGGAACCGATCGTTACGGCCGCGCTGACGGATCCATCGGCGATGCTGCCGCGCGAAACATCGCTGGAACAGGTAGCGAAGTTGCCGACGAGCAGGGAGCCCGACCACGCCGATCCGGCCGTGGACTCAACCGAAGTTATCGATGAGTGCTTCGTCGTCGATATCTGCGTCGACCGTTACCTTTGGGGGCTTTATCAACGCACGCCCAAGGAGGATGCCGTCAAGATTCAAGAACAGAGAAAAGTGAGCGTCAAGAAAAAGGGTAAACTGGTGACTGTCACCAAGACCTTTACGACGGTTACCGATGAGGATTTTTCATGGAAGGACCCCAAGGCCGCCGAAAGGGCCGGCATGCCCGTGGTGGACTACGTGATCGGAGGCGTGGATCGGGATTTCAAGCTGAAGCTTTTCTATATGCTTCACGCGGCTGAAGAGGCTGGATTATCACCGGGCATAACGAGCGCGTTCCGCGATGACTATCGGCAATCGATAGCAAGCGGCCTTAAGGCGGCCAACGACCGGTCCTATCACGGAGGCAGCTTCCGCGGGGGCTACGGCCACGGGCTTGCGGCGGATATTGTGAGCGTCAATGGTGCGACACGGGCACAGCGCCTGACTTCCACTGAAAACCTCTGGAAATGGATCGATGCACACGGGCAGGAGTTTGGCATCGGGCGGCCGTATCTCGATAGAGATCCCCCGCACGTGGCACCGATCGACGGCAAGGAATATGCTGATCACCGTCCCGGAATAAGAGCTCGACAGGCGGCGGTCGGTACCGAAGCTGCGCGGTAGGCTCACTTTGCAAAGATGTGAACGATCCGACCGGCGTGTGAATTGAAGTGAGACCGCCTGTGAGCGGGAGGCGCAGTGCCGAGATCGGGCCACAAGAAAATATGCTAACAATTGCCAGCCAGTTGAGCGATTCCGTGAAACCTATCATTCCCGAGCGATGCTCTTTCGCTCCCTCTCCCGCCCTTGCGGGGGAGAATGGCGGTGGGGGCAGACGCGGGTGGTGTGTATGATGAGGCACCCCCACCCCAGCCCTTCCTCGCGAAAAGCGGGAGAGGGAGCGCGACAGCGCAAGCTTCGATATGACCGGAACTTCGGAAACGCTGCTCTCGTGTATTGGTTCGGACGACGCTTCGTCTCTTTTCGGTGTCGTTCCGAGGGCGCCCCTTGCGCGGGCACGGAACCTATAACCTCAATCGGTGGTTATGAATCTCCCTTACTCCCCCTTGCGGAGCCTGTCACAGGGCCGGCCAGGGGCCGGACCCGTTGGCTCGGCCTCGGAATAACCAAATGTTAGAGTGAGAACACTAGAACCTGGAGCCGACCCATCGGGACTGGGCAACCGTCTTGATCGACTTAAAGTGCGACAGGCATTTCAACCGGGATATGGCATGGTAGATCGAGTAACGACGGCGCAATCCACCGGGACGGTGCGGCGTTGGGGGACTGCGGCTTTTATGACGCTGGCGGCGCTCGCCGCACTGACGGCGCTGACCGCTGACGCCGCGGCGCGACAGTCGCGGCCCGCGCCCGTCGAGGCGACGGCGCCGCGCGAGGCAGGCGAGCCGATCATGGCGATCGTCTCGATCAAGACCCAGCAGGTCACTTTCTACGACGCCGACGGCTGGATCCTGCGCGCACCGGTGTCGACCGGCACCACGGGACGCGAGACGCCAGCCGGCATCTTCGCCGTGATCGAGAAGGACAAGGACCACCACTCGAGCCTTTATGACGATGCCTGGATGCCGAACATGCAGCGCCTGACCTGGAACGGTATCGCGCTGCACGGCGGGCCGCTGCCCGGTTATGCGGCCTCCCACGGCTGCGTGCGGATGCCCTACGAATTTGCGGAGAACCTGTTCGACAAGACGCGGATCGGGATGCGGGTGATCATCGCACCGAACGACGCGGCCCCGGTCGAGTTTTCCCACAAGGCGCTCTTGGTACCGAACGCGGAAGCCCTCGCGGCCGCTCCGGCGCGCGCCGAGAAGCTCGCTGGCGAGGCCGCGGACGCCGCCGAGACGGCCGATGAGGCCAAGCAAGCCGCCGCGACAGCGGCGCGCGAGGCCGCCCCGCTCGCGGCGTCGGTGCGCAAGCTGGAAGGGCTCAAGACCCGCGCCGAAGCCGAGCTTGCGTTCGCCGACAAGGCGCTCGCCGTCGCAAAGACGGAACAGGCCGCGGCGCGAGCCCAGGAGATGAAGCAGAAGGCCGCCCCCAAGGCCGCGGAACTGGAGGCGCAACTCGACACCGCCAAGGCCGACGCGAAGTCGAAGCTCGCCGCCGCCGCCGCCGCCAAGGACGCGGCCAAGGCAGCCGCGACCAGGAAGGCCGACACCGCCAAGGCCGCGAGCGAGGCGCAGCTCGCGCTCGAGCCGGTCTCCATCTTCATCAGCCGCGCGACGCAGAAGCTTTACGTCCGGCGCAACACGCATAAGCCGTGGGCGGACGGGGGCGAGGTGTTCGACGCGACCATCGAGGTTCCGGTCGAGATCCGCAATCCCGACCAGCCGATCGGCACGCATGTGTTCACGGCGGTGGCGCGCAACGAGGCGGGCCTGCGCTGGACCGCGGTCACGATCGACAGCGCCGACGACGCCAAGGACGCTCTCGACCGCATCACCATCCCGCAGGATTTGCTCGATCGCGTCGCGCCAACGGCCGTGCCGCGATCCTCGATCGTCGTCTCCGACGAGCCGCTCAGCCGCGAGACCAACTATCGCACCGAGTTCGTCGCGGTGCTGAACAACCAGCCCCAGGGCGGCTTCGTGACGCGCCGGCCGACGGCTGAAGTCGCCGTTGCGAGCGGCGGCACCTTCTGGGGCGGCGACGGCTTCGGCGCCCTTTTCCAACCCAACCGAAACCCCCCGGCCGGCTATCCGCGTCCGCGCGGCGGTCCGACCTATTTTCCGGTCCAGCGGGGCTGGTGGTGAGACCCGGCGCGGCGCGCGGAGGCCGCGCGGTCGCGTGACCATCGCGTCGGTTTTAACCTCCGCGGACGACTGATGGTCTAAGCAGATATTCCCGACTGCAAACTCCGACCCTGCAAACGGTTTGAACGCGACGCGGGAGCGGTCTATAAAAGCCGCATCCGGCTAGCCGGCCCGGTCACCCAACGAGGCCGGACGGAAATCGCGTCAGTTTGCTAAAACACTGATCTTATTGAATAAATTGGCGGGCGTAGTTCAATGGTAGAACGGCAGCTTCCCAAGCTGCATACGAGGGTTCGATTCCCTTCGCCCGCTCCAATGGCCGCTAAGGCAGATTCCTGCAGGACCGAGTTGCCGGTGAAGGTCACGCGCACTCCCGTCGTGGTTCTCGGCAGGATCGCTGGGAGGATTGCTCGGCGAATGAGATCGTCGCATCAGCGAAACCAGGGATCGGCCAAGCGGGGTTTGCTTCCATTGCGCTGGGTCAAGCCGGCTTGCTAGCAGCTGGACTTTGTCGATGCAGCAAGTCGCGTCAGCCAAGCTCGCATCCTCAACGATCGTGCCGATCTGAGAGCCCGCTGGGACGCCCGGCCTATCTGCTGCGAACCTGAGCGCGGGAAATGGGAATGGCCTCGTCGTCATTCCGGTAGAGATTAATATTCCAATTCGGGTTCAGGGCCGACACTTGCGAGTAATCCGACTCGAGTTCCGCGCCTGGACCGATCAACCCGCTCCCGCGCGCAAGTCGGGATGGACGTTCTTGACCAACACTCCGCGCTAATCCTAGAGTTCGGGCGGCAGATGGCTCTTAGCTGAGCTTCAGCTTTTGTACCAAGCGTTCCCGGTTGCCCGCGAGTACTCGGTTCCCTTTGCCCGCTTCATTCTGTTAGTTCTTCCGCTGCCTTGTTTCTCCAATCGGAAGTATTCCCGTGGCCGTTATTCGCTTAGCCATCGCCGGTCTCGGCAAGATCGCCCGCGACCAGCACATAGAGGCCATTGCGGGCACTCCCGGCATCGAACTCGTCGCGGTCGCCAGCCGCCATGCGTCCATCGAGGGGATCCCTCATTTTGCGACCCTCGACGAGCTGCTCGCGGCTGGCCCCGATATCGATGCCGTTGCGCTCTGCATGCCGCCTCAAGTCCGTCATGCCCCGGCGGCGTCGGCGCTCAAGGCCGGCAAGCATGTGCTGCTCGAAAAGCCCCCGGGCGCCACCGTCGCCGAGCTCACGCCGCTGATCTCGGCGGCAAGGCAGTCCGGCAAGACCTTGTTCGCAACCTGGCATTCCCGCTTTGCGCCGGGGGTTGAACCAGCCAGGACCTTCCTCGCCGATCGCCAGATCAAATCGGTCATCGTCGAATGGAAGGAGGATGTCAGGGTCTGGCATCCCGGACAGGCCTGGATCTGGGAGCCCGGCGGGTTCGGGGTTTTCGATCCCGGCATCAATGCCTTGTCGATACTGACCCGCATCCTGCCGCGGCCGTTTTTTCTCAAGGCTGCCGAACTGTCCTTTCCCAGTAATCGCGCCGCCCCGATCGCGGCCGACCTGGTGTTCTCCGACGCCACCGATCTGTCGATCCGGGCGGAGTTCGATTTTCGCCAGACCGGTGCGCAGACCTGGGTCATCCGCGTCGATACCGACGGCGGTCTTCTGACGCTTTCCTCCGGCGGCAGCCGGCTTGATCGCGATGGCCGGTCGCTGGTCCATGAGGAGCCCGCCGAGTATCGCGGCATCTACCGGCGCTTCGTCGAACTGATCGCCAACGGCGTATCCGATGTCGATCTTTCGCCGCTGGTTCATGTCGCCGACGCCTTCCTGCTCGGCCGGCGCCGCGAGGTCGAGCCGTTCGAGGATGATTGACATGACCTCTTCGGGCCAACCTCCGGCGTCACCTCGGCTTGCGCGGCAGATTTTCGGGCAGCTGCCGGCGGGAATGCCGGGCGAAATGGTAACGCTTCGGGGGGATCGGGGATTTGAGGTCCGGGTCATCACCTTTGGCGCGGCGATCCAGTCGCTGTTCGTTCCGGACCGCAACGGACGCCTCGCCGACGTCGTGCTCGGACGGGACGATCTGGCAGGCTATGTCGCGGAGCGGCGCTTCCTCGGCGCGACCATCGGACGTTATGCCAACCGTATCGCGGGCGGCCGGTTCGAACTGGAGGGCCGCCACTACCAAATAACCCTCAACGATGGAGCCAATAGTCTCCATGGCGGTCTTGAAGGGTTCGACCGCAAGAACTGGACCGTAGCGGCGGCGGGCGAGGAGCCCTCGCCCTTCGTCACGCTCTCCTATCAGAGCGCGGACGGCGAGCAAGGCTTTCCCGGGGCATTGCAAGCAAGCATCACCTACCGCATTTCCGGCGGCACCGAGCTTTCGCTGGAATTCTCGGCGGTGTGCGACCAGCCGACCATCGTCAATCTGACCAATCACAGTTTTTTCAATCTCGGCGGCGTCGAGAGCGTCGGCAGTATTCTCGATCACCAATTGACCATTGCGGCGGAGCGTTACCTGCCGGTCGGCACGGATGGCATCCCCTCGGGCGCGCCGGCTGTGGTCGACGGCACCCCATTTGATTTCCGTAACCCCCATGCCGTTGGGGCTCGCCTGCAGCACGCGGACCCGCAGATCCGGCTCCGCAGCGGATATGATCATTGCTACTGCCTGGATGGTGGCGCCATGGCGGAGCCGCGTTTCGCCGCGCGCGTCGAGGATCCGTCCTCGGGCCGCGCCCTCGAGCTCTGGACCAACCAGCCGGGACTTCAATTCTATTCAGGCAATTTCCTGGACGGCAGCATCACTGGAAAATACCACCAGGTCCATCGCCAGTATGATGCGCTGTGCCTGGAACCGCAGACCTGGCCGGATGCGCCGAACCATCCGGACTATCCCTCGGCGCGGCTCGATCCCGGTCAGATCTATCGTCACGTCTCGCGCTATCGATTTTCCGCGGCCTGACGGTCCGGCGCAAAAAGCCAGGGAGGATGGGGTGGAGGAAGTACGCACCACGATCCTGAGCCAGCACCATTGCCATCTCGGCGAAGGCTGCACCTTCGATCCCGCGACCGGTACGGCCTGGTGGTTCGACATCCTCGAACGCATGCTGTTTGAGGCCGATCTGGAAACAGGCGCGATCACCTCTCATGCACTTCCCGTCATGGCCAGCGTGCTGGCCGTGATCGACGACCGGCGCCAGCTGCTCGCGGCCGAGGATGGTCTTTACGTCCGCGATGTCAGGGAAGGCCGCCTTGTGCTGCATACACCGCTGGAAGCCGACGATGCAACGACGCGTTCGAACGATGGCCGGGTCCACGCTAGCGGCGCGCTCTGGATCGGCACCATGGGTCGCCGCGCCGAGCCGGGCGCCGGCGCCATTTATCACTTCCATCGTGGTCAATTGCAGCGCCTCTACGCCGGGGTCAGCATCCCGAACGCCATCTGCTTCTCGCCGGATGGCGCCACCGCTTATTTCACCGATAGCCGCGAGGGCATCCTACATCGCGTCGCTGTCGATCCCGCCAGTGCCTTGCCGATCGATACGCCGGCGACCCTCTTTGACCATCGCGGCGGCGCCGGCAGTCTCGATGGTGCCGTGGTCGACGCCAGTGGGCTGATCTGGAATGCAAGGTGGGGCGGCGGCTGTGTTGACGTCTACACGCCGGCCGGCGAGCGCGTTCGTACCCTCCGCGTGCCGGCCAAACAACCGAGCTGTCCGGCCTTCGTCGGCAAGGATCTCGACCGGCTTCTGGTCACCTCCGCATGGGAAGGCATGGACAAGGCGCAGAAGGCCGCCGATCCGCACCGCGGCAGGACCTTCATTCTCGATGCCGGCGCGGTCGGACGCCCCGAACCCCGGCTGCTGCTGGGGTGAACATGGCATGTGGTCTGACCGTCATCATAACGGTAGCCATCATAAACAGGTGTCATCGCCCGGCTTGACCGGGCTTGACCGGGCGACCCAGTATTCCAGAGGCGGCAGCGATTGAGTCGAGAGGCCGCGGCGTACTGAATCGCCCGGTCAAGCCCGGTCAAGCCGGGCGACGACAGCTGTGGGGTGGCGCGGCGTCTCCAACCATGAGTCATCATCCATGATGGCGGAAGGCGCCGTCGCGCCTTCCGCCATGGCTCCATGCCGACGCCTCGCAACGAGACGCTATTTCTGAATGCAGGTGTCGGCGGTGGCCTTGGTGCATTCGTCAAGGCCGGTAAAGACGGGATCGGCGACCTTCTTGCCCTCGATCAGATTGATCATCACCGAGGGGGCCTTGTAGCCCATCTCGAACGGCCGCTGTCCGACCAGCGCTTCGACGCGGCCTTCCTTGGCCATCGCGACCTCGTCGCCGATGGTGTCGGCGGCGACGATCACCAGCGACTTGTTGGCGATCTGCGCCTTGTATTGATCGGTGAGCTGACGGTAGGGCTGCGGTGCGCCGAACAGCGGCCAGCCGCCTTCGATCACGAACGCATCGATTTTCGGATTGGCGGTCAGGATATCCGACATCGCCTGCACGCCCTTCGGCCCATCGTCATTGGTGAACACCGGGCAGCCCGACACCTCGGTCCAGCCGCCCTCGCCCTTGAGCCTATCCAGTCCCTGCTTGCCCGACAGCGCATCGCGCGATCCGGAGGCCCGGCGCAGAATGTTGTCAGCCGCCGCATTGCCCTCGATCAGGCAGACAGTGCCCCCATTCGGCTTCGCCTTCTTGAGGTAGTCGCCGAGCCGGACCCCCATCAGATAGTTATCGGTGCCGAGATAGGTCTTGCGCAGCCCGGCATCCTCCTTCTTGAGATCGGCGTCGACGGTCATGACGGGAATTTTGGGCGCGGCGGCCTTGATGGCGTTGGCGATCAACGGCGCATTCGAGGGCGAGATCGCAATCGCCGTGGTGTCGGCCTTGCCGAGCATATCCTGGACGATCTGGGCTTCGCCGGCTTCATCCGATGTCGAGGCCGGTCCGGTATAGAAACAATGATAGGCCGAACTTGCGTTCTCCCGGTTCCACTTCTCGCAGCCCTGATGGATGGCCTCAAAGAACGGATTGTCGAGACCTTTCACGACAATGACGAGCTGCTTCTTCTGAGCCATGGCGGAACCCGCCGACAAGGTCAGCGCCGTGACGCTCAAGGCCAATAGTATTTTGTTCATGTGTCCCTCCCACATACGTAAAGCCGGCGTTCATTCGCCCGTTTGCCAAGAATTGGTCTGATTGAAGCTCCGGCTCGAGGTCCGTCCGATCCGGATGTCTTCCAACAATTGCAGAGTGTGATGGATGTTCGAGCGCCGGGCAAGAGATTTGAAGACGAGTCGTTTGGTGCGCCGCACCACCGTTCGACATGACCTTTTGTCGGTGCGCCGAATTGGCGTCATCGCCCTGACATCATTGACTGGCTGGAAGCGCTGGTTTTCAATACATTCTGAAGTGGTGCGGCCTGTGATTGATGTCGATGGCAGATCAGGGATCGCATCGTGGCTGTCGCGCGGAAGGTTAAGGCAGTAATGGCCCTTCTCGAACTGAAGAATGTTTCGAAGCATTTCGGCGCTATTCATGCCCTTAACAATGTTTCGCTGGCGTTGGAGCCAGGCCAGGTCATGGGCCTGATGGGGGACAACGGCGCCGGCAAGTCCACCTTGGTCAAGATCGTCGCCGGAAATTTTCGCCCTACCCACGGCGAACTGACCATGGAAGGCCGCCACCTCGTCATGCACCGGCCGATCGAGGCCCGTCAGCACGGCATCGAGATCGTGCACCAGGATCTCGCGCTGTGCGACAATCTCAGCGCCGCCGCCAATGTCTTTCTCGGCCGCGAAATCCGCCGCGGATTTGGCCCGTTCAGGGTACTCGACTATGCCAGCATGTATCGCCGCGCCGGGCAGATCTTCGCCGAGCTGCGCTCTGAAACCCGGCCACGCGACCTGGTGCGGCAGATGTCCGGGGGACAGCGGCAGGCGGTGGCGATCGCCCGAACCCGGATCGCCGATGCCAGGATCATCCTGATGGACGAGCCGACGGCGGCCATCTCGGTGCGGCAGGTGGCCGAGGTTTTGAACCTGATCCGTCTGTTGCGTGATCGCGGCATTGCGATCGTGCTGATCAGCCACCGGATGCCCGACGTTTTCACGATCGCCGATCGCGTCGTGGTGTTGCGGCGCGGCCGCAAGGTCGCCGACAAGGCTGTCACATCGAGTTCGCCGGAGGAAGTCACGGGGCTGATCACCGGGGCCATCGAGCACGCATGATGATGGCGGGACGACCCGCCATAAACCGAAAGTATCATGGATGGATATTCAGTTCGACGATGGCGTCAAGCGCGGAAGATTTCCGGTACTCGCCTGGCTGACGTCGCGCCAGGCATTCTGGGTTCTGCTCGCGGTATGCGCGGCCTGCCTGTTCCTGTCATTCGCGACCAATTCGTTCGCGACCGCCAACAATATCTTCAACGTCACCCGCAACTTCACCTTCGTCGCGGTGATTGCGCTCGGCATGACCATCGTGATCATCACCGGCGGCATCGATCTGTCAGTCGGCTCGGTGCTCTGTCTGTGCAGCATGATACTGGCGGTGGTGATGCATGAGGGCTACAGCATCGAGGTCGGAATCGCCGCCTCGCTCGGAACCGCGCTGTTGATCGGTGCCATCAATGGCGTGCTGATCGCCTACCTGGACATCCCGCCTTTCGTCGTCACACTCGGCATGCTGTCGATTGCGCGCAGCCTGGCGATGGTGGCATCCAACAATACGGTGGTGTTTCAGTTCGGGCCCGATCACGACAAGCTGCTGGCGCTCGGCGGCGGCGCCTGGCTGTTCGGGATTTCCAATCCGGTGATCTATATGATCGTGCTGGCGCTGTTGACCGGCTTTGTCCTGCATTTCACCCGGTTCGGCCGCTATGCGTTCGCGATCGGCGGCAATGAGCACGCGGCGATCGTCACGGGCGTGCCGGTGCGCCGGACCAAGGTCGCCGTCTACATGATCTCGGCGCTCTCGGCCGGCATTGCCGGGGTGATCGAAACCGGCTGGCTCGGCGCGGTCACCACCAATCTCGGCGCCGGCATGGAGCTGCAGGTGATCGCCGCCGCCGTGATCGGCGGCGCCAATCTGGCGGGGGGCATCGGCACGGCGTTCGGCGCGCTGATCGGCTCGGCCCTGATCGAAGTCATCCGCAACAGCCTCGGTCTGCTCGGCATCAGCGCGTTCTGGCAGGGTACCTTTGTCGGCTGCTTCATCATCGTCGCGGTGTCGTTCGATCGCATCAGGAATTTCCGGTCACCGTCATGAACGCCGGGGTCAGTCTCCCAATCCTCATCCTTCGAGACGCATCGCTTACGCGATGCTCCTCAGGATGAGGATTAGGGAGTATGCCGATAGGATAAGAACTTCGGAAACGCCGCACCAGGGATGAGAACTCAACATGACAGCCAAGCGCGTGGTATTCACGGGAGGAACGGGGAAGGCCGGACGGCATGTCGTGCCGCATCTGAAGAGCAGGGGCTATGACCTGCTCAATGTCGACCTCAAGCCATTTGATCATCCCGGCATCCATAACCTGATCGCCGATGTCACCGACAGCGGCGAGGTCTTCAACACCCTGACGACGCATTTCGGCTTCGCCGGTTTCAATGCCGGCAGGCCGCCGTCGGCACCCGACGCCGTGGTGCATTTTGCCGCGATACCCCGGGTGTTGATCGAGCCCGATAACGAGACCTTCCGGGTCAACACCATGGGCACCTACAACGTCATCGAGGCCGCCGCGAAACTCGGCGTCCGCAAGATCATCATCGCCTCCAGCGAGACCACCTACGGCGTCTGCTTCGCGGAAGGGGACAAGGATTTTCACGCCTTTCCGCTCGAGGAGGACTACGATACTGATCCGATGGACTCCTACGGCCTCTCCAAGGTCCTCAACGAAAAAACCGCGCGCGCCTTTGCCATGCGCTATGATATCGACATCTATTGCTTGCGGATCGGCAACGTCATCGAGCCGCACGAATATGACCGGTTTCCCGGCTTCCTCGCCAATCTGCCGTCGCGCAAGCGCAACGCCTGGAGCTATATCGATGCCCGCGACCTCGGCGAAATCGTACATCTGGCCATCGAGAAGGATGGCCTCGGCTTCGAGGTCTTCAACGCCGTCAACGACACCATCACCGCCACCCTACCGACCCGCGAAGTTCTCAAGCGTTATTGTCCCGACGTTCCCATCACCCGGGAAATGGGTGAATTCGAAGCCCCGCTGTCCAATCGCAAGGCGCGCGAGGTGCTGGGATTCAAGGAAAGCCACAACTGGCGGAAGTATGTGAAGGTGGGATAGCGAGACTCGCACGCTGCTCGTGTCTGCAAGGATGGCCACGTGCACCGCCTATGCGGCCATCCTTCGAGACGCATCGCTTGCGCGATGCTCCTCAGGATGAGGACCGGAGTCGGCTGGACAAGCTGCGTCGACATCTTGGGGATGCATCCCGCACGGCCTCATGGTGAGGAGCGCGGCAGAGCCGCGCGTCTCGAACCATCTGCGCCCGTGCCCATCGTTCGAGATCCCTCGCTCCAATATGATCCGAACTTGGCAAATGCCGATTAACAGAGTCTCAAAGTTACCTGTTTTCGTCCTCCATCGCAGCGCGAGGTCTTGGCAGCAACGAGTCGTTATTTCACCTATCTTTTGCCGCCGAACACGCCTAGGGTGGTGGCGTCGCAAGACGATGGCGCTGAAACTTGGAGCGGACTGCGGGCAGACCCGGGGGCAGTACCCGGCGCCTCCACCCTGGCAGCTTGAGCTTAATGGTCTCACCTCGATCTAGGGTGAGATCGATTTTGCCGAAAGGCAAAATCCCCGGGCTGCCAAGGCGGGGGCGAAATAGGATCGATGGTCGCGAAGAAGCTCCGAATTGTGCCCGGCATGATACCGCCGTTATCGGGTCAAAAACCTAAATGCAAACGATAACGTTGCATTGAACGAAGTGCGCCTCGCGGCGTAACCTGTTCGGGGTAGGTACCACCTGGCAACAGAACGGCCATTGCCGCGTCAGCCCTCGGGCTGGCGCGGCTTTATGACTGATATTTGATCAGCTGTATGGCTTGATACGGTCAAGATTTATTTATCGCCCGTCCATGTCCGCCGGGATGTATGGCGAACATGCAAAATTTCTACAGCAGCTTCACGCACCCGATAGAAAATTTTGTACGGGTAACGAACCACGAACATCACCCGTATGTCGGGATTGTCGGTTTGATATCCGCTGTACGGTTGATCACCGATCTGCGCGACCGTTTCGCGGATGCTCGCCGCAACATTCCGCGCTCCTCGGGGCGAACGCTCTCTCAAATGCTCCAGAATTCGTTCCCGGTCCGAAAACGCCTCAGGAGTATACCGGACCTTCATCGCCCGTGGCGTCTGTCAGCCTCTGCCAGCAACTCGTCGGGGATAAACTCTCCCCGATCGGCCTGAGCCAAGCCCTTGGCCACGGCTATTCTCTCATCCTCCGACATCGTGTAGAGGCCGGTGCGCCGCGCTTCGATCTCGCTTGCATACTCCGCCAGTTCGTCCTGATCTTCACGAGACCAGGTCGCGGCGAGTTCCATGACGTCCTTAAGTGTCAGTGTCATGCCGAAATCATAGCACAAGGTTTGCTCTTGAACACCGCCCATGCGTGTTGATGTTGCGGAAATAACAGCTGCTGGAGCGGCGCGAGCTGAACCCGCGGTGGTTTCATCCCGGGAATGGTGTGATCTTGTAATTTACAGACAGCGTGACCGTCTGGGCGCGGGTGTCCAAGGGCGAGAGCGCAACGCCCTTCAAGGCGGCCGGCACTGTTGTCGTGAAGACGCTTGAGGCTCCGAAGTCGTACCAATCATATTCGACCGCGGCCGACCAGTTCGGCCGCAGCGCATATTCCAGGCCACCGCCGGCGGTCCAGCCCCAGTTGGTGCTGGGGTTGGTCAACAGGCTGCCGCCGGCGACGGCGCGGGTGTTGAACTGATCGCTCTCGCGGTCCCAGGCGGCGCCGCCCTTAACGAAGAGCAAGCCGCGGTCGATGGCATATCCCGTTCGCGCCGTCAGAGCCCCGAGCGCGTTGATCTGACTGCCGCAATTGAATCCCGCCACCGTCGCGGTCGGGAAGGCTCCAAAGCAGGTATTGGTGCCTTGAAGGTTGGCCCAATGGGCCGAGGCCTCCAGGCCCGCGACCCAGGCGCCGATCTGATGGTTGTAACCGGCCTGGCCGCCGGCCAGCGCGCCGCCGAGATCGGCATCATCGCCCGCCACCGGCTTCGGAAACGGGTCGGCGTAGCGGCTGCGCCCGAGGCCCGATCCGATGCTGCCGCCGACATAAAAGCCGGTCCATGAGGTTGTCGGCGCGGGCGGCGCCTTGGCGATCACCTTGGCCTCGGTCGCATCGAGGTCGCCCAACGTATAGGAGGCCTGCAGGAAGCCGCCATAGCGCTCGGAATAGAACTTCATCGGCGAGACGGCCGCTACGGTTGGGAATTGCTGGAAGGCCGCATCCGTGGTGAAGAACCAGTAGCGGCCGCCCGCGCCGATGCGGAAGCGATCGCTGACGGCATAGGACAGCACGGTTTCGAACTGGCTTCCCCAGCCATGGCCCGGCTCCGGCAGCGGATTGATCTCCGAGAGCAGCCATTGATTGTCGAAGCCGGCGCGGCTGGCATAGGGCAGGTAGGCGGCGTCGACCTCGAGCCGCAGCTTTTCCGATAGCGGCACCTGCATGTTGCCGCCGACCGCGACGGCGCGCCAGGTCTCGGTGTCGCTCAGACTGGGGTAAGTCGTCGAAACCGTGGCTGGGTTGCAGGTGGTGCCGGTCGCGAGCTGGCGGCAGCCGAAGCCGTTGGCCTGCTCGTAGAAGGAGCGGTAGCCGATATAAGCCCCGAGCTTGCGGCCACCCTCATCGATGACATTATAACCGATGTCGGCGCCGCCATACAGCAACGCGCCCTGCTGCAATTGGGAGACCGTATTGGAGTATCTTGGCGTCGCCGCGGGAACAAAGCCGGCAGGAGAGACAAGGCCGGCGGGAAAACCTTCGCTGTTCAGCTGGCCGCCTTCCAGATATCCCAGACCAAAATTGCCTTTCACGAAGACGCCGTTGTGGTGGTCGAAGCGAAAAAACGTCTCTGCGCTCTGCCCGGTCTGATCGGCGTAAATGGAGCGGGAGCCCAGAATCTGCGAGTTGGCACTGCTGTAAAGGTCGTTCTGCATGCGGCCCGAACCCGCGAAATAACGCGCGCCGGCTTCGATCGACCAGCCGCTCGGCAGTTGCGGCGTCTTGACGACCAGCGGCACGGCGGCATTGGCATTGAGGATGGGGGCGCCCCATCCGAGCCGATAGTCAACGCCAAGCTTGACCAGGTCCAACTTCTGTTTGAAGGCCACTTCCGGAGAAAGACCGAATTGGTCGGCATAAATCATGTTTCGGATGTTGAGGTTGAGATGCTCGTACTCGACGAACGCGGACAGGTTCGGGCTGAATGCGTATTCAAGGCCGGTTCCGATCATCCAGCCCCAGCGGATGCTGCCTTCGTTGAAGTTGTTTTTGAAGGAGGATGAAAGGGCATCGCCATGGTCGGTGGCCCATGCCATGCCACCCTTGCTGTAGATCAGAAGGTTGCCCCAGGTTTCACCGAGGCGGCCGGTAACGGTGCCGATCGAAGAAACGTCGTTGACGCAGGTGAAGCTCGTTTTGTTGGCGACGTTCGTCAGGCACTTCGCGCTGCCTTCGATGTCGCCGGCGCCGTCGGCGATCTCAAACCCGGCCACCCACCGGCCGAACTGATAATTGAAGCCCACCTGACCGCCTCCGAGCAGGCCCTGGTTGGCGCCTGCGCCGATGAAGGCGCCGTTGGTCGAAATCGCCTTGAGCGCGGTCGTTGACGAGGTCGCCCATTCGTTGGTGCCGAAGCCGCCGCTGGCATGGGCGCCGACATAAAAGCCGGTCCAGCTCCAATCCGGCAGCGGTATGCCGCCAGCCGGCGCACCGCTGTCGAACAATGGCACCGCGTCCAGCCGATGGTTGAGCCCGAGTTTGACCAGGTGGGCGTTCTGCCCAATCGTGACGTTGGAAATATTGCCCACCAAGTCGGTCATCGATAGTGATTTGTTGCCGAAATCGACGAAGTCGTATTCGATCTTGGCCGAGAGTCCGGGGTTGAAGGCATATTCGGCGCCCAGGCCCACTGTCCATCCTCTTAGGCTTTCCGAGCCTTCGAACACATCAGTGGTGGCGGGAATGATGCTCGATGTCTCGCGATCGACCTCGGCCCACGCGCCGCCGGCCTTGCTGTAGAACAGGAAATTGTCGGTCGCATAGCCAAACCGCGCGGCAACGGTGGAGAGTTGATTGATGGTGGTGAGGCAGGTGAACGTGGCCCGCGCGCAGCCCGCTACCCCAGAGATGGTGCCAAAACTTATATCGGCCTCGGCACCGATAACGAAGGCACCGATTTGACGATTATAACCCAATTGAATGCCGGAGATTGCGCCGCCGTTGACGCCGCTGCCCTGGAGCGGCGAAATCGCGGTCTTCGCCAGGATGCCAGTAGCGCTGTTCCAGGCGCCGTAGGAACTGGCAGCGCCGATATGCTCACCAAAATAAAATCCGGTCCAGCTCAGCGCCGCATCCAGCGGCCTCGCCTCGGCAGGTAGATCGCCTGCCCGAACAGGGGCCCAATAGGCCACGATCACCATAATGGCGGCAACAAGCCGCGACGCAACCTTGACAACAAACACAACACGTTCCCGCCATGGACGACAAAATTTTCGCCAACAGCAAACCCAAGCCCTCCACAGCGCTTGGTTGTGTGAGGTCTGTCTTGCCCGCCAATGACCTTGCGCTTCCTGCCTCAACTTGGTCAATTGCATCGCGGCAACAATGCCGAATATTTCTCATCAAGAGACGTTCGCGCGTCGGCGTCGATGATCTGACACGCAAGCGCGCTGCGCCTCGGTGGGTGTTGGCCTGAGTCAATCGATCTGCATGCAATATGCCAGGGAGTAAATCGAAGCCCGGGTCGGCGATCCCTCGCAGCTGGACTGATTTCCGGGCGGGTTGTGGACGTTCTTGAATCGTAGCCGCCCTGTCGATGATCGCCGAGGTCGCGACGCGGCGTTCGAGCGGTCGCCTTCGGGCGGATCCTCGATCTCTGGCTCTTAGCGGCGCCGAACGTCTTCAAGATTCCGTGTGATGTCCCGAAACCGTTATCGCTGGGGCGCCGCAGGTCGAAATGCACAAAAGACCGGTTTTAACGAAAGATATCAACGAAGAGATCGCGACGGAACCGCGCGCGCCCATCGGGACATGCGTCCGAGGAAGGCCGTCCCGGCGTAACAATGGCGGTCCTGATGCGAAGAAGGTGAGCCCACCAAAGGAGGATCACCCCATGTCGCGCCTTCTCTTGTCACTCGGAATAGTCGCCGCTCTATGTCCTGTCGCTGCCCTGGCCGCCGAGCGGCCTGTTGTCGTCGAGCTGTTCACGTCGCAGGGATGCAACTCCTGTCCTCCGGCGAATGCCTATCTGAACGAGTTGTCCAGGGATCGGCGCGATGTGCTGCCGCTGGCCTTCCACGTCACCTACTGGGATCGTCTGGGGTGGAAGGATCCGTTTTCGCTGGAAGCCGCCACCGACCGCCAGGACCGCTATGGTCGCCGCTTTGGCGATGGCTCCTACACGCCGGAGATCGTCGTCGACGGCGCCACCGGCATGGTCGGTTCACGTCGCGGCGAGGTCGGATCGGCGATCGATCAGGCCAAGCACCACAGCAACACCGCTGCGGCGCTCAGCGTCACGAAAAATGGTGGCCAGATCTCGATCGAGGTCGGTGCCGGCAGCGGCAGCGGCAAGGTGCTGTTGATCGGATTCGATCACGAACACACGACCCCGATCAGTCGCGGCGAGAACAGCGGCCGGACCCTGACCGAGAACAATGTCGTGCGATCCATCCGATCGGTCGGCCAATGGTCGGGCGGCCAGCTCCGCATCAGCGAGCCATTCCCTGAAGGACAAGATGTCGCAGTCGTGCTGGAAGCACCTGACGGTCAGATCATTGGTGCGTCGCGACTGGCAAGTGGATCGACCTGAACGCAGAGGCATTGCCGTCTAGCGACGACGTCGCACACAAAGAGGTCCATCATGATGCTCGCCCGCTTCAGCGCTGTCGTCATCCTGTCCGCGGCGTTTTCGTTGTTGAGCCGTGTCGAGGCGGAGGCGGCAGCCACCGGCTGGACCGGAGACGGTCACGTGGCCGTGCGCCTGATCACCGCGACCGACACCATCGGTGCCAGTTCGACGCTCGATGCCGGCCTGGAATTCCGCTTCGCCGAAGGCTGGCACGGTTATTGGCGCACGCCGGGAGATGCCGGGGTCGCGCCGATGATCGATTGGTCCGGTTCGGAAAACATCTCGCGTGAGGAAGTCGCCTGGCCCGCGCCATCGCGCCTCGTCTCCGAGGATCTGCAGACCCTCATTTATAAGAACGATGTCGTGCTCCCGCTCAAATTGTCGCTGAAGCAGGCTGGCGCGCCGGCCCGGATCCATGTTTCGGTTGTGCACGGCGGCTGCTCGGAGGTCTGCGTGCCCTATCAGGCGGACCTCAGCTTGGCGTTACCGCCGGGTGCCGGCGTGCCGTCGGCGGAGGCGGCCCTGATCGAAGCAGCTCGCAAGACTGTGCCCGGTTCGCCCGCGGCGGCCGGCATCGACGTGGTCGCCGCGCGCATCACGGGGTCAGGATCTGACGCGATGCTTGCGGTCGACCTGCGGAGCAGCGCGGGACCTTTCGTGCGGCCGGATCTCTTTATCGAGGGCATCGGCGACGGCATTCCGGCGGCGCCGGAGGTTGCTTTCCGAAATGGCGGCCACAGCGCTCTGCTGATTGTTCGACTACCGGCGTTACCGCCGGCTAACCGGCCTTTGACGCTGACATTGATGGATCAGGATCGTTCCGCCGAATTCCAGATCAAGGCCCGATGACAATCGGGAAGCTTGCAAGAAGGAAAGGCCTTCGGCCCCGCTGCAATGCAGGTTTGGCCACCGCTTGCCCTCAGGCCTTCAACCGAGAGCGCTGCGCAATTTGGCGTCAGTATGCTGCGCCATTCTTGCTCGGTTCGATCGCGATTCTCGGCGGGCTCCGCGAGATCTTTCTCGGCTGCTGATTGCGTGATCAAAAGCCGCCGCGTTCTGCACGGTCCGCGGCAAAGGAACTTTTTATCCGGCCCGCGCGCTGGGAGACATTAAAATGCTGTATTTTTGAAAATTGCGCCAATAGTGCATCCCGTCTGCAACACTTGATTTGAATTTGTTTTGAGGGGCCTCCAGCGTCTGGACAAAATCGCGATCTCGCAACACGCTGGCTCACGTCTTGGGATACACGCAGGACGATCAGATTCGGGTTCGACAGTTTAGACTGGGGCTGGATATGAAACTTGTGACGGCGTTTCTCGCGGGCATTCTCTTGTTGGCAGGGGTGGGGGCGAGCCATGCGGTGGTTCGTATCGCCGAGGATCGTGGCGGCCGGATCGGCACCTATGTGGACAAGTATCAAGGCCTGCGCAGTTCCGGCGAAACGGTGATTATTGACGGCCTGTGTGCCTCGGCCTGCACCATCGTTCTGGGCGCGGTTCCCCACGACAAGATCTGCGTGACATCGAACGCCAATCTCGGTTTCCATGCCGCCTGGGACTTTGGTGCCAACGGCCGTGCCATCACCAACCCCGAAGCCACGCAGATGCTGTACTCGATGTATCCCTCACCGGTTCGGCGATGGATCTCCCAGCGCGGCGGGTTGACGCCGCACATGATTTTCCTGCACGGCAAGCAGTTAATGAGCATGTATCGCCCCTGTTATCTGGACGCCCAGGCTTCGTCGGCCCAGCGCTAGCAACGTCGTCCGCGGCCACTCGGGCCACGCGGCAACCTCGCAAGTTATTTCAGCAAGACGTGATCCGTGATGGGAGCTGGCAGCTGGCGCTTGCCCGGCTGCCCGACAGGGCCTATTTAGGTGACAGCAGACGCATAGCGGTACCGCCTGGCGTTTCGGTCCGTCGCCGGAAGATCACGAAATGATTCGGCCAATTTGCACCCATCAGGGAATCCAGCAGGCGCTCCGTCCCTCTGGGGTAGTGCCGGCGATCCCTGGCGGAAGCGGATTTGGCGCGTTCCTTCTACTCGGCGCGCTTCGCTGTGGTTCTACAACGGGACGGCGGTGTTCTTCGAGACCATCGTCTGCAGGCTTGCCGCCCGCGTCTGATCCGGAAGCTTTAGGGATTTAAATGATGGATCGAACCAAACGCCCGCTGGTCATTGTCGCAGCCTTTTCCGGAAGCCTGGTGGTTGGTCTCCTGATGATGCTTTGGGCGCTCGGCGGACTGCGCTCGGTGGCGGCTCCTGCCATCATCGGCGGGCCGTTCCAGCTGACCGATCAGAGCGGTGAGACCGTGACTGAAAAGAGCCTGGAGGGCCGACCGTCGCTGATCTTCTTCGGCTTTACCCATTGCCCCGACGTCTGTCCGACAACGCTGTTCGAGATGTCCGAAGTGCTGCGGGCGATGGGCAAGGATGCCGATCGTGTCAATGTCTATTTCATCTCGGTCGATCCGGAGCGCGATACCACGGCAGCCATGAAGGAGTATCTGTCGAGCTTCGATCCACATCTGAAGGGCCTGACCGGCGATCCCGACGCGGTGGCTAAAATCATTTCGGAGTACCGGGTCTATGCCCGGAAGGTCCCGCTGAAGGATGGCGACTACACCATGGATCACACCGCGCTGACCTATCTGATGGATCGCGACGGCAAGTTCATCTCGCCATTCAACCTCAATCGGAAGCCCGAGGAAGCCGCAGCCGATCTGGAGCATTACCTCTGAGTCGCAGGCCCTTGCGGGGCTCTACCAGACGCTACTCGCGTTATCGGCCGGATGGTCTATAAGGCCATCGACTTCTCCAACGAAAACCGTTCGGCCATGCGACCCCAGTTAGCCTCGTTTGTTAACACCAAATTAATTCCATGGCTCCGGCCGACGCCGGCGATGGCGGGTTTTTCGCTCGCGGTATTGCTGGCTGTGGTGTTTACGGGTGTCGGCGCGCACGCCCAAAGCCCCGCCAAGCCCCGCGCCGAAGGGGCTCCGCAGGCTGTACCTGGCTTTTGGGACCCCCGGCGCCGGCCCGACCGGCCCGATCTGTCCCGCCTTACAGTGATCCGGTTCCTGACTGAGACGGACTATCCGCCGTTCAATTTTACCGGTCCGGACGGCAATCCCGCGGGCTTCAACGTCGACCTGGCGCGGCTGCTGTGCGAGGAGATCAAGGTTACCTGCACCATCCAGATGCGGCGGTTCGAGACGCTGCTCGATGCGATCTCCAGCAACCGTGGCGACGCCATCATCGCCTCGCTGGCGGTGACGCCGGAAATGCGGGCCCGCGTCGATTTCACCGATCCTTATTACCGCGCGCCGGCACGGTTCGTATCGCGGCGCGACGCCGTGATGCCGGAAATTCGGCCCGAATATCTCGAGGGCAAGAAAGTCGGTGCCATCGCCGGCTCCGCGCACGAGGCCTATCTCAAGGCGATGTTCACCGACGCCGAGCTGCATAGCTATCCCAGCGACGACGCGATGCGGCTGGCGCTGCGGCGAGGCGAGGTCGATTTCATCTTCGGCGATGCGATCTCGCTCGCGTTCTGGATCAACGGCACCGATTCCGCCGAATGTTGCGCGTTCTCCGGCGGACCCTTCGTCGAGAGCCGCTATTTTGGCGAGGGCATCGGCATCGCCGTGCGCAAGGGCAACGACCTGTTGCGTCAGGCACTGAACTGGGCGCTGTTCCGGGTCTGGGAAAAAGGCCGCTACACCGATCTTTGGCTGCGCTATTTTTCGGTCAGTCCGTTTTAGGCGTTTTGCATTTTGTGCCGGAGAGGCTAGTTTGCGCGGCCCCGGAGGCCCGATAGAAATGTCTACCCTCGACCCTCTCCCCAGCCCGAGCGACATGCGCGCGCTGGCCGAGCAGTCCAATGCCTGGCCGTTCGAGCAGGCCAAAGCGATCGTGGCGCGGCTGAAGAGGAAGCCGAAGGATGAGGTGCTGTTCGAGACCGGCTATGGCCCCTCTGGCCTGCCGCATATCGGCACCTTCGGCGAGGTCGCGCGCACCACCATGGTGCGCCATGCCTTTCGCGTGCTCACCGAGGACAAGATCAGGACCCGCCTGATCGCCTTTTCCGACGACATGGACGGCCTGCGCAAGGTGCCGGACAACGTACCGAACAAGGAGATGCTGGCGCAGCATCTCGGCAAGCCGCTGTCGCGGATCCCCGACCCGTTCTCCAACGAATATCCGTCGTTCGGGGCGCATAACAATGCGCGGCTGCGCGCCTTTCTCGATCACTTCGGCTTCGACTACGAGTTCGCCAGCTCGACCGATTATTACACCTCCGGGAAATTCGATGCCGCGCTGCTGCGCGTGCTGGAACGCATCGACCAGGTGATGGCGATCATGCTGCCCAGCTTGCGCGAGGAACGCGCGGCGAGCTATTCGCCGTTCCTGCCGATCTGCCCGCGGACCGGCATGGTGCTGTACGTGCCGATTACCGAGCATGACGCCAACGCCGGCACCATCTCCTATGACGATCCGGAGACAAAGGAGCGCGTCACGCTGCCGGTCACCGGCGGCCATTGCAAGCTGCAGTGGAAGCCGGACTGGGCGATGCGCTGGTTCGCGCTCGGCGTCGATTATGAAATGGCCGGCAAGGACCTGATCGATTCGGTGAAGCTGTCGGGCAAGATCTGCACGGCGCTTGGTGGCCTGCCGCCCGAAGGCTTCAACTACGAGCTGTTCCTCGACGACAAAGGCCAAAAGATTTCCAAGTCGAAGGGCAACGGGCTGACCATCGACGAATGGCTGCGCTATGCCTCGCCGGAATCGCTGTCGCTGTTCATGTATCGCGAGCCGAAGTCGGCCAAGCGGCTGCACTTCGACGTGATCCCGCGCAACGTCGACGACTACCAGCAGTTCCTCGAAGGTTTTCCGCGGCAGGACGCGCGGCAGCAACTCGCCAATCCGGTCTGGCACATCCACGCCGGCCATCCGCCTCATGCCGACATGCCCGTGACCTTCCAGCTGCTGCTGACGCTGGTGTCGTCCTCGAACGCGGAAAATGCCGCCACGCTGTGGGGCTTCATCGCCCGCTACCGCCCCGGCGTCACGCCGCAGAGCCATCCCAGGCTCGATGCCATGGTCGGCTATGCCATCAACTATTATCGCGACTTCGTGGCGCCGACCAAACAGTTCCGCGAGCCGACCGATGTCGAGCGCGCCGCGCTGCAGGATCTGCGCGATGCGCTGTCGCAGCTGCCGCCGGCCTCGACGGCCGAGGAGATCCAGAACGTGGTCTACGAGATCGGCCGCCGCGAGCCCTTTCTCGACACCGTCAAGAAGGGCAAGGACGGCCGGCCGGGCGTCTCGCTCGACTGGTTCAACATGCTCTACCAGGTGCTGCTCGGCCAGGAAAAGGGCCCGCGATTTGGTTCGTTTGTCGCGGTCTATGGGCTGCAGAACTCGGTCGCGATGATCGACGGCGCACTGGCACGGTCGGCTTAAACGCATCGTTCGCCGGCAGAGCGATGATATGCGGCCCTTGAAGTGCGAGAGTCGCGCCGATACGGTTCGAGAGGCGGACCGGAAAGCCCGGGAAAATCTTAAAGCCCCGCCCGATGACAAGCAGGACACCCGGCAGGTGGGCAGGATCTACAAAATCGTGGCCGCTTCGGCTTGGCGCGAGGCCGAGCGCCAGGGCGTGTTCCGCGGCAGCGCCGACGACCTCCGGGACGGGTTTATCCATTTTTCCGCCGCTTCCCAGGTCGCCGGCACGGCCAACAAGCATTTTCTGGGTCTTGATGGGCTGCTGCTGATCGAGATCGACGCCGACAGGCTGGGCGAGGCGCTGCGCTTCGAACGATCGCGCAACGACGAGCTATTTCCCCATCTTTACGGCGAACTCGACCTCGGCGCGGTCACTGGCGTGTTCGACATGCCGGTGCGGCCGGACGGGACTCACGACATTCCGGAGCTCAAGCCGTGATCCGCGCCTTCGAGACCTTTTCGCTGCCGCTGTTGCGCTGGCTCGATCCAGAGGATGCGCACCGTCTGGCAATCCAGGGATTGCGGCTATTGCCGCAGGCGCGGCCGCGGCCCGACGATGCCAAGTTGGCGGTGCGGGCGTTCGGCCTGAATTTTCCCAATCCGATCGGCATCGCCGCGGGCTTCGACAAGAACGCCGAGGTGACGGACGCGCTGCTCCGGCTCGGCTTCGGTTTCGTCGAAATCGGCACCGTGACGCTGAAGCCGCAAGGAGGCAACCCGCGGCCTCGCCTGTTCCGGCTGGAGCGCGACCAGGCCGTGATCAACCGGCTCGGCTTCAACAATGATGGCGCCGAAGCGGTGCTGCGGCGGCTGGCCGGGCGCGCCCATCTCGGCGGCATCATCGGTGTCAATGTCGGCGCCAACAAGGATTCGGCCGACCGGACCGCCGATTACGTCAGGCTGATCGAGACCTTCGCGCCGGTGGCGAGCTATTTCACCGTCAATGTCTCCTCGCCGAATACGCCCGGTCTACGCAACCTGCAACAGGCCTCGGCGCTGGACGATCTCCTGGCCAAGGTGATCGATGCCCGCGAACAGGTACGGCGGAATGCCGGCGATTCGCCGGTTCTGCTCAAGATCGCCCCCGATCTCAGCCTTGCCGAACTCGACGATGTCGTTCACATCGCCCGCTCCCGCCGCGTCGATGGCATGATCGTGGCCAACACGACGACGGGGAGGCCCGCGACCTTGCGCGAACAAGCCCGCGCCAAAGAGCCGGGCGGATTGTCCGGCCGGCCGCTGTTCAGGTTGTCGACGCGGATGGTGGCCGAGACCTATGTGCGCACCGAGGGCGCCTTTCCGCTGATCGGGGCCGGCGGCATCGACAGCGGCGGCGCCGCGCTGACCAAGATCCGCGCCGGCGCCAGCCTGATCCAGCTTTATTCGGCGCTGACCTACAAGGGCCTCGGCCTGATCGATGATATCAAGAACGATCTGGCTTCGACGTTGCTGCGCACCGGGCGCGACTCGCTGTCCGAGATCGTCGGCGCCGATGCGGCGACCATCACGGCGGAGGATTGGCCGGTCTAGCAACGCTTGGTTAGATTATCCTTTGGTGTCAACGTCTTTCTCAGCAGTGCCGGGTAACGCAGCGCCTCCAAGGCGCCGCGCGCGGCATAGTGCACCAGCAAGGCGCCCCACAGCCCGGCATTGCCGTGGGATCGCAGCGAAAACCAGGCGGTGAAAAAGATCAAAAGCGACAGCACCATCAGGTTGCGCATGTCGCGCGCCCAGGTTGCGCCGATATAGACCCCATCATAGCCGAAGGCGCAGACGGCGAGCATTGGCGATACCACGACGAACCAGAGATAGTCGCGCGCGATGCCCCTGACTTCCACGTTCGCGGTCATGATATCGATCAGCCCCGGACCGAACAGCGCAAAAATGGCGGCCACGGCCAGGGCGAAACCAAATCCCCAGGAGATCACCAGCCGGACCGCGCTGGTGAAGGCGGTCCGGTCGCGCGCGCCATAGGCCTGGCCGCAGAGCTGCTGGGCGGCATTGGCAAGGCCATCGAGAAAGAATGCGCTGACCAGCAGAAAATTGTTGAGCACGGCATTGGCGGCGAGCGTGATGTCACCCGAGCGGGCACCTTGCGCGGCAAAAAAAAGCCACACCGATATCAGCGCGGCGGTGCGGATCATGATATCGCGATTGACAGCCAGCATGCGGATCAGCTTGCCGCTGTCGAGCAAGGTGGCGCGTTCGATGGCGAGCCGTCCCCTTGTCAGCCGTCGCGCGATCAGAACGCCGAGCACGAGCCCCGTCGCCTCGGCGCCGACGGCGGCCATTGCTGCGCCCCCGATCCCGGTGTGGAGAACCAATACCAGGACCACGGTCGCCGCCATGTTGGTGATGTTGACTGCGACCTGCACAGCGAGCGCAAGACCTGCACGCGCCTGGCCGATCAACCATCCCAACACGACGTAATTGGCGAGCACCAGCGGCGCCGACCAGATCCGGATGGCGATATAGGTTCTCGCGGCGCGGGTGACGCCCTCGCTGCCGCCCATCGCGCCCAGCAGCAGCGTGGCAAGCGGGATTTGCACAGCAATGAGCATGACGCCGATCAGCGCCGCGACGACAAGACCGCGCAGCAGCCAGGCGCGTATTTCCAGGCCATCGCCCTTGCCCAGGGCCTGCGCGGTGAAGGCCACGGTGCTCATGCGCAGGAACGCGAACAGCCAGAACAGGCAGTCGAAGATGACCGAGGCGAGGGCCACGCCACCCAGCAGTGTCGGATTGCCCAAG
>Ga0182012_10000801_pt1 | contig 34368 bp, 27 predicted proteins | sample 612S2SmetaG_FD_120486 | JGI IMG/M metagenome (GOLD analysis project Ga0182012, IMG submission 120486) | Permafrost microbial communities from Stordalen Mire, Sweden - 612S2S metaG | ecosystem: Environmental > Terrestrial > Soil > Wetlands > Permafrost | place: Sweden: Stordalen | collected...
CACAGAGCAGTTATCGGTCGCGACGATTTGCGCGGCCACGCCGACGTCGGTCGGGAGATTGGTTGCGCCGGGATTGCAACCCAGATTGGTGTTCGTCGGATACCCGGTGATGACCGGGGCCGTCGTGTCCACCGTCCAAGTGTAAACGACAGTCAGCGGGGTGGAGCTGTTGCTGCATCCGTCAATGGCGGTGATGGTGAAAGTGCGGTTGGTGGCGCAGGCGGAGCCGGAATCCACATGCGACACGATGACGGTCGAGGGGCTGCAGCCCTGGGAAGCGGTCACTTGCGCAGTCACACTGGCATCGGTCGGCAGGGTGGCGGGGCTGGGATTGCAACCCAGGTCGGTGTTGGTCGGCGCGCTGAGAATGACGGGCGCGGTGGTGTCGTTGGTCCAACTGATGGTCTGCGTGTAAGTGGCGGTGTTGGCATAACCATCCGTGGCGGTGAACGTCAGGTAACGGTATTCCAAGCAGCCCAGATTGGCTTCGGATTTCGTGCAGGTGATGGTCAACGGATAGCCGCAGCAGGAGGTGGCGAACACCAGGTTGGTATTCACCGGGTTTTGAACATCGGGAATGCTGCTGGGAACGGGGTTGCAGCCCAGCACCAGGTTGGTCGGGGTGGTGGTGAAGGTGATCGGACAATAGGGCACTTCCACCACGAGAAACTGAACTGGATTGGTGAGCGTGACCCCCGCCTGGGCGGTCAGCACGTAAACCGCGCCGATAACGTCCCCGCATTGCGGAACCCAGGCGGCCGCATTATTGCTCGCATCATTGAGCAGCGCTTGAACGTCCGCCGTATTATAGGGGGGATACGGCGGTGACGGCGGCGTGGGACCACCGACGAGATCATTAATGGCCACCTGCACGGCCCAGAAAAAGGTTCCGTTCTGATGGTTAAGCAGGTAATTCACCTGCTGCCAGACGGCCGGAGAGACATAAGAAGTCGGGGTGTGGCCGGACGGCAGTTCGTTGTTCAAATTGGTATCGCAGGTGGGAAACAGCAGACCGGAATAAGTCGTCCCCAACACGGTGTTGTTTTGCGAGGGATCCAGATCGGTGCCGGCATCAATGCACCAAGTCGAATACGTTCCCACCGGCACGGGTTGACCGGCGACCTGCACCACCGTATCGAACGTGGCGGGGCAATTGGGCCAATTCGGATACGAATCAATATAGCTGGTCAGGACGTTGCCGGCGGGCCCGTCAAAGCTGATGAGGCAGTCCTGGCCGAAAGCCTGGTTCAGCCGCCCCAGCCCCAGCGCCAAGGCGAGGAGCAACCACACCGACCCACATTTAAACGATTGAATTTTCATGGTATATCTTGCAACAAACGGGTTCCACACGAATTGCCGGGCAACCGCGTGATTTATTTCCAACAGCTACTTATTCACCACCGATGACAATGATTACGAAAAAGAAGTACTCCCACCGCCAGCCCGGGGGTTGGTTGACCAAACCCCGAACCACCAGCTCGACGCGATCGATTATTTTGAGGAATTCAAGCCGCGCCAGCCAGGGCTGGCGCCGGTTTGAACCCGCGATGTTACCGAATGAATTTGCGCACCAAAGCCAGGCCACCGAGGGCCGTGGACAACAACAGCGCAGAACTGCCGACATCCGGTGCATTATGCGGAGGCGGGATTGCTCCGGCGGTCTCAACAACCATTACCACGGCCAACAGGAGGAGGCCAACCGACAATTTTGACTTTTGCATAGATCGCATTTCCGAGTTTACAGTTGTGAGGTTAAACCACTGATAGGAGACAAAATACCGTTAAGGGAGACCGGCATGGAATTCGTGGGGGCGGGTGACGGCGGCGGGGGCGGACTCGCCACCGATTTGTCCGCCGACAGCAGACAGAACAATCCCGCAAACACCAACGCCAAACAAGTGCCGACAACTTTTTTCATCACGTCGAAAAACTCAGCAGATGTTATGCCATAAATCCCGATTGTATTGTGGGGCGGCAATTCCTCGCATAACTACCGTCAAAATGGCGGCTTATGTATAGATACGAGGCTTTTATGAGCGCACCCGCACCACCAAGAACGTAAATATTTCCGACATTTAGCCGAGGGAACTTGATTAATTGGCTCTAAAAATCATCAACCGGCCCACATTATCAGGTCTAAAACCCGGTCCGCAAAAAACGTAAAATATTCCGACAATGATAAGATGTTGCGATTATCCACTTTGAATTATGTGATCCTGGGGTGTCCGGATCGCATCCGCCATGTAGAATTATCCGCATGACGTGTTTTTTGCATTGCAATTGCAATTTAACCATTGCAGATGCAATGCAGCATCATGGGCCGGGACGTTGATTACTGCTCACCACTCTTTTTAAACGAGGGGTCCGGGAGGGTTGAGGGTTAATCCGGGGTTTGGGTGCGGTGAACGTATTCGTAATTAGCCGATTTTCAACGCATCGGAAAGCGGCGTTGCGAAATCAGCGGTGGGATGCTAAATCAGGGGGGTGACGGGGTGGATCCTACAATTGTGGCGGCGTTTGGCCCGGCGACCCGAGACCGAGCCGGAGAAACCGGAGCATTTGCGCCGGGGGGAACAAGGCGAACGGGCGGCGGAGGCGCATTTGCGGGGCCTCGGCCTGAAATTTTTGGCGCGTAATTTCCGGTCCGACCGGGGGGAGATTGACCTGGTGTTCCGGGACGGCGACTGCCTGGCGTTCGTGGAGGTTAAGGCACGGACAGCCGGGGGTTGGACGCGACCGGCGGCGGCGGTCAATGCGGGTAAGCGGCGGCGGCTTTCCCAAACCGCGCTGGATTATCTGCGGGCGATCAAGAATCCCCCGGTTAAGATCCGGTTCGATATTGTGGAGGTGCTGCTGCGGGACGGGGTGGTGACGGAAATCCGGCATTTGCCAAACACCTTCCCGATGGCCCGGCCCCACCGTTACGGCTGAACCAAGCAGCCAAGCGATTGAAACTACGGATGCGCAGCAACCGCCCGGACCCCAAGGAGTTGGGCTGTCCGATATCCCCCATTGCAGGCTTTGTCATTTATGCTTTGGCGGGCGCAAGGAATCCCAAGGCTGGCATCAAAAAATGCCGCGGGAAAGTAATCCGAATAAACTGGCGGGCCTTATGGGCGCCGGTTGTTGGTTTTTGAACTTTTCTCCCCGCCGTCTTCCCCGCATACTGGTAGTATGAACGTTTTTGTAACCGGCGGTGCGGGATATATTGGTTCCATTTGCACGGAAGAGCTGCTGAATGCGGGCCATACCGTCACCGTTTATGATAATCTCACCGAAGGCCACCGCTCGGCGGTGGATCCCCGGGCCACCTTCATTTTCGGCCAGCCCGAGCTGACGGGCGACATTCTGAACGCGGTCAAGAGCGCCCAACCGGACGCCATCATGCACTTCGCCGCCAGTGCGCTGGTGGGGGAATCCATGACGAACCCGAAGAAGTATTTCCACAACAACCTGGTCAACGCGCTCAAGCTCGCCGATGCCGCCGTGGAATGCGGGGTGAAGAAATTCGTGTTCAGCTCCACCTGCGCCACTTACGGCCCCCCGGATCGCGTGCCGATGACGGAGGATTTGCCGCAGCGGCCCATCAACCCCTACGGCGAGGCCAAGCTCATGTTTGAAAAGGTGCTGCTGTGGTATCGCCAGATTTACCAGTTGGATTTCATTGCCTTCCGGTATTTCAACGCCGCCGGGGCCAGCGAAAAATTCGGGGAACATCACCGGATCGAGACGCACATCATCCCCAATGTGCTCCAGGTTGCGCTCGGGCAGAAGACGCATTGCGAAATCTTCGGCACGGATTATCCCACGCCCGACGGCACCTGCATCCGCGATTACATCCACATCCGCGATCTGGCCCAGGCCCACATCCTGGGGTTGCAACCGGGCAAGACCGGCTTTTACAACCTGGGCAACGGCGACGGCTACTCGGTGCGGCAGGTGATCGAGACGTGCGAAAAGGTCACGGGCAAAAAAATTCCGACGGTGGAAAAACCCCGCCGTCCCGGTGATCCGCCCCGGCTGGTCGCCTCGGCCGCCAAGGCCATTGGCGAATTGGGCTGGAAGCCGCAATTTCCCAAGCTGGATGACATTGTGGCCACCGCTTGGGCGTGGCATGTGAAACATCCGACGGGATACGCGGATTAAAAGAGGATGCCGAAATTGCAGGGTCACAAGGTTGAAGCGTTAAAACGTTGCAACGTTGTAACGCTATAACGCTTGAGGTCGCAAGGTTACGGTTTTGTGCCATTCCCCGCCGTTTTGGCCATCACCATTTTGTGTACTGAATACATCAGCACGAGGGTGAGCACCATGGCCGCCACGACCACGCCGCCGAGTGCGCCGTAATGCTCGATCCGGCCGTCGCCGGTTTGGACGACGATCAAACCGGCCAGCGCGGCGGCCGTCCCGCCGGCGAATTGCTGCAGGGAGGAGTTGACGGACATGAACGCCCCGCGATCTTTCAGTTCGGGCACGGCGGAAATCAGCGAGGAGGTGGCAATCATCCGGGCGGAGATGCCCACAAACAGGAGCACATTGATCAGAATCACCAGCCCCAATGGCGTGCGGCCCAGATGACAATAAATGGTCACCATGACGATGGTCAGTCCCGTGCCCCCGACGAAGACCGGGTATTTGCCGACGGCATCGCTGAGCCGACCCACCAGCGGACCCGCGATAATGGAGCAAAGGCCGGTGATGAGGTAGATCACCGGCAGTTGGGCCAGCGCAATGCCCAGGTTGTTGACGGTGAAAGCGGAGCCGAAGGGCATGAGCATGAACCCGCCGGTGGCGAGGAACAGGGTGGCGGCGAAGGCGCGCAGGTAGGCCGGCCGGGAAACGGTTTTCCAGAGGTGTTGGAAGGCGTTGCGGTCATTGGGTACGCGGAGGTGGGCGTTGATCGGTTTGACGCCCCAGGCAATCACCAACCCGGCGAGGGCGCCGAGACCGGCCACCATGAGAAACGGGGCGTGCCAGCCCCAGTGATTGGCGAGCCACAAGCCAATGGGCAACCCCAACACCTGGCTGGCGGCGAAGGCCGTTTGGACCACCCCCATGACCCGCCCGCGCGATTCCAAGGGGAACAGATCGGCCGTAATGGCCATGGCGATGGACCCGATGACCCCGCCGAAGATTCCGGTCACGATGCGGGCCGCCAGCAGCAACGGATAGCTGGCCGCCAGCCCGCACAGCGCCGTGCCGAGGATGAACCCGGCATAAAAAAAGAGCAGCAGCTTTTTACGGTCGAATTTATCCGCGAACCCGGCCGTGAGCAGTCCGGAAACCCCTGCGCTCAAGGCGTAAACGGAAACCAGCAGGCCGAATTGCGAGGTGGCAATGTGCAGCGCCGGCAGGAGGATGGCCCCCAGCGGCGAAAGGATCATGAAATCCAGAATGATGGTGAACTGTAAAAAGGCCAGCACGGCCACAACAAACTTTTGGTAACGGGTGAAAGGCATCAGACCTCCGGTTTCAGGAGTTTCCCATCCAAGTTGCGGTTGGCGTCGGCCTTGGCGGCGGCATTAGCTTGGCGCTAACATGCCATGAGCCGGGCCGAAGCGCACGAGAAATGTGGTCGCCGATGGGCTTTCACATGCACCCCGAGGTTTTGGTTAAATCGGACAGGTGCGCGTTCAGGTCGCGGGGCGGGGCAGGCGCAGCACCAGCCAACCGCCGGCCAGAAATAAAACGGTACTGTAGCCAAACGCAACGGACGTGCCGAACAGAGTCCAGAGCGACCCCACCACGATGCTGGACAGAAAATCCCCCACGCCGTTGACGGTGGCCAGGGTGCCGAACGCCAGCCCATGATTTTCCGCGCCGACGAGTTCGGCGCAGAACGTGTCTTCGAGCGTGTCCACCATCGCCGTCGACACCCCGCCGAGCGCGAAGATGGCCGCGAAGGTCCAGGGGGTGAGCGGCAGGAAAACGATGGCGAGCGCCATCCCGGCCGCCACCGCGTAACCGGCCGCCAGCACCCATTTTTTGGGGAAGCGATCCGCCAGTCCGCCGGCGATGATGGCAAAGCCCGCGTTGAAGAGGTTGTGCAGCACATACAGTCCGACGGCGAGGCTGGCCGCGCGCGTCCCGCCCAGAATCGGCGTGAGTTTCTGGGTCGCCAGCAGGATCAGCAGCGTGTGCGCGAAGTCCCCGGTGCCGAACAGGCCGACGGCGACGAGGAATTTGCGGAAGGCGGGCGGCAGCGACCGCAGCCGTTCGCCGAACGCGACATGGGCAACGGGTTTGCGTTCCTGTTCCCGCACGGCAAAGGCCATCAGTCCCACGGCCATCAAACTCGGGATCAGGGTCACGGCGAAGAGGGTGGGGTAATGGAGGTGGAACGTGCCGAGCAGCAGGAATGCCGTGGCCGGTCCGACGATGGCGCCGAGGGTGTCCAGCATCCGTTCAAAGCCGAAGGCGCGGCCATAGGTGGCCTGGGTCACGGCCCCGGCCAGCAGCGCCTTGCGGACGGGGGTGCGCACGCCGCGACCCAGCCACGCCAGCGACCGCGCCGCCAGCACTTGCCAGGCGGCGGTGGCCAGGCCGAAGGAGGCGGTTCCCAGCGCGGTGGCCAGATAACCGATGACCGCGATGGGTTTGCGTCGCTGGAGTTTGTCGGTGTAAACGCCACTGGCCATTTTGGCGAAACTGGACAAGCCGTCGGCCACGCCCTCGATCAGCCCCAACCAAAATGCCGCCACGCCCAGAGTGGCGAGAAAGGCGGGCAGGACGGTCGTCGCCATTTCGTGCGACCAGTCGCTGAACAGCGACGCCAGGCCGATGCCCAAGACCGTCCGGTTGAGCCAGCCGGGCACCCGGGTTTGCCCGGCACCGCTCCCGGCTCCATTTGTGGTTTGGCCTGCCTGGTTCGGATTCATGGATGCGCGGGTTAAGCCCGGCGGACGGTCTACGCCGCAAACTCGCGGCCGGTGGTGGTCACGGTGAGTTTGCCGTGTTTCACGCCTTTGGCGGTGATCAATTCATCGGCAATGGTGCGGATGACATCCGCCCGCCCGCGCACGAGCAGGACCTCGAGGCAGTTGTGATGGTCCAGGTGGACGTGGACGGTGGATAAAATCACGTCGTGATGATCATGTTGAATGCCGGTCAGCGTGGCTTGCAAGTGGGGTTTGTGATGATCATAGACGAGGGTGATGGTGCCGGCGATGTCCTCGGTGCCGGTCTTCTGCTGGTGCTCGACGAGCTGATTGCGAATCATGTCCGCGACCGCGAGGGAACGGTTGTCATAGCCCTTTTCCGCCGACATTTGATCGAGCTGTTTCAACAGCGACGGGGCCAGGGAAATGCTGAAGCGTGTGACCGTTTCATTTTTCATCGGCCCATGCTAACCCGCCCGGGATGGCTGTCAAACCCGCACTGGGAGAGTGCGCTTGCAGAAACGGACCGTTGGCGGTAGGGTGGGAGCATGAAATTTCGCGTGCACGTTGAACCGGATGAAGATGGCGTTTTTGTGGTGGAATGTCCCACCCTGCCCGGTTGCATTTCGCAGGGCGGCACCCGCGAGGAAGCTTTGAAGAACATCAAGGACGCCATTGCCGGTTATCTCGCCAGTCTCGAAAAGCATGGGGAGGCGGTTCCCCTCCCGGTCAACGAGGAGGTGGTCGAGGTGCCGGCATGAGCCGGTTGGCCATCTGTTCCGGGGCGGATGCCGTGAAGGCTTTTCGCCGGGTCGGTTACGAAGTGGACCACCAAACGGGCAGTCATATTATTCTCCGTCATCCTTCCCAGCGCCGTCTGACCGTGCCCAATCACCGGGAACTGGCCAGGGGAACATTGCGGGCCTTGATCCGCGAAGCCGGCCTGACCAAGGAACAATTTGCCGATTTATTGCATTGAGGCTGGATTCAATCCCCACCTGCTGGGGAATAACCGCCGCTGCAGCGTTCAGTCCGATTTCGCCGGCGACCCGCCGCCGTTTCGGTGCTATGGTCCAGTTGGCGGCCCCCGCCCCTTGAACTTAAAACCGCGCGGTCAGGCCGAACCGCGCCTGAATGGGTTCCGTGGGATGAAAGACATTTTGAAAGGCCGCGCCACCGCCGGGCGTCACCCGGGATTCATAGGCGTAATCAATGTCATGGCCGCGGCTGTCCAGCAGATTCAGGATTTCGGCGGTCAGACTCCAGGTTTTGCTGAGGCGATAGCTGCCCTCCCAGTTCAGGATCAGGGTATGCTGGGATTTATATTCGCCATCCGAGGTCAGGTCGCGCGGGCCGAAGTAGCGCGCCCGCAGACTGGAGGAAAAGCCGTGGTAATCATGCAGGGTGAGGCCGGAGGAAAGCACCACGCCGACCGCCTCGGGCACATGCTTGCCGCCGGGACCGAGATTGGCGGGGTCGCTGAGATTCAGCGGCGCGGCATCCGCCGCATCCACAGCCACGAACCGGGCGATGGAATCCGCCGCATCCAGATCCAAGGCCAGGTTTGGGTTGAGCTTGTAGTAGTTTCCCCACTCGATGCCGTAACGGTTGCTGGGGGATTTCGAGGCGACGGTGCTGCCGGTGTCGCCATCCTGCAGGAGTTCGGAATCGCTGTAAAGATACCAAAGGGATACGGTGCTTTGCAGATGCGACAGCGCCAGGGTCCGTACGCCGATTTCCCCGCCCCGGGTCTGCATCAGGGGGGCGGCTTTCGCGACCGCCCCGCCGTTGGGAAAGTCCGCCGAGACCGGCTCCCGGGTTTGCGTGGCCGCGCGGCCGTCGTTGCTGTGAAAATCAAAACCGCCCTGCACGTAAAGTTCCGTCCTGGCCCACGGCCCGAAAATCAAACTCAATTTCGGGCTGGGCAGAATCATGCCGGCCGACCCGGAATTGGTCGGATTGCTGAAACTGGTGACATCAAAGTAATCCAAATCGCCCCGGATCGCGGCGACGGAGCGGAATTGGTCCGACCACTGGATTTTGTTTTCCGCATAAATTCCGACCTGGGTGTCCCAAATGCGATTGACATCCGTATCCAGCGGGAGGGTGGTGGAAGTCAGGCCGTTGGCAAAGAGGCCGTTGGGGTTGGTCGGGGTAATCTGGTCGTAGGTATCCGTGTCGGTCTTGGCCACGCGCACGCGATCGTCTGTCTGATAGAGGCCATTGTTAATATAGTCCTCACGCGTCTGCACCCCGAAGGTGTTCACCACCTCGCGCCCGGCCCACTCGTTGAAGAGCGCGTGGCTGGCGTCCATGCCGCCCACCCAGCGGCGGTCCTGCTGTTCGAACTGGTCGCCCAACACGGGATCCGCGAGATAATAGGTGAAGTCGGAATACAGGTTGAGGTAGTAATAAAAGCCATAGACGGTGACTTTGGTGGCGGAATTCTCGTCCGCACGGTGCCATTCGGCCTGCGCGCTGTAACGCTGCGAAGTGCCGCCATCGGTCGGATTGATCGCGCCAAAAAAGTTGGTCGCACCATAACTGGCGGCAATCTGGTCGCTGGAATTCCATTCGCCATAATAGGCCCGGAACGTCGTGCTCCAGCCATTCACGTCGTTGCCCTGGCTGTAGGTCGCCAGCCCGTTCAACTTGTAATAATTGTCCGGGTGGACCCACGGGCCGTCGTCGTGAAACACCTCGCCACCGTAGAGCAGGCTGCCATTCCCCAGCGTTTGAGATGCGCCAAACACGCCGCGCTCAAAACCATAGGTGCCGGCCTCGAGCGTGACAAAATCCTGCGGCAGGACTTTGTAAAAATCCAAATGCGCCGCGCCCGCCGAACCGAAATCGCCGACCTTGGCGTAATACGGCCCCTTCTCGTAATCCAACTTCTCCACCAATTCCGGGATGACGGTGTTCATGTCCGAGTAGCCCTCGCCATGGGCGTGGGTGGGCAGGTTGAGGGGCATGTCATCGAGGAACACGGCAAAATCCGTACCGTGATCGAGATTGAAGCCGCGCAGGAAATATTGATTGGCCTTCCCGCCGCCCGCGTGCTGCGTGATGATCACCCCGGGAACCGTCTCCAAAATTTCCCCGCTGCGCAGAATCGGGCGGTCGGCCAGTTGCGCCTGGCCGGTGGTGCCCTGCGAGGCGGAATCGGAGATGCCCAGCAGGCTGTCCTGCCGGCCGGTGACAATGACCTGCGGCAGTTTGGTGACGGCGTTGGTGCCCGTGGCGGCGGCCGGGGGTTGATTCGTTGCCGTGGTCGCGGCGCTCGCCTCCCGGGTCAGCAACGCCACGGTCAGCCCGATGGCCCAATAATACAACGGCGGCTTTTGTCCGGTTTTAACCGCCGATGTTACGTTCATGACAATTAGTATTACCGTTTTAAACCGGGTGGCAATCGCAAAAGTATTACGACGATTTAGAATCTTATTACGCTCCGGGCGGGCGGTTTGGATGCAAAATTTACGAATGATGAAGGGACAGAAACGTCCGCCGGCACCGGGCGCAGCTTGGCACGGTCCCGTAACGCAGGTTTCCTAACCTGCCGTATCGCCGATTTCCAAATCGGCAGACCATCCGAAGTTCAGGGGCTCCACCTTGTTCAACGGCCTGCCGGTTTGTCCCGCAAAGCGGGATGCGAAACCGCAGACTTGGAAGTCTGCAGCACGAAAAAAGCCGCCTCGTCATGACCGTTGCCGTTGAAAACCATAAATGCCATAAGGTGCAAGGCGGCGGCCCGCCCCACGTCAACAACGCGCCAGGGTCACGCTGAATTTATTCTTCGGCGATTCATTGCATTGATTGCGGGTGGGGGAATAATCCACCACGTTCATGGTGCGGTCGGGACACATTTCCAAGAGCCGCAGCCAGCCGTCCCCGCCCCGGGGGCGCATCTGGCAATTGAACAGCATCTGATGAATTGGCCGGCCGTCGGGCGTGGCGGAAACCAACCGGCCCAGGCCGTCATTGAGCACATGGCCGTTCACGGTGAAAATGAAGGATTGATGCCGGCAAATGAGTTGCCGCCAGAGTTCCTCGCCATCGGTCACGTCGTCGCCGCTGTGCTTGGCCATGCCGTAGGCATGCGGATTCCATAATTGACCGCCGCCGTATTGGGCCCAGTCATAGCGCCGGTTGTCCGAATAGGTGAAGGCATGGGTGACCAGGATGGCCTCGCGGTCGTGATGTTGGGCGACGACCTCGTTGGCCCAGCGGACCACGTCGCGGCGCGGCCCGAACTCGAGGCACAGCACGAGAAAATCGCGGCCGCCGGCGGAAAATAAATGGAAACTATTGTCCATGCGCGCGGGCTCGCGATCATAAACGCCGCCAAACGTCTTCAGTTTTTGATATTTGGCGACGGGAAAATAAAAATTCATCAGCGTCTCCCGGTCCCCATGGCCTTCGCCATTGTAGTCGTGATTTCCCGGGACAAAAAAATAGGGGATTTCCCCGTCCAACCAGCCCATGCCCCGCCACGCATTTTTCCATTGCGCCCGGTCGTTGTGGTCCACGAGGTCACCCACGTGCAGCACGCAGGCGATGTTCCGTTTTTGCCGCTGTTTCACGAGCCAGTAAGTTTGCTCTTCAAAAATCCGGGGATACCCTGCGCTATACATTTGCGTGTCCGGCAGGACGGCAATGGTGAACGCCCCCTCGCGCAGCGGTGGCGGCGGACCGTCCACCAACCTCGCGTCGGCGTAGGGATGGTCGGGGGGCAGGCGGGTTTCCAGCGGGCTGACGTCGGTGGGTTCGTCCGACGCGGCGTGGACGCCCGCCAAGCCGGCGGAGGCCCCGGCGGTGAGCGCCAGGCTCTGTTTCAGAAAAGTGCGGCGCGTGATAATCTTCATGGCGTCCCGCTGGGAAGATTAAAATTATTGCAAAAGCTCATTATCAGCGCTGAATCAGGCGCTGCCGGAACCTAAATTGCCTCCGGCGACTTGTCAAGTGACCCCGAATCGCAGCCCCGTCGGCCCGGGGCATCCCGATGTTGTTGGCGGTTTTTCGGCCGAAGGCATTTGGAGTGCGGCGACAGGTCGCCGCTTTCGGACGAGACGACACGTCGTCGAGTTCAAAAACGTGTGCCTGTCTGGCTTCACTAACAACTTCGGGATGCACGGCCGCCGGTTGCAGGCCCAACCATCACCGGGGTGCGCCGTGGCGATCCAGGTGCGACTCCCTATTGTGACGGCGTGCCGTCGTAAGACCAATTGACGTCCGGATTGCCCGGGTCGCCGATCTTGGTGCCTTTCTGGTAAGCCAGATAGGCATATTTGAAATAGGCCGAGTGGCCGTCCAGAAAGGTGAGATTTGCCCCGGCGGCGTGGCGCGAGGAAAGATGGTTGAGCGAGCCGCGCGCGGCCCCCAGATCGTTGAGCGGGTTCGCGCCGTAAAACGGGGTTTCCCCGGAGTTGGCCCGCACGTCGGAATAAAACACGAAGGCCGAGGGATGCAACACCGCCATGGCCTTGAAGGGGGAACTGGCCGGCACCAAGCCGTTGGTGCCTTTGAAATTGATGCCGTAACAAAACGCCACGCGCTTCAACGGGTCCACTTCGCCCGGCAAAAAACGGGCGTTGGGGCAGTTGAAAATACTGCGGCCATTCACAAAATTGGTGGGATTGGCCGCGTATTGCCACAAGGCCGGTTGCGTGACATACGGCGGCAGGGCGTTGAACCAGGCGCTGTTGCCCTGGCCGCCGGCCGCGAAGATGGCGAGGTCGGCCCAATAGATATTGTCCTGGTCGTAACCGGCCGGAGCCCCGGGGGTGTTGTTGGGAATGCTGAAGGCGGGGAATAGTTGATTGTTGTCGTCCAGATACATATTGAGGGCGATCCCCCATTGCCGGAGGTTGCCAAGGCAGGCGATGCGATTGGCCCGTTCTTTGGCCTTGGCCAGCGCCGGCAGGAGCAGGGCGGCGAGAATCGCGATGATCGCGACCACCACCAGCAACTCGATCAAAGTGAATCCGCGTTTCGCTTTTATGACGGCATCATTTATTTTCATAACGCCATCAGTTTTGCAGAAAACATTGTTGCCGGCTCCCGGCGGGTTGCGCTTTTTTATCGGTGTCTTGCCGACACGGCAATTCACCGACAGGAAACCGCAAACCAACGCCAGCGCAGGATAAAAATGACCCCAAGGGCCGGAAAAAAGCTCTTCGTTGTTTGCAGTGGAATTAATACTGGCTTGGCGCTTCGCGCCGGCATGGTCTGCCCGGACGCAACGTCGCTCCGCAGTTCCCCAGCCCGGAGGGCTGACCGACAATACCCCGGTGATTCATCGCCGGGTTTGCCCCCCCCTCGCCACCAGTCGGAAGGGACGACTGAAATTCAGGTCAAACTGCGGGATATGACCTGTTTTCAGGCGTCCTTGCGGGACTTTTAACCCATTAAAACCATTCCCGGCGTTGAAACGCCGGGCTACTGTCAGACGTCGCGCCGCGACGGCCAAACCCGAGGCCGCATACTTATAAATCCGCGCCATGATCAAACGTAGCCGTCCTTTTCCCATATTCCACCGAAAACAGTGCAGAACTGATAATCCCCCCTCGGCCCGGCCACTCTGGGGGACTGATCTTGCCGGGGCAACGTGATTTGCCCGTCGCGGAGCGACCGCATGATAATAGCCCGGCGCTTCAACGCCGGGGGGTGATTCCGTGTGGCAAAGAGTCCCGAAGGGACGGCTGCATCCGCCCGGTTTACGTTGCCGCCGCCTCGTTCAACGGGCCGTGGCCAATCCTTGAGGCTTCAATCCGCTTTTGCAACGCTCGGGTCAATTCGGGCAGTTTGTCAGGCTCCCAAAAAATGCAATTGTATTGCCGGATATCGAAGTGCCTTTTTTCTTCATCGCTTTTTCGGCACAACCAAATCACTTCCAAGCCGAGACCCTGGGCAAAACCAGCTTCATAATAGACCCCGCCGCGATGACCGGTCAGGTCGGCGACCAAAAATTTGCTGCCTCGAATTCCGGCAATTATTTCGTCGTCAATTTTGTTGTTGTGCTCTTTCTGGTCCACTCGAAACGGTTTGTATCCGGCAGCGGAAATACCCTTCTCAATTGCCAACCTCGCATCATTAACCGATTCATTGAACCACATGGCGATGAAGCCGATCATGCTGTTGGGGTTCGCGTGGCGTTTCGAATCAATGTGCGCCCAGCCAGCCGGACTGATCTGGTAATACTGATTAGACTGCAATAAAAACCTTTTTTCCTTTGCTAAATACTCCCGCATTAAAAAAATCCAGCTCGCTCCGATATGCGGCCCGGCTCACAGCTTGGAATTCACCTGAAGAAACATTAAGTTCTACATTGTAGATTTCTTCACCAGGATATGGATATTTATTAGCCAGGAATTCAATGAGCTTTTCAGCTTTTTCACCAACTGTTAAATTCGGAAGTTCACCCAGTATCTTGAGATTTGAAATGACAATCTTACATTCCGGATTTTCTCGAATCCAACCGGAAAGATTGGCCCTTCTTCGTATTTCCCAATGCTTAATCTCTCCAGCAGCCATTTCACCTATGCTGAAATTTCCGCAACGCGGACAATCAACCTGGTAAGCAGCACGAATGTCTGTTACTTCACTCTCAGTTTCGCAAACTGGGCGAGTGCTTTTTGACATAAAGGCGCCGTAATTTATTGCTTCGGCTTCAACTGCGGGAACAAAATCACGTCGCGGATGCTTTCCTGGCCGAGGAGCATCATGCAGAGGCGGTCTATGCCGATGCCGATGCCGCCCGCCGGGGGCATGCCGTGTTCCAGCGCAATCAGGAAATCCTCGTCCAACTTTTGTTGTTCGCCGCCGGCCTGGTGCTCCAGGCGTTCGCGCTGCTCAATGGGATCGTTCTGCTCGGTGTAGCCGGGCGCAATCTCCTGGCCGTTGATGCAGCACTCGAAGACCTCGACCGTGGTGGGGTCTTCCGGCGACACTTTGGCGAGCGGCACGAGTTCCTTGGGCAGGTGCGTGACGAACGTGGGCTGGATGAGGGTGGGCTCGATCAGTTTTTCAAACACGGCGGCGGTGACTTCAAAGTCTTCGTATTCCTTGCCGATTTCCGCGCCCAGTTTATGGGCGCGTTCGCGGCGGGCGGCCGGGGTGAGTTCGAACCAATCCGCGCCGGCCTTTTCGCGGATCAAATCCTTGTATTTGGCGCGCCGCCAGTTCGGGGTCAGATCAATGACCTTGGGCGTGGACAACCGTTCCAGGGTGCGCACCACGGAATCGAAGCGCGAGGCCGCCGAGGCCAGCGTGTCCTCGATGGGTTGGTGATCGCCGGCAATTTTCAGCTTGTGCAACCCCACGGTGCCGATGGCCACCAGGATGCCGCCGATCGCGCTCTTGGCAACCTCGCTGCCGGGGAGCTTGCCTACTTGGTCCAGCGACGCTACCAGCGCGGCGCGGGCGTTGGCGATTTCCTTCACAAACTGGCTGGCGGAGTCGCCGTCGGCCACCTTCAACAGGGTGCCGGTGAGCGCGGTGGAGACCCCGTCCAATTCCTTGATGGCGTGCTGGATGGCCGCGCTGATGGCGGCGTCCAGGTTGTGGTGGATGACGAGGGTGCCCAGCACCTTTTGCGCGACGTGACAGATCATCCCCTGCACCAGCTCCATCATGCTGGCGTAATCGCCGAAGGCCTCGTAGGCCTCGAGCATGGTGAATTCCGGGTTGTGTTTGCGCGAGAGGCCCTCGTTGCGAAAATTGCGGCCGATCTCAAACACTTTGTCCACGCCGCCCACCAACAGCCGCTTGAGGTAGAGTTCCAGGGCGATGCGCAGGTAAAAATCGCAGCCCAGCGCATTGTGATGCGTCTTGAACGGTTGCGCCGCCGCGCCGCCGGGGATGGCTTGCATCATGGGCGTCTCGACCTCGACATAACCGCGCGCGTGGAGGAAGTCGCGGATTTCGCGGACGATGGCGCTGCGCTTGAGGAAGATTTCCTTCACCGGGGGATTGCCGATGAGATCGAGATAACGCTGGCGGTAGCGGATCTCCGTGTCTTCAAGCCCGTGCCACTTGGCCGGCGGCGGCCGCAGGGCCTTGGCCAGAATCGTGAAGCTCGCCAGCTTCACGGAAATTTCGCCCGTCTTGGTGGTGAATAACGCGCCCTTCACGCCGATGAAATCCGCCAGGTCCAGGTGCTGGAAAATGTGGAACGATTCGTCGCCCAGGATGTTTTTCTGGGCATAGACCTGGATGCGCCCGCTCTGGTCGCGAAGATCAATGAACATGGATTTGCCCATGTCGCGGTGCGCGGTGATGCGGCCGGCGAGGGTGACTTCGCGGCCCTCCACATAATTGGCGCGCGCGGCCGCGCAGGTTTCGGCGGGGGTGAATTTGTTGCGAAAGGGGAAAATGCCCTTCGCCTCCAGCGCCTTGAGTTTGGCCTTGCGCTGCTCGATCAATGAATTCGTGTCGTCCATAACGGTTGTAAAAGGATATGAAACACCAAAAATGCCCGGGAAAAAAGCTCCAAATTTGATCGGCGGCACTCTGGGACGCATCCCGACACTGCCGCCCCCGGAGCGCCGGTCGGTGACCGGCTTACCGTGTGCCCCCGCTCGGCCCGCTGCCCCCACCGGGCGGCGTCCCTGCCGCCCGATTTCTGAATTGAATTGGCTAACCGCACCTCGTTGGGCATAATTTTCCGCAGACATCAGGCACCATGGACATTTTAAAAGCCGTCATTACCGCCGCCGGTCCCAGCCAGCGCACTTTGCCGTTGCAAACGCTGGTGGATCGTGACGGCCTCACCAAGACCGCCCTGGCCATCATCGTCGAAGAAGCGCTGGATTCCGGCGCGGAAGAAGTGTGCGTGGTCGTGCATCCCGGCGACGTCGAGGCTTACCGCGCCGCCGTGCCCGCCTACGCCAAGCGGCTGCGGTTCGTCGAGCAGGCCAAGCCGCTGGGCTACGGCCACGCCGTTTGGAGCGCCCGCGATTTCACCGGCGACGACCCGTTCCTGCTCCTTGTCGGCGATCACCTGTATCTCAGCCGCGAAAAACGCGGGTGCGCCCGGCAACTCGTCGAGGTCGCCGCCGCCGAGGCCTGCGCCGTCTCCGCCGTCCAGGCCACGCATGAAAGCAAGCTGCCTTACTATGGCGTCGCGGGCGGGCGGCTCGCCGAGAATCGCAAGGGGCTCTATCTGGTTTCCGAAGTCCTCGAAAAACCCACGCCCACCGTCGCCGAACAGCGGCTCATCGTGCCCGGTCTGCGCGCGGGCCACTACCTGTGCTTTTTCGGGATGCACGTCCTCACCCCGGCCGTGATGGCCATGCTCGGGGCCGAGGGGGCTGCCGGCCGGCCGGCCGGCTTGAGCCAAACGCTCGCCCGACTGGCGGAAAGCGAGCGCTACCTCGCCTGCGAGCTGCGCGGCCGCCGCTTTGATCTCGGTCTCAAATACGGCTTGCTCAACGCGCAACTCGCGCTCGCCCTGGCCGGTTCCGCCCGGGCGGAAGTCCTGGCCGGCCTCGTCGAACTGCTCGCCCAAGAGGGGCTCAACCAACCGGGCGCCTGAACCCCGCACCCGCATGGCCAATCCTTTTATTGACCTCATCACGGCGACGGACCCCAACCTCCGCAACCTCTCGCTCGACACGCTCTGCACCCGCGCCACCGCCGCCGAGTTGGTGGCCGCCTGCACGGAACTGGACGCCTTCCGCCGGACCCGCGAGAACCTTTACGAACGCGTCCGCGCCCTGTTTTTTCTGTCCGCCATCCACCGGTTTCATCTCCCGGAAAAACTCCCGCCCGGGGCCGAGGGCATGATTCCGTATAAGGGCTTTGAACACCTGCTCCACCGCCGTTTTGAAGAGGCGCTCGTCCAATTCCTCGCCGTCCAGAAGGCGAACGGCCCCAGCGACGCCATCTCGAGCGCGCTCGCCGCGGTTTATCAGCGCATCGGGTTTCAGACCCTGGCCGACCAGGTCCGCCGCAGCGTCCGTTCCGTGCGCGGCAATCAATGGATGTTTCGCATGGGCCACCCGGCGGATCATCCCCTCCGCCTCCGCCCGGAACTCCTGGAGCGCGGTCCCGACGGCGTCTATCCCGTCCTGTGCGAACACACCCCGGTGCGCATGGATTTGAGCCATTCCGGCTGGAGCGACATCTTCTTTCTCGGGATGGATTTCCCCGAGGGCGCGCGCGTCCTGAACGTGTCCATTGACCTGGGCGTCCATGGCCGCGACCAATCCCCCCGGCCGCCGGTCGAGGCGTATTTGCGCGTCATTGACGAACCCATTCTCCGGCTCACCAGCGTGGATTTGGGCGCCACGGCGGACATCCGCAGCCTGGCCGAAATTTTTGATTTCGCCCGCGACTATCTCGGCCTCCTGAAAGCCGCCGTCATCGCCGCCGGCATCGTGCCGCCGGGCATTGAGGGCTCCGGCTTGGACCTCGCCGATCTGCTCGCCCGCATGGCCGGGCCCGGGCGCGGTTTGGAACTCGTCAGTCACGTCAACGACATTCCCAAAGGCTCGCGGCTGGCCGTCTCCACCAACCTCCTGGCCTCGCTCATTTCCGTCTGCATGCGCGCCACCCGCCAGGCCGGCGCCCTCACCGGGGAACTCACCGAGGAGGAACGCCGCCTCGTGCTCGCCCGCGCCCTGCTGGGCGAATGGCTGGGCGGTTCCGGCGGCGGCTGGCAGGATTCCGGCGGGGTCTGGCCCGGCATCAAACTCATCACCGGCGTGGTGGCGGCCGAAGGCGATCCCGAGTTTGGCGTCAGCCGCGGCCGCCTCATGCCGGCCCACCAGATTTTGCCCGAGACCGACGTCTCCGCCGCCACGCGCACCCGCTTGCAGCAAAGCCTCGTGCTCGTCCACGGCGGCATGGCCCAGAACGTCGGCCCCATCCTCGAGATGGTCACGGAAAAATACCTGCTGCGTTCCGACCGCGAATGGGCCGGCCGCCGCCAGGCCATCAGTTTGCTCGATGAAATCCTGGCCGCCCTGCGCGCCGGCGATGTCCGCGCCCTGGGCGGGCTGACCACGCGCAATTTCAACGAGCCGCTGCAAACCATCATTCCCTGGGCCAGCAACGCCTTCACCGAATCCCTCATCGCCTCCGTCCGCGCGGAATTCGGCGGCGATTTCTGGGGCTTCTGGATGCTCGGCGGCATGTCCGGCGGCGGCATGGGCTTCATTTTTGATCCCAAGCGCAAGGCCGAGGCGCAACAACGTTTGCAGGCCATCATGTCGCAGACCCGGCGCGAACTTCAGCACGCGCTGCCCTTCGCCATGGAGCCGGTTGTTTATGATTTTGCCATCAACGAGCACGGCACCCGCGCCCAATTGCGGCGCGGCGTCCGCGCCCTGCTGCCCCAGGGCTATTACGCCCTCCACGTGCCCCGCTGGTTGCGCGCCGATCCCCAATCGTTGACCGCCCCCCAGCGCGCCGAGTTGGATCAGTTCAGCACCGCCTGCCGCACGCGCCCCGAGTTGTCCGGCATGATGCAGACGCTCTTCGACCGCCTGCTCCCCCGCCTCAAAGCCGGGGATGGCCCCCGGGAAAACCTCGCCGAATTGCTCGCCCAAAACGGCTTTGACCGCCAGCAACACGAACTGATCCGCGACGAATTGAAAAACGGCCGCATCGGGCTGGCGCAAAACCGCCTGCCCGCCAGCGCCGACATTCAGGATGTCCGCGATGCGGATGTCCTCAACGCCACCCGCCCGTTGGACGAGAAGCTCCGCCAGGCCGGGCTGGCCGCCCTCGCCCGCGGCGAACTCGCCGTCGTCACCCTGGCCGCCGGGGTCGGGAGCCGTTGGACGCAGGGTGCCGGGGTGGTCAAAGCCCTGCACCCCTTTTGCAAATTCGCCGGCCGGCACCGCACCTTCATCGAGACCCACCTTGCCAAGAGCCGCCGCCTGGGGCAACTCGCCGGCCTGCCGCTGCCGCATATTTTCACCACCAGTCACCTGACGCATGCCGCCATCGCCGAGTTTTTGGAGCGCGAGCAGAATTATAAATATCCCGGCCCGCTCCTGCTGTCCCCCGGACGCGCCATCGGGCTGCGGATGATCCCCACGGAACGCGACCTGCGCTTCCTCTGGGAGGAAATGTCCCAGCAGCGCCTTGATGAGCAGCAGCAAAAAGTCCGCGCCAGCCTCCGCGCCGCCCTCATCAACTGGGCCCGCACCGCCGGCGAGGGGGCCGATTACACCGACAACCTCCCCGCCCAGTGCCTCCACCCCGTCGGCCACTGGTTCGAGGTGCCCAATCTCCTCCGCAACGGCATTCTCGCCCGCCTCATCGCCGACCGCCCCCGTTTGCAGCACCTCATGCTGCACAACATTGACACCCTCGGCGCCGATCCCGACCCCGCCTTGTTCGGGCTGCACCTCGCCCAGGATGCCTGCCTCACCTTCGAGGTCGTCACCCGCCGCCTCGAAGATCGCGGCGGCGGCCTCGCCCGCGTCAATGGCCAGGTCCGCCTCGTGGAAGGACTCGCCATGCCCGGGGAAGAGGACGAATTCCGGCTGCGCTACTATAATTCCAACACCTGTTGGATTAACATTGACCGCCTGCTGGCCGTCTTTGGCCTGGTCCGCGCCGACCTCACCCGCGCGGACCGCGTGGCCGCCGCCGTCCGCGCCCAGGCCGCCCGCATGCCCGCCTACATCACCATCAAAGAAGTCAAAAAGCGCTGGGGCCACGGCCAGGAGGACGTTTTTCCCGTCAGCCAGTTCGAGAAACTCTGGGTGGACATGACCGCCCTGCCCGAAGTCAAAACCCGTTTCGTCGTCGTGCCCCGCCTCCGCGGGCAGCAACTCAAAGACCAGGCCCAACTCGACGGCTGGCTCCGTGACGGCTCCGCCGACTACGTCAACCGCCTCTGCACCTGGGGGTAAATGCCTTGGAGTTGATGGGTATTTCACCCCATGGCGGGGCCAAACTTTTGAGCTTATGCTTGGGGCGTGATTAGTAAAATAAACTTTTTGAAAGCCCGACCGGCTGGCTTCGTGGCCGGGGTCGTGCTGCTGGCCCTGCTGGCCGGGCGTGTGGAAAATGCCTGCGGACAGGCCGGCGAGATCACCGTGACCAATCCGGTGGCCGGGGCCCCGGGCGTGGTTCCCTACGACTACATTTATTATCCCAACTACGGGGTCTATTACAACCATCAGCAGCGCCTCTACCAGTATATGAAAGGCAACGCCTGGGTGGCCCAGACCACCCCGGAGGGGGTTTCGGTGAATGTGCTTCAGGCTTCACCCTGGGTGAACATGGATTTCCATGACGCCCCGGCCCGGCATCATGCCGAAATCCTGAAGCAGTATCCCCGGGATTGGAAGCCGGCCGCCGCCCAAGATCACCGGGAGGCACCGCCGGAGAATGTCAAGCATTAGCCGGGATCAACCCGGTGGGCGCCCGTCCCGGGGTGGCCCGCCCGGCCATTGAAGATTTCGCTGTTCGTTTAGGGTGGGCAGAGAGGTTTTGCCCGTGACGCGGTCTGGACAGCGATCCCACGGACCCGTCACACTTCTGAGCGCCGGGGTGAAGGCGTTTAAACCTTGTCACCACCAAGGCCGGATGCAAATCCGGCCTTTTGTTTTTCCTTTGGTCATCAAGGGGTGGCCTGCGGGTGAGGGGCGGGTCGCAAAAGGTTTTTGTCCCCATTTTATATCATTGATCAATCCCCCTCCCCGTAACATTTTTAATTCGCGACCCAACGCAAAGTCACCCTGCGGCCCCCCCGAGACCTCCCGCAATATTCATTTGCGGTCGAGGTTATTAAAACTAAACTCCTCCTGCGCACTAATAATGAAAACCTTTCCATCACCGGGCGGTTGGCTGCTGGCCATGCTGATCCTGTGCCTGCCGGGACCGCTCCCGGCGGCGGCCCCCGATCTCCGCCAGATCATCAACTTCAACCGCGAGTGGAAATTCCAGTTGGGCGATCCCGCCGGCGCGGCGGCCCCCGACTTCGCCGACGCCCCGTGGGCGGAGGTGAATCTGCCCCATTCCTTCAGTCTGCCGTATTTCGCCTCGCCCCAGTTTTATACGGGCTACGGCTGGTATCGGAAACACTTGACCGTGCCCCCGGCGTGGGCGGGCCGGCGGATCAATCTGGAGTTTGACGGCGCGTTCCGGGTGGCGGAAGTGTTTGTGAACGGCCGGCGCATCGGCGAACACTCGAGCGGTTACACTGGTTTCTCCCTGGACCTCACGGACGCCGTGCAGCCCGGCGACAATGTTGTGGCCGTGCGGTTGAACAACCTCTGGAACCCCCGGCTGGCCCCCCGCGCGGGCGAGCACACTTTTTCCGGCGGCCTCTATCGCGATGTGCGGCTGGTGGTCACCGCGCCGCTGCATGTCGCCTGGTATGGCACATTTGTCACCACGCCGCACGTCTCGGCGGCCGCCGGCACCGTGGCGGTGCAGACCGAGGTCGTGAACGATTCCGACCGGGCGAAAACGGCCACGGTGAAAACCCGGATCCTTGACGCCAACGGCAAAACGGTGGGCGGGATGGAATCCACCCAAATCATCGCCGCCGGCGGCACAAATTTTTTCGATCAAACCAGCCCGCCGGTGGCGAATCCAAAACTGTGGTCTCCGGAACATCCGAATCTCTACTCCGTGAAGACCACGGTGCTGGACGGGGGCCGGCCGGCGGATGATTTCACTTCCCCGCTGGGTTTCCGCTGGTTTCAGTTCACGGCCGACCGGGGATTTTTCCTGAATGGCGAACATTATTATTTCCGGGGTGCCAATGTGCATCAAGATCACGCCGGCTGGGGCGATGCAGTGGCCGACAGCGGGTTTTTCCGGGACGTGAAAATGGTGAAGGACGCCGGGTTTGATTTCATCCGTGGCTCGCATTATCCCCATGCGCCAGCCTTCGCCGCGGCCTGTGACGAGTTGGGCGTGTTGTTCTGGTCCGAGAATTGTTTCTGGGGCACGGGGGGGTTCAACAATGACAGCGGTTACACCAGCGGCGCATATCCGACCAACCCCGCCGACGAACCGGGGTTCCAGGACAGTGTCCGCACCAGTCTGCGCGAAATGATCCGCATCAACCGCAACCATCCCGCCATCATCGTCTGGAGCATGTGCAACGAACCCTTTTTCAGCGATGGCCGGGTGATGCCGCAGGTGCGCGCCTTTCTGGAGGAGCTTGTGGATTATTCCCACGAACTGGACCCCACCCGGCCGGCCGGCATTGGCGGTTGTCAGCGGGGCGATTTCGACCGGGTCGGGGACGTGGCCGGTTACAACGGCGACGGTGCGCGGCTGTTTTTAAACCCGGGCATTCCCAGCGTCGTCACCGAGTATGGTTCCACCTCGGCCGACCGGCCCGGGCAATACGATCCCGGCTGGAACGAACTCCAATCCGTGCCCGGCATGGACCCGCACCAAATCGGTGCGTGGCGCTTTCCGTGGCGCAGCGGCGAATCGCTCTGGTGCGCGTTTGACCACGGCAGCATGGCCGGCCGCCAGTTTGGCGCGATGGGCATGGTGGATTATTTCCGGTTGCCGAAACGCCAGTGGTATTGGTATCGCAACGAATACCGACACCTTCCGCCGCCCGCATGGCCGGCCCCCGGCCGGGCCGCCGGGCTGGAGTTGACGGCGGACAAAACCACGTTGCAACGCGCGGACGGCACGGACGACGCCCAGATCATCGTCACGGTCGTGGATGACCAAGGCCGGGCGATCAACAACTGTCCGCCGGTCACCCTGGCCGTGGAATCCGGCCCCGGCGAATTTCCCACCGGCCCGGCCATCACCTTCGCGCCGGATTCAGACATCCCCATCCGGGACGGCCGGGCGGCGATGGAATTCCGTTCCTACAACGCGGGCCGGACGGTGATTAGCGCCACGTCGCCCGGCTTGAAAACTGCGACGATCAAGCTCACGACGCGGGGCGGCCCCAAATTCATCGCGGGCCGAACGCCCCCCGTGCCAACGCGTCCCTATGTGCGGTTCACCGGGGCGGCGGTGGAAGCCCCGACCCGCTTTGGCCGGGAAAACCCCACGCGCGCCAGCAGCGAAGCCCCGGGCCACAGCGGTCGCCTGGCCAATGATGGGAATGCGGCCACGTTCTGGCAGGCCGCCGGCGACGACCGCCAACCCTGGTGGCGGGTGGACTTGGAGCGCCTCGTGACCGTCAGCCGCACCCGGCTCGCGTTTCCCACGGCGGGCGACTGGCGTTACCGCATCGAGATTTCGGATGACGGCGGCACCGGTTGGCGGCTGGTCACCGACCAAACCCAAAACCCGAACCCCGGTCAGATCCGGGACGACGCCGCGCCGGACGGCATACACGGCCGGTTTCTCCGGGTGACCTTCACCGGTGAGCCGCCCGGACAACCCGCCGGCCTCGCCGAGGTGGAAGTGTGGGGTGGCATCACCACCCAATAGAATACAATATGAAAGCCCGTGTGAATTCACCGGTGACGCTTTGGCCCTGGCTCCTCCTGTCCCTCGCGCTCGCCCCGCTTCCGGGACCGGCCGCCACCCTCGTCGTTCACGCCGACCGGCCGGGCGCGGCCATCAGCCCGAACCTCTACGGCGCGTTCTTCGAGGACATCAACCGCGCCGGCGACGGCGGGCTCTACGCCGAACTGGTGCAGAACCGCTCGTTCGAGGATGCCACCAACCTCATCGCCTGGACGCCGCTGACCAACGCCGCCGCCCGCGTCACCTTCACGTTGGATCAATCCGCGCCGCTGAACCCGGCCAACCCGACCAGCCTGAAACTTTCGATTGCCGCCACCGGCGGCGGGCGCGCGGGGGTTTACAACCAGGGCTTCAAAGGCGTCACCGCCGGCAAAGCGCCGGACACGTCCGAGGCCTGGCGGCGGCGCTTCGACGCCGCGCAACGCAGTCCGGCCAACGGCCTGGCCGTCCAAGCGGGTCGCGCGTATTTATTCAGCGTATATGCCCGCTCGCGGGACTTCACCGGGCCGCTCGCGGTTTCCCTGGAAACGCAATCCGGCGAAGTTCTGGCGCAAGAGCGCATTCCGAACCTGGGCGGCGACTGGCGGCGGTTCGCCCTGACGCTGACGCCCGCCCGGACCGATCCGGACGCCCGGCTCGTGATCGCCGCCGACCAACCGGGCACGCTCTGGCTCGATATGGTTTCCCTGTTCCCGAAGGACACCTGGAAAAACCACGGCTGGCGGCCCGACCTGGCGGAAATGATGGCCGGGCTGCACCCGGCGCTGTTGCGATTCCCCGGCGGTTCCTATTCTGAAGGCCACATTCTGGCGGACGCCTGGCGCTGGAAAGAAACCATCGGGGACGTGGCGGCGCGGCCCGGCACCTGGAACATCTGGGGTTACCGTTCCACTGGCGGCCTGGGCTTTCATGAATACCTGCAACTCGCCGAAGACCTCGGCGCCGAGCCGTTGTATGTGGCCCACGCCGGGATGGCCGAAGTAGGTTTTGTGCCGCTGGTCGAGTTCGGGCCATGGGTTCAAGACGTGCTGGACGCCATCGAATACGCCAACGGCCCGGTGACCTCCCATTGGGGGGCGTTGCGGGCGCAGAACGGGCATCCGGCACCCTTCCATTTGAAATACGTCGAGATCGGCAACGAGAACGGCATGGGCTATTCCTGGGGCGGCGGCACGCGCGGCGATTATTTGCCCCGCTACCAAGCCATTCTGGCGCGCATCCAAGCGGCCCACCCCGAGATCGTCACCATTGCCAACCTCCACACCGAGCCGGACGCCCCCGCCGATATGGTGGACGAACATTATTACGACTCGTCCGACTGGTTCTTCAACGCCGCGACGAAATACGACCACTACGACCGCACCGGCCCGAAAATCTATGTTGGCGAATACGCCGTCACCCACGACGCCGGCCACGGCAACCTGCGCGCCGCATTGGCCGAGGCGGCCTTTCTGACCGGACTCGAACGCAATGGCGATGTCGTGGCCATGAGCTCTTACGCGCCCTTGTTCACCAATCCCCAATGGCAGCGTTGGAGCCCCGATGCCATCGTCTTCGATCCCACGCGGGTCTATGGCACGCCCTCGTATCACTTGCAGACCATGTTCGCCGCCAACCGCGCCGACCTTGTGCTGCCCGTGGATTTACCGGTGACCACGAACGCCGTCCCGACCCTCTTTGCCATCGCCGGCTTGAAAAAAGATTCGGGCGATTTGATTTTGAAAGTAGTCAACCGCAGCGACCGGCCCGAATCCCTGGACCTCCAACTCTCCGGGCTTTCGGGAACCATCAGCGGCGGCACTTGCACCGAACTCTCCGCCGCCTCGCTGGACGCGGAAAATTCCTTTGAGCAGCCGCAGAACATATTCCCCAAAACCACCCGGCTGGTGGCGGGCGATTTGTCCGCCCCGCATATTTTCCCGGCCTACTCCGCCACCGTCCTGCGCTGGTCCACCCATTCAATCCTCCGATAGCCCGCGCAAGCCGGGCGCGGGCTTTTTAACCCTTTAACCCTCTAACGCCAAAGAAACCTGCTTCAAACCTTATCCGGCTCCGTTGGCTCCTTCTTCACCGTTCGCTGAGCCACGCCCGGTGGCAGATCGGCCAGCAGTTTATCCACCGCTTCAGCCAGGGTCGTGCAGGTGATGATCTGCGGATGGTTGGGGTAGTGAAAAAACCCCAGGATGTTCAGGCCCGGATCCTTGGTGGGATCAGGAATGATGCGCACCACCCGGCCCACGCCATATTGGGAAATCAAATCCATGTTCCGGCCCAGTTCCGTGCGGCAATCCAAGCCCATGGACTCCAGGGCGGTCAGATTGGCCAGGAATCGGAACCCCGGTTGCAGATCCGTCAGCAGGATTTTAAGTTCCTCCCGGCCCAGTTTGAGTTCGGCGGGACGCACCCGCCCGATGTAGTTCACGCACAACACCTGCTTTGCTTTATTCGAACTGGCCAGAATCATAAATAGAAAAACCCGCAGTCCGGGCGGGAAAAAACCCGTCCGATCAAATCCCTGAAGTAATGTCGCCGGCGGCCCATTTCAATGGTGCCAACCCGTCCGGTTGCCGCCTCGGTTGCCGCCCCGATAACCACCCCGGTAGGCCCCGCCCCAGCGACCGCCATACCCAATGTTAACCACCACCGGCCCGCCGCCGGGCCAGGCATAATAAGGTTGGGAGTAGCCGTAAGTGGCGCAATAATTGTAAGTGGCGGTGTCGGGAATAACATAAACAGACGAGCCCGGAACCTCAACGGGTGGGGCCGGGGGTTGGGCATAATCCCCTTCAGGCGCCGGCGTTGCATACGATGCCGGCGGGGATGTGGCCCCCGCCACCAAGGGGGCGGCGCTCGGTTTGGGCTGGCTCAGCATGGCGGTGATCACGGCTTCGGAAACGCCCTGTTGCCGCAGATAGATGATCTGGCCGGCGTCCAACCCGTAACTGTTCCCCGAACTTTTGATGTAGGCCAAAATGGTGGAGTCCCCGGCTTGCGCCTGATTCAGTTCCATGATTTGGTCCACGCCAAAAGCCAGTTGGGGCGCGGCGCTCGGGGCGACCGGGACCGCCGGCGTAACCGCCGGACTCTCCGTCGGCGCATTCGTAACGGCGTCATCGGCCCGCACCGTCGCAGCGGCGGCCCACAAACCCATTATTCCGGCGGCGACCAGTGGCCAACGGCTGACAATCAAAGTCTTCATAGCAACTCACCTCGGTTGAAGGTTCAATGCAATGTGTCTCATGCCGGGAAATTGTCAAGAACCGCGCCGCCGCCAAACACGGCCAATCACGATTCGCCTGGTCGTTGGATCGGCGGCCCCGGCCGGCCAGGGCGGGTGGGTTCGATGCGGGGCCTCACTGACCTTCCATGATGAGCCGCCGCCAGGCGTTCCGACTGGCCCGCCACAGCAGGATGGCGATCACGGGCACAATGCAATAATATACGGTCAATATTTGTTCCCGATAGATGCCGGCGCCCGCGGCCGCCAACCCCGGGATCGTGAAGGCGGGCAGCACGTATTCCATCCACAGCCCGCCGGCCGCGGCGGGTTGACCGTCCCGGAGGTTGGCCCGGATTTGGCGGGCCAACCGCAGCAGTCGGAATGCGGCGAGGGTGAATAACTCGAGCGCCAAAGCCCGGCGGCCCTCCCCGGGGATGAGAAAAAAGAGCGCCACGAGCAGCACAACGATGAAATCGGAAAAGCTGCGCTGGGCGAGCCGCAATAAGGCGCGGCTGGATTGGGTGGTGACTTTTTCGCGGTTGATGGAAAGGGAAACAAACAACCCCCGCTCGACGAGCCGTGCGCGTCGAAATGCCTCGTAGCGGCGTCGCGGGAGAGCGCCGCATTATAACCCCATCCGCCGGCACATGACCGCCGGGCTTTTTCCGCTCCCGAAAGTAATAATCCCCCCGGCGCCCGGCGGCGGAATTCCCGTTGACATCGTGTTGTATTTACACTATAAATTACATGTGTAATGCCAACGCCAGGTAATATGAACGCTGAAACAACCATTTTGTACCACCCGCGATGCTCGGCACTGCCCCGGGTTGCCGCCGGCCGGAAGCCAAGTACCGCAGACTTCCCAGTCTGCGGTCTCGCTGGTTTCCAAACCTGCCGGCCGTTGAACCCGGTGGGGCTCAGGATCTTTAGATAATCCGCTGATTTGGAGATTGGCGCTTCGGGGGCAATGTCGAACTGCGCCCGAAGCGCCCGGTCGGCCCAAAAGAGCTTGACCCAATTTAAACCGAACAACTGACCCATCCATGCCCCACACCTACCAATATCCCCGCGCCGCGCTGACGGTGGACTGCGTGGTGTTCGGCTTCGACGGCGGCGAACTGCAAGTGCTGCTGATCAAGCGCGCCCTGCCGCCCTTCCAGGGAAAATGGGCCCTGCCCGGCGGCTTCGTCCAGGTGGCGGAAACGCTCGATGCCGCCGCCCGCCGCGAACTGGTGGAAGAAACCGGACTGACCAACGTCTTTCTCGAACAACTCTACACTTTCGGGGCCGTGAACCGCGATCCACGCGAGCGGGTGGTCAGCGTGGCGTATTACGCCCTGGTCAAGCTTTCGGACCACCAGGCCCGCGCCGCCACCGACGCCGCCCAAGCCCGGTGGTTTTCCCTTTCCCAGCTACCCCAACTCGCGTTTGACCATGCCGGCATCGTGGCGACGGCGCTCGCCCGGTTGCAGGGCAAAGTCCGCTACCAACCGATTGGCTTTGAATTGTTGCCCGAGAAATTCACCCTCTCCGAACTCCAACAACTTTACGAGGCGATTCTGGCCACCCAACTCGACAAGCGGAACTTCCGCAAGAAGGTCCTCGGTTTCGGCCTGCTCGCGGCCCTCAAAGAAACCCGGAGGGCCGGCCGCCACCGCCCGGCGCAGTTGTTCCGCTTTGCAGCGGACAAATACAAGAAGCTCAAACAACGCGGATTTAATTTCGAGCTGTGAAACCAATGAAAACAGAACCGATCCTAATTTCGAGGATGGACATTACCACCCTCAAGGTGGACGCCATCGTCAACGCGGCCAATACCTCGCTGCTGGGCGGGGGCGGCGTGGATGGGGCCATCCATCGTGCGGCCGGCCCGGAACTGTTGACGGAATGCCGCTCCCTGGGCGGTTGCCCAACGGGTGAGGCCAAAATAACCAAGGGATATCGGCTGTCGGCGAAATTTGTAATCCATACCGTCGGACCGGTGTGGCACGGTGGGAGTCATGGGGAGCCTGATTTACTCGCCTCCTGTTACCGCACTTGTTTCGCCCTGGCCCGAGAAAATCAGGTGAGGACCCTGGCTTTTCCAGCCATAAGTTGCGGGGTCTATGGCTACCCCATTCCGGATGCCGTCCGCATCGCCGTGCGCGAAGTCCGGGCGGCCTTGTCAACGGCCAACACCCTTCAACAAGTGGTGTTCGCCTGTTTCACCGACGATGTGTTTTCGGAATACAAACTGGCTTTGAATCGCTTATGAATAAACCCGCCCGAACCACCCTGCACACCGGCAAGTTCCTGGCCCTCATCCAAGAAGGCCATTGGGAATATGTGGACCGCGTCAACGCCACCGGGGCCGCCCTCATTGTGGCGGTGACGGAAGACCGGAAAATCTTGCTGGTGGAGCAATACCGCATCCCCGTCCACGCCCGCACCATTGAACTGCCCGCCGGCATTATTGGCGATGAACCGGGTCAAGCGCAGGAATCCCACGCGGAAGCCGCCCGCCGCGAGCTGTTGGAGGAAACCGGCTATGGCGCCGAGCACATCGAGGCGGTGACGCATGGCGCTTCGAGCAGCGGGATCACCTCGGAATGTGTGACGCTGTTCCGGGCGCGGGGATTGCGGCGGGTCGGTAAGGGCGGTGGCGTGGCCCATGAGGATATCACCGTGCATGAAATTCCGCTGGACGAGGTTGAGACTTGGCTGGATGCCAAAGGAAAAACCGGGTTGCTGATTGATCCCAAAATCTATGCCGGCCTTTTCTTTGTTACCAAATCATATTTTACAAACCATTAATTGCCTCAAGCCGCTCGGCTTGGCATGAATGGAAACGGGGATGGTAAAAGTAAAACCGCAAAATCGAAAACGCGAATAGAAACCGGAATTGTTTGGCCATGGCCCAGTGCGCGGACGCCCGGCGGAGGCTGATCCCGGAAGCAACCCCTCATGAAGTGAGGGGTTCGGGTTGGGTGCCCCGGGCTCTCCGCCGGGATGGTGACCCGGGCGACGGGCGGTCGGCGGTCGGGGGCCGCGCCGCGCCGGGGTGGCGGCGCAAGTTGAACAGGATGGCGCAGATCACCAGGAAAAGAAATAAGGTTGAGTGAACTTGGAAGGGGAAATCGAACCGGGCCTCGACCAGACAGCCGCCCAGGGCGAGCCAAGCCATGGCCGCCAACCGCCGGTCACCCCCGCTTCGACCCGGGGCCAGCCACCGCAGCCCCACCACCGCCAGCGCGGCCAATAATAATCCCAATCCCAGCCAGCCAAAGGTGATGAGGGTTTCCAGCCAGTCATTATGCAATTGTTCCGGCCAGAAGGTGTCATACGAATAACGATAGAGCTGGAAAACCGTGGCAAACGTCCCCGGCCCGGTGCCGAACAGCGGATAATCCCGCGCCATCGGCTGCGCCGCCGCATACATTCGCTCCCGCCCCTCATACCCGCCACCGATGGCTTCCAGGCGGGCGAACAGTGGATCCCAGCCGAAATGCCAGCCCAATGCCACCGCCACGATCAGGAACAGCAGCATTCCACCCGCCGTGCCCCACCGGGACGGACCGGGCTGGCGGCTCGCGTCCGGCAGGAATAAACTGCTCCATCCCACATAAAGCAGGGCCGCCAGCAGCATGCCGCCCGCCACCAGCGCCCCGGCGCGGCTGGTGGAAATCACCGGGCACGCCGCCATGATGGCCGCGCTCAACAGCAACCAGAAGCTTTTCACCGCCGACCGCCCGCCGGCGTGCCGGAGCGTCAGCCAAAATCCCAGGCTCAACGGCCAGACCAGGTTGAAGTATTGCGCCGCGTTGGAGCGGTAGGCATACGGACCGAATTGCGTTTCCCCGCCGGGATTGACCCGGGGTTGCAGCCAGAATAACAGCCGGCTGGAACCCGCCGCCCGCTGAACAATGGCCTCCACCCCCAGCACCGCGCCATTGAGGCAGAGCAGCCAGAGCAGCGAACGCAAGCGGGCGGGGAGCAGCGGCGCCTCGGCGGGCGAACCGCTCCGGGCCTGGGTGAGCAATCTTCGTTCTTCCGTGCAGGTCATGCCGGCCAGCCAGTCGCCCACCGCCCAAAACGCGCCCGCCAGCCCCAGATACATCCAGAAATAAAACCAAGTGCGGTGGCCGTCGAAACTGTGCGGCAGCCAGGCGAGATGCGGTTGATACTCAAACACCCGCGTCTCGACGTTGTAGTTGGCGGCGGCATTCAGCGCGCTGATCAAACATTCCGCCAACACGGCCAGGGTCAGCCCGGCCAGCACGCGCCGCAGCCGCCGCGTGGCCGGGGATGGCCGGCGGGTCAGTGCGCCCGTTCGCGGCGAAAAATTTTCCCAGCGGGGGGCGACATAGCCCCGGGCCTGGCGGATGAACAGCTTCATCAGCAGCAACGCGCCCAGCCCATATTCCGCCCCATTCATGCACCAGATCGCCCACGGCTGCGTCGTGCCAAACGCCCACGGACTGAACACCAGCATCACGAGAATCAACATCCCGCTCAGATCATCGCACAGGCGGTGCCGTTGCACATCCGCCGCCCGCAACGTGAAGAAAGCATGGCCCCCGGCCTTGAACCAACCGGATTCCCGGGGCGGGACCGCATCCGGCGTTGGGGGTGTTTCCGTCACCCCGTCAGCTTGAAATCCAAACCGGCCCGATTCAAGCGTTAAGTGTAAAACTCCGCCAAAACAGAGAAAGTAATATTGACGTTTGCCTCCGGGTTTGCTCCCTTATCAGCACCATGAAACTCCTTCAAAGAACGCTTCTGACGGCGTTGGCCGCCCTGTCGGTGTTCATTATGCTCGGGGCGGGCGCCACGCCGTTGCAGGCCTCGGGCGGCACCTCGCTGGAGCAGCGCCTCACCCGGCTGGAAAAAATCGCCGACGACGCCCAGAACGCCGGCAACCCCATCAATTCCGGCGACAACGCCTGGATTCTGGTCAGTTCCGCGCTGGTGCTCATGATGACCGCCCCCGGTTTGATCCTCTTTTACGGCGGCCTCGTGCGCGGCAAAAACGTCCTTGCCACCATGATGCACAGCCTGGTGCTCATGGGGTTGGTTTCCATGCTCTGGATGGTTTTCGGTTACAGCCTCGCCTTTGCGCCCGGCAACGCCTGGGTGGGCAACCCGCTCACGTATTTCATGCTCAACGGCGTCGGCGGCGCGCCCAATCCCGATTACGCCGCGACCGTGCCCCAGCAATCCTTCATGCTGTTCCAAATGATGTTCGCCATCATCACGCCCGCCCTGATCAGCGGGGCCGTGGCTGAACGGATTAAATTCAAGGGCTATGTCCTGTTCGTCCTCCTTTGGATCACGCTCGTCTATTTTCCCCTGTGCCACATGGTCTGGGGCGTCGGCGGGTATTTCAACTGGGCTTTGGGCGGCACGATTCCGGTGCTGGATTTTGCCGGCGGCACGGTCGTCCACATCAGTTCCGGCGTTTCCGCCCTGGTCTGCGCCATTCTGTTGGGCCGGCGGGCGGGCTATCCCCACGAGCCGATGATGCCCCATAACGTGGTGCTCTCCCTCATCGGCACCGGTCTGCTCTGGGTCGGCTGGTTTGGCTTCAACGCCGGAAGCGCCCTCACCGCCGGCACCCTGGCCACGAGCGCGTTTGCCGCCACCCACTTTTCCGCCGCCGCCGCCGCCCTGAGTTGGACGCTGGTGGAATGGCTCCACAAAGGCCGGCCCAGTGTGCTCGGCGCCGCTTCCGGCATGGTGGCCGGGCTGGCCACCATCACCCCCGCCTCCGGTTATGTCACCATCCCCGCCGCCTTTGCCATCGGCCTGGCCGGGGGCGGCCTCTGCTACCTGGCGGTTACGAAACTCAAAGCCCGCTTTGGTTATGACGATTCCCTCGATGTCTTTGGCGTGCACGGCGTCGGCAGCATGATCGGCATGCTCATGCTCGGCGGCCTCGCCAGCGCGGCCGTCAATCCCGCCATCGCCACCACTTGGAAGGCCAATGGCGTTGTCCAATCCCTGGCCGGCAGTCTGCACCAGTTGGGCAACCAGGGCGTGGCCGTCGTCTTCACCGCCCTCTACGCCGGGATCGCCACACTCATTCTCTTTAAGATCGTGGACGCCCTCGTGGGTCTGCGGGTGGACGTCGAAACGGAGAGCATCGGGCTTGACCTCACGCAACACGGCGAACGCGCCTACAGCGAATAGAATGAATGAACGAATATAACGAATATAACGGATAATAACCCTCATTCCCATGAAAAAAATCATCGCCATCATCAAACCCTTCAAACTCGAAGCCGTCAAAGACGCTCTCAACGACCTGGGCATCCACGGGATGACCGTCAGCGAGGTCAAGGGCTTTGGCCGTCAGAAAGGCCACACCGAAATCTATCGCGGCAGCGAATACACCATTGATTTCCTGCCCAAGATCAAGATTGAAACCGTCCTGCCGGACAACCAGGCGGAAGCCGCCATCAACGCCATCGTCGAGGCCGCCAAAACGGGCAAGATCGGGGATGGCAAGGTGTTTGTCTCGGCCATTGAGGACGCCTACCGCATCCGCACCGGCGAACGCGGCGACGCCGCCATCTGAGCTTCTGAGCACAGCCCGACCAAGCGGATGGGGATTATAAGAAACTCCTGCATCCGGCGTCCCCGGCGGTCGCTGGCTTGACTGGGTTTGACTGACCTTGACTGGCCCCTGTTCGGGTCTTGGGCCCAAGGCGCTGAGCCAAACTGGTTTAACTTGGTTTAACCCATGAACCTCAGCGCGTATGCATGAGAGTGGCGGGAGGTAAGGAAGACGGGGTTAATGAAGATTTTGCGGGACAATCTTCCGCCAACTTTTTATCTTCGGCGGCGTGAAACGTAAAAAAATGCCCGTCCCGC
>Ga0182012_10000802_pt1 | contig 34331 bp, 39 predicted proteins | sample 612S2SmetaG_FD_120486 | JGI IMG/M metagenome (GOLD analysis project Ga0182012, IMG submission 120486) | Permafrost microbial communities from Stordalen Mire, Sweden - 612S2S metaG | ecosystem: Environmental > Terrestrial > Soil > Wetlands > Permafrost | place: Sweden: Stordalen | collected...
CACCACCACCACCACCACCACCACCACCACCACCGGCAGCAGCGCCGGCCGGCGCGTAGCTCGTGCTGGTCGTCATGCGGACATCGGGGGACGCGCCGATCGCGCCGACCTCAGCATGGAACCGAGCTTGCGCAAGCTCGGCCTTTCGTTGCTCGTAATCCTTCCACGCCTGCAACTGCGCCTGTTCGATCGGGTTTGGCTGCCGCTGCTGCGGCTGGGCAGGCGACGAAGACGGTGCGGCGGGGGCTGGCCGGGGCTCAATGAGGCCAGAGGACGGCCCGCGGCTCAGCGCGTCGCTGGCGCTGCCGGCTTGCGGTGACTTGCTCGACGCCTGCGCTTGCGTCTGCTGTTCCATCATCCGCTGGTGGAAGGTGTAGATCACCGTTCCGCCGACGATCAGGGCGACGACGAAGATCGCGATCAAAGGCACGTTGTTCAGGCGCCGCACACCACGGCCCGCGGGCCGCTTGACTACGGCAGCGGCGGCGTTCGGGGATGCGTTCGGATTGAGAAGTCCGCTCATTGGGCTGCCACCCTCAAAACGAAGGGCGAGCTGGACTCAAGCCGGCCCGAGCCGTCACGTCCAAAATAGGTGCTCGCCTGCCTTCCCGCGTAGTCGATCCGCACGATGAAGCCGTTATAAAACGGCGTGACCAGCAGGCGGACACTTTGCCCGCCCGAGGCACCAGAATTCGGCTCCGCGAGCGCAAAACCCTGTCGCCGGAGATCGCTGCACATGAGGGCGAGCAAGGCCGTGTCCCCCGTCGCCGTCGGCTGGACGACGAGCGTTGACCGCGCCGCCGGCAGTTCCGTGCGCAAGAATCCCGCGACACTTGTCGCGATCACCTGATTGTCTGCGGTGTTGGTGGCCGTCACATACGACACGTTTGGGCCAACCGCGCATCCGACAAGCGTGAGCGCGACCATAACGACGAGCCAAGAACGCCGCATCACCCCTTCCCCCCTGTGTGCGTGATCTGGACCTCGTTTTGGCTGCTCCCAACGCCCAGCAGCAGGGCGGCGCGCGAAAGGACACGATCGACAACATAGGTGTCGCCTTGGACGCGGTAATTCACGATCTGCTTTGTCGGGCTTGAGAACCACCCGCCATCATTCGCCAGAGACACGAGTGACGGCGCGTCTCCGGAGAGCATAGAGCGCGGAAACTGGATATATGTCTTGATCCCATCGCTGTAGACGCGGAGCGGACGCCACGCGGGTCGGTCCCCGCTCAGCGAATAATTGAAATCCAGACTGGTGAGGCTCTGCCCGGTCGCAAGCGTCGTGTCGGTGAAACGGCGCTGCGCGTCCGCCTGGTATTGTTGCCAAGCCACTTGCGCGTCTTCGGGATAGGTGAACGACACGCTGCCCGTGTAAGCAGAGGTGTGGCTGACGAGTTGGATCTCGTACAGCCGCCGCGTCGTTGCGATAATCAGGTTCGTTCGAAGACCGGCATCAGTCGGCTTTACAGACACGATCGTTGTCGCGCTAGCTCCGGTCCCCATGACGGCGGGTGTAATGAGCCAGCGGACTGAGTCGCCTGCCTTGATGTCGTTGACGACTTCCCCCGGTTGCAGGGTCACCGAGCAAACATAGAGGGGCGAGCAGACGACGGACGGAATCGACGCGCCGAACGCGAACCGCACGGAACCGTTCGGCCCCTCGCCCGGCGAGGCCGTGCGTGCGCGCCAACGGTGCGCGATGGTTGCGGCCTGCGTCTGGCGAGGCGTAAGCGACGTATTCGGTGACAAGAGCGGCAGCGGCGGAGGCGGCGCATTCAGGGCTCCGCCACCGGAGGTTACGGTGAGCGTTGCCGCCGCATCGGAACGGCTTGAGGCAGCGGGCGGAGGCGGCGGATTGACGATGCCCGGGGGTGGCGTCGCCGCTTGCGGCGCCGGCTGGGCTTGTGCCGTCGAGATGATCGCCGGCACGGTGAAACCATCCGCGGCCGACGCGGCCGACGGAACGGCAACAACGGCGAGGAGAAGAGCTATCCGCATATTCGAGGCTTCCATTATTGAGCCCTCGCCCAGCTAAAGTTTTGGACATAGAGCCCGGTCGGGTTGACAAGGATCGTGGTGGAGTCAGAGGGCGGGTGGACAGCGACCGTAACCGTCCCTTGCCAGGGCGTGACTCCCGTAGAGGAGCCGTCCCGCCGACGGCTGTCCTCTTCCCATTCAATCCGCCACGTGTTCTGACTGATCGGGAGGACAGATGTGATATGTACATTTACGGTCTCATCGCGCGCTCGCGCGAAAGGGTCGTTAGCCCGAAAATACTGATTAAGGGCGTCGTAAGCCGGACTCTCCCGATCCACCATCGCGTAAGCCTCGTTGATGACGAAGCGCTCGGCTCCTGCGTCGAGATAGACCGTCCGAACGTCGTTGATCCAACGCGCCAGTTGGGCGCGGATTAAGCGGGTGTCTGGGGTCGATGCGACATCCGCCCGCTGCGCTGCCAGCGCATCCCCGAGCTGGTTGACCTCCACCACGAAAGGGACAAGCCGGCTCTGAGACCCGATATAAACGACCCCACTGACCGCCCCGGCCGCCACGACCATCGAGAGCAGTGCGGCGAGCCGCCAGGCCCGCGCCTGCTGAATGTAGCTGCCATATCGCTCATTCCATTCAGCACGCGCCGCAAGGTAGGTCTCGGCACCGGGCTTTTGTTGGCCGGACAGGCTTGAGACCTCCGGGGCAGACAGAGACGGCGCTTCGATTTGGTTACGACGGCTCATGATATCATACATCCTATCATCCTGAACGCGGTTTAGCTGACCTGGCACCGCCCGGCCAGTTCCTTAGCTTGGTCGAATGATATTCTCGCCTGCCGAGCCGGACGCCGCAGGCGACGACGGGGGTGAAGGAGGCGCCGCGTTCGGAGCGCCACGCGGCGCCACTGGTGGCGGTGACGTGCTATCTGACTGGTTGCGCATGTCAGCGGCCATTCGGAACGGCATGCTGCCGCGATTGGTGCGCGTGCCCGCGAGTCGTCCGCCGATATCGGACATCGCCGCGCTTCCAAGGTTGGAGGCGGTTCGTCCCGTCAAGGCCGCCATTCGCGCGACGCGGCTCGTGGCGCCGCCTGCCGCGGCGACCTGTTGGCTGGCAAGAGCGCTCGCCGCTCCTGTCGCGACGAGAGCCCCCGCGCCTCCGGTAGCGACGCCGACTGCCATGTTAGCGGCTGTCCGGCCTACACCGATCAGCGCCCCACCCGCACCGAGCGAGGCACCGGTAAGCAAGCTCTGCGTCATCTCGGGCAGGGACTTGCAGATCGCCAGCAGCACGATGCAGGACCCGACCAGGACCATCACCGAATTATAATCGGTGCCGGTGAATGTTGAAGTTTGCTGTTTGATAATTTGGCCGCCGATCCCGACCACTAGGTTAAGCATAAATAGCTTGCCACCAATTGCGATCGCGTAAGTTAGTGACCGCATCGCGTATTCTTTTGTCCATTTGCTTCCGCCGAAGCCGGTGAACAGCGTCAGCGCGGCCACAATCAGATACGCCTCGATATTTACCATAACGGAAATCGCTGCGATGAATGCCAGGGCAATCAAGATCATAAACGCCGCGATGGAATAGAAGACATCGATACCGGGTGTGGTAACCGACATCATATCGGTCACTTTCCCGGCCATGTTGATTCCGTCATACAGAATCTGTGTCGGATTGGAGCCGGCTGTTCCGGAAGCCCCGGTTGCGGCCTGTCGGAACGAGGTGATGATGTCGTTTGCAATAGTGTCCGACTGCTGCACAAAAAAGAAGAAGATGCCTAAGAACATAATCTGCGTAACGAGTTCGGCCAGGAACTCGGCGATGTCCGCCCCGCGGAGCGCGAGGCTGCCCATGGCCCAGCAAAATTGAATAGCCGCCAGCGCCCAAAAGAGCCCGATCGCGTAGTTGCGGAGCGGCGCAACCCACGAACCCGCCGCGGTCTGATACTGCGTCATCACTTGGTCGATGACGCTTTGTGCCATCGCCGGTTCGCTTCCGAGCAAGCTTCCGAAGATGACCAGGCCAAGCAGCGGCACCCATTTGGCTCGGCTCACTGACAGACCAGCGATCATCGATACGTCTTCCCCGTGTCATCGAGTCGCGGTACGCTGATGAACTTTTCCCACCGTTGCCACGCGCGATGGGCGCCGTGCCGCCTAGCTCGGCAGTGATCAGCGGCCTGATGATGCATCTGGTCGATGACGCTTTGTGCCATCGCCGGTTCGCTTCTGAGCAAGCTTCCGAAGATGACCAGGCCAAGCAGCGGCACCCATTTGGCTCGGCTCACTGACAGACCAGCGATCATCGATACGTCTTCCCCGTGTCATCGAGTGGCCGTACGGCCTTGAAGTCTTGCCAGTGCTGCGCTCCCGCCGCCGGCGTGGGAGAACAAGCCGGAGCCTGAATCGCAACCGAAGCAACCCCTGCCCCAATGGCACCGCCTACACACAGAGACACGAGAACGGAGACAATCAGCGTCAGGCTCATGGTCGGCATCAGTACCTCTGCCCGGTGTCGTCCAAGGCATTGCCTTGCCGGAATTTTTGCCATGCAGCCTCAGACTGCGACGTTTGCTCGGAGTCGTTCTGCTGCTTGTTGGCTTCGAGTTGGACTTGCACCATCACGAGCTGACGAAGTTTTTCCGTTTCCCGAGCGCCCTGCGCGGCTATCTGAGCAGAGTTCTGCATTGCCTGCATCTGGCCTGTAGCGGCTCCATTCTGCGCTTGGAGAGCCTGCATGGTGGCGTCGTCCGTAGAAAGTTGGCTATTCTGCGCGCCCACCGCTGTCATCGCCGCTGTGATTCCGTCCTTGGCACGAGTCGACCATGTGGCAAATTGGTTAGCCTGGGCTGTCAGATCATTCGGCAGGCTGCTCGTGTTGTTTAGAAAGCTTGAGAACGTCCCCATCGAGGAGCCGGTGTTTCCAAACGAAAGCTGGCTACCCTGCGTCATCAAGCCTTGGACACTTTGCATGTCCGACCGGGCGCTGCTGTAAATCTGCGTCGGGACCGCAACAGTGTTCTGCACCATGTTCGCATATTGTTGCAACTGCGTCGCATATTGTTGCAATTGCGTCTGCACCTGCTGGAGCTGCTTCCCGTACTCCAGGAGCTGCGTCCACGTGGTGCTGCAATTCGTGCAGACCACGGGCATGTCCGCCCAGGCCGGCGAGGGCACGCCCCCGCCGACCAAAATCGCAAGCGCCAGCGCCGAGACGGCAGACCTAAGCATACGCGGCATGTTCCACCCCTATCTCTCGTTCACGTAACCACACGAGCGGCCAATCGGCCCCATGCTCCCGTTCCAGCCACTCGATCCGGCGGATGGAATCCTTGTCGCTGACAGCGACGAAGGCGAGGGCGATCGGGCCAAGGCCCAGGTCAAAGAGGCGCCGCCCTTCCGGCGACGTGTAGTAGTAATGCCGCTTCTTCACCGCCGTCTTGAGGATGCCGATCTGGGCATCGTTCATGCCGATCATTCGATAGAGGTCACCAGGCCCAGGAACGTCCTGTGTTCCCGACTTGTCGGCTTCCTCGTTCGGCAGCAAGATTTTTGTCGGGCAGCTCTCCATCAGCACGTCGAGAATGCCCGAGCGCACCGCATCGGTTAGGCTTTGCGTCGCCATGAGGACGGCGCAGTTCGCCTTTCGCAGAGTCTTAAGCCATTCGCGAATCTTCTCCCGGAACACGGGATGACCCAGCATGATCCAGGCTTCATCGAGGGAGAGAAGCGCGGGTTGTCCCTTCAGGGATCGCTCGAACCGACGGAATAGGTAGAGCAGGACCGGGATCGCGCTGGTGTCCTTCATGCCCATCAGCTCGTCCAGCTCGAACACCAGGAAGGGATCATCTTTTAAGGTGTCTTCCCGGCTGTCCAGCAGATGCCCGAGGCTCCCGCTGATCGTGTAGACGGCCAGCGCGGAGCGAATGTGCTCGTCCTGAACGGTGGTAACGAAGTCGGTCAGCGACCGATGCGGAGAGTCCCGGAGCGATAGCATTGCCCGGTGGATTTCCTCCCGCTGACGCGGCGACGGAGCGTCGCCAGCCTGGAGCCGGTAGCACGTCGCGATCCAATCTTCCGCCCAGGCAAGATCGCCAGCAGAGTCCAGCACCGACAGAGGGCAGAAGGCAGGGCTCTTTTCGTCCGCGCCTATATCGTAATGCCGTCCTCCGCACGCTTTCACCAGCGCCAGCATCGACCGCCCTTTGTCGAAGGCGCAGATCGTGGCTCCTTCATACCGCCGAAATTGCGCCGCAATGGTGGAAAGCAGGACCGATTTACCCGCACCCGTCGGGCCGAAAACGAGAGTGTGTCCGACATCTCCCACATGCAGGTTGAGCCGGAACGGCGTGGCGCCCGATGTCGCAGCGTGCAGCAGCGGCGGCTTGGGGCCTACCGGGAACCGCTTCGTGTAGAACTCACATGGATTATGATCGAGACCCGGCCAGACGGTGGCCAGAGGCAGCAGATCGGCCAAGTTGAGAGTGTGGATCAGCGGACGGCGCACGTTGGGCCGCAGGTGCCCCGGCAAGGTGCCGAGCCATGCTTCCATGGTGTTGATCGTCTCTATCCGCGTCGAAAAGCCTTCACGCTGGATTTCGCGGGCGATCGTCCGGGCGTTGTCCTCCAACACGTCACGACTCTGATCCGTGAGGACGATAACCGGCGTGTAGTAGCCGAACGTAACGAGCGCCGAGCTGGCGTCCGCCATGGCGCTTTCAGCCTGGTTTGCCATCAGCAGGGCGTCCTCATTGACGACGCCGCCTTGGGTTTTGAAAATCTGTGCCGCAAACCCGCGCACCGCCTGGCGCCATTTCCGGCGGTATCTCCGCAGGCCAGAGAGCGCTTCGTGTTGGTCGAGGTAGATGAAGCGGGTTGACCAGCGGTAAGGGATCGCCAGGTGGTCCAACACATCCAGGATGCCGGGCGAGGACTCGGCCGGAAAGCCCTCAATCCCTATGCACATGATGTATTTGTCGCCGAGCTTCGGCGTGTCGCCGCAAAACAGGTCGCGACCGCCCATCACCGCGTCCAGATACATCCCGCCAGCCGGAATGTTTAGAGCCGTCACCTCACCCGTGAGGCAGAATTGCAGATAGTTTACCAACTCATCCTGAAGGTGCTCCCGACCGATGCTGTCCGTCACGGTGTAGCTTTGCATCCGGCGCAGGCGCACGACATCGCCGATCGCATCCTCAAGGTCCCCGAGGATGCGCTTAAAATAGGCCATCGTCCGACTCGCCGGCGACTGCCGTTCCCGGCTGTCATCATCATAAATCAAATCGACAATCCGGCTCTCGCGCTTCAGCGGCGGGATGTACTGGACAATGAATGCATATTCGGATTCAAAGTGCGCGCCTTCCCGGAGGAACTGTGTCCGGCGTTCGTTGTCGATCAGCTCAGACACCTTATCAGGGAAGTGCGCTGCGGCGGCGGCGGGATAGCTCGCCGCAGGCATCCGCACCGCATCGTGCCAGGTGGCCCACCCGCCGCCCAGCCGGGCGAGGGTCGCGTTGATTCGCTGGGTGATGTAGTTGCGCTCATCGTGCGTTGAGCTTGCAATATCCTGACCGCGGTAGAACCAACCAGCGAGCAGGGCGCCGCTTTTGCCCTGCACGATCCCGTCGTCCATGAGAGCCGCCCAATCGAGAAGATCGGCGACGCCCTTGCTCGTGTCGTTGTAGGGTTTGAGTGAGTGCATGATCTATTCCGTCCGGGCGGGGCGGGACCGCGGCGAGTAATGCGCCCTGTAGGACAATTGCCGCAGGTAGACATTCGTCATGTATGGATCTGCCTTCGCCATGGCCCGGAATCCGGCAATGCCGCCGAACCAGAGGACGGCGGCTATCACAAGCGACGCCACGTTGAATCCGGACACGGCCAGCCCCACAGCGATGACGAGCGTGAGCAAGACAGGCTCACGCTCGCCACCCAGCACAAGCGGCGGCCGGTAGAGCACGCGATAGAATGGTGTCCGCCGCAGCGCCATGCGCCTAGCCCACCAGCGCGGCCGTCGTGAATAGCGTCGTCATGAGCGAGGCGGCACCGAGGATTACGGCGGCGACGAGGACAATGTACATGATCCGCCGGGTGAACTCGCTGATTTCGCCGCCGAAGATCAGCATGCCACCCGAGGCGACGATGCCGAGCAACGCCAGGCCGTAGGCGACGGGGCCTTTGATCGAGGTTTCAAGCGTCTGAAGCGGTGTCTCCCAGGGGAGGCTTCCGCCCGTGGTCGTCGCGTGCGCCAGCGACGGGGCGAGCAGGAGGACCGCGGCCAGGGCGGCGGAGGAAATGACGAGGTTGCGACGCATCGGAAAGCTGCTCCTTGGTGTTAGACCGAACCGAAACTCTTACGCGGCGTCCTCAAAGAGGTAATCGCCGTCGCGAAACCCCTTGACGCTCAGGACCTCTTTGACTCGCCGTCCCTCTGCCGTTTTGGCGATAGAGACGATGACGTTGACGGCCTCGCCAATCAGCGTGCCCATCGGAGCGGGTGTCGCTTCCGCAATGAGCTGTTCCAGGCGGATGACGCCCGCGCGGGCGTTGTTGGCATGGACGGTGCAGACTCCGCCGGGGTGCCCGGTGTTCCATGCCTTCAGGAGTGCAAGCGCTTCAGGTCCGCGCGCTTCCCCGAGGCAGATGCGATCCGGCCGGAGCCGCATCGTGAACTTGAGCAACATGAGTTGGTCCACATTGAGCGACGTGCGCAGCATCACGTGGTTTTCGATCGTGCATTGCAGCTCCGCCGTATCCTCGATGACGACGAGCCGGTGGTTCGGCGAGGCCTCCGCGATGGCGCGAAGGATTGCATTTGTCAGCGTCGTCTTGCCCGTCGTGGTGCCACCGACGACGAGGATATTCTGGCGTTCTAAAACGGCGCGTTCGATCGCAGTGCGCTGGCGTGCCGTCATGATGCCCGAGCTTACGTAATCCGCCAGGGTGAAGACCTTGGTGGCCTTGCGACGGATCGTGAATGTCGGAGCCGACACAATCGGCGGAATCAGGGCCTCGAATCGCGAGCCGTCCAGCGGCAGCTCGCATTCCAAGTATGGAGTTTCGCGCGTGATGGTGGTTCGGAGCGACGCCGCGACGGTTCCCATGAGCGACTCAGCCTGCATGGCCGTCATGGTGCCTACCCGCTCCATGTCGCCGCCGAGTCGATCCACCCAGATCTGGCCGTCGGGATTCAACATGATCTCGATCACGTCCGGGTCCGCCAGGAAGCCGCAGATCAGCGAACCCAGCTCGCGACGCAACTTTTCGGTCAGGCGCCTTTGCAGTTCATCGGAGACGCTTGCGACCCGACCATTCCCACCATCCATATCGCCCCTCCTGATCCGGACGCGGATACCATACGCCATATCAGGTGAGAAGTGAATCCAATGGTAATCCGCAACCGCCGGTATGGGAACCGAACTGTGTGCCTTCTATGACACAGGGCGGGTCGGCTCACGGCTTTCTATGGTTTGGCGCCTTAGAGTCCGCTGGCGAGTCGCGAACCTCCTTGCCAAAGCTGGGATCGAGCAGGTCGTGAGGAGCAACCCCGACGGCCACAGCGATTTTCGCGATGTTATCGAGGCCTACGTTCCAGCGACCGTTCTCGACCTGACTCAGGTAGGCTTGGCTTATTCCGGTCGTGCCGCAAAGGTCGCGCTGGCTGAGTCCCGCCCGTTCCCGGGCGAGCCTAACGTTTCGGGCGAACGTCAGACGCAAGACGTTGACCCATGTGGGGCTTTTTCCGCGAACCATTCACGCCGACCTCGGCTGGAGAACAAAGGCAGACCGGGGCGGCCCGTATGCAGATTCGGCGCGGGGCGTCGCCCGCCAGTGCCGCCACACCTTGATGGCATCTCCCCGCGCCACGCTCCCTCGCTGCCCGAGTGACTCCCTTAGCAAACGATTCGGCGCCGGCCCAAACCCGGGTTCCGCCCCCCCGGCCGCCATTCCGCCACAGGACTGGCGAGCCCTACCGGTAGGGCCGGCCTATAGGCTTACGACATTATAACGTCATAACCCCGTAAGGAGCGCGGCCGATTCCGCCCTCGCCTGGTCGTCGCGTGCCGGGGCCGCTTGCGCGCGGACCGGACAGGTCTCGGCGCCGCTGCGCCCCCTCCCCCGCCATACGCGGCCGGATGGTCAAGCCGTCCTTGGTATGGCGAGGGCTATAAGCTTGCGGTGTTACAACACTACGACGCCACAACACTGTAACGCTATAACGGCTTAAGAGCGGTGGCTTTGCCCGGCCTCGCCTGATCCGTTCGCATGCGGTCGGCACCGGAAGGAGCCCGCAGCATGCGCTAGCGGCACCGTCAGGAACTCCAATGCGTCTTGATGTCCGCAGCACGGCAACCAAAGTCAGCCGATACCGCCACAGCATTTCTGTAGGGCGAAACGGGTCCCGCGGGGCGGGACGACTTCTTATGGGCTATGCGGAGGCCATAAGCCCATTAGGAAGCGGTCATAGTGGCGTTAAGGCTGACGCGGCGGCAGCAGACACGGAAGAACGACCTGATGGCTGCCGCCTGGCAGGAGCATACGGCGCTGTGCGAGCGAATCGACGCCTTCAATGCCAGTCTGGTGGCGGAGCGTCAGGCTGTTGAGGCGGCCGAGGCCCGTTACAGAGCAGCCCTCGCCGAGCTTGGTCACTTTGCCGAGGAGGTTGCGGAGAATGGCTATGTGTCATTCGCGCAACGGCCCGCGCGCTGGCGGGAAGGGCACGGGGGACAGGCGGCGCAAGGTTGGGTCAACGCTTACCAGGCATTCAAACCGGACCTGTCCGCGATCCGATTGCCCGAAGACCTGGATCACCCGGAGGATGACGCGCTGGGCGAGTTCGAGGAGCTGGGCGATCACCCCTGACGGACCAGCCGCCACTAAAACGCTATAACGCTGCAACCCTACAAGCTTAGAAGCTTAGAAGCTTAGAAGCTTAGAAGCTTGTAAGCTTGGGCCATAGCAAGCTTATGGGCTTATAGGCTTGCAAGCTCATAAAGGCTTATGATACCATAATATCGGAGGAGCAGGCATGGACCGTCCGAGGGTGTTGGTGCTGGCCAGTCAAAAGGGGGGCGTCGGAAAGACCGCGCTCACCGCCCACCTAGGGGTGGCGGCCGATTTAGCGGGGTTCGGCCCCGTGGTGCTTTACGACACGGACCCGCAGCCCAGCCTGACCGAGTGGTGGAAGGACCGGGAGGCGCCCGAGCCGCGATTCGCGAAGGGTGGTATTGCCGATCTGCCATTGGTGCTGGACCGGCTGGGACAAGCTGGGGTGCGCTTGGTTGTGATCGACACGCCTCCGGCGAATACGGACTCAATCCGGGCTGTGTTGGCACACGCCGACTTCGTCTTGGTGCCTTGCCAGGACGGCAAAACCGACATGCGGGCGGTGACCAAGACCGTGGCGATGGTCCGGGAGTTAAAAAAGCCCTTCGCCTTCGCGCTGACGTTCGTGAACCGCCGTACTGGGCAGACTGCCGACGCTACCCGGCTGCTGAGCCACTACGGCCCATTGGCGGCCCTTGTGAGCTACCGGGTCATCTACAAGAAGAGCGCCAACGATGGCCGCACCGCCCAGGAGCTTGAGCCGAACGGCCCGGCGGCCCAGGAGATCGCGGAGCTATGGGGCTATGTCGGCACGCAGATGGGCTTCATCGAGCCGGCGCGGGGGGAGAAGGAATTTGTCTAGCCCCCGCAAGCCAGCCGCCAGGCTCGAATTGACGCCGGATATGGATGTTTTCGCGACGAAAGAAGAGCCCCCCTCGCCGCCGGCACAGCGCGCGGAGCCCCGCAGCGCCGCGGTTCCGACCCCGAGAGAGAAGCCGCCCGCGAAGGTCCGACCACCACCGCCGTCGCGCGGCGTCCAGACGACAATCGCCATCCCCGAACCGGTTATGGAACGTATCCAGGTCTGGCTGCAAAATGACCGGGAGCACAACATGCGCAGTATGGTCCTATACGCGCTGACACAAATCGGGATCGACGTGGAACCTGAGCACCTGAAACCCACCCGGCGCCGCTGGAGCCGCTAGATAATGAGTCGCGCAGGCGTTGATTCCGAACTCAAGACCGCCGCCATTCGCATAGTCCTAACCGACGAGGCGGCGGCCGAATTTGCGCGACTCCAACAGGAACGAGCGGTGGCGACGCTGCAACCGGCGAACGGGGGGCCGATCGTTACGACGCGGCGCTCGGTGCCGGTCCGCGAGGTCTATGAGCTGATCATCCGTGCTTTCCTGGATCGAGAGCGGGCGGGGGAGGCCGTCACCGTCCTATATCCGCCCGAGAGCGCCAAGCGGCGGGTTGTTTGGATTGACGCCGAGGTCAAGGCCGAGCTGGAGGCGGCGGCTCGCCGTCTGGACGTATCGGTGGTCGCCCTGTTTCACGCTGCGGCGAGGGCCTTCCTCGACGACCAGAACCGGTCCCGTGAGGACGAGACGTCCTAACCATTAGTTAGATTGGCCAGCCAGGGGCGTAACGGGAGCTGGACAACGGCCGTCGTTTTGGCCCAGCATTGCGAACCCGTGCGATTCCCGCCGGGTATGGGAGCCATCGCCCATCGGACATTAAGACGGCGCGCAAACAGCGAAAAGGCCCCGCGTTAGCAGCGCGGAGCCTTTGGCTAAAAACCTAGTCTGGGATCAAAAAAACCGTGTTCCCACACTAGGCAGGCTGAGCCGCCGTGTCAAGGAAAAGACCCCTTGGCGCGAGGGGAAAGCCGCGCCTTTAGGCTGGTGCGCGCTCGCATAGGAGCGAGCGAGTTGACGACGCCTGCATCATCCGGCCGACGCCGGATCACCGAAAACGAGCGCCGGGCCACCGCCGGCCTGACCGGGCGATTCTCCCCGACCACCGCCGGCTTGGTTCTGACGGCGTTCAAGCGGGCGGCGCCCGCGTTGGGCCTCTCCCGAGGGTTGGTGGACCTGATCGACCACCTCATGCGGTACACCTTTGCGGCCGACTGGCAGGGGGCGTGGAGTCCGATCGTCTGGCCGTCCAATGCAGAGCTGGCCAACGGTCTCGGTCTAGAGGTCAGTCGGATCAAGGAGCTGATCCGGGCGGCGCTGGACCGCGGCCTAATCCGGGCGATCGACCACGGCACCCGGAAGAGGTTCGGGAAGCGGGGGGAGGGCGGTCGCATTCTCTTTGCCTACGGGTTCGACCTGTCGCCACTCGCCGAGCGCATGCCCGCGTTCCAACTAGCGGCGGCCGAGCACCAGGCGCGGTTCGCGGAGGCGAAGTCGCTGCGCAGGGAGATCAGCCATCTACGTGTGGCCGTTCTGGGTTTCGCCGAGTTCGGCGCCGGACACGCCGTTGCGGGGATCGACTGGCCGGCTTTGGCCTTGCAGGCGCAGGACTTGGCGGCGCCGGCGCGATCCTGCCGCGACCCGCTGCGCTTAGCGCCGATCGCCGCGACGTTGCGCCGGCTTCACGCGGAGGCCGACGCCGCTCTTGGGGCCTCGTTTCCTGTGGAAAACCACCCCACGGAGCCGGAAAACCGGCCGCACAATACACCTACAAACCAGCTTAAAATCGTTGAAACGATTACAAACGACGCCCGAGAGCCGGCTATTGAAGGCAGCGGTGGCGGAAACGACGTGCCTCAGCCACCCGCGCCGGAGCGAGCAGAGATCGGCCGTGCTGCGACAACGGCAAAGCCCGCAGCCGGCGCGCTAAGGGGCTTTCCGATGACGCCGGCCGTGGCGCTACAGATCGCCCCGGCGTTCCGCGATGTTGTGCCGACGGCGCGGCCCAGTTGGGCGGACATATGCGAGGCGGCATATATCGTCCGGAGCCATCTTGGAATTTCTCAGCACGCCTACGGCCAGGCGTGCCAGATCCTTGGACGGCAAGAGGCGGCGACCGCCATCGCGATCATCTCCGCCAAGGCCGGCGCCGGCCAAGTGCGCTCCCCAGGCGGATTGCTGCGGTACATGACGGATGCTCACGTTGCCGGCACACTCCGGCTCGACCGAACATTGTTCGGGCTGGTCGATAAGGCCGGCGGGCTCGACTTGAGCCGGGGCCGGCGAAACCCGGTTCGCCCAACGCGGCGGGCCGCTCAGGCGGCCCGCGCATGACCCCGTCAGGCGGCAGGCTTCCGCGCCAGCCGGCCGGCCGCGGTTTCGCGGTCTGCCGCGGTCGGTTCGCCCGCCAGACTGCCGTCCAGGTTGCGCCGGGGTTCGCCCGCCGCCAGTGCTCTTTGATAGGCCGTGCGGGTCGTCCAAAAGCCGAGAAAGCGCCGGATCGTCAGGCCGGTGTGGCGGTCGCGCATGGCCTGCAACAGGGGGGTGATGATGCCGAGGGCTAGCGGCCGCTGCGGGATAGGTCGCCTGGAGATCGACGCACAATGCGTTTATCGCCGCCGCGCGAGCGATTTTTGCTTCGCGCTTCTCCTGCTGGGTAGCCGCGGCGTGTTGCTCGGGCGACAGGCGGGGCTTTTTGGCAGCAGCGGGCGGGCGCGCTGGGGCCTTCTCGGGCTTCGCCGAGGGCATAGCGGTGGTGGCCTTGGTGGCGGTCGCGGGCGTCCTAGGAAGCGACAGAATAGGCCGACGGGCTGGCGGCTTGGGCAGGACTTGTTACCTCCTGGTCGCAGACTGGGCGGCGAGTTGTGCCAGGGGTTTCGCGCATGTGGAACTCGATTTGACCGGCCGCCACCGGTTAATATCCGGAAGCACTGGCCAGGCCGGCTCGCGAAGACCTGAGCCGAAAGCCAAACGATGCAGCATGAGCCGAAGGGTGACCGGGAATGCCCCGCCGCCGATCTATCACAAAGCGTGACTGACGCCTTCACGCCGCCTTTGCAGGCCCCTTCGCCGCGGCTACGTACCACGACGGCCGCGATCGCACGCCGTGGCAGGCGTGGTAAGCAGATTTCGGCCAACGTATGCCCGATAATCGTGCCTGTCGGGTGAACATTGTCCCAGGCTGGTTTCACCGCGTATGGCCGTTTCGCCACTAGGTCATTCCGGTTCCGGGGTGTATGGACCCAGGATCATAATCGGAATTTTAGGCATGCTCCGACCGACGCTGGCTTTGGCGGCTCTGACACTGCTCGGCGCATGCGCCGGCCACACATGGGCGCCCGGCCCCGGCATGAGTGCATCGGACTTCGCGCCAGCCAAGGCGCGGTGTGACTACATCGCCCGGCATGGCGGCACGGGCTTCGTTGCCGTCGGGTCACAGCAATATGTCAACAACGCCGCGCTTGGTTACGCGGTCGGCGAGGCGGTGCGGACCCAACGCGATTTCGATGATTGCATGCTCATGTCCGGTTGGCGGATCGCTGATGGTGCTGGCGCCGCGTCGTCGCAGTCAGACAAGCCCGGCGTCATCCCGGTCTACACATGGGATCCATCGAAAGAGCCCGTCGGCACAACCCCGGGCACTGCTCCGCAGACGGCACCTGCCGCGCCACCAGTTGTCGCGGCGGATACGCCGAGGCTGGTGTTGACGCCGTCGCCGCACTGGGAGTGAGCGCGCCTTTTACCCTGGTGACAAACCTAGCCGCACCGCGCGCGCATGTGCCGCCGCCGCTGCTGCGCAGATTTCCGACATCGGGATGGCCAGCGCGGCGAGCTGCTGGCGCACGGACGGCGCTCTAACAGCGGCACAGCCTCTGGCGATGCGCTGGCGAATACCGCCGTGTTCTTGAACGCCTCCAGGCACCGGGCGATCAGCGCCGCGCCGATGCCTTGGCGGCGGTGTGAGGCGGCGACAGCTACTTCGGCCAGATAGGTGACCGCCACCCGGTCCGACAGCGCGCGGACATAGCCCACCGCCCGCCCGTCCACCTCAGCGATCGCGAACCATGTCGCGCCCAGCCAGCAGCCGTTGGCGGCCTGCGGACCACCGCGCCAGGCCCTCAGTGGCCGGCGAGCCAGAACCCGAGGCCCCCGCCGAACGCTACGGCGCCGAGGCAAAGGGTGAAGACGGCCGCCCAGGTCGCTACGCGACGCGCCCGCGAGGCGCTGGCGATCTCCGCCTGCATGGTCGCCCGAGCGGCCGAGATTGCCGCCAGGATGTCGCTTGCAGCGGCGGCGCTGCCTTCCCGCAGTTTTTCAGACGACCAGACCCCGGCATCGTTGATCAGTTTCGCCGCCGCCGCCCTGGCTCGGTCGCTTTCTGCCGCGATCTCTCGCCGTCCCGTTTCGATCTGCGCCGCGAGCCGGTCGGTTGCCTGATTCGCGACATCCCGGACCAGCGTTTGCAGATGATCCGCGAAGAGCTGGTGCACGACCTCGATCGCGGTGATGGTGGATAGAATAGGATCGTCATTAGCGAGGCGGACCTTGTGCCGCCTCGCTACCTCATCAATTATAGCCTGAGTGTCCACGGCTCGATAACCCTTAGATTACCGCGGAGAGTTGCTCGAATATCTCCCGCTGCATCTGCTTCAGGCGCTGTTTTGACATCAGTCGAGTCTCTGGGCTTTCGATCGCCTGAGCGAAAGTCAGCTTTTTACTTAGTATCGTCTCCATGTCCTGCCCAAACAGTTCGGAGGTATGATACGGAACACGAATGAGGCCAAGGATTTTCCCCTTGTTCCGCTCGTATGAGCGGGACTCCTCAAAATTCTTGCCGTTGAGGGAAATAACCCCTTTCGCGGCCGCATTGAGCCAGACGACGATCTGAACGTCCGAGGCAAACGCCTTTGCGATATCGTCGAACCCGACCATGGTCTCGTTCAGCGCCTCGCCCCCCACCAGGGGGATATGGAGGACCAGGCGACGGCCATTGTCGGCTAGGATAGACGCTGCGCTATTGGCAACAAGGTAGCTAATAAACGGAAGAAAGTTTGTAGCCCCGTTGTCTACGATGAAGTCATTCTCTTCCGTTACGAAAGCCTCGATAAGATCATCAAACTTTCTGGTGTCGATGTTGTTATCATCTTTCATGATGTCAACCGACCTGACACTCAGGGCCTTGTAAGCGGCGAGCGTCTTGTTTGTCGGATCGGCGTCCAGCACCGAGGCCACGCGCCCCGTGGCCTGATAGTACTGTGCCAGGCAGTTCGCGCAGAACGATTTCGTCACGCCGCCCTTGTGTTGCAGCGTCATGTGGACGGCGAACCGTGCCTGATCACCAGAGGTCTGAGCGGTCGTCGGGGAGACCCTTACTACGCTGGAATCCGGCGGGGCGGGGGGCGGGGGGCTTTGGACCATCGGCTGTTTCCTTTGCATTTTCATCGCTGGGGCCTTCGTTGTGGGGGAGCGGGACGGCTTGGCGGCTAGCCGGTTGGGCCAGGGGACCGCACGGATCGGAGGAAGGCGGAGCCGGTGGTGGATATGTCCTGTCGGCAGGAAGGTCCGGGACGCTTGGTGATGGATCGGGGTAGCCGGCGGCCGAGGCACGCATCCGGGCCTTTGTGGCGCGACCCGGGAACCGACTGCGCGACAGGCCCAGCCGATCCGTCACGAGCTGGTGGAAATAGCTGTAGCTGACGCCGAGAGCCTTGCCGCGGTTTTCGTAAATCAGCGTCAGGGAGAGGTGTGCGCGAACGTCAGCCTCGATGGCGGGGAGGATCGCCAGCAGCTTCGCCCGCTTTTCGGACCGTCGCGGAGCCGTCTGTGCCATCCCCAAACCAAACGCGCCATCGGAAGGATTCCAAGACGACAGGAGGGGGGTGCCGGTCAAGCGGAAATAGGCGGAGATAGCCATAAACAAGCGGAAATAAGCGGAAACGGGCGGAAACCCCCCACTTTCATGGTGTTATGGCTAAATCCGCTTAAATCAGTAACAGCTTTTTGGCAAGATGTGCGGCATACAGGTATGCCGCCGATTCGGGCTTACTCGCACCCTACGGGGCTCGACGCTCACGGCTCTGCGAGGCTGACTGCCGCTGCCGCGTCCAAGGAGGGGAAGGAACACCATGGAGAAGACGGCTCCGGCGAAGTCGGAGGACACCAGGCCCCGCGGCAAACGGCCGCTCAACGTGTGGGTGACGCCGGAGGAGCGGGTGGAGATCGAGCGCCTTGCAGCGGCAACCAGCCTATCGGTCTCCGCCTACCTGCGGACGCTCGGCTTGGCCTATCAGCCGAAGTCCACCCTGGACGCCGGCCGTGTGCGCGAGCTGCTGAAGGCGTGCGGCGACCTCGGTCGGCTGGGCGGGCTGCTGAAGCTTTGGCTGGTTGAGCGGCCGGGGCAGGGGGCACCGGAGACCGACGTACGACGGCTGCTCGACCAGATCGGGGAGTTGCGCGAGCGGATCGTTGAGAAAGTGGCGTCGGTTTGATCGCGAAGGCATCCACCCGCGTCGCGGGGGGCAGCTTCGGCCGTCTTGCGGCCTACGTCACCAACCAGAAGCGGATCGGGGATCTTCGCGACTGGCGCCAGACGGCCGATTACATTCTCGACCGCAAGGGCGGGGGGAGCCGGGTCGAGGCCATCCGCGTCACCAACTGCGCCAACCAGGAGCCGGGCCTAGCCTTGGCGGAGATCGCGGCGACGCAGGCGTGCAACACCAGCTCCAAGACCGACAAGACCTATCACCTGATCGTCAGTTTCCCGCCAGGGGAGAAGCCGACGCCGGACCAGCTCCGGGACATCGAGGACACGCTGTGCGCGGCGATCGGTCTGGCAGACCATCAACGGATTTCGGCCGTCCACAACGACCGGGACCACTTTCATTTCCACGTCGCGATCAACAAGGTTCATCCGGCGACGCTGAAGGCCATCACCCCCTACTTCGACCAAGCACGCCTTCAGGCAGCGTGCATCGAACTTGAGAAAAAGCACGGGCTGACCCCGACCAATCACCAGATGCCCGACCGGAGCGCCGACCGGGGCCTGAGGAGCGGCCGGGCGGAGGCGATGGAGGTGCATGGCGGGCAACAAAGCCTGATCCAGTGGGTTCGCGACGAAGCCGGGCCGGCGTTGCTGAATGCCCAGGAGACGGGCCGGGGCTGGCAGGACATGCACCGGGCCGCCGCCGCCTACGGCCTGGAGGTCAAGCCACGCGGTGCAGGGCTTGTGATCGGCGTTTCCGGCGACAAGCACGCCCGCGTGAAGCCGTCGGATATCGACCGGCGGCTGGCCTTCGCCGCGCTGACCGCGAAATGGGGGGCTTACGAGAAGCCATCCGGCCCGCAGCCAGCGCCGGAGCGCGTCTATCCCCGTGCGCCACTCCAAACGAAGAGCCCTCAAACGGCGGAGCTGTTCCGCGTGTTCCAGCGAGACCGCGAACGCGCGTTGAAGGAGCGGCACGCTGTCCGGGAAAACGCGCGGGCGACCTCGAAAGCGTTCCGCGACGAGCTGGCGGCTTGGACCGCGGAGCGCCGCCAGGCCATCAAGGAGATGCCTTTCACGGCCGATGGCCGCCGGGGCGCATACGCGGAGCTGAAGAGGACACGCGCCCGCGCAGCGGAGCGCGAGCGGGCGCGGCTGGCAGAGGAACGCAAGGCTTCCGCCGCACGCCCCCTGCCGGCTTGGCAAGCGTGGCTTCAGATCCAAGCCGGCCAAGGAAACGCCCTTGCGGCCGAAGTGCTGCGCTCAGGCGGACAGAGGCAGGCCGAGCTTGGCGCTGCTGTCCTGTCGGCGGAGAACGCCGACCAGGCGCGGCATGTCGTCTACCAGCACCTTCGCCCGACCGTGGGCAGGGACGGCGCCATCACTTACCGCGTTGCGGACGGCGGCCGGGTGACGGACCAGGCCCGCCAGGTGCGGGTGGACGAGATATCGGTGGCGGCCACCTTCCTAGCGCTCAGCTTGGCGGCCGACCGCTTCGGGGATCGGCCGCTGGAGGTGGACGGCACGGACCAGTTCAAGCGCCAGGTCGCGCAGCTCGCGGCGGTGGAGGGCATGAACGTCAGCTTTGCCAACGCAGCGATGGAGGCGGAGCGAAAGCGCCAGGTGGCGGCGGCACACGAGCGGCCGGCGGGCGCCGATCGGCCGGCGCCGGCAGCGCCGGCACCAGGACGGCCGGAGGATCGGCCCGAGGTTGCCGCCTTCATCGCCGGCCGTAACGCCGCCCGGCTCAAGGTCGCCGCCGTACAGCCTCATCGCGCATGGAATCCCGGCGACGCGGGCGCCGCCACCTATGGCGGCCGGCGGCAGCTCGCAGAGGGGATCGAGGCGGTCCTACTCCATCGAGAGGGAGAGACCTTGGTCAAGGTCGTTTCGCCGGCCGAGGCAGCAAAGGCTTCGACTTGGCGGGTCGGGCACGCGGTCAGGGTGGACGATCGAGGCCGGTTTCACGATCGGACGAAGGATGCCGAACAGGCGAAAGGCGACCGAGGCCGATGAGCCCCGTCCCCCACCGAACGGGTTCCGATCGTCCCGATTTCGGCAACTTCAACGTTCCGGCCGGCGCCCCCTTTTTTTGGAGACCGTGATACTGCATACGATATATCCTGATTCGAACCGGTTGAGGGCTTTCGATGACGGACCAGCCAGACATTCCGACGCTACCAAGACGCAAGACCAAGGCGAGGCTGCGACCCGCACTGCTCGGCATGACGGCGCTTGCTGGCGTGGTCGCGGCGCTCAACTCAGCAGCGACGCAGTTTGTTGCGTGGAGGCTCGACTATCACCCGGCGCTCGGCAGGCCATGGTTCGGTCACGGCTACGCGCCGTGGGCTTGGTACGAGTGGGCTCAAGCGCCATGGGCGGCGGACGCGTCCGACACGTTCCAGCTCGCCGCAGCGGGCGTCATGATCGTCGTCGTGTTCGGCATGCTGCTAGGTGTTCAGATCGCTGCCGCGCGACGGCGGAAGCCGCAGAAGATCGAGGGGCTGCACGGTACAGCCAGGTGGATCAATACCGTCGAGGAGTTGCGCGAGATCGGATTCCTGCCAAAGACGGAAGCCGATAGCGGGAGCGGCGTCTACATCGGCGCGTGGACTGACCCAGAGACGGGAACCACGCATTATCTTCGGCACGATGGCCCGGAGCACATCGGAGCAATCGCACCGACCCGCAGCGGCAAAGGTGTGGGGCTGGTGCTGCCGACGTTGCTTTCTTACCCGCATAGCTGCGTTGTGAACGACATGAAGGGCGAGCTTTGGGGCCAAACTGCTGGCTGGCGAAAAGAGCACGCCGGGAACGTCGTCATCAAATTCGACCCAGCGGCGGCATCCGGCAGCGGTCGCTTCAATCCGCTGAACGAAATCAGAATCAATAGCATCAACGCGGTTGGCGACACGCAGAATCTGGTGACGATGATCGTTGATCCAGACGGCAAGGGCCTAAACGATCACTGGGCGAAGACCTCGCACGCCCTGTTGACCGGGCTTGTGCTGCACATTCTGCATAAGCAGTGGGAGGCCCGCGACCTCGGTAAGCCGGCCGAGGAATCGACCCTTTATACGGTGGCGTTTCATCTTTCCGATCCGACGCGTGACGTGAAGACGCTCTATGAGGAGATGATAGATACAGCCAAGGATAATCCGACCGACGCGTTGCGGCCGGACATGACCGGCGCCAAGGAGGCTGTATTGAGGGATGCCCGCGCCGTCATCGCCGCAGCGGGTCGCGACATGCTTAATCGACCGGACAACGAACGTGGAAGTGTCCTGTCAACGGCAATGTCCTACCTGTCGCTATACCGCGACCCGTTGGTGCGCATGAACACGTCGTGCAGCGACTTCACGATCTACGATCTGATGAACCATGAAAAGCCGGTGACGCTCTACCTGGTGGTCCGCCCTAGCGACAAGGATCGACTCCGCCCGCTGGTGCGCCTGGTGCTGAATCAGATCGTCCGCACCCTCACGCGGGACGAGCTGAAGCGCCTGCCGGATGGCCGCTTCGTCTCCCCCCACAAACGCCAATTGCTGCTGATGCTGGACGAGTTCGCCGGATCGTTCGGGAAGCTTGACATTTTTGAGGAGAGCTTAGCGTTCATCGCAGGCTACGGGATGAAAGCTTACATCGTCTTGCAGGACCGCGAGCAACTTTTGAAGGCATACGGCCAGCACGAGAACATCATCACCAATCTGCACATCCGAGTTGCCTATGCCCCTAATCAGACTCAGACCGGCGAGTGGATATCGTCGATGCTTGGACCGACGACCATCATCAAGGAGGACGTGACGGAGAGCGGAGAGCGCGGCAGCACGCTCAGTCACGTGAGCCGGACTTACCGTGAGATCAAGCGACCGTTGATGACCGCCGAGGAAGTGAACCACATGCGGGCGCCGAAAAAGGAGCTGGCGAGCGGGAAGATTACCCATCCCGGTGACATGCTGATTTTTGCGGCCGGGCAATACGCGATCTACGGGACACAGATCCTCTACTTTACGGACGAAGCATTCCTTGCCCGTTCGATGGTTCCACCGCCCATCACGATGGCGACCACAGGAGCCCGGCCGACTGCCGTCCCGACCATGGAGCCGTTTGCAGCATGAAGCGAGCCCTCACCAAACAGGCGAAGATCAGGCTCGCCCTGTCTGTCGCCGGCATTATGTGCACAGTGTCCATCGCGGTCGCGGTCGCGCGTGCGGAGGGGCTTTGGATCAACACCACAGATTCAATGCCTATCGGCCTGTGGCTCGAAACATCGCCACATGAGGCGCGGCGTGGCGACGCCGTGCTGGTCTGCCTGCCGGACACGCCGGCGACGCGGCTCGGCCAGACCCGCGGCTACATCGCTACCGGGCCGTGCCCTACCGGATTGGAGACCGTGCTGAAGCCCGTTGCTGCCGGACCCGGCGACGAGGTGGACGTGTCGCCGGACGGCATGACCGTCAACGGGCTGCCGATCAGGAACAGCGCGCAGCTCGCGCAGGACAGCCGAGGCCGCCCGCTGCCGGCAGTCCCGGCCGGACGCTACAGAGTGCAGCCCGGGGAGCTTTGGCTTGTCTCCGCTCACAACCCCCGGAGTTTCGACAGCCGGTATTTCGGCCCCGTCGATGCGGCGGCAGTGCGCAGCACTGTCAAGCCGCTTTGGGTGGCGGAGTGATCCGATGGCGATCCGCATTGGCACCATTCTGGTGGGTTGCGCGGCTTTCGCGTCGCCGGCTATCGCATCGGACTCAGCAGCAGTTTCGCCGACAGGCGACGCCGAGCTACTTGCGTGCGGTCCATCGGTAGAGCCCACGACGCTGCGGGCCATCATTCGCGTGGAAAGTGGCGGGCGTCCCTACGCGATCTATGTCAACGGCGCAGCGTCCCAGCCAATGCCGTCCCCGAGCGCATCCGAGGCGACCGCAACTGCGGAGAGCTGGATTGCGCGCGGCTACAGCGTCGATCTAGGCTTGATGCAGGTGAACAACCGCAATCTGCAAGAACTCGGCTACAGCGTGGCGCAAATGTTCGACCCTTGCACCAACGTGCGTGCAGGGGCGACGATTCTGACTGCGGACTATCTCTCCGCGCTCCCCACCAGGCCGGACCCGCAGACTGCGCTCCGGGCTGCGCTTTCCGCCTACAACACAGGGACTTTCGATCGCGGTTTCTACAACGGCTATGTCGCGAAATTCTACGGGCCGCATGGTGCAGGAGCGGGCGGCCCAATCATCACCGCCGCGGCCTTGCGCACGGCGCGTCCGGCCGCGCCACCCAATCCCTATACCGCGCAGCCGACGGTCTATCACAGGAGCAGCAACGATGACTGAAGAGATCAAGCCGAGCGAGACCGGTCCGGTCATTCCGGCCGGCGGCCCGGTGGAATCGCTGGCCGAATCAAGAAAGGAAGCGGATCGGATAACCCGCACCAAGAGCATGTCGATCGTGTCGCGCGACCTGGCCGACCTCGGGACACCAGGCGTGTGGGTTGAGGTTGAGCCGGACGTGGCAGAGCAAATGGGTGCGTTCGAGGAGACCGCCGTCACTCGCGCCGATGTGGAGGCCGACGACGATGGCAACTGATTACGCCAAAAAGGTCGCGGAAGGGCTGATCGACCAGCTCAAGCAGGGGACCGCGCCCTGGCAGAAGCCGTGGGAGCCAGGCGAGCGGTTCATGCCTTACAATCCCACGACCGGGAAAAACTATCGAGGCGGCAACACGCTGTGGCTCATGGCCGCCGGCTATTCCGATCCGCGCTGGATGACGTACAAGCAGGCGGCGGCCGAAGGCGCCCAGGTCCGGAAGGGCGAGCACGGCAGGCAAATCCAGTACTGGATCACCAACGGCACCGAGCCCGTCATCGACGCTGACGGAAAACCGGTGCGCGGTGAGGACGGTAAGCCGCTCACGCGGCACGTCACCTATGAGCGGCCGATGGTGAAGACCTTCACTGTGTTCAACGCCGAGCAAGTTGACGGTCTGCCGCCCGCGCCTTTGAGATCGGTGCCAGAATGGCAGCGGCACGAACGGGCCGAGGCCATCTTGTCCGGTTCAGGCGTAAGCATCACGCATCAGCCGGGCGACAGAGCCGTTTACCGGCTTTCGACTGACGGGATCGTGCTGCCCGAGCGGGGGCAGTTTCCGTCCGCCGACGGATATTATGCCACCGCACTACATGAGCTTGGGCACGCGACAGGCCACCCGAGCCGATTGAACCGCGATATGGGCCACCCGTTCGGATCGGAAGCGTATGCACGCGAGGAACTCAGGGCCGAAATTGCGTCGTTGATTACAGGCACCGAGATAGGAGTCGGTCACGATCCGCGTCAGCATGCCGCTTACGTCGGGAGCTGGATCAAGGCGCTTGAGAGCGATCCACAGGAGATTTTCCGGGCCGCGAGCGACGCGGAAAAAATCGCTGGCATGCTGCGCGGCTTCGATCGTTCGCAGGAGGCCAGTGAGCAGGCGGCGACGCCGGCTCGCGCCACGGCCCAGCCCGGAGCCGAACCGACGCCGCAGCAGAGCGCCGACGCCGGCACCGTGCTGGTTAGGGCGCCCACTCTGGTACGGGAGGATCACCCGGTGATGAACACCAGCAACGAGCGGACCTACCTCGCAGTCCCCTACGCGGAGAAGGACCGGGCCAAGGCTGTCGGGGCCAGATGGGATAAGGACGCGAAGGCGTGGTTTGTTCCCGCCGGCACTGACATCGCGCCTCTTAGCCAGTGGTTGCCGGCCGGCGAGGAACTGCACATCGCGAACACGCCGGACCCACGTGCCGAGTTTGCGGAGGCGCTTCGCAACGCCGGCCTGCAAATTACAGGGCTGCCGGCGATGGACGGCCAGCTTCACCGCGTCCCGGTGACCGGGGATACCGGCACGCAGACCAGCGGGGCCTACGCCGGGCATCTCGACGGGCACCCGGCCGGCTACATCCAAAACTTCAAAGAGGGGCTTCGCACCAACTGGAAATCAGGCGCCCCCGCTCAGGCGCTTGGCGCGCAAGATCGTGCGCGGCTGACCGCTGAAGCTGCGCAGAAGCGGCATGACCGCGCCGTTGCCCGCGAGCAGGCAACGCAGACCGCCGCCCTATCGGCCGAGGCGGCTTGGGGCGCAGCGCAGCCGGCGGCAGGCGACCACCCCTACCTCATCGCCAAAGGCATCGAGGCCGGGGAGCTGCGCATGGGGGCGCCGGGACAGACGATCGCGACGACAGATGCAGACGGGAATCCGAAGAACGTCAATTTGGAAGGCCGCTTGCTAGTGCCGCTGCGCGACATCGATGGGAAGCTTTGGAGCTTGCAGACGATCGACCCCGACGGCACCAAGTCATTCCAGAAGGGCGGAAGGGTGGAAGGCTGTCATGTCGTGCTCGGCGAGTTGACGCCGGATAGCCCGCTTATCCTGGCAGAGGGCTACTCAACGGCGTCCACGATCCACCAGGCCACGGCCCTGCCGGTCATCGCCACGCTGAACGCCGGCAACATCGCGCCCGTTGCGCAGGCTTATAGGGATCAGCACCCTGACTGCACCATCATCATCGCTGGGGACAACGACCATCAGAAGGAGGCGGACAAAAACGTCGGGCGCCGCAAGGCGGAGGAGGCCGCGGTAAGCGTCGCCGGTTACACTTTGCTTCCTGACTTCGCCTCCGACGACCGTGGTTCCGACTGGAACGACTACCAGCGCACGAACGGCGCCGAGGCAACCGCCCAGGCCCTCATGACGGGGGTTCGAGGGTGTCAGGCGCAGGCCATCGCGGCGGAGCTGCACCGCGAGGAGGAGAGGGCCGGGAGCCAAGCGCACGAGCTTGTGGAGGAGCGCCAGGAGCAGGCTCACGAGGACGAGGAGGTAGAGCTTGAGCTTGTCGAACGCGAGCAGGAACACGAGCAGAGCTTGAGCCGATAGGGAATCACCGATGGCAACGTTGTGGATTTGTGAAAAATATTCTGCCGCGTCGGATCTGGCGCGCGTGCTCTTCGGCGGCATCGCCTCGCACAGCGCCCCGGTGATCGTGACCAAGCAGGGAACGCGCTTGGTGTACACCACCGGTCACGCCGTAGAGCCTGCCGCACCCGAAGTCTATGACCCGGCCTACAAGTCGTGGGAATACCAGGACGTGGCCGCCTTGGTGCGCGATGGCTTTCGGCTGGTGGCGGCCGAGGGGAAGGCGTCGGCCGTCGCGGCGATCGAGAAGGAGATCAAGGCAGCTACCGAGCTGGTGGTGGCGACCGACGCCGGCCGCGAGGGAGAGATGATCGCGTGGGAGATGATCGAACGCGCCGGCTGCCGCGCCCCCGTCCGACGGTTCTGGTCCAGCGCGCTGACTGATAGCGCCTTGCGCAAGGCGTCGGCCGAGCTGCTTCCAGCGGAGCGCAAGCTGCCGCTGTACCACGCTGGACGCGCGCGCTCGCACGCCGATTGGATCGAGGGGCTAACCTACACCAGGTATTTCACCCGGACGCACACCGCGCCCAGGGCGAAGCCTCTGAGCGTGGGCAGGGTACAGTCCGCCGTGACGGCGCTTATCGAGGACCGTTGCCGCGAGATCGGGGATTTCGTGCCCCGGACCTACTTCGAGGTCTCGGCTGATCTCGACACGGAGAAGGGGCCGCTTCGCCTGGTGTACCGGCCCCCGGCCGATCGCCGCCTTGAAGCGAAGGAGGAGGCCGACGCAATCGCCGCCCGCATCTTGGGGGTGATCGCTACTCTCGCCGTGAAGACCTCACCCAAAGCGACGAAGCCGGTAGATTTCGTCAGCACCTCTATTGCGCAAAAGCGCGCGTTCGCCTTGTGGAAATGGAAGCCCGACCGGACCCTTGAGGTTTTGCAAAAGCTGTATGAGGCGAAGCTGACGACCTATCCGCGCACGGAGTGCATTTATCTCACGACAGACCATGCACAGGAGATGCCGGCGCTGCTGAAGCGTCTCGCAGTACTTCCTGACGTTGCCGCGGTTGCCCAGGCGCATCCCGAATGGATCGACCGGCCGGTGATCCGCGCCGCGTCCTACGATGACACCAAGCTGACCGATCACCACGCGATTATCCCAACCGAGAATGTCCCGGACCTGTCGCAGCTTCATCCGGACGAGGCCAAGCTGTACCAGCTCATCGTGCGGCACACAGTGGCGAACCTGCTACCCGATTTTCTCTACGACAGCACGACGATCACCGCCGAGCTGGACGGCAAGCCGTTCATCGCGCGAGGCCGCACCGTGCGCGAGCTGGGTTGGCGGACTCTTGTTGCTGAAGACCAGGCCGACGAGGACGTGCAGCGAGCCAGAAAGCGCAAGAAGGCGGCCGAGGCCGAGGAGCCGGACCAAGAGCCGGAGGTGTCGCAACTCCCGCCCGTCGTGGACGGCGACCAGGGCACCGTCACCGCGTCGAGTAGCGTCACCAGGCAGACCAAACCACCGGCCTACTTCACCCTGGCAAGCCTGCTCGACGCCATGGTGAACATTGACCTGTACATTGACGATCCGCGCGCCAAGATCGTTCTTGGCGGCCCTAGCGCCGATCAGAAGCGCGGTATCGGCACAGGCGCTACGCGCGCCAGCATCATCAAAACCGTGTTCGACCGCGGCTATGTGGAAGAGCGCGGCACCGCCATCCATACGACGCCGCGAGGCAGCGAGTTCGTCGCCTTGGCGCGGCGACTCGTTCCCTGGATGGTGAACCCCATCCACAGCGTTGAGCAGGAGGCCGCCCTACAGGACATCGAGGCCGGCCGAGGTGACCATGCCGCCTATGTCGCGGACGTGCTGGACCGGACTCAGCAGACGCTTGCTCGCCTGCGGGAATCCGGGGACACAACCCGCATCGAGGACAGCGCCGCGGCGCCCGCAGGAACGTCAAACAGTGGCAGCACAGCGAGCCAGGCGGGAATCTGGCCCGCGGAGCGGCGCAGGCTCCCCCACGGCTCGGAAAACCTACTTCGTGGTTCCCTTCGACCGGAAGGACGAGGCGAAGGCGGCCGGGCTTCGATGGGATGCCGATGCTCGGAAGTGGTTCGCGCCCACCGCGGAGATCGCGAGGGCCGCGAAGGCTTTCGAGAAAGAGGGCGGGAAGCGAGCGGGCTCGACCAAGGCGCCGATCGCCGGCACGGCCACCCCGTCACCAGCCCCGCCCGCCGTCGCCGGCCGCGTCTATTTCCGGGTGCCCTTCGACCGGAAGGATGAGGCGAAGGCCATGGGTATGCGTTTCGACGGCGACCGGAAGCAATGGTTCGCGCCGTCCGCAGAGATTGTTCAAGCAGCGATGGCTGTCTTTCCGGCACCGACCAATTAGCTAAACAAACAAGTCGGTCGCCTTGAGTTCTGTGCCGTCTTTATCTGTTGACAGAATGCGAGTAAACACCAGATATAATAGTCACGCGGCCACCAGTCTGCCGCATAAAACAGGAGGCGACATATGAACGTGCAACTGACAACTACAAATAAGATCGGCGTGCATCTGCCGTTGATCGGGTTGGACATCGAGGCCGACCAGCCAACCGGCATCGGCTTTGCCCGCAAGCGCAAGCCCGGATGGCGCCAGCGGCTTGACCAGGCCGCCGCACTCGCCATTGGGGCGGGTGTTGTCACGGTGCGCCGCATAATGGGCGAGCAGAACGCCGCGCAAGCCCACATGGCCACCGCGATCCGGCAGCGGGACGCTTTGCAGGCCCGCGTCGAGTTGCTGGAGGCGGAGTTGCTGTACCGGCCGGCTCTGCCGCCGGTAGCGCTGATTGAGGCCCCACCCTCCAAGGGCGTGAAGCGCCCGCGCTGGACGGCGGCCGAACGCACGGCCTTGGGCGAGCTGCTGGACAAGAAGAAGGCCAGGAAGCTGACCTATGCCCTGATTGCGGACGAGCTGGCCGAGCGGTTCGACCGGCCGTTCAACGCCCGTCAGGTGGGTGACAAAGCCCGCCGGATGGCTGCGAGCGGGACGACGGCGCCGAAGGGCCGGAAGCAATCTGCGAAGCGCCAGGCGCGTGTGAGGCGGGCTGCCTGAGCGCTGCCCTTGCCCAGTAAAATCGGAAGGGCCGCCCGACGAAACGTTTGGCGGCTCTTATGACTCGCGCTACGAGGCACGACAGCACAGGAGCTTGGCACTTGCATAAATCAATGATCCTAGCGGCGCTCGCGGCTATAATTGGTTTTGCTGCGGTTCCCGCGATCGCAGAAGAACATTCACCCGTAGGCCCAGAGCGCACGACCTGGCAGCTCCGGGGAGGTCCGCTTGATGCGCTGCTAAACGACGGCTGGTTTATCTTCTTGGTCGCAGGCGAAGACGGGGAAATCCTGATTCTTAACAAAGACAAAAAATTCGTACGTTGTCATCTCTCGGGCCGCCCCGCGGACCGAATGCTTGATCTGAGCAGCGAAGCTTATTCGGAATGCCACGGCCTTAATTAATTCGCCCACGGCGAGCCAATTCGCTCGTGTTCGCCGGCTGACTGTACCTGTTGCCACAGTGCTGCACGGCGCTTGCGCCGTCCTGCCGTCCATCCTTGATGCGACCACTGCGCTATCCAGCCGATGCCGTGCAGCACAGCAGATGGGCCTATTACCGACGCGGCGTAAGCGTCGGCTTCCAGCTCCCGCATATCGCTCATCATCCAAAGACTCAGGCCAGCCTGAATGCACGTGAAGACAAGACCCACGACGGCGATTGGCACCAGCTCAGGACCCGGGTGCTGATGCATGAGGACGTAGGCTTGCGGGAAGAACACAAAAGGCAGCACGACAGCGGACACCATGGCAACCTGGTTGTGCCGGCGCACGACATGGCCCCATTCATGGAGCAGCAGGTATTCGCGAACCTCCTTCGGTGCATCGAGTACATGGCGATCGACATAGATCCGCGACATCAGCACGAACGCAGCGCCGAACGCGCGGTGCATGAACCGGCACCAGCTTGGCAGGACCCGAAGACGAGGGCTCACCAATCCGCCCAGGGGAAGCCGATCGTGAGCACGGATCGAATCGAAATCGCGCTGCCACGAAGCGAGACCTGTATTCACCATTGTCAACCCGGTCTCGATCGTAAGCAGCTCGGCAGTTGAGAGCGCGAGCCGGTCTGGCTTGGTTCGCTGCTCGCGACCCTACGTCTTAGCGCAGGGCTCGGCTTGAATCGCACAGTGTAGCCAGCCGTAACCTGTATCGGTTCGCCGTTTTGAGGGTTGATCGTTTGTCGTGTTTCTACAGGCACTACCCGAAAGCTTCCGAAGTTCGCCAGAACGAACTTGTGGTTATCTCGCAGCAGTTCGGACCACGCGGCAACCAGTCGGTTGGCGGTCTTCATCGCAATCGTTGGGCTGCAGTCAGTGCCTTGCCGGATAGTCTCCGCAACAAGAGCTCGGGTCATCGGTTCCTCTTTGCTGTGCAGTCTGTGCGGGCTCGCGCAACAACATAACGGGACCGGCAATTGCTTGCACCACTCCAATCAGTCGGCGCTCTGTTGCGGGCGTCGGCTCCGTTCCGGGCTGGGCCGCCGGGCGACTTCGAGGTCCCGACTAGCGCGCCGGCTTCAGCGCCAGATAGACGCTGCTGCGGGCTATTCCGAACTGCCTGGCAGCAGCGGCCGGTCCAATCAGCAGAGCCACGCGCCGGACCTCGTATGCGTCAATCGACGGCTTCCGGCCCCTATATTTGCCCTCAGCCTTGGCCTTGGCGATGCCTTCCCGCTGGCGTTCTAACATAATCTCGCGCTCCCATGTCGCCACGCCTGCCAGAATGGTCAGCATCAACTTGCTGGTCGGATTCCGGGTGTCCAGCCGCTCCCCGCCCATGGACAGCACGACCAAGCCAACCCCTCGCTTCGTCAACTCGGCCTCGATCGTCAGCAGCTCGGCAGTTGAGCGCGCAAGCCGGTCCGGCTTGGTCACAACCAACGCGTCGCCTTCGCGCACGAAGTCCAGGGCCGCCGCCAGCTCCGGCCGAGCGCCCATGCCGGACACCTGTTCCGAGAACACCCGCTCCGCCCCCGCCGCCGTTAGGTCGCGCTCCTGAGCCGCTAAGCCTGCATCCTGTTCTGCGGTTGAGGTCCGCGCGTAACCAATCAGCATGCCAGCCCCTTGTGTCCGATTAGGCTCTAGGCTTCATGCGCCCGCGCGTCCGATAATGCAACACCAAGTTCAATCGGACACTTTTTGCCCGGCTCCTGGCTGACCATCGGACGTGTGATTGGGCCTTGCCCTATTCGGACAGCAGCGCGCCCAAATGAAGGCCGCCGGACAGCGCGACACCGGGGCGGCGGAGGTGTTCATCGAGTTCAAGGGCAAGCGCTTCGGGCCATAACTTCATCCGCAGCGGAGATCCTTGGCTAACGCGATGGTTACGCGACTTGAAACCAGAGATGGTGATACCTGGTCCATCGACAACCGATCAGTTCGCCAATAAGGAGGCGGAGCCATGATCACCCCCGACGCAAGTGATGGCCTTGCTAACGTCTTGCGATCCACGATCGTCGCGCTTGTCCGCCTTGACGGACCGGATCTGACCGCGCGCCAGCTTGGTGTATTTCTGACCTGTTATTTGGAAAGTGAAGCGCAGACCGTCCGGGGCTTGGCCACGGAACTTGACGTTTCCAAACCGGCGATCAGCCGGGCATTGGACCGCCTGTCGGAGTTTGATTTGACCCGGCGCAAGAAAGATCCGCGGGACCGGCGCAGCGTGCTGGTTCAGCGCACCGCGACCGGCATGGCCTTTCTGCGCGAATTGCGAACCATCCTGCGCAATGCTGCACCGGAGATGCGGATTGTCGTCGGAACCGACTCCGGCCGGCAGCACGCGACAGCGCTGGCGCGCGCTGCCCATTGACGGCGGCGAAATTCCGCGCGTCGTGGCGAGCAGCGGAGACCAGCACCAGTCATCGCGGAGGGTATGAAGACCTGATCCCGTCCTCAACCGGCGCGAGGGACGCCAGACGCTCGGCGACCGTTTCCAAGGCCCGTTGTGCATAGAGAACGTCTTCTGACGACCGTATGCTTTCGATCGCGTCCAACAGGCGGTAGGCGGCGGAGATCACGTCAGCAAGACTCTCCATGCGATGGTGCCCCGCAAAGGAGGTTGTATATCCATAATAATGGCTTACCGTGAGTCACATACCACCTCAGAGACTTCAACTGCAGGTGAGTCCCGCCGTTGACCTTTCCGTGAGGGCGCCCTATACAACCCTTCATATGCTTGAAAGCCGGGGGGATTCGTGACCAGCGACGACGTTGAGGACAGGAGGCAGCTTGTCCTCCTGATCGAGTATGATGCCGCCTACCGGACCGCCCTCGCCGCGGAATTGCGCCACGCCGGATTCCATCCGATCGAATGCGCCACAACGTTGGAGGCTCTCGACGCCCTCGACCACACGCCGTCCATCGGGCTCGCTGTCGTAAGCGATATCATGCGGCCAAAAAGCCCTAATTTCCTGTCGTTCGCAAGAATGATGAATCTCCGTAATAAGCATTCAAGAATAGTCCTAATATCACAACTCGATGACACCAGGACCGTCCTGGACGAAAGCGATAAAAAGCTATTCGAATCCATCGTGGAGTGGGCACCTGATGTTCAGAGAATGGCAGGTGATATTGTGAAGGCGCTTGGGTTCGAGACGCAGGGCCTCGCTCCCTGATTTTGTAGCGCTGACCCGCTATCGCACCGCCGACGACTATGCCGAGAGCCGTGCTGATCGGACGGCTGATGCTCGCGCTGGCACGAGCCGGCGTCACATGGTCGTCACCCGCATAACCGACCGCCCGGCTCGGCGGGGCAAGCTTGCGGGCTTATAACGTTATAACATTGTAAGCTTACAATGTTATAAGCTTGTAAGCTTACAAGGTTTGTGTGATCATCAAACGCGCGGGGTAAGGAGGCCGGAAATGCTGAACCTGCTACGAATCGTCGCGGTCAGTCTCGCGACCTATCTGACGCTGTTCGCCGTGGCAGTGATCTCGCCATTCGTTTTTCTGGTGGGGTTTTGGGTTGGCATGTGCATGTTTTTCGCCGTGGCTTCGTTCTTTTTCTGGTTGATGACCCACGAGCCCAGCGCGCTGCGCGCGACCCTCTATTTCCTTATCTGGGGTTTCCCACCCTATCTCGTCGCCGGGTTCGTCGGCTTCTGTGAAGGCCGACTGAAGGCCCGGCGACAAGCTCGCACGGCTGACGCGCCGTTTTCGATCACGTTCAACGAGCCCGATCGCCGCTTCTAGTGCATGGGCCTGCCGGGTTACCTTGGCAGGCACACGCACTTCGAATGCTCAGCGGCCAGGTGCGCCAAAGGGAAGCGGTTGCATCCCATCCCAGGGCTGCAAGATCAAGTCCTTGGTGACCATCACGTTGAACGTGTAGCCATTGCGTATTTCGAGCGTCGGCTGAATGTCCAGCCCGCGGGAAATCAACATCGTTCCCACGGTGTTGGCTTGCTGCCCAACCGATGCCGCCAACACTTGGCTCGACGTCACGGTGCCGTTGCTGTTCTGAGGCTGGCTAAGCTGGGCACCAGCGCTGAAAACGCTCGCCAGCAGGGCCGAGCCGAAAATGCGTAGATAGTGGTTGTTCACTTCGTCCTCGAAACCTCCATAGCCACCGTCGTCTGCACCCGGCATCTGGCCAAGATCAAAGCTGTTGCCGTTCGGGTAGATCACGCGATTCCAGGCAACCAGAACTCGCGTCTGCCCGTAGCTGATGCCGCTATGATACACGCCGACGAGGCGCGAACCTTGCGGGATCAGCAGATACTGTCCCGTCGCCGTATCGTAGACGTTTTGCCGGACCTGAGCGATCACCTGGCCCGGCAAATCGGAGTTGATGCCGCCTATCATCGTCGCCGGAATCACGGCGCCGGCTTTGACCTCGTAGGGCGAGACAGGCGTTGTGATCCGAGCTTGCAGGTAGTCGTCACTGGCCGACGACCCAGGCTGCGCAAGGAAGTTCCGCTTGCCGCCCTGATCATTGGCGCTCGGATTGGGCGGCGGAACGCCACCGCCTCCAAGCGCCAGCCCTGCCCCCAGCCCGCCGAACCCTGGAACTGGAACGATGGCCGGCGGCAAGTACTGCGGACCGGCTGGCACGGTCTCAAGTGTCGGAGTCGCGCTCGCACCACCACCACCACCACCACCACCACCACCACC